>Ga0126306_10000211_pt1 | contig 23542 bp, 25 predicted proteins | sample Plot27_FD_92592 | JGI IMG/M metagenome (GOLD analysis project Ga0126306, IMG submission 92592) | Serpentine soil microbial communities from UC McLaughlin Reserve, CA, USA - Plot27 | ecosystem: Environmental > Terrestrial > Soil > Grasslands | place: USA: UC McLaughlin Reserve, Lake County... | reverse complement strand
GGGATCGTCTCTCCCGGCTCGAGCCTGCCGCCCGGCAATACCCAGTACGGGTCTCGGCCCGGCTTTTGGTGGCACACCAGCAGGAGGCTGCGATCGCGCGCCACGACGGCCCCGACCCGGATGCCGAAGTCCACGCTTGAAGAGGTGCGTTCCTTGCCCATGCGGGCTGAGTATACCTTTGGTGAACTTTACGAAGCGTCTGCCGGTTCACTCTACCTGTGGGGGATACCGGACGCCTGGGCTTCGAGCTCGAAGCCCAGGCGTCCAAGACGAGACGCAGCCCCTCTTTTTCGGAGAGACGAACGTTCTCGGAGCGGTACTCACGGAGATTCCTGGCCTCCGTGGTAGGATACCCACCGCTGGATCGCCGGTCCCGGCGCAGTTTGGCGAGCCGCTCCTCCTCGCCGACGAACTTTAGGACGGAGTCCACGTAAGCGATCACACCCTGACTATCCACTCCTTCGGTGACGGCCGCACGGAGTAGCTCGCACCCCAGATACCCGGAGCCGGGTACCTGGAGGTCCTCTCCGTCGACCTTGAAGGTTCGATGGCTTTGTGCGGCGCCCGAGATCGAAACTCTACCCGCAACCCGCCATGCGCGGGATTGGTCGCAGGGAGGAAAATCGGTCCGCGCACGGATTGAATCCCACGAAAAGCCCGAGATGCCGTGACCTCACCGGGTGAACGTGCGGGTTCCCACCTGGCTGCCGACCCAGATGTAGCCGTCGGACCAGACCTCGCGCTTCCAGATGGGCACTACCTGTTTTATCCGCTCGATGGCGTACCGGCTCGCCTCGAAGGCCGGGCCGCGCCGTGGGGAAGCGACGACGATGGCGACGCTGGCCTCGCCGGGCTCCACACGCCCGATCCGGTGCACGATGGAGACCTCGCGCACGTCCCAGCGCTCTTCTATCTCGGCCCCGATCTCCTCCAGCTTCCTGTCGGCCATCGGTTTGTACGCCTCGTACTCGAGGTGCTCGACCGAGGCCCCGTTGTTCTCGTCTACCCTCGTAGTGCCCACGAAGGTGGAAATGGCGCCGCAGTCCGGCCTCTGGGCGGCTGAGATGAGGCCCCCGACGTCTATCGGTCCCTCGACGATGGCCAACAATCCTCTAGCCCCCCGAGACCGGCGGCAGCACCGCGACCTCATCGCCGGGCGAGACGCGGGCGTCCCAGCGGGCGTACTCGCCGTTGAGCGCAAAGGCCAGGGTGTCGCGCATGGGAGAGAGATCAGGATACTGTTCCGCCAGGATGGGCCAGAGCTCGTCCAGCGTAGTCTCCCCGGCGTGAACCTGTGTCTCGCGGGTCCCCGCGCGGTCGGCGGCCGCCCCGAAGAGCAGCACCTTCACGCTATAACCCGCGTTCATACTATCGGGTCCGGGACGTACCCCGGGCCGACTATGACTTTGAGGGCTCGAGGGATGACGGAGAACTCGGCGGGCTCGTCGCCGATGACCTCCCCGTCGGCGGTGAACTCGAGGCCGGGCAATTGGGTCTCGACCCGGATCTCCTTCGCCCGCGCGAAGAACACGCCTTCCTTGGCCAGGTAATCTGCCCTCGCCAGAGACGCCGGAGCGAGCTGGAGTACGTCCGTGAGCCCCAGGGTCTCTATGATGACGACGTCGAGCAAACCGTCTTCGGGGTTCGCCTTCGGCGCGGCCAGCCAGCCGCCGCCGGCGTAGCGGCAGTTGCCCACGACCACGTTGACCGCCCGCACCTTCCGCTCCTCGCCGTCGAGGTAGAGCGTGAGCTCGCGCACGTCGAAGTCCCTGGCGACCTCGAGGGAGGCCCGCAGGTAGGAGAGCTTACCCCACCGCTCCTTCAGCTCTCCCTCGTTGGCGCGGGAGATCTCCGCTCCCAACCCTCCGGTCGCCACGTTGATAAAGAACCGCTCCCCGATCCCCTCAGATCGCACCCGCGCCACGTCCAGCGTCCGTACCCGCTCCTGCCGGATCACGTCCTCCGCGAGGTCCGCGTCCTCTGGGATGCACAGGGTGGCGGCGAGGTCGTTGCCCGTCCCGGTGGGCAGGATGCCGAGCGTCACGCCCTCAGGGAAACCGGCATTACCGAGACCGTTGACGACGTCGTTGACCGTGCCGTCGCCTCCGGCGACGAGGAGAAGACCCTCGCGCCACTCACGGGCGGCCTGGATCGCGCCCTCGGGGCCCTCGGTCCTGACCCAGTCCAGCTCGAAGCCGCCCAACTCCTCGCGCATCTCATCGGGGTCGTAGGCGCCGCCGCCGGAGGAAGGGTTGCAGATCACGCGCGCCTTCGTCTTGGAGCCTTCCATGGGATTACGCCCTTCGTCGCCGCCACGCCCCCTCTAGTTTACCCGGAGGCAGACGTGAATATAGCAGCCCCCTTAGGAGGCGCGCAGACCGTAGTCGTCGGCGGGGGAGAGGCGAGAGAGGACCTCCACCGGTAGCCACACCTCCTGCCGGGAACCGCCGTCGAGCTTGACGGCGGCGTTGTAGCCGTCCTCAGAGATGTAGCGGACCTCGCCCGTGCCCACGGGCGTCTGGATCTGCTCCCCGACGGCCAGCTCCCACAGGAAAGCCTCCCGCAACGCCGCCACGTAGGCGAGCGCGAGCGACCGCCCCAGGTGGGCGCCCTCGTCGCGCCGGTCGGCGACCAAGATGCCCGCGATGCGGTAGAGGTTCGCCCGGCTAACCTGCGAGATCAAGCACGCCCGGATCGCCTGCCGGACCAGCCCCCGCTCGAACTCCGAGTACTCCTCGCCGCTCCTGGCCAGTATGCTCATCACCCTCGGCGCAGCCCGGTCCAGCGCCTGCTCGACCGTAAGGCCGTTGATCCCACGCGCGTAGACGTGCGGGTCCAGACGCTCCTCCTCCCGCCGCCGCGGGACGCTGAGCCAGTCCTGTCGTATGTCGTTCGTCTCTGTCATGCACACATTATATCTCACTGAAGCCAGTGAGACAACGGTGAATCGCCTGCAAAGCGCGTATTTCAGCATCTCGAGTTCGTGCACGTGATGAGCTTGTCAGCAGTGGTGGTCCGGTTCGTTGTCCCGTCGCGCTCGACGAGGCTTCTGACGACGAACGGTTCGCAAACGCAGACCCGGCAAGAGCCGAGCGGCGAAAAACTGGCGAGCTGATGTGCTGACTTGCTGATCGGCTAGAAGCTTGCGCTAAACTGAGAGTAATCTTCTGGAAGGAGACGCAGGTGAACCCGGAGGAGTTTCTCCAGCAACTAAAGCGTGAGGTGATCGGGCACCCCGCGCTCAGGCACCCGTTCTTGGAGCGGTTCGGGGACGGCGACGCCGGTGAAGAGGGCGTGAGAACCTTCGCGATCCAGTACTACCGGCACGTGCGGGTGAGCCGGCTCTACCTCGCGGCCCTTATCTCGAACTGCCGCGACGACGAGGGGCTGCAGCTCGCTCTCGCCGACGTCCTCTTCGACGAGTACGGGCACCTCAACCCCGAGGAGACCCACCCCGCTTTGTACCGGCGCTTTCTTAAGGCGCTGGGGATAAGCGAGGAGGAGTGGGGGGCTCCGCGGACGCTCCCGGAGATAGAGCTCTACATAGAGAGTCACTACGCGCTCTGCCGCCACCCGGACGTCCGGCTTGGTCTGGGGGCTTTAGGGCCGGCGAGCGAGTGGCCGGTGCCCCCGATCTACGTCCGGCTCACCGAAGGCTTGAAGAAGTCGGCGGGGCTGCCGGACTCGGCGCTGGAGATCTTCACCAGCCACGTCACGATGGACGTGGAGCACGCCCGCATCATGATGGAGGCCGTCGCCCCGTATGCGGAGGGCGATGAGGGCCAGAGCAAGGTGCGGGAGGGGGCCGTGCGCTCGCTCGATGCCCGCTCGGTCATGCTCGACGGCCTCTACAAAGCCGTCTTCAAGGAGCCGGTCCCGGTTCTCGGCGCCTCCGCCGGGGTCGCCTGGGGCTGAGGCATCCCTGGGGAACGGGCGCCGCGACGTGACGGAGTGGTACAGGGAGGACCTCGCCTACATCCACGACGTCGGCCACGCCGACTTCGCTCTCGAGTCCGCGCCGGGGATACTGGAGATCCTAGACCAGAGCAGGATACCGGAGGGTCTGGTGGTGGATCTGGGCTGCGGCAGTGGTCTGTGGGCGCGGGAGCTCGTCGACGCCGGCTACCGTGTCCTCGGCATAGACATCTCCGAGGCGATGGTCGAGATCTCGCGCAGGAGGGTGCCCGAGGCCGAGTTTAGGGTCGGGTCGCTCTTCGACGCCGACATCCCGCCGTGTGCGGCCGTCACAGCCATCAGCGAGGTCCTCAACTACCTGTTCGACGAGGAGCCCGGCGGCCTAATACCGCTCTTCCGGCGCGTCTACGAGGCGCTGGTCCCCGGCGGCGTCTTAGTCTTCGACGTCCTGGGTCCGGGGCAGGTGCCACCCGGCGCCACGGCGAGGGGTCTCCGCGAAGGGGAAGATTGGGCGGTTATCTCAGAGAGGGAGGAGGACGCCGAGCGGGGGACGATGACGCGCCGGATCGTCAGCTTCCGGAAGGTGGGGGAGCACTACAGGCGGGATGAGGAGATCCATCGCGTGCGGCTGTACAAGCCGGTGGAGATCTCGGGCTTGCTCCGACGGGTGGGCTTCGGGGTTCGGACGATGCGCTCCTACGGCAGCTACCCGCTGGCGGAGGGCCACGCGGCGTTCGTCGCGCGCAAGCCCGCTTGAGGTAGCGGCGAGAATGAGGACCTTCGGAGAGGGTATAAATACACCATGCCGGAGCTACCTGAGGTCGAGACCATAAAGGAGGACCTGCGCGAGCTGGTCGTGGGCTCAGCCGTGGAAAGGGCCGAGGTGTTCGACCCCGCGCTCGTCGAGCAGCCCTCCGCCGCGGAGTTCGCGCGCCGGCTCGATGGCGTCCGGATCACGGGCGCGCGAAGACGGGCCAAGCACCTCATCGTGGAGCTGGACTCCGGGGATGCGCTGGTCTTCCAGCTCAAGATCGGTGGCCAGCTGTTGCTCGTCCCGCCGGTGGAGGAGCCGCGGACGGCGGTGATGTTCATCCTCCACCTGGACGGAGGCCGGAGGCTATTCTTGCGGGACCAGACGGGCTTCACCAGGGCGCGCCTGCTCGATGCGGAGGAGCTCGAGGCGCGGCTCTCGGCTCTGGGACCGGAGCCTCTGGAGGAGGGGTTCGCGGTAGAATATCTGCGTGGGACGCTCGAGAGCAGGAGAGCCCAGATAAAGCCTTTGATCCTGGACCAGAAGGTGGTCGCGGGCGTGGGCAACATCTACGCAGACGAGATCCTCTTCGACGCGAGGCTGCATCCCCGGCGCAAGGCGAACACGCTCTCGGAGGCTGAGTGGCGGACGCTCTACGAGGCGATCCGGGAGAACCTCGCCGCGGGGGTCGAGCACCGGGGGACGACGGTGCGATTGTATCGGGACGTGCTGAACCGTCCCGGCGAGCACCAGAACTACCTGCGGGTCTTCGAGAAGCACGGCGAGCCGTGCCCGAAGGGCTGCGAGGGTGAGGTGGTGCAGGAGAAGGTCGGCGGGCGGCCGACGCACTTCTGCCCGGGGTGCCAGAGGCTGAGTGGTGGGGAGCAAGAGCAGCGGTTAACATTCGCGTGAAAACGACCAGGAAAGGGGTTTTCGGGTGGCGGACAAGTTCGATCTCGTGGTAATCGGCGGCGGCAACGCGGGCTACATCCCGGCTATAAGGGCGAGCCAACTCGGCATGAGCGTCGCGCTCATAGAGAAGAGGGATGGCGGACACCTCGGCGGGACGTGCCTCAACCTCGGCTGCATCCCGACCAAGGCGCTGCTCCAGACTGCGGCCGTGCTCAACGACGTCAACCACGGCGAGGAGTTCGGGGTAAAGACAAACGGCGTCGAGTTTGACTACCCGACCGCTGCCCAGCGCCGCGAGCAGGTCGTCAACCAGCTCAGAAAAGGCGTCCAGGGCCTGATGAAGAAGAACAAGATCCAGGTCTTCAACGGCACCGGCTCCTTTGTAGAGCCCAAGAAGTTGAAGGTCGAGGGCAACGACGGCGAGACCCAGGAGCTAGAGGCCGAGCACGTCCTGATCTCCACGGGTAGCGCGGTCAACACCCTGCCGGGCCTCGAGTTCGACGGCGAGAAGGTCATCTCCAGCGACGACGTCGTCACCAACAACGAGGACTACCCCAAGTCCGTCATCATCCTCGGGAGCGGGGCGGTGGGCGTCGAGTTCGCCAGCCTGTACCATGACTTCGGCACCGAGGTCACGATAGTTGAGATCCTCGACCGCATAGTCCCGCTGGAGGACCCGGAGATCTCCGAGGCTCTCAAGAAGGAGTTCGAGGGCCGCGGCATAACGGTCTTGACGGGCACGAAGGCAGATCCCGAGAGCCTGGAGAAGACCGACGATGGAGTGAGGATAAAGGTCGCGAGCGCCGAGTCCGGCGAGCAGGAAGAGGCCGAAGGCGAGGGCGGCTCCTACGGCGGCGAGGACGCGCCGGCAGGAGAGGCCGACGGGGGCGACACTCTAGAGGCCGAGGCGCTCCTGGTCGCCGTCGGGCGCAAGACCGTGACCGAGGACCTCAACCTCGACGTCACGTCGGTCGAGGTTAGCGACCGGGGCATCATCCAGGTCGACGAGTACGGGCGGACGGCCGAGGACGGCGTCTACGCGGCGGGGGACGTGATCGGGGGCTACTGGCTCGCGCACGCCGCGGGGCACGAGGGCATCATCGCCGTCGAGCACATGGCCGGCGAGAACCCGCTGCCCATGAACCAAGACCTCGTCCCGCGCGTTACCTTCTGCCGACCCGAGGTCGCCTCGTTCGGGCTCACCAGGGCCCAGGCCGAGGAGCAGGGCTACGAGGTCAAGGAATCCAAGTTCCCCTTTAGGGCCATCGGCAAGGCCCTTATCGAGGGCGAGGCCAACGGCTTCTTCAAGATCGTGGCCGACGCCGAGACCGACCTCATCCTCGGGATGCACGCCATAGGGCCGCACGTGACGGACCTGATCACCGAGGGCGTCTTCGCCAAGCTCGTCGAGGGAACCCCAGAGGAGCTCGGGATGACCATTCATCCCCATCCCTCCCTCTCCGAGGTCGTCGGCGAGTCCGCGATGGCCGTGGAGGGCCACGCGATACACTTCTGAGAAAGACGCGCTGGGCGGGGGCGTCTCCGCCCGGCGCGATGCCTATCACAACGGATCGGGCGCCCTGGGTTATCATGGCGAAAAGCCTCGCGAGAGAGAGGGAAAGTGGCGCGCAGACAGATCAACGTCAAGATCCTGGACGACGGTACCAAGACCTTCGAGGTACGCCACCGCTGGCAAGACCGCCCCGTCGCCCCGCCGCCGGACGGGACGCCCGTCGAATACCTGCCCTTCAAGCAGCAAAGGGGACTGCACGGCCGGCCCGAGTGGCTCAAGACCAGGGCGCCTGTCGGTGAGGGCTACAGCGACATAAAAGAGACCATGCGCGGTCTGGGTCTCCACACCGTTTGCGAGGAGGCCCGCTGCCCGAACATCGGCGAGTGTTGGAACAACCGCACTGCGACCTTCATGATCCTGGGCAACGTCTGCACCCGCTCCTGCGGCTTCTGCGCCGTCCTCACGGGTAAGCCTATCGAGCTCGACCTGGACGAGCCGAGGCGCGTGGCCGACGCCGCCCGGCAGATGGGCCTTAAGCACGCCGTCATAACGAGCGTGAACCGCGACGAGCTCGGTGACGGCGGCGCCTCGGTCTTCGCCGCCACCATACGCGAGATTCGGGAGCAGGTGCCGGGCTGCGCCGTCGAGGTCCTCACCCCGGACTTCAAGGGCGATCGGGGCGCCATAAGGAGCGTCATCGACGCCCGGCCGGACACCTTCAACCACAACATCGAGACCGTCCCGCGCCTCTACCCGGCGGTCAGGCCGCAGGCCAAGTACCGCCGCTCGCTTGAGGTCTTGCGTTATGCCAAGGAGCTCAACCCCGACGGGCTCACCAAGAGCGGCTTCATGGTGGGGTTGGGCGAGGTCGAGGGGGAAATACAGCGCACCATGCTCGACCTGCGCGAGCACGACGTGGATATCCTGACCATCGGCCAGTACCTCCGTCCGTCGGAGAATCACCTGCCGATGAGCCGCTACTACGCGCCGAAGGAGTTCGCGGGCTTCCGCAAGCTCGGCTTCGAGATGGGCTTCAAGCACGTCGAGAGCGGTCCGCTGGTCCGCAGCTCCTACCACGCCCACGAGCAGACCGAGGACGCCCGCACCGCGAGCGGCGCTTTAGGCGCGAGCGTCTAGGGAAGCCCCGCTATGGAGCTCGAGAAGCAGGCTCCGACATCTTCCATCGAGGTCCGGCGCCTGCCGGGGCTCGTGCCCTACGCCGAGGGTTGGGAGCTGCAGAGGGAGCTGGTGCGGCTGCGCAAGGGGAGCGAGATCCCCGACACCCTCCTGCTCCTGGAGCATCGGCCGGTCTTCACGGTGGGCCGGGCGGCTAAGGACGCGTCGAACCTTGGGGCGGGGGAGAGGTACCTGCGCTCGCTCGGTGCGGAGGTGTTCTGGAGCGATAGGGGCGGGGACGCCACCTTCCACGGGCCGGGCCAGCTCGTCGGCTACCCGATCCTGCGCCTGCGCGACCGCGACGCGCACGGCTACCTGCGACGGCTCGAGGGGATCGTCATCCGGGCGCTCGCCGACTACGGGCTCCAGGGGTGGCACCACCCGGAGTACACGGGCGCGTGGGTCGGGGAGAAGAAGATCGCCGCCATCGGCGTCAAGTTCTCCTCGGGTTGGATCACCTCCCACGGCTTCGCCCTCAACGTCTCCACCGACCTCTCCTGGTTCGACCGCATAACCCCCTGCGGCCTCCGCGAGTACGGGGTGACCAGCCTTGAGCGGGAGCTGGGAGTCGAGGTACGGATGGGGGACGTCGAGCGAGGGATCGTCAAACACTTCCGCAAGGCGTTCAGTTAGTTAGCTCACCGCCGGAGCGCGCATAGCCTGTGACGATGGCGGGCAGACGAGAGGCGTACCGCGACAGGGAGTAGACGAGTCGACCACGTCCGGAGCCCGATCCGGTGGGTGCGCTGGGCTGAGCGTCTGCTCGACCCGCCGATGCGGGGGTTCGCGGGCGTCCACCTGCTACGTGACCTGCTCGACCACCTCGGGACGGTCGGCTTCCCAGTAGAGCGTTGCGACCGCTCCAGATGGGGGCCTGGTCTTGGACGTCGTCGCCCGCAAGTGTTGGGCCTAGATGAGACCTGACAGCAGTTGTTCCGTTCCACCTCAGGAGTAGAATGCGGGGAGGTAGGCAGACCCCTGGAGAGTAGTATGGAGCATACGGGAGCAGTTCGAGACCCCATACGTTTCGCGTCCTTCCTCGCCCCGAACATGTTCGGCGTCTACCGGTTCGTGGCCGATTACGTCGGCGAGAAGCTCGGGCGGCAGGCCGAGCTAATGGTCGGCCACTCCTTCGACCAGTTCGCCGACGGGGAGGCTGACATCGGGTTTTTGTGCGGCCTACCGTATGTCGAGCTCGCCCGCCAACCCCGGCCGCCGGTCGAGTTGCTGGCCGCCCCACTACTTCGGGGCGCGAGGTACGGGGGCAGACCCATCTACTTCTCGGACGTCATCGTCCGCGCGGATAGCCCCTTCCGGTTCTTCTCGGACCTGCGGGGCCGCTCCTGGGCGTACAACGACCCGGACTCGCACTCGGGCTACAACGTGACCCGCCACCGTCTGGTGAGCATGGGCGAGACCCACGGCTTTTTCGGGCGGGTAGTGGAGGCTGGCTCGCACCAACGGTCGATACGAATGGTCTGCAGCGGCGAGGTCGACGCCGCTGCCATCGACTCGCTTGTGCTGGCCGTTGAGCTGCGCGACCACCCGGCCCTGAGAGGTCAACTAAAGGTGATCGACACCCTGGGCCCGGCCGGGATACAACCGGTGGTGGCCGCCAGCCGGTTGCCGGACGGGCTGAAGGCCGCCGTAAGGGACGCGCTGCTCGACATGGGCGACGACCCGACGGCTAGCGCCGTCCTCGCCCCCAGCTTTGTCGAGGGCTTCGTGGCCGTCACCGACGAGGACTACGAAGACGTGCGGACGATGCTGGCCGCCGCCGAAGAAGCGGGCTTCGTGACCCTTAGGTAGTCGCCTAGGCTTCGGGGCCCTGCCGCAGGGCTACTCCGGTGAATGTGGCTCGGACTGCGTGGACATCGGCAGGGTAAGCAGCAGTGTTCCTCCGCTTTTCAGCCCGGAGCGGGGAGCTGTCTTGATCGTCCTCGGGGCATCATCCCCTTTGCGAAAAATCCGTAGTACAAAAGACTCCCCCCTTGCCTGGTACCCTTCCGAAGCAGGTGAGGCCTCCAACCGTAGCATACTGTAGACCCGCGCGGGCCTACGCGCTGCCGATGAGTATGCCGGCAACGAAGACTAGCGTCCCGCCCAGGATCACCTGCATAGCCGACATGAGGAAGCTCATCCGGAAGTACCGGTAGCGAATAAAAGAGATCGCCAGCAGCTCGAAGCCCACTACCCCGAAGGCCAAGTAGAGCGCGACGCTTGCCTGTGGCAACAGGAACGGCAGGGTGTGCAGAATGCCCCCGATGAAGGTCGCGGCGCCCGTGATAATGCCCCTCAAAAGGGGATGACCGCGCCCGGTGAGCGACCCGTCGTCCGAGAGCCCCTCCGAGAAGCCCATGCTGATCGCCGCCCCCACCGCCGCCGCGAGCCCTATCGTGAACGCCAGGTCGGGTGCGGCGAAAGCCGCGGCGAAAAGCGGCGCCAGCGTCGAAACCGACCCGTCCATGAGACCGACCAGACTGGGCTGGATGACCTTGAGGACGAAGTCTTTGCTGTGCCCCGAGGTCGTCATCTCTCGACCCCCGAGACCAAGCCGCTCCATCAACGCCGCCAATACCGCATCCTCCCTGTAAAAGCCGTAGAACTTACCCCACCAGTATAGCCGCGCATCGCCAGAAATCAAGAACGATTATTGTTACTGGTTAATGGGAATCGTTAGCGATTAGGGCGTGGTTGGGGTGGTACGGGGGGCGGGAACGGGGCCGTGTCGGGAACGGTTCCCGGCGGCGTGTGCCGAGGGGCGGTGTCGAGGGGGCGGTGCGGAGGGCTCGGGACGGGGTGAGCTTTACGCTGGCTGGTAGAGGTCGAGGTCGGCCTTCATTACCATCTCTTCGGTGTCGCGGTGGAGGTGGAAGCCGAGCTTTTGGGCAATGCGCTGCATGGGGTAGTTCTCGAAGAGTATATCGGCGGTTATGCGACGGAGGCCTTCGGCGCGGCCGACCTCGAGCAGCTTGCTCACTAGCAGGGTGCCGAGGCCTTGGCGCTGGAAGCGGTCGCTTATGAGAACCGAGAACTCGGCCTCGTGGGCGACGTTGCCGCGGCGGCTCAGGCGAGCGACGCCCAGGATCTCTCGTTCCTCGGTCTCGGGGTTCGTCCGCTCGGCGACGAGGGCCATCTCCCAGTCGTAGTCTATAAAGCAGATGCGCGTCAGGCGTTCGTGAGCCGTGCGCTGGCTCAAGCCCAGCATGTGGAAGTAGCGCATGTAGACGCTCTGCTCCGAGAGCGACTCGTGGAAGCGGACCATCAGGGGCTCGTCTTCGGGCCGGATCGGCCGGATCGTAGACGGCCCGCCGTCCGGCATCTCCTCCGCCCACACGTACTGGGTGGGGTAGGGCCGGATCGCGGTGCGGGGTAGATCTTTTTCTTCCGTCTCCGGGGGGTGCAGCACCACGCGGGCGTCGAGTGCGAGGAGGCGCTCCGGGGAGGCGAGCAGCGGGTTGATGTCCATCTCCCTAATCCAGGGCTGCTCCACGACGAGCTGCGAGAAGCGCACGAAGAGCCTCTCGAGCGCCGCGGCGTCCACCGGCGCCCGGCCGCGTACTCCTTGCAGGGCTTCGAAGATGCGGGTCTGCTCCATGGTGCGCCGGGCGAGCGTCGTGGTAAGCGGCGGGAGGGCTAGCGCCCGGTCCTTGTAGACCTCCACGAGTTGCCCGCCGGAGCCGAAGAGCAGGACGGGTCCGAACTGCGCATCCAGGCTGCTGCCGATTATGATCTCGTAGCCCTCAAGGCTCACCATCGGCTGCACGGTGGCGCCCGCGAAGTCCTCCGGCGAGAATTTCTCCGCGATAGACCGCTCCATCTCCTCGAAGGCCCCTCGCACCTCTCCGGCGTTCTGGAGGTTCAGGCGCACGCCGCCAACGTCGGTCTTGTGGGTTATGGTCTGCGAGTTCAGCTTGAGGACGACGGGGAAGCCGAAGCACTCGGCAAGCTCGACGCCCTCGTCGGCGCTCGTCGCCACCCGCGTCTCGACGGTCGGGATGCCGTAGGCGGCGAGTAGGGCCTTGGACTCGAACTCGGTGAGGATGGTGCGCCCCCCTTCGCGGACCCCGGCGACGATCTTCTCGGCCCGCTCGCGGTCGACGTCGGGTCCGTCGGCGAATTGTGGCGTCTCGTAGATGCCGCGCAGGTTGTAAGTGTAGCGCCACATGTTGGTAAAGGAGCGGGCGGCGTCGTCCGGGTAGTCGAAGGTCGGGATGCCGGCGCCGTTCAGGATGGAGGTGCCGGCCGCGACCTCCGCGCCGCCCATCCAGCTCGCCAGGACGGGCTTGCGGGTGTCGTGGGCGTAAGGGACGAGGCTCTGGGCTGTCTCCGTCGGCTCGGTCATGTCCTGGGGGGTGAGGACTACGAGCAGGCCGTCGCTCTCGGGGTCCCTCGCGGCGGTCTCTAGGGTCTTCGCGTAGCGCTCGGGGTCCGTGTCGCCGAGGACATCTATTGGGTTGCCGTGGCTCCAGAGCGCGGGGAGGAGGTCGTCAAGCTCCTGCATGGTCTCGGGTGAGATCACCGCCAGCTCGCCGCCGCCGGCTATGAGGGTGTCCGTCGCCAGTACCCCTGGGCCGCCGGCGTTGGTCAGGATCGTCAGGCGCGGCCCGCGCGGGCGCGGCTGCTTGCTCAGGGTCTCCGCCATGTCGAAGAGGTCGGAGATGTTGTCCACACGCAGGACGCCGCTGCGTCCGAAGGCGGCATCGAGCACCTCGTCGGAGCCGGTCAGGGAGCCGGTGTGGGAGGCGGCGGCGTGGGAGGCGGCGGCGGTGCGGCCGGCTTTTATCACGATTATCGGTTTGGTCAGGGCGACCTCGCGGGCGGCTGAGAGGAACGAGCGGGCGTCGCCGACCGACTCCATGTAGACCACGATGCTCTCGGTCCTCGGGTCGTCGCCGAGGTAGTAGATCAGGTCGCCCCACCCCACGTCCATCATGGAGCCCACCGAGACGAACGCCGAGAAGCCGACGTTCTCCATAAAGCTCCTGTCCAGGATGGCGGTCATGAGCGCCCCGCTCTGGCTGAGGAAGCCGACGTTGCCGGGACGGGCCATCGCGCCGGCGAAGGTGGCGTTGAGACCGGTCGTGGCGTTCATCACCCCGAGGCAGTTCGGGCCGATGATCCGAATGCGGCCCCGCCGCGCCTCCTCGAGAACCTGCCTCTCCAGTTCGGCACCCTTGGGGCCGGTCTCCCTGAAGCCGGCGGAGATGATGATCGCGCCGCCCACCCCCTCGTCTACACACTCGCGGATGATGTCCGGCACCGTCGGCGCGGGGGCGGCGATGACCGCGAGGTCCACACGCTCCGGCACCTCTGAGACGCTCGGGTAGGCCTTTATGCCGAGAACGTTCTGGCGCCTCGCGTTCACCGGGTAGACCGTCCCCCCGAAGGGGTTGGAGATGAGGTTCCACATGATCGTGCGTCCCACGCTGCCAGGCCTGTCGCTCGCCCCGACGACCGCGACGGACTCCGGCCCGAAGATGGCATCGAGCGGCAGCCGTTCGTACCCGAGGACATCGTGGGCCGGGTCGGCGTTCTTGCGCTTCTTCGTCACGGGTGTCCCCTTGTTTCCGCCTCGCCAGGTGCCCCGTGGGGCGGTCAACGTATTCCCGGTACGCCCCGTTTCGTAACACGCCGCCCTAGACTGGCGCGTGAACGTTGACACCGTGGTTCCGTTCGTTCCCCGGTACCCCCGCGAGAGTATTCCCCCATACAGTCTGTGGCCGTGGGCGCGACCCTAGAGTCCATCCGTCGGCAGATAGAGGAGGGCGCGGGGAAGGTCCAGCCCCCTCGCCGACGGACTAGGAGTCTTCCTAGGAGTCTTCCGCGGGGGCCGAGCCCTCCTGCTTGCGGACGACGTTCTCCAGGAGGGTCCGGTTCGGGATGCGGTAGATGTGCCCTTCTTCGGAGCGGACCGTAATCGAGGCGTACCCCAGTTCCTCGACGGTGCCCTCGATACCGTCGACGTAGATCACGTCCCCTACCTGGGTGCCGTCCTGGACGTAGCGGCCCGCGGCGATGTTGCCGGAGAGGAGGGCGAGCCCCTGGCCCAAGGCCAGGGCGGCGACGAGGCCGATCGTGGCGAGGACGACTATCGCGAGCAGGATGATCACGTAGGTCTCGAGGCCGAGCTGCTCGGCGGCGAGGAGGGCGGCTATGGCGACTATGGTCGAGAAGACGACGCGCCGGAAGACGTTCGGGCCCCTGAGCCCGGCCCCCTCCGCCTCGCGGGCGACAAGCTCGGCGAGCCACCCGGCGCTCATCACCCCGGCTATGAGGATGACGAGCGCCACGAGCGCGCGGCCCGAGAGGTTGACGATCTGGTCCATGGTGTGCTCGAGTGAGGAGAGGCCGAGGACGCTTAAAGCGCCGGCAACGCCAGTGAGGATGATCCCCCAGAAGAGCACGAAGCCGAGCAGACGCGAGGGCCCGCCCTCGTAGCCGAGCTGCCACAGGGAGTTCGCGGCGCCGGTCCTCTCGAAGAGGTCGTCGAGGCCGATAGTCTCCAGGAAACGGGCGGTCAGGCGCTGGAGGAGCAACGCCACTACCAGCGCGACAAGGAGCACCACCACGGCGCCCATCAGATGGGGTACGAACTCGACCAACACGCCGAGCAACCGTTCTATCGAAGCCACCTTCTAGGTTCCTCCTCCGTAGCTCTCCCCCCTCACGGGGCGCAGGCCGAAATAATAGACCAAAGCGTCGAGGTAGGAACGACCCAGGGCGCCGAGGAAGGTCTCGGCCTGCCGCAAAAAGGCCGAGACGTAGGCCCGCCGGACGGCGTAGCCGATCACCACCTCGGGCGCCTCGACCTCCTCGCTACCCAGGGTCGAGAGCATGACGAGCATCCGGGCGTAGGACTCGGCGAGGCGCCGGTAGTCGGGTCTGTCGAAGATGAGCTGCTCGGCCTTGCGGGCCTCCTCGCCCTCGAGCTCGCTGGCGGCGTAGGCCCCGATCTTCTCTAGCACCTCCCAGCGCTCCACCCCGGCCACCGGCGGCGTTGTCATCCCCCGGCCTCCTCTTTTCTGTGGAGACCGTTCTTCTCGGCGAGCGCCACGAGCATCGCCGCCCGGCCCCGGCTGACCCAGCCCTTGGCCGTCCCGTCCGGGACGTCGAGCACCTCGGCTATCTCGGAGTAGGAGAGGCCCTCCATGTGCCGCAAGACCAGCGCGGCCCGGTGCTCGGCGCGCACGTGCTGGAGGGCGTCCTGGATTTCCTCGCGGCGCTCGGCGTTGAGGGCCGCCGCCTCGGGGTCCGCGTCCCCACCCGAGGGCTCCGACAGGTAAGGCACGTCGTCACCGAGTTCGCGCTCGTCCCGGCGCGACTCTTTCTGGCGGATGCTCAGACAGGTGTTCACCGTAATCCTGTACAGCCAAGTGCTGAAAGCGCTCTCTCCCCGGAAGTTCCTTATGTTCCTCCACACCCGGACCCAGACCTCCTGGCTCGCGTCTTGGGCGTCGTCGGCACCCAGGATGCGAAGAGCAACCCTGTATACGAGACTCGAATGGTCTCCGACGAGTTTCGCGAAGGCCTCGACGTCGCCCCTGGAGGCCGCGACGGCGAGGTTCCGGTCCACGTAACTCAAAGACGGGCCCCCTTCACGCGGCGGTCGGAGATGGGTTCCCGGCGCGGTTCCATACCCCGGTAAGATAGCAGAGCCCGGCGTCGTGGGATTCGACGCCGGGGGTCGGGCTACCCGTGTGTGCTCCAGCGCACCTCGTAACCCCCGCGGGGCTTCGCCAGTCCTATGGCTAGTGGTAGCATGTTTGCGGTCCCACTGGCGCTTGGGAAGGTGAGAGCTTGTACGGCATCGAGGTGCGGGAGTACGGCGCGGTCACGATGGTCGAGCTGCGGGGCGAGCTGGACCTCTTCACCCTGGGAAACCTCCGGGAGGCTTTAAACCGCGTCCTGAGCCTGAACAGGCCGGCCCTCGTGGACCTATCCGGGATTACCTTTCTCGACCTCCACTCCGCCCGCGAGCTCGCCGTCCGCTCCCAGCTCTGCGCCGACCATCTCACCCTGCGCAACCCATCCCCGCAGGTGTCGGCCAGCGTCGAAGCTTTCGGGATGGGGGAGTGGATCAGCTTCCAACCCGGCACCGACCGCGAAGAGCCGCCGGTCGTCTCTGAAGCTACTTCTTAGCTTTGCCAGACTTGCAGCGCTCTAAAGTCCCTAACCTCGGCCGTACCACACCTTAAGTTATCGGCCTGCGAGCCCCTCCTTTTAGCTGACATGCTGATGTGCTGAGAAGCCGCCTGGGGAATCCCCAGGCGACGTGCTGAAATGCTGACCAGCTATGCTGCTTCCTGCTCCATCTCGTCGGAGTACCTGCCGTCGCGGGCGGCGCTGTTCATCTTGGCCCGGTGGCGGAAGGCCTTCTGGGCCGCCTCGACCTTGTCCGTGCTGCCGCCCCAGATCTGCATCGGCTGCCCCTGCAGCGCCCGCGCGTAGGAGAAGGAGAGTTCCCACGGCAGGCCCTCGTAGAGGGTGTTCATGGCGTTGAGGTGCTGGGTGGCTTGCAGGTCGGTCTGGCCGCCGGAGAGGAAGACGATCCCTGGTACAGCCGCCGGCACGGTCCTGAGGAGGCACTCCACCGTGGCCCGGGCGACCTCCTCAACCCCGGACTGCTCGGACGCTTCCTTGCCGGAGATGACCATGTTGGGCTTGAGGAGCATCCCCGCGAGCTCGACGCCGTGCTCGTAGAGCTCGTCGAAGGTGGCGTGGAGCATCCACTCGGTGGCGTCGTAGGACTGCTCTATGGAGTGGTCGCCGTCTATGAGGACCTCGGGCTCAACGATCGGGACGAGGTCGTGGTCCTGGGCGAACGCCGCGTAGAGGGCGAGGGCCTCGGCGTTGGCGCCTATGCAGCTCTTGGTGGGGATGCCTTCGCCGATGGTTATGACCGCCCGCCACTTGGTGAAGCGCGCCCTCAGCTCCCTGTACTCAGCGAGCCTGTCGTGCAGCCCGTCGAGGCCCTGGGTGAACTTCTCGTTGGGGGAGAGGGGCAAGTTCACGGTGCTCTTGTCCACCTTTATGCCGGGGATAACACCCTGGTCCTCGAGCACCTTCGAGAGCCGCCTGCCGTCCGAGGCCTCCTGCCGGAGGGTCTCATCGTAGAGGATCACGCCCGAGAGGAACTCGCCTATCCCGGGGGTTGTGAAGAGCATCTCCCGGTAGGCGCGCCGACTCTCCTCGCCGGACTCTATGCCCACCGCCTCGAACCGCTTGCCGATGGTGCCGAAGCTCTCGTCGGCGGCGAGGATGCCCTTCCCCGGCGCTACGAGTTCGCGGGCGGTCTTTTCGAGATTTTGTAGGTTCACGTTCGGCTCCTTCCGTTTGCCACTTTGAATACGCTCCGTTCAGAATATAACAAAGGCCCCGAGCCACGGCCCGGGACCTTCGCTACTTACTAGGTTTTGGAGGGCCCCGCTAGGCCTTAACCAGCTCGCGCTCCTCTTTCGCGCGCTCCTTACCAGCCTTCTTTACCCGCTCCTCGCGGCGCTTACGCTCCTCTTCATCCCGCTGCCTGCGGGCTTCCTGCTCCATTCGGTATTCCCTGTAGGAGTAGCACATGGGCTTGACCTCCTCACCGTCGCTTTCCCTGCAAAAATTCTACCCATCGTCGGAGGTCTCAAACATCGTGACGTTCTCATCGTCCCTACCAGCAGCCTATCGGGATGTACTGCTCCGCATTCCCGGTGCTTCGCCTTCCCGGACATACGTTCTTTGTGTTGGGGAGAATGTCCGCGGACGGACGGGTCGGGCTCGAAGCTCCCGACCACGCCAAGGCTGCAGACCGCGGATCACGGGAGGATCTCTCCTTCTGGCTCGCGGAAATTTTCCACCTCCTGCCGGGTGCCCTGCTCATGGGCGGGGTGCTCGTCTTGGCCCCTTCGCTGACCGAACGCGGCGTGCCGTACGAGATCGCCCACATCGCCTCCGCGCTGCTAACTATGGTGCCGTTCATGTTCGGCGCGATGTTCCTCTACGGGCGTATCCGGCACGGCCACCTCACGTTACGGGGGGTGGTGCGCTTCCGCAGGCACATGCCGCTCTGACAGTACGCGGCGCTCTACGTGCCGATGCTCGCCGCGGCCTTCGCGATCCTCTTCGCCACGATGCCCTTGAGTGAGTTTCTGGCGGAGCGGGTTTTCTTCTGGCTACCTCCGTACCTGCTGCCTTCCTGGGAGGCCTTCGAGACGGGGGCGGTGGCCCCGGGGTTGGTCCTCTTCGCGCTCCTCGCCAAGCTCATCTTCGACGGTCTGGCGTTCCCCATCTTCGAGGAGATGTACTTCCGGGGTTTCCTGCTGCCGAGGATGTCCTACCTGGGCGTCTTCGCCCCGGCGGCCAACGCGCTGTTTTTCGCCGCGGGACACTTCTGGCAGCCTTACAACTGGCCCTTGATCTTTCTGCTCGTGCTCATCAACTCGTACGTGGTGTGGTGGAAGCGCAACATCAAATAGCCATGCTCCTGCACTGCTCGGCCAACACCACCGGCGCCGTGCTAGCCCTGCTCGCCTTCTTCTCTGGGTAAACGTGGAGGTTATGGGGGCTAGTCCTCGACGGTCTCCGATTCTTTGGGCCTGAGGCAACGGCTGAAATGCTGACCCGCTGACGTGCTGACAGGCTAACCTATGGTACGTTAGGGGTACACGACGAAACACCGTCCGCCGGTGGCGGTAAGAGGGAGGCCGACATGGCGAATCGGTTGGCGCAGGAGACGAGCCCTTACCTCCTGCAGCACAAGGACAACCCCGTGGACTGGTACCCGTGGGGCGAAGAGGCTCTTGAGCGGGCGCGCGAGGAGGACAAGCCGATCCTCTTGAGCGTCGGCTACAGCGCGTGCCACTGGTGCCACGTGATGGAGCGCGAGTCCTTCGAGGACGAGGAGACCGCGCGGATGATGAACGAGCACTTCGTCAACATCAAGGTGGACCGCGAGGAGCGGCCAGACATAGACTCGATCTACATGTCCGCCGTCCAGGCTCTTACCCGCCACGGCGGCTGGCCGATGACGGTCTTCCTCACCCCCGACGGCGCCCCGTTCTACGGCGGCACCTACTTTCCGCCCGTTCCCGGCCGTGGTATGCCCTCCTTCCAGCAGTTGCTCCTGAGCCTCGCCGACGCCTACGAAAACCGCCGCGGCGAGGTACTGCGCAGCGCCGAGAGCGTCCGCGAGTACCTGCGGGCTACCACCGGCACCGCCCTTCCCAAGAGCGCCGTCGGCACGGAGCTGCTGGATAACGCCGCCGCTTCGCTCATGGGGGAGCTGGACAGGCGCTTTGGCGGCTTCGGCGGCGCGCCGAAGTTTCCGCAGGCTATGAACCTCGAGGTCCTGCTGCGGCACCACCACCGTACTGGGGACGGGGACGCGCTCTCCGGCGTCGAGCTCACCCTGCGCGCTATGGCCAACGGCGGCATCTACGACCAGCTCGGCGGCGGCTTCGCCCGCTACTCCGTGGATCAGTACTGGCTTGTCCCGCACTTCGAGAAGATGCTCTACGACAACGCCCTCCTCAGCAGGCTCTACCTGGAGGCCTACCAGGCAATGGGCGACGGTTTCTACCGGCGCATCGCCGAGGAGACACTCGACTACGTCGTCCGCGACATGACGAGCCCGGAGGGCGGTTTCTACTCCGCCGAGGACGCCGACTCCGAGGGCGAGGAGGGCAAGTTCTACGTGTGGACGCCGGCGGAGATCCGGGCCGTCCTCGACCCCGACGAGGCCGAGCTCGCCGAGCGCTTCTGGGACGTGACCGAGCGGGGCAACTTCGAGGGCGAGAACATCCTCCACGTCCCGCGCCCGCCCGAGACGGTCGCCGCAGAGTTCGGGCTCTCCCCGGAGGAGTTGTGGGAGCGCATAACGGAGATCCGCTCCAAGCTCTTCGCGGCGCGTGAGAGGCGCGTGAGGCCCGGGCGCGACGAGAAGGTTCTGGCCGCCTGGAACGGCCTGATGCTCCGCTCCTTCGCCTTCGCCGCCCGCGTCCTGGACCGGGAAGACTACAGGGAGGTTGCCGAGCAGAACGCCGCCTTCTTGCTCGAGAAGCTGCGCTCCGGCGGGCGCTTGCACCGCTCGTACAAGGACGGCCGGGCGCGCTTCAACGGCTACCTGGAGGACTACGCGATGGTCGCCGACGGCCTCGTCATGCTCTACGAGGCGACGTTCGAGACGCGGTGGCTCGCGGCTGCCGAAGGCCTCTGTGACGCCGTCCTGGAGCTCTTCTGGGACGAGGAGCGGAGTACCTTCTACGACACGCCCGCCGACCACGAGGAGCTCGTGACCCGCCCGCGCGACGTCTACGACAGCGCCGCGCCCTCCGGAAACTCCGTCGCCACCGACGTGCTGCTCAGGCTCGCGCTCCTCCTCGACCGCGAGGATTACCGCGCCCGCGCCGAGACCGTGCTCGAGGAGCTCAGCGGCGGCATGGAGAAGCTGCCCGGCAGTTTCGGGCGCCTCCTGGCCGCGCTGGACTTCAACCTGTCGCGGCCGCGCGAGGTCGTGATCGTCGGTGACCCCGGCTCACCCGACACGCAGACTCTGATAGACGCCGTCTACGCTCGCTACCTGCCAAACAAGGTCGTCGCGGGTCGCGCCCCAGAGGACGAGGAGTCCGCGGGTGTCGTGCCGCTCCTGGCGGACCGCCCCGCGCGCGACGGCGGGGCGACCGCCTACGTCTGCGAGGGCTACGCCTGCCAGAGGCCGACGACCGAGCCGGAGGAGCTGGCCGGTCAGCTAGTCAGCTAGTCAGCGGGTCTAGAAGAACGCTTCCGCCCTGTCGCTGTCGAACCCGTGTTCTAGCAGCTCTGTGATCGCGCTTGCGATCTTCTCCCCGCCCTGGGCGGAGGGCTCGATGGGGTCGGCGTAGTCGTCCTCCTCCGTGCAGACGAACCGCAGGTCGAGCAGGGGCAACCCGTGGGCGAGCGCGGCGCGGATGATGCAATCGTTGAATACCGTCAGGGCCGTGACCGCTACCTTCTGTAGGGTATCGTCGGGGAAGCGGGGGTAGTAGATGGTGCAGATCGCGGTCGGCAGCCCGTGCGCGAGAATCCCCGTCATCATGTCTTGGTATCTGCTTTCGAACCCGGCGGCGATGTCGGCGAGGCCGAGGAGCGCTTCGGCGGCGGAGCCGACCGGCGCGCCGAGAAAGTCGATGTGACCGAGAGCGTCGTTGCCGCCGGCGCTGACGATCAGGTGCGTCGCGTCCGGCGGTAGCGACCGCAACTGCTCGCGCACGTCTTCTGTCGTGCCCCCGTCTACGGCCCCGAGCGTCGCTCTCCAACCCTCCGGGAGCCTCTGGCGCAGCTGTTGGACGACGTCGGGCGCGCCGCCCGTGTAGGCGGCGTTGTCGAAGATCGAATCCCCCAGGAGGACGACGTTCTTCAAGGGATCGTTCTCCCGCGCGGGCCGTAGCTGCTGAGCTCTCCTACCCGAAGATGGCGAGCGGGAGGTAGGAAGAGGCTATCCAGTTGGGCCTGTCCACGATCTCGCTGATCTTGAGGCCCACCACGAGGCTCGCAAGGACGTAGGCCTCGACAGGCTCGATGGGGATGACGATCCCCTCTTGGAAGAGAGTGTAGGCGCCGCGCGAGAGGTCGATGATCTTGGCGTGGCTTCCTAAATGCAAGACGCCTGCAGCTTCGTTTCCAGGCGCTGCCTACGAAAGACGGTACCTGGCGCTTAGAGTTGGCTAGGGCCTGAAAGGCCATTATGCGGAATGACTCACAAGATATGGCTGGCCTACCCGCTTAGGAGGTGTCGCTTGTCGATGGACGCCACCAAGGAGTAGGTGGTGTCGACCATGTTGCCCACATAGAGTCCGCCTGCCTGGGTCAAGAGCTGGTAGGCATTCAACCGCGAGAATCCGTGTTCGTCCTCGAGCCAGCCGACGAGTTCCGCATAGGCTATGCGAGCGGCGTCCTCCATCGGCCGGGCGCTCCCCACGGTCATCAGCGTGTCCTCCGACTCGATACGGGGCCACTCTATACCCTCGCCCTTGATCACCTCGAAGGAAACCATGACCTCGCTCGTTATCTCCAGCGCGACGCCGCAGAGCTCTCCCTGGCCCTGCCGAGCGTGGCAGTCACCAGTGTAGAAGAGCGCCCCCTCGTTCCACACGGGCAGGTACACCGTGTTACCTGGCCGCACGTCGGGCACGTCCATGTTGCCCCCGAAGGGACCGGGTGAGAGCGCCGAGATGGCCTCGAGGTCGGGCGCCACCGCGATGGTCCCGACGAAGGGCTCCCACGGTAGCCGGACCCCGATCTCGTCGTTCACTAGGTAACGACCCCCCTCGTCTTCGTAAATGTTCCACACGTAGACCTTCTCGGGGAGCGCCTCCTGCAGGGTGCGCGTGAGGGGAGTCGAGGTCAAGCCGCCGAAGTACGGGACGTAGCAGCTGACGGCGAAGTCCCGTTTCGGCTCGATGCTCTCCATCTGGACGGCCAAGGTGTCCCCTTGCTCTGCCCCCTCAACGTATATGGGTCCCGTCTGAGGGTTGAGGAACTTGGCGGTGGCGAGCGCCCGGCTCGGCAGGTCGTCGGCGGTGTTGATCCGGCTCTCGAAGGCGTCCTCGGTGTGGATGACGACCCTTTGCCCTGGTTCGACACGAGCCACCGGCTCTCGGTAAGGGCTGAAGACGTAGCTGTAATCCTCGGGTACTACCTCCACCACATCGCTCTTCGAAGCCTCAACCGGCGGCCTCCTTTGCTCTTTGTGCGAGTTCGGACCAAAAACTACTGGCTTATGCCGGGACGTTTATGATGTCTCGCTCGACGAGCTCCACTCCGCGCGCCCCTATTTGTGACGTTCGGATTCCTCCTCAGTTAGCATCTTAGGCGCGGAAAAAGCCCTGAGTCAATCGTGGAGCAAAGGCTACAAGGAAAGCGAGGACTCCGAAACCGCCCACTGGACTGCAAAGCGTCGGATCACCGCGCGCTCGATCCGCGGTCGGTGCACAAGGTCGATATTCGCGGGGTCTTGCGTCTTGCTAGAAGGAGGTTATCTTCCTCCTGTGCCTCTCTCCTGAAACGTGCCGCTGCTAGAATCTTCGGCTGCGGGGAAGGGTATGACCAGGCCAAGGCATTGTTGGTCATAGGAAGGAGGAGACATGACACAGCGTGGCGATCGCGACCCAGTCGCGCATGGGCATTCGTTTCATGCCGTCCGTCCTGACGCTTTCAATTACGTCTGGGACAACAACATCGAGCCCGTGCTTGAGGTGGACTCAGGCGAGGTCGTCGAGTTCACCGTGCGCGACGCCTCCGATGAGCAGATC
>Ga0126306_10000210_pt1 | contig 23562 bp, 26 predicted proteins | sample Plot27_FD_92592 | JGI IMG/M metagenome (GOLD analysis project Ga0126306, IMG submission 92592) | Serpentine soil microbial communities from UC McLaughlin Reserve, CA, USA - Plot27 | ecosystem: Environmental > Terrestrial > Soil > Grasslands | place: USA: UC McLaughlin Reserve, Lake County... | reverse complement strand
GACGTTTCCGCCTTCTGTCCCGGGATCGCGTCGAACTTCGGGAACAGCTCCGGCACCCAGTAGCTGTGGATGACGTCCCTCTCCGGGGCGGTGATCTCGAGCTCGATGAGCCGGTCGGCCGGCGCCCGCAGCGTGTCGATCGCGATCACGCCGTTCGGGTACCGGTACTGCCAGTAGAACTGGCGTCCCTCGACGCGAACCTTCACCACGTCCTCGCCGGCCTCGGCGTCCAGGGTGATCCCGGGCAGCTTGTAGAAGGTGAACACGGTGACGATCAGCAGGATCACTACCGGCACGACCGTCCACGCGATCTCCAGCCGCGTGCTGCCGTGGATCTGCGGCCCCTCGACCGCCCGGGACCGGCCGCGGCTCCGGTAGCGAATGACGAAGATCGCGAGCGGAACGGCGACCGCGAGCAGGACGAGGGCCGCCCAGAAGCCCACGAACCAGTACAGATCGGCGATCCGCTCCGTGTTCGGCGAGTCGGGGTCGACGGGCGTCAGGCCGGAAGCGGCGAGAAGGTGGGCGAAGCTCACGGCTCGGGCATTCTATGAAGGTGTCTGAGTCGCGGGTCGAGCTTCCACCCGACGTCCCGGAGGAGTTCGAGGTCTTCGTCAACGGCGTCCGCCAGGAGCCGGGCCGCGACTACCGCGTGCAGGGCCGGGCGCTCGTCTTCCAGCGACGGCTCCACCACGAGGGGAAGCTCGGCGCCGGACGCTGGGCCAGCATCTTCCTGGGGGTCGCCGGCACCTACCGGAAGCACGATGCGATCGACGTGGTCTACGAGCGCGGCGGCCGGAAGACGGTCGCGACCGACCTACGGCCCCACACGTAGCACCTGGTTCGAGCCGGAGACGCTGAGTCCCGGCGTGGGCCCGCCGGCGAGCGCGTAGGCCCGCCCGCGGTAGCCGACGAGCCCGAGGCCGTGCCGCGGGCGGGGCAGGCTCGGGAGGCGGCTCCAGCGCTGTGACTTCGGGTTGTAGGAGAAGACGGTACGGATCGTGCCGCCTGGCTCCTCGCCTCCGACGGAAAGCAGGCGGCCCGCGACGGCCGCGGCAGCCGTTCCGCCCCGCGGGTCGGGCACACGAGGAATCGCGCGCCAGCGGTTCGCCCGCGGGTCGTACGCCTCGACGACGTCGAGGTTGGTGTCGATTCCGGCTGTGCGCCCCGCGACGGCGTAGACGAGACCGCCGACGGCGGCGGCGCCCAGGTGCTCACGGGGACGCGGGCCGGCGATGACCGACCAGCGCCCGTCGTCGAAGTCATAGGCGAAGGCGTCGCGGGCCAGACGGCCCGGCGCCTCGACGCCGCCGACCACGTAGAGTTTCCCGCCCGCGACGGCGGCGCCGGCCGCGGCTCGTGGGGACGGCATCGAGGCAAGCGGACGCCAGCGGCCTCCGCGAAGGACGAATGCGCTCGACTGGGCCGCCGCGCCAGGCCCGTAGCCGCCGACGACGTACAGCTCCGAGCCTCGACCTGCCGCCATCCCGTGATCGATCGGGGCTGGAAGAGCGGGCAGGCGGCGCCAGCGGTTGCGCACGGGAGAGTAGGCGTCGGCCCGGCGGGAGTTTTGTGCGCTCGCCAGAAAGCCTCCGACAACCCCGATCTCGGGGCCGAAGAGTGCCGCTGCGACCTCGGTGCGGGGAACGGGGACGGGTGCGGCGAGGCGCCAGCGCGGCGAGGCTGCGCCCGCCAGGCCACCTCCGAGGAAGAGAGCCAGGACCGTAACCGCGAGCGCACCCCTCATGCCGCGAAGATAGCCGGGGCCGGACGCCCGGGCCTGGGTGCCATGCCGCACCTGGCCTCCCGGACCCGGGCGTCGGGCCCCGCTACTCAGATTCGATGCATCCCTCGGCGGGAACTTGCGCTTTGGCTTTAGTCGGAAACGCCGTCGAGCAGCGCCCAATTGCCCGCGAGCGAGCGCTCCGCGGCGGCGACCAGGCGATCCTCGTCTTCGGGGGCCGCATGGCGCTCGAGCAGCTCGCGCGAATCGGCGGCGTGCTCCTCGTCGAGCTCCGTGTGAAGGCGGAAGTACGCGGTTCCGTCGCCGTCGCCCTCGAAGCCGTAGTGCTCCACGAGTCCGGTGAGCTTCGTGCGCGAGACGTCGGGCTGCCCGGCCTCGATCGCGTACAGGATCGCGAGCGCTTCGAGCGGATCCTGTGCCGACGTCCAGGCGCTGGCACAGCGCTGGGTCTCGGGGCGCGCGGCGCGCTCGAGGTCCGCATCCAGCGCGGCCGCGAAATCGTCCCAGAGCTCTATGTGGGCGCGTTCCTGCTCCGCGTGCTCGGCCCCGGCAAGCGGCGCGGCTGCCTCGGCGGCGCCGGCCAGCGCGACGACCGCGTGGCGGTATTCGCCGGCGTACGCCGAGAGCTCGGCCCGCGTCAGTTCACCGCGTTCCCAGCGCGTGTAGAAGGGATGCTCGAGGATGTTTCGGCGGCGGCGGGCTTCGTCCAGGCGGGCGATCAGGCGCATGCTGAGTCCTTTCTCCGAGGGCGCGCCCAATGCTACTCCCAGGTCCCGATCGGGCCGCCCTGCAGAAACCGCTGCAGACCGTACGGCACCGCTTCGCCGTAGTCCGCATGTTCTTCCGGCGGCAACGCCGCGACGAGCCGATGCCATGCGAGGGCGCGGCTCAGCGTCCCCGTGCGGTACGCGATCTCGACGACAGGTGCGAGCTGATCGGGTCGCCCGAAGGGTTCGAGGTACGCGTCGCGGAGCCGGATGATCTCGGGTCCCCCAGGCTCGAGGCCGAGCCGCCAGGCGGCGGCACGGAGAGTCACGGTCAGGGTGTGGAACGGGTGCGAAACGACGGCGTCGCCCCAGTCGAATACGACGTAGTCGCCGTTCCGTATGAAGACTTGGCCGTCGTGGAGATCGTCGTGCTGGATCGTCTCCGGGATCCCTTCCGCGGCGAGCCGGTCGACGAGCGACCGCACCTCCGGCAGTCGCTCGCGCAGCTCCTCGTACTGCGCCGACGTCAGGCCCTCGGGTTCGTCGATCATGAGCCGCTCGCGGTTTTCGAGCAGGCGCTCGACGCGAGCGGGAAGTCCGGCGAGGCGCTGGTCCCGTACTCCGAGCTCGAGCAGCTCGTCGACCTGTGGGGTGACCGCGATCTGGAGCTCCGCGTAGCGCGCGAGCACGCGTTCCCAGTGGTGCGCGTCCGCCGCGGAGGTCATCACTTCCCTCAGTCGACGACCGCCGTCGCGCATCAGCATCCAGGCGCGCTCGAAGTCGGCCGCGACCACCTCGGGCACGCGGTCGGGCATGACTTGCGCCAGATGCGCCGTCAGCCGGGGCTCGAAAGCCGCGAAAGCGGCGACCGCCTTGAACCACAGGTCGCCCTCCGCGCTCGGAAGGCGCATGACAGTCGACCACGGCTCTATGTGTGGCTGCTCGATCTCGCCCGTGACCTCGGCGTGGTCGCGGATCCAGCGCTCGGCCTCCGCCTTCCAGCGGGGATCGGTCCAGGGCGGGGGCATGCGCTCAGATTACGGTTGCGCGATGCAGGACCTGCTCGCCAGGCTCTCACGGCGCCGCCGGCTGCTGATCGCGCTCCAGCTCGGGTTTGTCGCCGTCGTGCTCGCGTTTCTGAGCTGGGCGTTCCGAGACACCTGGGCAGACGCCGTGCCGCGGTTGCGTGACGCCAGCGTCACCGACCTCGTCCTTGCCTGTGCGTTCCTCAGCCTTTACTACCTGCTGTTCGTGATCGGGTGGCAATGGATCCTGCGGGCGCTACGGATCCAGACCTCCTACCCCGTCGCGCTCCAGGCAGAGATGGCGTCGATGCTCGCCAAGTACGTGCCCGGCGGGATCTGGACACCGGCGGCGCGAGTCGTGTGGCTGCGAAAGGTGGGTGGCGTGGGCCAAACATCCGTCGTCGTCGCCTCGATCCTGCTCGAGGCTGGTCTCTCCGCCGTAGCCGGCGTCCTCGTGCTCGTCTGCGCCCTGCCGTGGATCGAAGGCGTCGACGCCCCACTTCTGCCGCTGCTCGTCTTCGCCTTCGGCGTCGTCGGGCTTCTTCACCCGCGTGTCTTCCGCGCCGTGGCGCGTCGCCTCTTCAGGCCTTTCGGCGCGGCGGCTCCACCCACGCTTCGGTGGCGGACGATGCTCGGCCTGGTCGCGTTCTATTCCGGGACGTGGATCGTGGGCGGAGTCGCGCTGCTCTTCGTCGTGCGCTCAGTCGGCGGCGATGTCGGCTTCGAGGAGGCGCCCTACCTCGGCGGCACCGCCGCGGTCGGGGCGATCGTCGCCGTGCTCTCGGTTCTCGCGCCTTCGGGACTGGGCGTGCGTGAAGCGTCGATGTACGGCTTGCTGCTCGCAATTGCGTCACCCGCTGTCGCCCTAGGTGCCACCGTCCTGAACCGGTTGGCGATCACCCTGGTCGAGGCGATGCTGCTCGCAGCCGGAGTTCTGCTCTGGCGCTCGCGGAGTGCGTAGAGGCCGCGTCCTACTTGGGTTTGCGGCCTTCGGCCTCTTCTGGGGTGCGTGGGGAGCCGCGCTGCCAGCCGTCCAGCGTCAAGCGAATGCCGGTGACGGCGAGCTGGGCTTCGCGCTGGTGCTCGTCGGGCTGGGCGCACTCGTGTCGATGCGGGCCACCGGCCTGCTCATCGACCGAGCAGGCCCGCGGCTGACGCCGATCACGGTCGGGGCTTTCGGGCTCGCCGGCATTCTGCCCGGCCTCGCCGACTCGCCGAGCGAGCTCTATCTCTATCTGCTCCTGCTCGGCGCCGCCTCGGGTTCGATGGACGTCGCGATCAACGCCGACGCGGTCCGGGAGGAGGTGAGATCGGGCCGACTGCTGCTCAACCTCGCGCACGCCTGCTTCTCTGGCGCGGTCCTGCTCGGCAGTCTTGCGACCGGTCTGCTGCGCTGGGGAGGAGCAAAACCGGGACTCGTGTTCGGCCTCGTTGCCCTCCTCGTCGTGCTCGTTGCGATCGCGACACGGCCGGCCCCCGGCGATCCGTGGAAACCGCCTGTCGGTCACGATCGGCCCAGGCTCGTCCAGCGGATTCCGGCCTGGCTGCTCGTTCTCGGCGTCCTCGGCGCCGTCGCGTACTGGATCGAGAATGCGTGGCAGAGCTGGGGAGCAGTACATCTCGAGCGGACGTTCGAGGCTTCTCCCGGTGCAAGCGCGCTCGCACCGGGGCTTTTCGCGGCCTCGATGGCGCTCGGCCGTCTGAGCGCCCACCGCCTCTCGCGTCCCGGCACCGAGCGCGTCGTGCTGATCGCCGGTGCGGCCGTTGCTGGAGGGGGCTCGGCGCTTGCTGCGCTCGCTCCGTCGGCGCCGATCGCCTTAGCGGGGATCGTCATCGCAGGAACCGGCTGCTCGGTTCTGGCGCCGACGATCATCAGCGTCGCGGGCCGCGCCGCGGCTCCGCACGAGCGGGCGACGGTAATCGGGTCGTTGACGACGCTGATGTATCTCGGCTTCCTGGTCGGCCCGGCGGCCGTCGGTGGGCTGGCCGAGCTCGCGACACTGCGGACCTCGCTCGCGGCGGTTGCGGCGCTCGCGCTACTTCTGGCGCTGCCGTTCGCGGTCTTACGACTACCCGTGGCCCGATCCTCGCGGTAGCAACTCGGCGGCGTTTCCCTGCTACTGTGAGTGCACGGGCGACAATCCTGTTGCCCCGTGAGATGAGCTTCTCGTTCCTCCTTCGGCGGTTTCGAGGTAGGCAAATCTCGACCGCAACGAAGGAGTCGAACATGTCAATGCAGTCTTTCTCGGACCTCGGCGTCGCCGAACCGGTAGTCGCAGCGCTCGCGCGACGCGACATCGTGACGCCGTTCTCCATCCAAGCCCTCGTCCTGCCTGACGCGCTGGCGGGGAACGACGTTCTCGCCAAGTCACCGACGGGATCAGGCAAGACGATCGCGTTCGCCGTGCCGATCGCGCAGCGCCTCGAAGTCGCCGACGCGAGGCCCTCGGCACTCGTCCTCGTCCCGACACGCGAGCTGGCGACCCAGGTCGCACTCGAGTTCGCCGACATCGGGCAGGCACAAGGACTGAAGGTGGCGGCCGTCTACGGCGGTACTTCGGTCTCGGCCCAGGCGAAGGCGGCCAAGAGCGCGCACGTGCTCGTCGCCACCCCGGGCCGGCTCGAGGATGTGGCCAACCGTGGACTCGTCAAGCTCGACGGGATCAAGATCCTCGTCCTCGACGAGGCTGACCGGATGCTCGACATGGGCTTCCAGCCTCAGGTCGACGCGATCGTCAAGCGCCTGCCCCGTAAGCGGCAGACGATGTTCTTCTCGGCGACGCTCGACGGCGAGGTCGCGGAGCTCGCGCGGGCGTATACACACAATCCAAGCCGCTACGACGCGCAGCTTCCCAGCCACCTAGAGCAGGGCGAGACCGAGCATCGCTTCGTCGGTGTGACGGCTGACACCAAGGTCGAGACCCTGGTGGAGATGCTCGAACACGACGACGGCCTGACGCTCGTCTTTGTGCGCACGAAGCGCGGCGCCGATCGGCTCGTGCAGAAGCTCGCCCGTCACGACGTCAAGGCAGTGGCAATGCACGGCGACATGAACCAGCGGGCGCGCGAGCGCGCACTCGAGCGGTTCGAGGCCGGGAAGGTTTCCACGCTCGTGGCGACGGATGTCGCAGCCAGAGGGCTCGATCTCGATCACATCACTCACGTGATCAACTTCGATCCGCCGGCCGACAACAAGGGCTACGTCCACCGCGTCGGGCGCACCGGCCGCGCCGGCCGCGACGGGACCGGGATCACGCTCGTCCTTCCTGAGCAGCAAGCTGAGGTCAGTCACGTCGCCCGCAGCGTCGGCGAGCACGAGCAGTTCGAGCAGCAGGGAATGCGCGTGGCGCCTGCGCGGCTCGTCTACTCCGGCCGAGGACGCCGCTCGCGCTGGGGCGCACCACACAAGCGCCGCAAGATCTAGTCCAGGACGAAGAGCGCGACGGCCGCGTACTGACACGCGGCCGCTGCGATCACGAAAGCGTGGAAGAGCTCGTGGTAGCCGAAGACGGACGGCACGGGATCGGGTCGGCTCCGCGCGTACACGATCGCACCGACGGCGTAGAGAAGGCCGCCCGCGCCGAGCAGCGCCACTCCCAGGGGTCCCGAGTGGACCCATAGATGCGGGAGCGCGACGATCCCGACGCCTCCCAACGCGATCCCGACCGTTGCGGCGAGCCATTTCGGGGCGTCGATCCAGGCCAGCCTGAGCACGATCGCAACCAGCGCGCCGCCCCAGACGACCGGGAGGACGGTCCAGCGCCAGGCGCCCGAGAGCGCGAGCAAGCCAACCGGTGTGTACGTCCCCGCGATCAGTAGATAGATCGCGGCATGGTCGAGCCGGCGCATCCAGCGCCGGGCCCTCGGCCGCCAGGTGACCCGGTGGTAGAGGGCGCTGATCCCGAACATCGCGGCCAACGCAGTCGCGAAGACCGCCGCAGAAGTACGTTCTCCCGCTCCGGACGCTCCGACGACCAGCAGGGCGCCGAACCCGAGCGAAACGAAGAACGCGTACTGGTGGAAGACACCGCGGAGCCGCGGCCGCAGGTCGACGTTCACGCGTCGAGCGTAGCTGTCTCGACGAGCTGCTCCTGGATCCAGGAGATATAGGCGTACAACGCGAAGTCAGGGGCGCGCGGCTCGCTCGGATCGAGAGCATCCCAATCGAAGTCCTCCGTGACGTCAAGGCGGGTGCCGAGGACGAGCCGGGCGTCGTTCAGCGCCCGCAACCAGGCGTCTGCCTCTTGCGGCGACAGAACGTCGCGGTCTACGGTCTCCTGCAAGAGGTCCAGGGCCCGCTCGCGGCCCGTTGTCCGCTCGGCGCGGGTGAGCTGCTGGTACTCCCGGTCGAGCTCGGGATCGTCGTAGGCGGGTGGGAAGAGCCGCCGCAGCGCCGGATCGTCGGCGGTGTCGGCGATCTGCGCCCGCGTCGTCCGCGCGAGCTCGCGCAGGATGCCGCGTTCGTGCGGAGGAAGCCGGAGGCGGATTTGGCCGTTGGCCGTGCGATGGAAGCGGCCTACGTACATCTAGTCACGCTGCATCGTGGCCCAGAGGCCGTAGGCGTGGAGGCGGGCGACGTCGAACTCGGCCTTCTCGCGAGGTCCGGTCGAGACGGCCGCCTTGCCGTCGTAGTGCACCTGCAGCATCAGCTTCGTCGCGTGCTCATGGCTGTAGCCGAAGAGCTTCTGGAACACGAGCGCCACGTACGACATGAGGTTAATGGGGTCGTTCCAGACGATCACGACCCAGGGCCGTTCGTGCTCTTCGTCCCCCCGGCCGCCGGGTTCCTCGACCTCGAGCTCTCCCGGCGCGGTGAGGGTGGTGCTCATCTCCTGATTGTGGCGGGTCTGGAAACGTGCCCCGCTAAGCTGTGCCTATCGAAAGCGAATCCGGTGGGCGCGCCCGCGTCCTCGCTTTCGCAGCGAAAGCGAGCTTTTATGCGCGGAACGATGCTCTGGTTCAACGAAGAGAAGGACTACGGCTTCATCTCCACCGAAGAGGGGGAGCGGCTCTACGTCCACGGCACCGGCTTCCTAGACGGTCTCCGACCGAAGGGACGCTGCGCCGGGCTGGAGGTCACGTTTCGCGTCACCGACGAGGTCGGAGAGCGTCAAGCCGTAGAAACCGTCTTGGTGCCGGCCGTTGCAGGTGGCCGTGCCCGCCGGCGCCACGGCGGTAGCCGCGCGCGTTCGTAGCTCGCGGCGTCAGCTCGCTCTGCTCAGCTCCTCTTCGACCTGCCGGTAGGCCCACGATCCCGGGGCGAGTTTGTGGAGCGCCTCGTGGAGGAGGCTTACAGCCTCTTCACTGTTTCCCTGCCGGCGATAGACGATGCCGAGGTTGGCGATGACCTGTGCCTCGTGCTTCTCGTCGCCGAGCTCCCGAAGGACGACGCGCGCCTGTTCCAGATGCTCGACCGCCTCGGCCTCGGCGCCGCCCTGGGCGAGCGCAAGGGCGAGGCTGTTGAGCGTCAGCGCTTCGGCTTGGTCGTCGCCGAGGTCGCGCGCGATCTCGAGAGCGACCCGATGCTGTTCGGCCGCTTGGCCGGGTGCACCTCGTCGTCGAAGCTCTGCTCCGAGCTCGTTGAGCTGGAGCGCCTGACTCCGGCGGCCTGCGTGAATGCGTTGTGCCGTCTGGGTTCTGAGGCGGTAGACGGCGATCGCGTAGGTCCGGAGCGCGCGTGCGAGGAGGGCGTTGGCGCGGGCGGCGAGGCCGGCCGCCGTCCTCCGCGCTCGCGTTCCAAGACGCCGCACCCGCTGTTGGATGCCGAGATCCCGGACTCGGCGTTGGACCCCGAGCTTCCGGAGTCGCTGTCCCACCCGCCGTTCGGCGTCTGTCGCTGAAGCGAGCAGCGACCATAGCCGCTCTTCAATTTGGAGCCGGCGAACGGCCAAGACCCCTCCGATCGCGATCGCGACCGAGGCCAGCGCGGCGAATGCAACCACCGCGAGGACGACGAACGACAGCACGAGCAGCAATCCGCTCAGCAGCAACCAAAGCCCGGCGAACGCGACCAGGCGGGGGGCGAGACGCTCTTGATCTTCGGTCACCGCAGAGCTCGCAATCTCAGCAATGCGATCCTCCTCCGGAGCTGCTGCTTTTCGCCGCGCTCACGGGCGTTCCTGCGGTCCACATTAGCGGCTGAGCGCGTACCCTCCCCGCTCGTGGACGCGGATTCCGTCGAGATCGACACGCCTCACGGGCCGGCAAGGGTCCACCTCCATTCGGTCGACAAGCCGAAGGCGGCGCTCGTCCTCGGTCACGGAGCCGGCGGAGGCGTGAACTCGGGAGACCTGGCGGCGACGACTGAGGCTGGGCACGAGGAAGGACTCGCGGTCGCGCTCGTGGAGCAACCGTACCGTGTCGCCGGACGCCGCTCTCCTGCTCCCACGCGCCAGCTGGACGCGGCTTGGACAGCGGTGCTCGAGCACTTGCGGGCCGGCGAGCTGAAGGGGCTATCCGTTGTCGTCGGCGGCCGGTCGCTCGGCGCTCGTGTGGCGTGCCGCACCGCCGAGGCGACCGGCGCCGTCGGGGTGCTGTGCCTTGCCTTCCCGCTCCAGCCGCCGCGCCGGACCGCCTCGGCCGCTGAGAGCCGTCTACACGAGCTCGACGAACTGACCGTCCCGACGCTGGTCGTGCAGGGTGCGCGAGACCCGTTCGGCATTCCCCCGCCCTCCGCCAACCGCACGGTTGTGCAGGTCCCGGGCAACCACAGCCTCCGGACCGACCTCCCGGCCGTGGCCGCGGCTGTGCGGGAGTGGCTTCCCGGCGTCCTTGCTCGGACGTCCCTCGTCAGGTAGCAACTGATTCGTAAAGCCGCTCGCGGCGCCCGGCCGTTGCCGGTGGAGCCTGCGCGCGCTCGCGTCGCAACGCGCTTTGCGCGCGATCGCGCGACTCGGCAACCAGCCGTTCGCAGCCTCGTCCGAGAACTTGGTCCTCGCTCAGGGTCGCGCGCGTCCCCGTCTAACGAGCTTCTGCGAAGGGGCGCGGGGTCGCCTCGAGCTTGGGGATCGAGAAGCGAGCGATTGCGCCGAAGTGCGGCGCAGGTTTGCAGGCCTGGGCGATTCCGGCGTCACAGGCGACCGAGAGGAAGATGAAGGCGTCCTCGATGGTGAATCCCCACTCGTCGACGAGCAGCCTCGCCGCCTCCTCCGAGCAGAGTTGCAGAGCGTCCGGGAACTCCTCTGCAGTCGCATGCGCGACCCAGCGGTCCGCGAGCTCGGTCACCGGCCAGCGAGCGTGTTTTCCCTTGAGCAGTCCGAGGCGTACCGTCACCTCGCCAGCGATCTCGACCCCCGTGAAGCAGATCTCGCCGTCGCCCATGGAAGCATGCATGTCGCCGACCGCGAACAAACCGCCTTCCTGGCGCACCGGGAAGTAGATCCGCGCGCCCGGCCCGTGCAGGTGGTTGTCCAGGTTGCCGCCGTGCTCGCCGGCTAGGCCGTTGGCCAGCGTCTCGCCGCCGGTTGCGACGCCGACGACTCCCACCATCGGCCGTGCCGGAAACCGCACGCGCTCGTTCATCTCGACCCAGCCGTCCTCGACTTTGAAGAGGCGCGTCACGGGGGAGCGCACCTGGTCGATCAACTGGCCGTAACCAGGGATCAACGTCGCCACGCCCCACTCGATCGGCCGGACGTCGAGAATGTCGACGACGAGCGAGTCGCCCGGCTCGGCGCCCACGACGGCGACTGGGCCGGTCGCGCTGTTGACGCGTTCGAAATCGATCCCCGTGACGAGGTCGTCCTCGCTCCGGATCTGGCCGCTGAAGCAGTCGTTGGTTTCGAAGCGCACCGTCGCGCCCGCCTCGACCTCGAGGACCGGCTCGAGATCAGGTCCGAAGGCCCAGACCACATCCTCCCGGGGGACAACGTGGGTCACCGTCCGACCCCGTAGCCCTGCATTCCGCGCGGGCTCGCTCCCGCCTTCAGGAGCCCGTTCTCCCTCCCGACTGCGCTCACGCGCCCAAGTGACCACGGGTCGGTCACGTGGACTTCGTGGCCACGGTCCCGCAGGTCCGCGATGACCTCGTCGCGGAATCGCCTCTCCATCGCCAGTGACCGCGGCCGTGCCTGGCGGGGATAGAACGAACTAGGGAAGTGGTCGGTGTGGAATTCCGGAGCGTCGATCGCGGACTGCAAGTCCAGTTCGAAGTGGACATGGTTGAGGAAGGCGTGGAGTGACCATTGGTCCTGCTGGTCGCCGCCGGGCGTCCCGAAAGCGAGGTACGGCTTCCCTCCGCGGAGGGCGATCGACGGCGACAGCGTCGTGCGCGGGCGCTTGCCGGGTTCGAGCGAAGACGGCAGGCCTTCCTCGAGCCAGAACATCTGTGCCCGCGTCCCAAGCGGCCAGCCCAGGCCGGGGATGACGGGCGAGCTCTGCAGCCAACCGCCGCTCGGCGTCGCCGACACGAGGTTGCCGAGGCGGTCGGCAACGTCGAGGTGGACTGTGTCGCCGCGGGTCGGCTCCCCGGCGCCGACGGTCGCCGTCGCTTCGACAAGCGTCGGCAGGCGTCCGCCGCCCGGCCGTAGCTCTCGGGACGCCTCGTCCGCGATCAGGGCGCGGCGCTCGCTGTTGTACTCCGCCGAAAGGAGCCGGTCGAGCGGGACGTCGACGAAGCTCGGATCCCCGTACAACGCCTCCCGGTCGGCGAAGGCGAGCTTCGCGCACTCGACGACCGTGTGGACGTAGTCCGCCGATCCCGGGTCCAGATCCGACAGGTCGAGACCTGAGAGCAGGGCGAGCTGCTGCAGGAAGACGGGACCTTGCCCCCACGGGCCGGTCTTGCAGACCGTGTACCCGCGGTAGTCGTAGGTCGCCGGCGGCTCTACCGTCGCCTCCCACCTCGCCAGATCCTCGCCCCTCAGCAGGCCGCCGTTCTCGCGAGAGAACCAGTCGATGGTCTGGGCGACGAAGCCGCGGTAGAAGGCGGCTCGGGCGCGCTCGATCCGCGCCTCGCGACTTCCCGTTCCCGCCTCGCCGAGGATCCGCCGGTAGGTCGCGGCGAGCGCCGGATTCCGGAAGAGCGTTCCGGGGCGAGGAGCAGGCAGGTAGAGCTCGGCTGACGCCGGCCAGTCGCGCAGCAGCGGCTCGACGCGCTCGATCGTCGCCGTCATCCCCGGCACGACGGGGTAGCCGTTCTCGGCGTAGCCGATCGCGAACTCGAGCACGTCCTCGGGACCAAGCGTCCCGAAGTCGCGCAGCAGCAGCATCCAGCCGTCGAAGGCGCCCGGGACGCACGCCGCGAGTAGCCCTGTCCCCGGAACGAGCTCGTGACCGAGCTCCCGGTACCGCTCGATCGTCGCGGCTGCCGGGGCACTTCCCTGCCCGCAGAGGACGCCGGGCACGTCTCGCTCTGCGCTCCAGTAGACGACGGGCAGATCCCCGCCTGGCCCGTTCAAGTGCGGCTCGACGACCTGGAGCGTGAACCCCGTCGCGACTGCGGCATCGAACGCGTTGCCACCGCGCTCGAGGACGGCCATTCCGGCCGCGGACGCGAGCCAGTGGGTCGAAGCGACCATCCCGAAGGTGCCGCGCAGCTCAGGGCGAGTCGTGAAGCTCATCGGGCGAGCTCAACGGGGGATTCGGCAATGCGGGGCGCCTCGCTTCCGCGACGCACGAGGTGGCAAGCGACGAAATGGCCCTGTCCGGTCACGTCGATGAGCAGCGGTTCCTCCTCGGTCGAGCGAGGCGCCGACTCGTGCTCGAGCGGGCATCGCGTACGGAAGCGGCAGCCCGACGGCGGCGCGACCGGGCTCGGGATGTCGCCGTCGAGCACGACGCGCGTCCGCGTCCGCTGTACTTCCGGGTCCGGAACGAGGGCGGCCGACAGGAGAGCCTGGGTGTAGGGATGCTGTGGCTGCGCGAAGAGCTCCTCTCGCGGGGCGATCTCGACGATCTTGCCGAGATACATGACCGCGACCCGGTCGCAGAGAAACTCGACCGTGGCGAGGTCATGGCTGATGAACAGGCACGAGAACCCGAGCTCGCGCTGGAGGTCGCGAAGCAGGTTCAGCACCGAGGCCTGAACCGAGACGTCGAGCGCGGAGACGGGCTCGTCGGCGATCAGCAGGCTGGGCGAGACGCTGAGCGCACGTGCGAGGCCGACACGTTGCCGCTGCCCGCCGGAGAGCTCGTGCGGATAGCGGAAGCGGAGCTCGGGGCGCAGTCCGACGTCGTCGAAGAGCCGTACCACTCGGCCGTCGACCTCCGATCGCCGGGCAAGCCGGTGGAGACGGAGCGGCTCGCCGACGATCTGCCCGCAGGTCAATCGCGGGTTGAGCGAGGAGTACGGGTCCTGGAAGACGATGTGCATTCGCCGGCGATGCGGGCGAAGCCGCCGTCGCGAGAGATGCGTGATGTCCGCACCGTCGAGCCGGATTGTCCCGGCAGTCGGTTGGTAGAGCCGATTGACGCAGTAGCCGACCGTCGTCTTGCCGCTGCCCGACTCGCCGACCAGGCCGAGCACTTCACCCGGCGCGATCGAGAAGGAAACTTCGTCGACGGCGTAGACGGTGCGCCCGCCGCCCCCGATGCCCCGCCCGAGCGTGAAGTGCTTGACGAGGCCATCGACCTCGAGCATCGGCTGCTGATCCGGCGTCATCCCTCTCCGGGATGGAAGCACGCGACGGTGTGATCGGGGCTGACGCGGCGGAGCTGGGGCACCTCCGACCACGACCGCTCGTCCGCCCGAGGGCAACGGTCGGCGAAGGCACAGTGCCCGGGGAGCTGGGCGAGCGAGGGAACCCGGCCCGGGATCTCCTGCAGGCGGCCGTTACGGGCGGCGCCCGGACGGGGAACGGCGCCCAGGAGACCGATCGTGTACGGATGCTGCGGGTGGGCGAAGAGCTCCCCCACCGGCGCCTCCTCGGCCTTGCGCCCGGCATACATCACTACGACTCGGTCGGCGAGATCCGCGACGACTCCGAGGTTGTGCGTGATCAGGATGATCGCCGTCCCGAGTCGCTCACGGAGCTCACGGAGGAGGTCGAGAATGCCTGCCTGAATCGTGACGTCGAGTGCCGTCGTCGGCTCGTCGGCGATCAGGATCTTCGGATCGCAGGCTAGCGCCATCGCGATCATCACCCGCTGGCGCATCCCGCCCGAGAGCTGATGTGGGTACTCATCGATACGGCGGCCGGGATCCGGGATGTGTACGAGGTCGAGGAGCTCGAGCACCCGTCCGCGGACGGCATGGCGGGAGAGGTCCATGTGCTCCCGCACTACCTCTTCGATCTGGTTTCCGATCCGGAGTACGGGGTTGAGCGAGGTCATCGGCTCCTGGAAGACGAACGAGATCTTTCGACCACGGATCTTGCGCAGCCGCGATCGCGACGCACCGAGCAACTCGGCGCCCTCGAACCGCACGCTCCCGGTGACCTTCGCCGTCGACGGAAGCAGCCCGACAATCGAGAGTGCGGTCACGCTCTTCCCGCAGCCGGACTCGCCGACGATCCCCAACACCTCGCTTGGCAAAAGCGCAAGCGACATGCGGTCGACGGCGTGGACGGCGCCATCGTCCGTCTTGAACCGGACCGAGAGGTCCTGCACTTCGAGCAGGAGCTCTGTCAACGCTCCGTCTTCGGATCGAGCACGTCGCGGAGGCCGTCCCCGAGCAAGTTGAACGCAAGCGCGACGATGACGATCGCAAGTCCTGGATAGACGGCCAGGCTCGGGGCCTCGCCTAGGTACGACTGAGCCGCGTTGAGCATCACGCCCCAGGACGGTGTCGGAGGCTGGACGCCGAGGCCCAGGAACGACAGCACGGCCTCGCCGATGATCGCGGCCGGAATCGTTAACGTCGCCTGGACGAGGAGGGTGCTGGCCATGTTGGGGACGATGTGGCGGCCGATGATGACGGCGTCGTTCGCGCCGTTCGCGACCGCCGCGCGGACGTAATCCTCCTCGCGTAGGGCGAGCGCCTCGCCACGGGCGATCCGGACGAGCGGAGGCACCGCAGCGATGCCCAGTGCGAGCGTGGCGTTGAGCAGCGAAGGGCCGAGGATCGCCGCGAGCCCAACGGCGAGGATGAGGAACGGGAACGCCAGGAGGACGTCGGTCACCCGCGCGATCACGGTGTCGAGCCAGCCACGGTAATAGCCGGCGATCAGGCCGATCGGAACCGCCAGCGCCATCGCCAGCATGGTCGCGAAGAACCCCGCCTGGATCGAAGCGCGCGCGCCCCAGATGATCCTCGACAAAGTGTCGCGACCGAGCTCGTCGGTTCCCAGCAGATGTTCTCGCGACGGACTTGCCAGGATCGCGTCGAAGTCGGTCTCGCCGGGGGCGTATGGAGCGACCCACCGCGCAAGCACCGCTGCTCCGATCGCGCCGACGACGATGCCCAGGGAAACGACCGCCGCCGGCCGGCGCAGGAAGCGTCGGCCGAGGATCCGCCGCCGCCGCGCCCGCGCGCCGAGCGGGGTGGCTTCGACGTAGCTCAATTCGAGGCCCCAGAAACGCGGATGCGTGGGTTGATCACCGAGTATGCGAGGTCGACGAGGAGGTTGACGACGACGTAGCCCACCGCCGCGACGAGGACCACACCCTGGATGAGTGGGTAGTCACGTTGGGCGATCGAGTCGACGGTCAGACGACCGAAGCCCGCGATCCCGAAGATCTGCTCGGTGATGACCGCCCCCGAGATCAGGGCTCCGAGCTGGAGCCCGATCACGGTCGTAACAGTGATCAGGCTGTTCCGCAGCGCGTGCTTGCCGACTACGGACCACTCGGTGAGCCCCTTCGCGCGAGCTGTCCGCACATAGTCCGCGCCCAGCGACTCGAGCATCGCCGAACGCATTTGCCGCATCAGCACGGCCGATAGGCCGGCCCCGAGCACGATCGCCGGCATCAGCATGTGCTCGAGGTTGCCGATGGGATCTTCGCGGAACGAGACGTAACCGCCGGCCGGCAGCCAGTTGAGGTTGACGGCGAAGACGATGATCATCAGCAGGCCGAGCCAGAAGTGCGGGACGGAGAGACCGAGCAGGGCGACCGTCGTTGCCGCATAGTCGGAAGGCTTACCGCGGCGAACGGCGGCGATCACGCCCGCGCCGATGCCCAGCACGGTCCCGATCAGGAGCGCCAGCCCGGCGAGCTCGAGCGTCAGCGGAATCCGAGTGACAATCGTCTCTGCAACCGGCAGGCCGCGATTGTCGGTCCCGAGATCGCCTTGGACCGCGAGGCCTACCCAGCGTACGTACTGAATAGGTATCGGTTCGTCGAGCCCGTACTTCTCCCTGATCGCCGCCAGCACCTCTGGATCGCGATTCTCGGCAGCGAGCGCCAGCGCCGGGTCGCCCGGGATCGCACGGACGCCCACAAAGACGAGCACGCTGGCCAGGAAGACGACGATCAGGGCGGCTCCGACCTTGCGCAGGATGAAGACGCCCATGATCGTCGTTCCTTGGTCGCTAGTTCACTTGTACTCGGCGAAGTAAGCCCGGATCAGACCGTCGCCGTACAGCCGGACACCTTTCACGTTCGTGGTCACCCCGTGGCGGTTGACGTCGTGGTACAGATAGATCAGCGGCAGCTCCGACCGGAGGGTTCGGAAAACCGCGTTGTAGAGCGTCTTCCGGGCCTTGACCGTTGCGGCCTTTCGTGCGTTGTCCAGCAGGAGGTCCGTCCGCCCGCTCGACCACCCCAGGTTGTTCAGCGAGCCTTTGCTGTGGACGAATTGGTAGATGTTGCCATCGGGATCAATTCGTCCCGACCAGCCGATCGCGAACGCGTCGTAGTTTCCCTGGTCCTGTCGACGCAGCGCGGTCACGAACTCGGTCGGCTGGAGATCGACATGGAAGCCCGCGTTCTCCGCCATCGACTGAATGACCTGGCCGAGACGGGCCTGCACCTGGTTGGTGCCGATCATCAGCTGGACACGCACCGGTGTGGCCATGCCTGTGCTCCGCACGAGTGACCGGGCCCTGGCGACGTTGCGGCCCGGGCATTTGATCCTGGCGTCGTAGTAGGGACTCGTCGGCGGAACCGGTTGGCAACCCGGCAACACTGTGCCGCCGAACACGACCCGATTGATCACTTTGCGGTCGAGTGAGAGCTCGAACGCCTGCCGGAGCGCGCGCCTGGACGCAAGCGGGGTGCCGACGTTCGCGAACGGCTTCCCGAGCCCGTTCTTGTTGCCGATGTTGATCGAGATACCCTGGTAACCGATCGACGTCGCCTTCAAGACGCGCAGGCTCTTATCACGTTGGATGGCGGGCAGGTCGGTCGAAGCGATGCGGTCGAGCACGTTGATGTCCTTCGAGCGAAGGTTCGCGGCGCGCGCGCTGGTGTCCGTGATGATTCGGAAGATGATTCGATTGAGCTTGACTTTGCTCCGTCCGTAGTAGAACTGCGACTTGTCCAGCACGATCCGGTCGCCCGCCGTTCGGCTCGCGAACTTGAACGGCCCGACGCAGACCGGCGCCGTGGCAAACCTCGTCCCGAGTTCCGCGACGGCCTTCGGCGACATGATCATTCCGGCGCGATCGGCCAGCTGAGCGGTAAGCGGCGAGTAGCGCGCGTTGAGGCTCAGACGCACCGTCAAGTTGTTGACGACGGTGACCGCGGTGATCGGCGAGATCTCGCTGGCACGCTGAGAGCCGGTCAGGGATCGATGCCGGTCGAGCGACGTCTTCACTGCCTGCGCCGTCAGCTGTGTCCCATCGTTGAAGCGGATGCCGCGGCGAATCCGGATCGTCATCGTCTTCTTGTCGCCTGAGAGCGTCGGCATCGCGGCAGCGAGCTGCGGCACGATTTCGAGCTTCGCGTTCAGGTCGTAGAGCTTCTCGCACATGTGCAAAAAGACCATCCGGCCGACGAACGTCCGCGCCAGCGTTGGGTCGAGTGCGTCCGGGTCCTCTGCGAGGCCGATCGTGAGCGTGCCGCCGGCCCGCGACTCGGCTGCCACGGAGCCACCGGCGCCCGCCGCGAGCAGCCCCGTCGCGACCATGGCCGAAGCGGCGAGGACACGCCGTGCTCGGCGGGTGTGAATCCTGTTCATCAGTCCCCTCCTGACGTTGGTGCCAGCTCCCTCCCGAAAGTCATCGCCGGGGCCGGGGTAGCGTGACTCTAACATGTGTATCCATTTGACGAATAATTGGATCCAATGTTGGTAAGGTCTTTGCCGTGGCCATCGCCCTTTCCTCTCGTCTGCAGTACGGACGCTTGGGGGCGATCGGACTGGCAGCAGGATTGTTCTCGGGGCTACTCGGAGTCGGTGGAGGTGTGGTCATGGTTCCGCTGCTCGTGCTCTGGGCCGGCTTGAGCCAGCGAGACGCGCATGCCGTCTCTCTCGGCGCGATCATCCCGATCAGTACCGCCGGCGCGCTCACGTTCGGCGCGGCCGGCGAGATCCGGCTCTGGGAGGCGCTTGCTGTGGCGGCCGGTTCGATCGCAGGCGCACAGGCTGGCGCCCGGCTGCTGGTCCGGACGGACGAACGCAGGCTAAAGCTCGCTTTCGGCCTGTTCCTCTTGATCGTCGCGGCGCTGCTGGCGGTCGGACGTTGAGCACGTTCGCACTTGTTGCGCTCCTCGTCGCGGTCGGAGCGTCGACCGGAGTTCTGGCCGGCTTACTCGGGGTCGGCGGCGGCATCCTGCTGGTGCCGTTCTTCGTGCTCGCTGTCGGGATGTCGCAACACGAGGCGGAGGCGACCTCGTTGCTGGTGATCCTGCCGACCGCCGTTGCCGCGAGCGTAACGCTCCACCGTCGCGAGATCGGCGACTTACCGGTCGGCCTGGCCCTCGGTGCCGTTGGAGCCCTCGGCGGGACGGCCGGCGCCCTGCTGGCGCTCTCACTTCCGGCCGAGACGCTGCGTCTGGTCTTCGCCGTACTCGTGGCGCTCGTCGGAATCCGCCTCGTTCACGACGCCCGTGCGGGAGCAGCCTGAGTACGGTCGAACGGGTAGCGGGCGCGATTCAGGCGCAGGTACTGAGCGGTGCCGTTCCGGTCGGAACCCGTCTGCGCCAGGAGGCGCTGGCAGCGAAATTCGGTGTCAGCAGGACTCCCGTACGGGAAGCGCTGCGCCAGCTGCAGGCGACGGGGCTCGTCCAGCTACTTCCGAATCGGGGTGCGATTGTCCGCGGACCTTCGGCCCGGGAGATCCGCGAGGCCTACGAGGTCCGGGCGGAGCTCGAAGCACTCGCCGCCGAGCTCGCCGCCGAGCGGATCAGCGACCGCGACCTCCTCCGGCTGCGCGAGGCGCAGGAGCTGTTCCGCAAGTCGGTGACGACGCTGATCGCGCGCCGGGCGCAAAGGCCCGCGCCCTGGAAGGAGGCGAGCGTCTGGGTGCAGGCCAACGACCTCTTCCACCAGGCGATCCTCGACGCCGCGGGGAACGGACGGTTGGACAACATGATCGCCGACCTGCACCGGAGCTTTCCGCGGAACCTCACGTGGGCCCCGCTCTCGGAGAGCTCCCGGCTGCTGGAGGAGAACGTCGAACAACACGAGGGGATTCTCGAGGCGATCGAGCGACGCGATCCGCAGGAGGCTCGGCGTCGCATGGTCGAGCACGTGCGAAGCGCCGGCGAGCTCGTCACCCTGCATTTCGAGCAGAGGGCGGAGAGCACGTAGCCGAGACAGCCTCTCGGTACGACCCGCTCGGCCTCCAAGACCGGCGGCTTCCACAGGCCACCCGTAAACCGACGAAACTGAAGGTTCCCCCGCTGCCTCGCAAACGAAGTCATCAGAGGCTGACGCCCACTGACGGCCCGTGGAGGCTGTTTCTCGGCTACAGGACAGGAACAAGGTAGGAGCTAGGCAAGAGAATCTCGGGCGCGCCATCTCAGCCCCGCGCCCATCGTCATCTGCGAGCTGCGGCGCGGTCCCCCGAGAATCCACGAACGCAGGTGATCCGGCCGAGCGAGCCACACCTCCTCGTCGCCGTGCGGGAGGAGCGTCGCCTCCGCGGGCGGACTGTCGGTGACGCGTTGAGGCGAGGTCGAAGAGGAAACGAACGGGGGTGTCTGTGGTAGAGCCGGCGGCGGCCCGATGGCGGCGACGTACGCCTTCGCCGTATGCTCGTGCGGCATGGCGACGGAGACACCCGAGGTGCTGTACGACGCTCTGCTCGCGTCCTGGAACCGGCGAAACGCAGCAGAGTTCGCTGCGCTGTTCGAAGCCGAGGGGCACTGCATCGGATTCGACGGGAGCGAAATGCACAGCCCTGACGAGATCGAGTCGGCACTCGGTGAGATCTTCGCGGATCACGAGACGGCGACATATGTCGCGAAGATCCGAGACGTCCGGCTGCTGACCCCGGACATCGCGCTGCTGCGCGCGGTGGTCGGCATGGTTCCGCCAGGGAGAAGCGACATCAATCCGGACGTCAATGCCGTCCAGGTTCTCGTCGCGACCCGTATCCAGGGGACGTGGCGAGTTTCCCTGCTCGAAAGCACACCGGCGCAGTACCACGGGCGACCTGAGGAGGCCGAGGCGCTGACGAGAGAGCTGCAAGAGCTTCTAGAGGGCCAACGCTTCGGGTGACCTGGACGCTGCCGGCTTCGAGCTTCCGCGATATCGCGTGCTTGTCAGAACGAGCAAAGCCGCGATGAATTCGCCAGCCGGAGGCGGTCTCTAGGTCGAAATCACAGAAAGGAACGGACAGATGCGACAGCTGATCGTGAACACCTTCCTGACCCTCGACGGCGTCATGCAAGCTCCGGGCGGCCCGGAGGAGGATCCGAGCGGCGGCTTCGAGCACGGCGGCTGGTCGGTCGGCTACTGGGACGAGCAGATGGTGGAGGCAATGGGCGAATTCATGGGAAAGCCGTTCGACCTCGTCCTCGGCAAAAAGACCTACGAGATCTTCGCGGCGCACTGGCCGCACACCGACGAGCCCGGCGCCGAGGCGCTCAACCGGGCGACGAAGAACGTGGCCTCGACCACGCTCACCGAGCTCGAGTGGGAGAATTCGAGGCTCATCGAGGGCGAGGTGCCCGACGGCGTGCATGCGCTGAAGCAGCAGGACGGCCCGGAGCTCCAAGTGCACGGCAGCGCGAACCTGATCCAGACGCTGCTCGAGCACGGCCTCGTCGACGAGTTCCGGCTCTGGATCTTCCCGCTCGTCCTCGGCCAGGGGAAGCGCCTGTTCGACGGCGGCACGGTGCCGTCAGGGTTCGAGCTCAGGAGCTCTCAGGTCTCCTCCACCGGGGTGATCATGGCGACGTACCGAACCGGCGCCGAGATCAAGAGCGGCTCGTTTGCCCTTGAGACGCCCAGCGACGCAGAAGTCGCGCGCCGCGCCGCGCAGGACAGCTGAGCTCGATCGGAAGCTTCAGCGGCAGCCGACGGTTCGCTCCGTTGCGCCGACGATGGCCACGTGAGAAGCCGTCACTGCGCGTCTACGCAGCTCAATTTTGCGAGCTCGAAGAGGAACGAACGAGGGGACGTCTCCGCGGGCATCGTTGGTGCCGGTGTGAGTTCGACGGGTCTACGCCATCCGCATTGAACGAGCTCGAAGAGGAACCTGACGGGGACGTCTCTCGATGCGATCGCCGGCGGCGGTGAGGGGGACGCGTTCGATCGCCCCGGAAACCCGCCAGACCGATGGAGGAGTTTCTTGCGGCGGGCCGCCGGTCGCCGCGTTCGGTTCCCGCCGCCCTAGGTCGAGATCTTGAGTTCGACTACTCCAGGGAGCGGCTCACGCAGCGACTCGAGCACATAGTCGGCGCGCGCCGCCTTGAGTTGATCCGCCGTGAAGTGGCCGCTCGCCACCCCGACGCCGACCGCGCCCGCGCCGTGGGCGGCCGCGATGTCGAGCGGCGTGTCCCCAACGACGAGCACGCGATCCGGATCGACCTCGGTCCCGAGCAACATGCCTGCTCGCTCGATCGCCTTGCGCGTCAGCTCCGTCCTGTCAGTCGAGTCAGAGCCGTAGCCGCCGAACGTGAACCAGCGTGCGAGATTCCCGCGTGCGAGCTTGATGTGTGCGACAGAGTCGGTCCCGCCGGTCGTGAGCCCGAGGAGGTAGCCCTCCTCTACGAGCCGTGGCAACAGCTCCGCAACGCCGTCGAGCACGCGGTATCCCTTCGATTGGGCGAGCGCCTGGGGAAGATGCTTCAGGCGAATCGCCATCACTCGCGCGAGCTCACGCGGCTCCGGCTCATGACCGATGACGGCCGCGAACGTTCTCCGGCCGACCTCCGGATCGGTCATGCCGGCGTCGGAGAACATCCCGATCTCCGCCGGAATGCCGTACAGCTCCTCAAAGGCGAGCCGCCATGCAACGGCACCAGCGCCGCCGGTCGTGATCAGCGTGCCGTCGATATCGAACAAAATCGCAATCGGTTTCTTCATCAGTCGCGTAACTTTTCGTCCAGCGTTCGACGCAGGTTCACCGCTCAGTCTCGTGCCAGTGGGTCTAAGCCGTTTGCGCTGGAGCCAGCTCGAAGAGGAAACGAACGGGTGGCGCCACGCGCGTGACTTGACGAACCCTGGCTCGCCGTGGCTCAGGCGGTACCCAGGGCCTCCTTGATCTTGTCGAGCGCGCCTGTCTCACCGGGTTTGATGCCACCCTTCGCGTTGGCGACCGAGTCAGCGACGTCCAGGACGAGCTGACGGTACGCGCCCGCCTCGTCTGGGGCCTTGGCAGCGAGGATCGCGGTCGCCGAGCGCAGGGCTTCGAGCGTCTTCGCCTCGACCTCCTGCGGCGAATCGGTTAGGCCGAACCCGCTCGGTCGGCCAGTAGCGAGCTCGCGGACGAGCTGGCTCCCGCTCTGCTCGCGCTCCTCGTTGAGGCGCTTCGCCAATGCCCCGGCTTCGCCGAAGGTGTCGGTGAAGTCGCGGTCGCCAATCGAGACGAGCATTCCAGCGCCCGTCACGCCCTTCCGTATCGTCTCCCACTCGTCCTCGGTGAAATCCGTCCTGGTTGCCATTCTAACCCCCTCTCCGGGTCGAGTCGCGCCGATTATCGCAGCGGGACTTCTCGTCGAGCGGCTTGGCGTCGTTACAGCGGGGGTAACGCTTCTCGGTCACTTGCGAGCCGCCTCGCGAGTCGCTCGCTGTTGCCTCATCCGCCGCCGCGGCCAAGCTGCTCCCTGATAATGGAGTTGAAGTCCACCGGCTTGGCGGGTGGCCCGTCGCTGCGCT
>Ga0126306_10000209_pt1 | contig 23660 bp, 24 predicted proteins | sample Plot27_FD_92592 | JGI IMG/M metagenome (GOLD analysis project Ga0126306, IMG submission 92592) | Serpentine soil microbial communities from UC McLaughlin Reserve, CA, USA - Plot27 | ecosystem: Environmental > Terrestrial > Soil > Grasslands | place: USA: UC McLaughlin Reserve, Lake County... | reverse complement strand
CGCGGCGTTGAGGGGTGCGTAGCCCCGGAGTTCGTGAAGAGCCTGGTGGAGGTAAGCACACCTCCCGTCGGTATCCTCCCGGAACTGGAACGAGAGTACCTGGACAACCTCCGGCTGGCGCTGCGCGCGGCGCGCTCGCTGGGGACCTACCCTTTGCGCATGCAGCGGCTTCGGGTATCTGGGGGGCGAGCTACTCTGTGCGGCCGTCACGGAAGGGGTAGACAGTCCGGGGGCGACCGCTTACGCGGACTCCGTCCTGGAGTTCGTCTGCGAGGAGGAGCGGCTCGCCAAACTGCGCCGGGACCAGCGATCCAGCGGCGGATATCCTACCACGGAGGCCAGGATCCTCCGTGAGTACCACTCCGAGACCGTCTGTCTCTCCGAAAAAGAGGGCTGCATCTCGTCTTGGACGCCTGCGACGAGCTCGAAGCCCAAGCGTCCGGTATCCCCCACAGGGAGAGTGAACCGGCAGACGCTTTGTGAAGTTCACCAAAGGTATACTCAGCCCGCATGGGCAAGGAACGCACCTCTTCAAGCATGGACTTCGGCATCCGGGTTGGGGCCGTCGTGGCGCGCGACCGCAGCCTCCTGCTGGTGCGCCACGAGAAGCCGGGCCGAGACCCGTACTGGGTATTGCCGGGTGGCAGGCTCGAGCCGGGAGAGACGATCCCTGAGTGCGCGGAGCGCGAGGTCTCCGAGGAGACCGGGCTCTCGGCCAGCTTCTCCGGCCTGCTGTACCTGAGCGAGTTCCTGCGAGAGGAACGCCACACGGTGGACGTAACGGTGAGGATGATCCCCGAAGAGGACGCAGAGGCCGTGCTCGGGAGCGACCCCGAGGTCGCGCCGGGCTCAGAACCCACCCTAAAGGAGTTGCGCTGGGTGGAGGCAGATGAGCTGCGGGAGATCGAACTGCTCCCGGCACCCATCAAAGCCCGCCTCCTCGAGGACGTCCCCGGCGGGTGGCCCCCGAGCAAGATCTACCTCGGAAGGAGCGGAGATTAGCGACCCGCAACAGGCGCTCCTCTCGGTGGTCCTCTTGAACGTCGTCCTCGTGGGGCTGACGGTCACCCTTTTCTGGGGCGGGGTTCTCGTAGTGCGAGGCTTCGGCGGGAAAGCGGGCTACTCGCTGGCGCCTCTAGGGTTCTCGCGCCCGAGGGGAGGGGTGTTCGCGGGGATAGGCGTCGGGGTGACGGTCGGGGTGGGGGCCGTGATCGCGAGCCTGCCCATAAACGTGGCAAGCGCCTTCATCCTCGACCGCCTCGGGTACTCGACCGAGCGCTCGGTCCAGGGTCCCTTTATGCAAGGGCTGACGCGCTGGGTCGAGCAGAGCCCGACCCTGGCGGTCCCGGCGATAATCTTGGTGGTCGTGATCCTCGGCCCCGCCGTCGAGGAGCTGGTCTTCCGCGGCGCCGTCTTTAACGGCCTGTACCGGCTGCTGGGCGGCTACGTCTCGAAGGGTCTGGGCGGCCCCGAAGCCTCGACGCGGACGTCGAGGCGGTTATCTTTCGCCCTCGCCGCCCTCGCCTCCTCCGCCTTCTTCGCCCTGCTGCACCTTGAGCCGGTCCTGCTCCCGGCGCTACTCGTCCTGGCGGTGGTCCTTTGCGGGCTCTTCGCGCGCACCGGTAGCCTCCTCCCATCTTTTGTCGCCCACGCGACGTTCAACTCGTTCGCCACCTCGCTCATCATCCTGAGCGGCCTCGGCGTCTTCGAGATGCCTATATAGCACGTCTGCTTCTCAGCACGTCTGCTTCCGGGGGGTTGCTGATGCCCGAAGCCCGTAATTCGATGCCTTTTGTTAGCTGACCGGCTCTCCGACGTAGCGGGCCCTGGGGCGTATGAGAGAGCCGCTCTCGTACTGTTCTATGGCGTGCCCGATCCAACCCACGGTCCTCCCCAGCGCGAAGAGCGCGACCGCCCCGCCAGAAGGCAGCCCCAGCGTCTGCGCCAGCGTAACGAGGCCGAGGTCCACGGTGGGCCGCTCGCCCATGAGCCCCAGGGCCTCTTCGGCGACCTCCACGGAGCGCGCGACGGCGCGCGAGTCAGGGTAGGCCGAGGCCGTGGCGCGCAGCAGCTCCGCGCCGCGAGGGTCGCCCCCGGGGTAGAGCGAGTGCCCGAAACCCGGAACTCCCTCGCCGCGCCTGAGGCGCCCGGAGATCGCCGCTCGTGCGTCGCCGACCGCCTCGACCTCCCGCAAGAAAGCTTCGACGAGCTCGATCTGACCTCCGTGCCTGACGCCCCCGACCGCCGCCAGCCCAGCCGCCACCACGGCGTAAGGCGTCGCCTCTGAGGAGGCGACACACCGCGCGGCGAAGGTCGAGACGGGCAACTCGTGATCCGCGCAGAGTACGAGCGCCGAGCTCAACAGCGTGGCCGCCCCGGCCTCGCGCGGGCACCAGCCGTGCCGGAGCGTCTCGGCGAGGCCTAGGGCCGCCTCCCCGGCGACGGCGCTCGCCATCAGGCGCAGTATGCGAGCGCCGGTGCGCGCCACGGCCCCCGGACGCAGATCGTAGGCGGCCGGGTCCCCTGAGCCGGCTAGGGGAAGTAAGACCTGGAAGGCCTCGACCGGCGGCAAGCTGCCGAGGGCATCCCCCATGCGCGGGGGGAGCTCGGGCTGTTCGGGGGGGAAGAGCTCCGCGGCCCTCGCCGGGTTTCCAGTCCAGATCAGGGCCGCCACCTCTTCGACCGTGCTTCCGGCCGATAGCCTAACAGCGTCCCGGCCCCTGTAGTAGAGACCGTCGTCACTCACGAGCGTGATCTCCGACTCCAGCACCGGCGTGCCCCAGCTGAGGGCGTCCTCCACTACCGCGTCCGGGTCCCGCCTCCGCGCTTTCCGCTCCTTGAGCCGCCGTACGTCCTCCGCCCTGTAGCGCCGGCGGCGCCCGCTCCCGCCCGCCGCCTCCGAGCGGATCATGCCGCGGCTCACGTACGCATACAGCGTCGCCACGCTTACGCCCAACTCCTCCGCCGCCTCCCGCGCCAATAGATAACGCCCCTCAGCCATCACCTCGCCTCCTCCAAGACCTACCCACCGCACGGTAACGTATCTTGATTATAAAATCAATATTGATAAACGCGACAAGGCTTCCTACAATCTGGGTGACGGGCAGGCGTTGTAGTGAGGAGTAGTCGTTGTTCAAGCGCGGAAGGTCCGAGCCTCCCAGGCGCGAGCGAGACGGGCTAGTCTCGCACATCCTCTTGCACGAGGGGGACGTCCCCGAGGCACGGCTTACTGTGACCTGGGTGGACGTTGCCCCGGGATCGGGGCAGCGCCCGCACGGCCACGTGCCCGAGCAGGTCTACGTGGTCGTCCGGGGTCAGGGCAGGATGCGGGTCGGCGACGAGGAGCGGACGGTGGCCGGGGGGGACATGGTCTTCATCCCGCCGGGTGTGGTGCACAGCATCGAGAACGCCTCGGAGGAGATCCTTACCTACGTCTCGGCGGCCACGCCCACCGTCGAATGGAGGGTGTTCTACGACGAGGGTCCGCTGGGACCCCGGAGCAGAGAGAAAGAGGGAGCATGAAGGAGAGATCCCAGACCGTTCTTGCGTCCGGCCTCGATGGCGTCGTGGCCGCCGAGACGCGCCTGAGCGCCGTGGACGGGGAGGACGGGGAGCTCACCATCGCCGGCTTCCCCGTGGAGCAATTGGCAGGCCGGGCGACCTTCGAGGAGGTCGTCTACCTGCTGTGGCACGATGCCCTTCCCGATCCCAAACAACTGGCTACCTTCCGCGAGGAACTCGGCGCCAGGCGGGCGCTGCCAAGCGCGACGCTCAAGCTGCTGCGGGCCGCAGCGGCCGAGAGGGTGCCAGCTATGGACGCGCTGCGCATGGCAGCGGGCACGGTCAGCTTGGGGGGAGCAGACGATAGCTATGCTGAGGCGCTCGCGCTGGTGGCGCGCCTGCCAGGCATCGTCGCTGCGTACTCGCGGCTGCTGGGTGGCGAGGAGCCCGTGGCGCCCGACCCGGAGCTCGATCACGCCGCAAACTACCTCTACCTGCTTAGAGGGGAGGAGCCGGGCGTGGAGTCTGTCCGGGCGTTGGAGACGTACCTCAACACCGTGACGGACCACGGCATGAACGCCTCCACCTTCGCCGCGAGGGTGATCATCTCGACCCGCTCGGACGTCGTTTCCGCGATAGTGGGAGCCATCGGGGCTCTCAAGGGACCGTTGCACGGCGGCGCGCCCGGGCCGGCGCTCGACGTGGTCTTCGAGATCGGGGAGGCGGGTCGGGCCGAGACCGTGATGCGGGAGAAGCTCGCGCGCGGCGAGCGGCTCATGGGCTTCGGCCACCGCATCTACAAGGTCAGAGATCCCAGGGCAGACGTGCTCGCCGCGGCGGCGGAGCGCCTGTACGCAACCGAGGCGGACGAGGGGCTCTACCGGCTAGCGCTCGAGGTGGAGAAGACGGCGCTTGGGCTGCTCGCCGAGCACAAGCCGGGCCGGAACTTGCAGACCAACGTCGAGTTCTACACTGCGCTCTTGCTGCACGGGCTCGGGTTGCCCGCGGAGTTATTCTCTCCAACCTTCGCCGTGGCGCGCGTCGCCGGCTGGACGGCACACTGCTTCGAGCAACGGGCGCTGGACCGAATCATACGGCCACAGTCGGCGTACGTTGGCCGGAGGAACATGCGCTGGGTGCCGCTCGAGGAGCGGTAAAGGCAAAAAAGGCAAAAAACGGGCCCCCGGAAAAAGACCGGGGGCCGTACCCTTCTGAGTGCTACGCAGGTATCCCGTTTTCAGCACGTCCGCCTGCAACTACCGAAGAGGCGGAAATAGGTAACCCAGGATCCCGCAGGGATTTGGGCGGGTCTAGGTCAGAGCCACCTCTCCCAGAAGATACCCGCGGCGACTACTCGATGCGTCTATCTGGATCACCTCCTTTCAGCGTGCGTCAACTCCAGGAAGTTTACTACCAAGCCCCATGCACGGCAAGGGAGATTTCTCAGGTTCCTTTGCGCTCTTCGAGGCGCAGCCGGAGCAGGTCAAAGGCCCGGTTGGCGCTCCGCTCCCGGATGGCGTCGCGCGAGCGCGCCCACGCCGAGAGGTCCAGCCTCTCGGCGAAGGTTTCCTCCGCATCCGAGAGCCCCACGAAGACGAGCCCGACGGGCTTCTCCTCGGTTCCTCCGTCGGGGCCGGCTATGCCGGTCACGGAGAGCCCGTAGTCGGTCCGGGCGAGCCTGCGGGCGCCCTCGGCCATCTTGCGGGCGACGGGCTCCGAGACGGCGCCGTGCTCAGCGAGCATCTCCTGCGGCACCCCGAGCAGGCGCTCCTTCGACTCATTCGAGTAGGTGATGAGCCCCTCCTTAAAGTACGCCGAAGACCCTGGCATGTCCGTCAGGCGCTTGGCGAGCAGCCCTCCGGTACAGCTCTCGGCGAGCGCAAGGGTCGAGCTCTGCGCCGCGAGCAGGTGCCCGACGGCGCTCTCCAACGTCTCTTCGTCCTCGCCGAAGTAGTAGTCGCCGAGGCGGGAAAGGATCTCCTTTTGCACCGGCGCTATCTTCTCCTCGGCCTCCTCTTGTGTGGCGGCCCGGGTGGTGATGCGGAGGCGCACCTTGCCCTGACCGGCTAGAGGGGCAACCGTGGGGTCGGTGGCGTCGAGGAACTCCTGGACCTTTTCGGCGAGCGCGGACTCGCCGATGCCGGCGAACCACAGCGTCTTCGAGATTATGGAGCCGTCGCTGCGCTCCCGGATCAGGGGCTCGAGCGTCCCCTCGAACATGCCCCTCATCTCCGAGGGCACGCCCGGGAGCGTCGCGAAGAGCGTGCCCTCGGCCTCGAGGAGGGCCCCCATAGCCGTGCCCAGGGGGTTGGGGATGAGCCGCGTTCCCTTCGGGAAGAGCGCCTGCTTGTAGTTGTTGGCCGTCGGCGTGCGGCCGAACCTCCTGAACATCTCGTCCACGTGGGCGCGCGCCTCCGGGTACTCGACCATCTTCCGGCCCGCCACGGCGGCCAGGCACTCGTTGGTCAGGTCGTCGGAGGTCGGCCCGAGGCCCCCGGTGGTGATCACGAGGTCCGCGCGCGAGGCGGCCTCCCCTAAGGCGCCGACGATGCGGACCCTGTTGTCACCGACGGTAGTGTGACGGTAGACGCCCACCCCCAGGGTGGCGAGCCGGATGCTCAACCACGCCGTGTTGGTGTCCACCAGGTCGCCGAGCAAAATCTCGGTCCCGATGGTGACGATCTCGGCGCTCGTCATGTTGTTCTGTCCGTCGCGCATGCGTTTATTCTACAATCCGCCGGATGGAAAACCGCGCGAACAACGACGCGCTCCTGGAAGCCGCAGACGCCTTCGCGCGAGAGAGGCTCTCCGAGAAGCGCTACGGCCACACAGTGAGGGTGGCCGACACCGCCGAAAGCCTGGCGCGTAAGCACGGCCTCGACCCCACCCAAACACGCCTGGCCGCCCTCCTGCACGACGCCGCGCGAGAGACGGAGCCAGACGAGTTCCTCCGGCTCGCCAAGGAGTGGAACCTCTCCGTCGGCGAGCCGGAGCGGCAGAGCCCGAAGCTCTTGCACGGGCCGGTGGCCGCGGAGCTGGCGCGGCGGGAGCTTGGCGTCGCAGTCGAGGAGGTGTTGGCGGCGATCCGGGTCCACACCATCGGGGCAGCTGAGATGGGACCGCTCGCGCTCGCGCTGTACGTGGCGGACAAGATCGAACCCGCCCGCGACTACCCGAGCGTGGGCAAGATCAGGGATCTGGCCTCCAGTGATCTCCGCGAGGCTGCCGCCGAGTCGCTGCGACGCGTTATCGCCCACAACGAGGGGCGCGGTCGCTCCGTCCATCCGGCGAGCCGCGCGATGCTAGAGTGGCTGGAAGAGACCGAGGGCGCCACGCACGGCGGGGTGTAGCAGGTAGATCTCCCACCCCGCGAAGCCCAGAGCCACGAGCGCCACGGCGATCTCCACCGCCCCGCCGGAGCGTATGCCGCCCGGCAGAAACCTTACAGGTCTACCGACAGGCCACAGTAGCGGGACCCCCCGAGTATTTAGCGCGTCCGCGAAGACGTGCGAGGCGTAGCCCGCGACGAGGGCGAGGGACAGGTTCGGGTAGGCGCCAAGCACGAGCCAGACCGGCAGGGCGAAGAGCACGACGCCCAGCAGGGAGTGGGTCAGGGTGCGGTGGCCGACGGTCCGCACCAAGGTGAAGGACGTGGCCTTTAGAGTCCAGCTCACGGGCCGGGTTATGAGGTTAAGCACGGGGCTGTTCAGGCGGCTAAGGCCGTTGCCTAAAGTGCTGCGCGGGTTGTCCACGTCCGGCAGCCAGGCCGCCGCGACGGCCGCCGGGTAGGCGTAGGTGGGCGGCTCGGTCCCGGCGAGGAGGGAAGCCCCCGCCAAGGCCGCGACCCCGAAGACTGCGTGTGTGGTCGCGTTCAACCCGCGGCGCAGTTTAGCAACTCGCGGGACGTCCAGCCCCGCAAAGCGCCTCCCTGGAGACCAAGTATCAAGAATATTTGGCCGATGTACGGGCCGCTATGGCCACCACACTTCATTGTGCCGCGGCATACCAGGACGGTTTTGGACGACGGGACAGGATCCTTGGCCTACCGCCAAGCAGAAGAAGCGAGGGGTTGGACGAGGTCGCGATACGAACACAAGAAGATTTCTTGAGAGTCTTGGAGTCTTCGCGGTGATTGCCCCCGTAACGCTTATCGTACCCGTGTCTCGGGACGCTCGACTGCCCCGGCAAGGGTAGCAATCCGGTAGCTAAGGGCCGGAGCATTGACGCCCCGGCCCTCGCTTGGCCTTGAGGCATCCCCGCGAGTCGTTCTAGTGGCGCGGATCCGGCCCAGGCAACCGAGGATGGTCGCCGCTCTCGAAAAGCAAACGGAGGGAACGGCGCCCGCCCTGCTAAACTGGATCCGCTGTGCGGGCCCTCTCTCTCTCGATACTGTTCTGCCTGTTCCTGGCTACTCTTGCGGTCCTCACGAGCACCCCTCCGGCCACCGCGGCGCCGCCGGCAAGCACCGTCGTCCTCGTCCTCGCGAACGGCCTCTCCTGGGAGGCGGTGGAGAGGGAGCCGGCCCTCCAAAAAGCCTTCTCGGAAGGCGCGGCGGCGACGCTCTCGACCGTCCAGGGGAACTCGCCCCCCGACGATCCCCGCTTCGGCTACGTCTTCTTCGGCGCAGGCTCGCGGGTGGATACCAGATTCCTGCCCGAAACCCTACCCCAGGACCCCGAACGCATACCGGCCGCGTTCGACGGCCCGGCGCGCACCGTCCGCCCGGGCTCTCTGGGCGACGCCCTCAAGGAGGAAGGGGTGCGGGTGGCGGCGGTAGGCGACAGGGCACGCTTGGTGATCATGAATTCAAGCGGCGAGGCGCCCCGCGCCTACGGGAACGGGGACCCCCTCGCCGGCCTCGACGCCGCCCTGGAAGACGGCGCGGGCTTCGTTGCCGTCGCGGCGGAGTCCCCGCAGCAGGCCACGGGCCTGGTGGAGACCACCCGAGAAGCGGGCGCTGTCGTCGCCGTGGCCGCCCCCAACGGCCCCCCGGGGGCGCCGAACCTGACACCGTTCGCACTGGTGCGCCCGGGGGACGAGGGAAGGCTCCTCTACTCGCCGACTACCCGCACGCGAGGGCTCCTGACGAACGCGGATGTGGCCCCCACCCTGCTCGCCGCTCTCGGCGTACGGGTCCCGCCTGAGATGGCCGGGCGGGTGGTGGAGGCGCGCCCGGGCCAGGCGGAGAGCGCGGAGCTCCTGCAACGTCGGCTCTGGTTTATCGAGGAGAACGGGTTCCGGATCTGGGCGGTGGTCGGTGTTGTGTGGACGGTCACCTTGGTGGTGGGAATACTGCGGGGCGGCAGGAAGGGCGCCTCTGCGGCCGTGCTCGCCCTGGCGGCGCTCCCCGCCGGGGCGCTGCTCACCGCCGCCTTCCCCATTACGGGGGTAACGCTCGTCGCCGCGCTGACCGCGCTGCTCGCGGGCGGGGTAACGGCCCTCTCGTGGAGGCTCTCCGGCTTCTTCGCCGGAGCGCTCGCGTGGGTGGCGCTGGCGACGGCGGCCCTCGTGGTCGCTGACGCCGCGGCGGGCGGGGCGCTCGAGCGGTTCTCCACCATAGGCTACAACCCGGCCACAGGGACGCGGTTCTACGGGGTCGGCAACGAGTACGCCGCAGCTCTGGCGGGCGGCCTGACGATGAGCCTCGGCGTCCTCGCTCACCGGAGGAGGCCCCCGGCGGCGCTGCTCGCGGTAGGAGGCGGTGTCGCGGTGCTCGCCCTCGGGCTGCCGACGATGGGCGCGGACGTCGGCGGCTCCCTGGCGCTCGGCCTCGCGTTCGGGACGGCGGCGGGGCTCGTGCGTGGAGAGGGTCCCCGCGGCGTCGTGCTGTGGGCGGCGAGCGGGTTGGCGCTCGCGGTGGCGCTGTTCCTGGCGAGCGACCTCCTCTTCCCCGACGCCTCCCACGGCTCGCAGGCAGCGGGGGGCGAAGGTGGGCTAGGCGAGATCCTGGTCCGCAAGCTGGCGGTGAGCCTGGGCTACCTGCTGAACCCGATCCTGCTCCTGCTGCTCGCCCTCGGCGCCGGCGTGACCTACGCGGGCTGGCGCCGGGCGCGCGGAACACCTTTGGTCGCCGGGATACCCGGCGCGGTCGTCGCCGCCATCGCCTCCGGGATCCTAAACGACTCCGGCCTCATCGCCACCCTCTTCGCCCTCATCTTCCCGGCCGTGGCCGCCCTCGGTATTCTCCTATCGAAGGAGAACGCCGGCCCTCGGCCTTCTTCCTAGCGCAGAGCTCCCGGCGGGGCGGTAAGGGAAGCCGTGGTGGCGTAGGATGTTGAAGAGGTGACCGTGAGATGATCGAAACAGAACAACTCGCTTGGGTCGTCTTGCGGACGGTAAACCGGCGGCAAGCTAAGGGCAGCACTGCCCGGCTCGTCGTCCCAAGCGACCCGGAGGTAGCTTCCGAACTGGGCATGGATCCGGAAGAGGATCGGCTCCAAACGGCGGTGGAATACCTGCTCCAGCGAGGCTACATTGTCCCCGCGGACATTGATCTCAGGAGGAGCACCTACGCCATCACCTCCATGGGTCTGAAGTGGCTCGACAAGATCCCGCCAGAGCCGCTAGGGGCCTCTGAGAGCGTCGCGGGGGAGCTGGAGGGGGCGGAGAAGAAGCCCCGCCCGGCCACCGGAGGCACTCAGGAGGGTGTAGAGCGCCCTTGGTGGCGTAGGATGCTCGGACAAGCAGTGAGGCGGCCGTTGAGCGCCGCGGCGGTGTTTGCAGCCGTGCTCGTGCTAGCCGTCGGCGGCGTCAGGCTATTCTTTCCGGCGACCGAGCAACGGCTCCAGCAGGAGGCGCAGGACGGACAAGAGCAGCCTCAGGGCCAAGAGCAGCAGGAACAGCCCGAGCCGCCGACGATACCAGGATTGTCCTCCGCTGAAGTAAGACTAGCTCTGGAGAATCAGGGACTCGACTGCAATGGGCCAAGCATAGGAGAGAACCTTATGAAATGGACCTGCGTCGGCGTGTACGGCGGTGCAGAGCTGGAGGTGCAGATGCAGGGTGCCAGCCCCACCAGCATCAGGTCCGTGAAGGCTATGGTGGCTAGCCCCTCCACCGACGATGCCCTCGCCGCCGACTTCTTGGGCTACGTCTCCACGGTGCCCTACGAAGACGGCGCACCCGCAGTGGCGCGGAGTTGGGTCGAGGCTAATGTCGGCGCCGTGGACGCTGAGGTAAGGCGGGAGAGGACGATAGGTAGCGCCAAGTTCGAGCTGTACGGTCCTCCTGCCACCCGTACACTAGAGATCACCACCTCCGAACCGCCGAGGTGACAGTCTATCCACCCAACCGGGCAGAAGAGAGCTTCTCGGAAGCCCCTATGCAGCATCTCGCATAGACACGCCCTGGTATCGGCTGGGAGACCACCCGAAGACTCGTTCGAGGCGCCCGACGATCCGGTCCCAGTGCGAGCCATGCCAGAAGACACGCTCGCAACCCCTACAGAGGAAGAACTTCTCATGGTCCAGCATCACACCTCGCGAGACCCGGCCCGTCACCGTGCCGGGCGGCACGACGCCGTAGCTTCCCGTTGCACTTCATGCAGCGGCTCTGCCGTCGCGTGAGGACGAAATGTCCGACCACGAGCCTTAGCTGTGTTCTTCGAGCAGGAGGTGCGGGACCCACGAGAACCCCACGCTGCCGTCGCGCACCGGCTTGCGCTCGAGGAATGCGCCGTCGCTCGTCAGGAGCACGCGCGTCCCTCGTTCCTCTTCGAGCGCCTTCGCGGTGAGCGAGCCATCGGAGACGTCGGTCCCCTGGTGGGCGTAGTAGGTGTCGTAGCTGGCGGCCCTGAGCCACTTGGCCAGCCCCTCGAGCATCACGTCGCAGAGGAACCTCACGGTGCCTTCAGGACCCCGAGGTGCCGAAGCCCCCTTCCCCCCTTCCGTCGGTCCCGGCCTCAAGCGTCTGGACCTCGGAGAACGAGATCTCCTCGGGGCGCACCAGGACGAGTTGGGCGACCCTCATGCCCCTCTCGACGCGGAAGGCCTCCTCGGGGTCGTAGTTGATGAGGGGGACCATGATCTCCCCGCGGTAGCCAGAGTCTACGAGCCCCGGGGCGTTGACCGGCGCGACGCCGTGCTGCAGGGCGAGCCCGCTACGGGGCAACACGAGCCCCGCGTACCCTTCGGGAATAGCGACCGAGATGCCGGTCCGGATCAGCACCCTCCCGCCGGGCGGGAGAGCTACCTCGTCCACCGAGCAGAGGTCGTAACCTGCGTCCCCCGCGTGCGCCCTCGCGGGCTCCTGCGCCTCCGGGCGGAGCCGCCGGAACGGGACCCGCATCACGCCCCGTCCGACCGCTCGCGACGCAGCCGCGCCGGGGGGACGAGGTGGAGCTTTCGGCCCATACGGGGCGCTATCTTACCAGAGAAGCCGGTCTGCGGGTTGGCTTCTCAGCAAGAGCTGGGATACTGACAAGCCGAAATGCTGAGGTGCTATTCTTAGGCCATGGACGAAGCCAGAAGCGAGCGCTACCTGGTGACCTCGGCGCTGCCCTACGCCAACGGTCCTTTGCACGTCGGGCAGATAGTCGGGGCGTATCTGCCTGCGGACGTGTTTGTGCGGTTCTTGAGGGCCCGCGGGGACGACGTGGTCTACGTCTGCGGCACCGACGAGCACGGCGTGCCCATCACCCTGACCGCCGAGCGCGAGGGCAAGTCGCCGCGGGAGGTCGTGGACTACTGGTGGGGGCACATGAAGGAGACCTTCGAGCGCTTCGACATCTCCTTCGACAACTTCTCGCGCACCTCTACCCCGTTGCACGCGAAGAACACCCAGCTCTTCTACCGCAAGCTCAAAGAGGGCGGCTACATCTCGGAGGAAGAGAGCAAGCAGATGTACAGCCCCACCGAGGGACGCTTTTTACCGGACCGCTACGTCGAGGGGACGTGTCCGGTTTGCGGCTACAAGGAGGCGAGGGGCGACCAGTGCGACAACTGCGGCAGCTGGTATGAGGCCTACGAGCTCATAGATCCCCACTCCAAGATAACCGGCGGCCCCGTCGAGGTGCGCGAGACCACCCACCTCTACCTCGACCTCCCGAAGTTCTCGGACCGCCTGAGGGAGTACGTCGCGGGCCAGGAGCACTGGCGCGGCTCGGTGAAGAACTTCATACTCGGGATCATCGACGCCGGCCTGGAGAAGCGCCCCATAACCCGCGACATAAGCTGGGGCGTCCCTGTGCCAGAGCCGGGCTACGAGGACAAGCGCTTCTACGTTTGGTTCGACGCCTGCATCGGCTACGTCTCCTCTACGGCAGAGTGGGCCGAGAACGTCGGGGAGCCGGACAGGTGGAGGGAGTACTGGCAGGAGCCGTATACCAGGCTCATCCACTTTATCGGGAAAGACAACACCGTCTTCCACGCCCTGGTCTGGCCCGCACAGCTCATGGGCGTTGGCGAGGACGGCGAGGAACCCTACGTCCTCCCCTACGACATCCCGGCCAACGAGTTCATGAACCTCGAGGTCTCGGTAGATGGCGAGCGGCGCGAGGTGCAGATGTCTACGAGCCGCAATCTCGCCGTGTGGCTGCACGAGACCCTCGACCGCTTCCCGGCCGACCCCTTGAGGTTCTACCTGGCCTCCATCCTCCCCGAGACGGCGGACGTGGCCTTCTCGTGGCGCGAGTTCCAATCTAGGGTAAACAACGACCTGATCGGCAACCTCGGCAACTACGTAAACCGCGTCCTCTCCTTCACCGAGCGCTACTTCGACGGCGAGCTCCTCCAGCCGGCGGAGTTATCCGGAGATACCGGCGAGGTCTTCGCGGACTTCAAAGAGCTCGAGCGGCGCTGCGAGGAGCGGATGCTCTCCATCCGCCCGCGCGAGGCGCTCGTGGAGCTCCTGGGGATGGGTCGGCGGGCCAACCGCTTCTTCGACGCGCAGGCGCCGTGGAAGAGCCGCAAGGAGAACCCGGAGGAGGCCAGGGCCGCGCTCTACGCCTGCGCGGTCCTGCTCGGCTCCATCGCCTACCACGCCGCCCCTTACGCCCCCGAGGCGGTCGGGCGGCTGCAAGGCTTCTTCGATGGCCCCATAGCCAGGGTCTCGGACCTCGAGAAGCTACCGGAGGCTTACCGGGTGGAGGGGGCGAAGCCCCTGTTCGCCAGGATCGAGGACGCGGACGTCGCGGCGGCAGAGGAGCAGCTCTCGCGGGCCGTGCGCGGGGAGGCGAACGGCAGGGGTTAGGCCCCGTCGGCGACCTTAGGGACGACCGGGGGGCCACGATCTAGCAGGCGATAGAGATCGGAGACGCGCTGGGGTAGGACCGCTTCTCGGCGCGATCGGTGTGAGGCTCTTTCGGGCCGATCTAGGTCCGGCGGCCTCCGCGGCGCCTCCGGTGGCGCCTCCGACGACACCTGCGGCCGCTCCTAGAGTCCGCCCTCGCGGAAGCGCTGGCCGGGCCATCTCGCTGAACTTCGCCATCTGCTTCTCACCTCCTCCGATGAACCACCGTTTGCTAACCGTCTTCCTACGATGACCATTCTGCGCGACGCACGTTAGAGCGACCTTAAAGGTCGGTGAGAAGCTCCAATGCGCCAAATTCGGTGGCGGGGACGGATCTTCTCGGGAGTACACCGTCGTGAGATGGGTTTCGTGCAGTCATGAGACGGGTTCGAGACGATGCCCGACGTCAAGCGCCGCGCGCCCGGCGGGAGCCTCTCCGACCGTCGGGGGCTAGGTGACTTTCAGGCGCGAGGAGAAGGCGAAGATCATGAGCCCCGCCGCCGCTATGATGCCCAAGGCCGCTCGCAGACCGACGATCTCCGCTAGCCCACCCACGATCACGGGTCCCAGTAGAAACCCGCCGTACCCCAACGTGGTGACGACCGAGATCGCCCCTCCCGCCCTCTCCGGCGCGATGTCCCCGGCGACGGAAAACGTTATGGGTACCACCGCCGAGAGCGCAAGCCCCACCACCAGGAACCCGGCCACTACGAGGAGCGGCTCGCGGGTGGCAAGGGCGAGGGTCATCCCGCCGGCCGCCAGGAGCCCGGCGCCCAGGAGGGTACGCCGGTTGCCGAGGCGTCCTATGACGAAGGCGGCTCCCAGACGCCCGATGGCCATCGACCCGTAGAAAACCGCGACCCCCGACCCGCCTAGGAGCGCCGAGAGCCCGAGCGTTTGACGGAGGTACACCCCGGACCAGTGCTCCATCTCCCCTTCGGAGAGCAGCGCCAGCGTGGCGATAACGGCGACGAGAAGCAAGGGAAGGCTCCGGTAGAGCCCCACCTCCCTCGCTCCGTCGCCGCTCCCCGGAGGCTCGCCGGGTGGGGGAAACCGGGTAGCCGCCACGGCCAGGATCGCCGCCCCGAGCGGCGGCAGAAGCGCGAGGTAGGCGTGACGGTAGTCCACGCCGACCGAGAGCAGCACGCCCGCCGAGAGCGCCCCCGCCACCCCGCCGACCGAGAAAGCGGCGTGCAGAACCGCCATGAAACGGCGCCCGGCTGCTTTCTCCAGGTCCACAGCGGCGGCGTTGATTCCTACGTCGTAGAGCCCGGAGGCGGCGTAGAGCAGGATCAGGGCCGCCAGCAGGACCGCGTAGCCGTCGACGAAGGCCAGCGCGGCGACGCCGAGGCCCATTACGCCGCCGGAGACGACGAGAAAGGGTCGCCGTCCTAGCCGGTCCGAGGTCCACCCGAGGAGGGCCATGGCTACGATGGAGGCCGCCGCCCCCACGAAGAGGGCGACCCCGAGAGGGCCGGGTGAGAGACCCAGCGCCCCGCTCAGGTCCGCGAGCAGCACCGCGAACGTCCCCCAGAAGAGCCCGAAAACGCCGAAGGCGCCCAGCAGGACGGGCAAGACGAGCCTCCCCCGCCCCGCGGCACGACCCTCAGCCCCGCCCCGCACGCCGAACCCCGGGATCATGCTTTAGAGATCCCTCTTGTCCGGTGCCTGCGCCGCGGCGCGGCACTTGTCCTCCCGCGCCAAGAGATCGCCTAAGTGCTCGATCACGTATTCCGGCCGGTCAGAGGAGCTTATGGCTTCACGCAGGCCGTCGAGATCGGCCGGTTCCGCCCCTTCGAGCCGACCTGCGACCGTCACATCGGACGCCTGCCTCGAAGGCCGACAAGGGCTACGCTTTCCTGTGCTCGGTGTTCACGGTGAAGGTGCTGTCGGGCAGCTCCCCGATGCGGTAGTCGCCGAAGAGTATGGGGTCGGCCGTGACCGCGCAGAGGAAGAGGCGCAACGCGAGGGTGCGGATCTCGCTCTCCGCGTGCGCGTCGGCCCGCATCTCGATTATGTGCCTGAGCGCCCGCACGTTGGCGGTGAAGACCATCGGCGCCTCGGTCTCGTTGGGCAATAGCGAGCGCGCCGTCTGCTGTACCTTCTTGCGGGCGTCGGTCTTGTAATCCGCGGAGAGCGTGCTCGCCCCGCCCTCCTGCCTCTCCAGCAACCGATCCGCCATCTGCCCGTACTCTGCGGCGGCCCTGTCCGCCCGCTGCTGGAAGAACCGGTGCAGCTCCTCGTCCTCCTGGTACTCAGGGCGCTCCACGAAGCGCAGCACGGACCCAGAAACATAACGCTGACTTACCTGAGAAAACCCAGCGCCGGCCCTGTGCCGGACTAGCTCGTGGGTCACGCTTCGGCTGATGCCGTAGAGCAGGAAGCTGAAGTTCGCGTGCTCCAGGACGCTCCCGTGCCCCGCCGAGGTCAGCCGCTCAATGTACGCGGCGGCGTTCTCGTTCTTCGTGCGCCTGGGACCGAAGGACATATAGCACGTCTGGCCCGCCATCTTGCAGAGCTGCGAAGAGTCGGGCAACCTGGTTGGGTCGTCGAGGTACTCGGAGAACCGGAGCTCGGGGTCGAAGCCCTCGAGAAAACCGGCGAGCCCGGCGACGTTGGTTTGAGGCCGCGCCAGCATGACGACCCCCGGCGCCTTCAGGTACGGCGTGCCCCTCCCGGTACGGTAGACCGGCGAATGCACCGCGGGAAATCCGTCCTCGACGGTCCCCCCCAACGCTTCGAACAGCTGCGGCGCGCGTCGGGCTTTTGACTCGATCGTCTCCAAGGGTCTCCCTTCTCGTCGCTCTTTACGCAGGGTAGCGCTTGCGGCGAGGATTCTCCACCTCGACCGCCGAGGGGCAATCGCCGAGGGGCGATCGGTGACGGTTATCGTCGTGGTACGCAAGAGGTCGCCGTGGCGCGTGCCACGGCGACCCGAGAAAGGAGGTTCGGATGTGGAGTAATCGTTGGCCTAGAGGCCTAGACGGCCTCGGCGAGCGCCCTCTGCAAGGTGCTGGCGTAGCGGCCGGTGCGGATGGTCCTCAGCGCCTTAATCTCGACCTGACGGGCCCGCTCCTGGGAGATGCCGAGAACCTCGGAGACCTCGCGCAGCGTGCGGACGTCGCCACCGTCCAGGCCGTGGCGCATCTCGAGCACTCTAGCCTCGCGCTCAGGCAGCGACCTGACGGCCTCGACGAGCGCCCGCTCCCACTGACCGACCTCGACCTGGGCGTAGTCGTCGCCGCTCCTATCGTCCGGCAGGAGGTCACCTAACTCGGAGCCGTCATCGGCGCCCGCACCGCCTATCCGAGCGTTGATGCTCGAGATCGGCTGGCTGACCTCGCGCATGCGCTGGGTATCCTCGGGCTTGACGCCGAGCCGCTCGGCGAGCTCCTCCTCGGTGGCGTCGCGCCCCAACTCGATGCTGAGGGCGTTCTCGGCCCGCCGCAGGCGGTACAGGGAGTCGACCACGTGGGCTGGGAGACGGACGGTGCGCGAGTGGTCGGCTATCGTGCGGGTGACGGCCTGCCTTATCCACCAGGTGGCGTAGGTCGAGAAGCGGTTGCCCATCTCGGGGTCGAACTTCTCGACGGCCCGGATAAGGCCGGCGTTCCCCTCCTGGATGAGGTCCTCGAAGGGCACCCCGCGCCCGCGGTACTTCTTGGCGATGGAGATCACGAGCCGAAGGTTGGCCTCGATGAGGCGGCGCCTGGCCTCCTCGTCGCCACCGTGGGCGCGCCTGCTGAGGTACTTCTCCTCGCCGGCGTCGAGCAGCCTGCCTCCTCTGACCCTGCCCAGATACTGTGTGAGAACGTCCTGCGTCTGCATCATCCCGTCTCCCCTTTCCTAGCTGGTCAGCTAATTGCTGGCCGGCCAACCCACTCTGTTCACGCCGCCGGGTGCGAGCCGCCTACGCGCGGGCCGCCGTGCGTCACGAACCGCCCCAGGATCCTCTCGTCCAGGCTCGAGGTGACCCGCCAGGTCCTCCCACACGAGCACCCGAGCAGGAGGTGTCGCTTCTCCCCCGCCTCGGTCAGAGCCGTCTCCTTGAGCGACCGCAGGCAGCAGGCGGGCAACGACCAGACGTAGACCTCCGCCTCCGGCTCGTCCGCCGGGGCGAGCGTCGTGTCCGGCCTGAGCGCGCTCCTCTTCTTCATCAGGCGGCCCCCTTCCTCTCCTCCATCTCGCGGCGCCGAAAGGCGTCTTCCTCGGGCTCCACGGGGAGCGGGGCCTGCCACAGGGCCCCACACGAGGGGCACTCGAAGGAATCGTCGGAGCCCCGCGCGCTCCGCTGGCAGCAGGCGGGGAGGTCGGCCTCTACGAGGCCGACCTCCTCACCAAGGGCCGCCATCCAGGTGCGCACTAGGCAGCCTTCCCGGAGAGTCGGCTGATCCACTCGCTCGCCTCCTCGCGCGTGAGCTCGCCTATGGGCTTACCGACCATCTCCTCGAACTTGTCCATCCCGCCGCCATCGTCATCGACGACGTCGGAGATGAGAGCCTCCAGGTAGTTGAGCTGCTTCTTGGTCGCCGGCAGCTCTCCCCGGTTCTCCTGCACACGGGCGGCCGGGCGCTCATCGCCATCGGAACCCCGCGGAGACTCGACCACCTCCCCGCCATCCTCGCCGCCGAGCTCCTCGAAGGCGGTGACGCCGACGTTGATAGCGTCCCTGAGAGCGCGCGCCTTCGCCCGCGTCTCGGCCATCCGGATCACGTGCGGCGCGATCGTCCGGTTGACGTTCTCGGGGGAAGCGTCCCCTATCCCCGTGAACTTGCCGTCCTCCGTACGGACCACTGCCCTGACTATCGCGACCTCGCCGTTCCCAGCGCCGGGGACCTGCAACAGGTCCGTCTCGATGCTCCTGAGGCCCCGACTGTGCGCCTCCTCCAAAAGACCCGCATAGAGCACGAACCTCTTGCCCTGGCGCTCGATCATGTACTCTTCTCGCACCGCTATACCTCCTCCGGCGCTCCTACACCGGTAACGCTATCTTCACTGAACTGGGTGAGGATGTGGTCAAAACAAAACACTAGACAACCCTCTCGTAGGTATACTGGCGACCGCCTGGGGCGGCGGTCTCTATGCGGCGGTGGATCAGGCCGAGCTTCGCGAGCCTGGTCGCCCGGTTGTTGCAGGCTGTGTGGTTGAGGCCGAGCTTGGCGGCCAGCGCCGCGTTGGTTATGGAGCCGGCGTCGTAGATAGCCTGCAGGGTCGCGACCAGGTGCTCCGGCACCTCGCCGACGATGCCCGGCTCCCCGCCGATATCGTCGACCCGGATCATGGCGAGCGACCGCTGCCTGAGGGAGGCCTCGACGTTCTCCAAGAGATCCCGGTCCTCCTCGACGAGCACCAGGTGCCGGTCCCCGTACTCCCCGCTCGCCGCCCTCGAGGCCAGTATCCCAAGCGCCTCGTCCGCAAACGAGTAGTCCATCAGCTCCACGCCCCGAGTGTCCACGTACAGAGTGCCGCCCTTCGGCAAATCTGCCAGCGTCTCCTCCAGCGCTTCCCGGACCGCCCGGCCCGTCGAACGGGTGACCATCAGCTTGCCCCCGAAGTCGCCGCCGGCGACCTCAAAGGCCCGGTGCGCCCGCTCCTCAGGCACCGATCCCGTCCTCACTGTCGTCAGTGAAATCATCTGTTCGAATTGTACCCGTTGCGGGCGCATAAATCAACGCTATTTGGGGAGCTTTTTTGGCCTTCATGACGACGTTCTTTCCTGTGGGATACGGGGCAGGGAGACGCGGACGAAGGTGCCGGGGAACTCGGGGACGTTGCGGGAGTTCTTGCGGTTCTCGTAGACAGTAACGCGGCCGGTCCCTGAGCGCAGGGAGAGGGATCCGCCGGAGCGGGCGGCGATCCCGGCGACGAGGGCGAGGCCGCCGCCGCGGCCGATCTCGCCGGTCCCCGAGACGCCCATCTCGAGGGCGTGGCGCAGGGCGTCGTTGTCGGTGGTGGTGTGTTCTGCGAGGGCGGGGTTGCGGGCGAGGGTCTCGCGCACGCCGGGGCCGCCGTCGGCGATGGCGATGAGGACCTCTTCGCCGCGCCTTCTCGGACCACTAACTATGTGGTGGTAGGCCTGGACGGCGGCGTAGGCGCCGAAGGAGGAGCGGCCGTGCTCGGCGGCGTTCGCGCAGATCTCCGAGAGCACCGAGCAGATGGCGACCCGCTCGCGCAATCGGTAGCCCTGGTTCTCCAAGATCTCCGAGATGCGCTCGATGATGCCAGGGATCTCCTCCTCGGTGTGGAGGTTTATGAGCTCCTGCAGCGTCCCGGGGTTGTGCCGCCGGCGCTCTTCGAGAGAAGCTACGTCTGCGTTCGTCCGCACCCTGTCCCCGAAGAGCCGGAAGAAGTTCATCCGCTCCAGGTAGGCGGGGACGTCGCGCCCGGCGAGCGCTATGCCGACCTCCTCGCAGCGTGGGATCAGGTACTCTAGCAGCGCCGCGAGGCCGCAGAGCCCTGCCGGCTCCACGAACTCTACCGCCCGCAGATCCAAGACCACAGGTCCCCCGTCCGCGCTCCCCGCCCCCGCGAAGGCCGGGTCGAGGCTGCCCATCGTGAGTACCCCGCTCATCGCGCCCCGGCTCCGCACGTTCAACTGTAGCTGCGTTCTCACTGACCTTATTGTAGCCGGACAGGACCGGAAAGCTGGTAGGAAGATCCGTCGTTGCCGAAAACCGGACCAAGAGGAGTGTATTGCAGGCGGGGCGAGGTGTCGGCCTTCGCGGCTAGTTCTCGCGCCGGCGCTCGTAGAAGAGCTCGGTGTAGCGGCGGTTGTCGTAGCGGCTGAGGATGGAGCCGTCGCCGACCTGCACGAAACCGTTCTTCTCGAAGACGCGCCGCATCCGTTCGTTGTGGGAGAGGGTGGAGCCGCGGACAACCTCGAGGCCCAGAGAGCCGAAGGCGTAGAGGATCAGGAGCTCCACGGCCTCGGTAGCGTAGCCTTTGCCGCGAAGATCTTGGGGGCCGATCTTTATGCCGAGCTCACAACCTCCGTTGCGGAAGTCGTAGAGGGTGACCATGCCGATGGGTTCTCCTTCGGCCTCCATGATAAAGGTCTTCACGCTCGGGTCCTCCCAGCGGGCGAGGTAGTCGCGGCGGGCGGCGGAGAGGGAGATGGATATGGGGGATCTCCCGTTCCACGCGGCGAGCTCGGGGTCCCGATCCCAAGCGTAAGCCGCCTCCACGTCCGACTCCCGGGGCGGCCGCAGGGTCACGCACTCCCCGCGCAAGACCTCGACCTCTTCGGCGTGTATGGCGACTCCTTCTCGTTGGAGGACCACTATATTACACTGGCTAAGAGCCCCGGCTTCGAGCGGGGGCGCCATTTTGGTTAGAATACCCCGAAGCGAAGAACCGGGAGCAGCATTGAGCGGTACTGTAGGGGAGTTCTTCGGGGGCTCCGGGCGAAGAATCCGGGACGTGGTCTGGGGGGACGTCCCTGTAGACCGGGCGGTGAGGGCCCTGCTCGATACAGGCGCGATGGAGCGCCTGAGTGGCATGAGCCAGCTCGGGTTCACCTTCGCGGCCTTCCCGAGGGCCCGGCACACGCGCTTCGACCACGCCGTGGGCGTCTACCACCTGACGCGGCTGACCTTGAGGAGGATCGCGGAGTCCGGCGCTTACCTTGAGAGCCGGGACGTGCAGGCCGCCCAAGCCGCAGCCCTGCTCCTGGACGCGGGTCGCTACCCGTACTCGCACGCCGTCGAGGGGATAAGCCTGCCCGGCGCGCCCACCCTCAAGGAGCTTAGCCGGCGCTGGATCGAACACACCGAGGTGGCGAAGGTCCTGAGGAACGAGTGGGAGGTTGAGCCCCACAACGTCTACCGGCTCGTCTCGCGGGGGAGCGACCCGCCGCGCGGCCTCACCCCCACCGAGCACCTCTTGCGGGACATCCTCTTCGGTTCTCTGGACGTGGACACTCTCGACGGCCTCGTGCGCGACGCCAAAGGGATCCAGGTACCCTACGGCATCGTCAGGGTGGAGCCCCTGATCGAGAACCTCAGGATCGTGGGCCACGAGAACAGGGCGATCCTGGCGGTCGACGAGGAGGGCACGGGCTCCCTCCAGTCTTTCGTCTTCTCCCGTTACCTGATGCACTACAACGTTTACGGGCACCCTGCGCTGCGCGTCCCGACCGTGATGTTCCGCCGGGCCATCCAGGACGTAGTCCAGGCCGGGACCGTGACCTTCGACAAGCTCTCGGAGCTCGACGACGCCGGAGCCTTCGTCCTGATACAGGATCAGGCGGAGCCCGAGAGCTCCACAGCTCTCCTGATGGAACGCCTCGCCGAGCGCAAACCCTACCACCCCGCCCTCGAGTTCGACGAGCGCCATCCGAGCTATGCCTCCCTCATCCGCCTGCGCGACGACGCCTTCTGGCGACGGCGCGTCGAGGAGGCTTGGGCGCGCTACCTGACCCGCTACCGCAAAGGCGTCGCGGGGCCCTTCGACATCCTTATAGACCTCCCCCAAGAGCGGAGGCTGCCCGTGGACCTGCGCCTGATCCGGCGCACCCCCCTCCCCGGCGAACGCAATCCCGTGAGCTGGCAGAGCATCTCCGGCATGACCGACGACGACCTGCAGCGCTACCACGCCCCACTCCACCGCATCCTTATCGCCACCGCCGGCGAAGACCTCGCGAGGTCCGTGCGCCGCCACGCCGAAGAGCTCTTCACCATCGCCGAAGAGGTGGGCTAAAAGAGTCGGCCGGCACAAAAAAAGGGCCGGTGTTCATAGAAGGGTGAGACCCTTTTCCGGCCCTTAGCGGCTCTCCAGAAAGAGCCGCTAGGATGATACGAACATTATAAAGGCGCAGCCGGACCAGGCGCAAGCCCCGTCAACAAAACTTAACTTTCGTCACCCCGCGCGGCGATGCTATAATCGCTCATCGCGGGCCGCTAGCTCAATTGGCAGAGCAAGAGACTCTTAATCTCTAGGTTCCAGGTTCGAGTCCTGGGCGGCTCACTGTCAAATCTCCTGCAAGCGATGGGAAATGTCTGAGCCCCGGCTGTGGACCGGGGCTCTACTACACCAACTGCTACACCAATGCGGCTATCCGAGGGCCTCGTCCATCGCGCCGCCTATCCCTCCGTCCATGCCCTTGAGGACATGGGAGTAGGTGTCGAGGGTCAGGGCTATAGAGGCGTGTCCCAGGAGCTCCTGGACATACTTGGGATGGACGTTGCTGCCGAGTAGCAGCGTGGCGCAGGTATGGCGGAGATCGTAGAGCCTGGTGCTGATGGGCAGACCAGCGCGCTTCAGCAGCGCCTTGAACGAGCGCACGACGTTGCGATGAGACAGGGGTGTGCCGACTGCGCTGGGAAATACCAGCCCGTGATTTTTCCAGAGTCCGGCCTTCTTCATCTGCTCCTCTAGCTGACGCCTGCGGTGGGCTTTGAGGGCGGCGATGCTGGCGGCACTCAAGTCTATCCGGCGGCGGCTCCGCTTCGTCTTCGGCGTAGTGAGATTTCTACCCGCGAGCGCGCGATTGAGTCGGAGGCCGCCCTCGTCGAGGTCCACATCCCCCCACTTCAAGCCGAGCAGTTCGCCGGGTCGCATCCCGGTGTGTAAGGCTAGGACGTAGAGGGCCTCGAAGCGGTCCCCGGCTTCGCCGGCAGTCTTGAGGAGGTGGCGGGCCTGGTCGCGGTTGAGGGGTCGTATCTCTTCCCGACGGAGGCGTGGCCTGTCCACGTCCTCCGAGACGTTGCGCGGGATTAGGCCCCACCGCACCGCCTGTCTGAGTGCCCGGTGCAAGACGGCGTGGGTGTACTGCACGGTGCGCGGGGAGAGGCCCCTGTCGAGCATCGCGCGGTACATCCCCTGGATCTGCATGGAGGAAAGCCCCTTCAGCTTCACACGCCCGATGGCCGGGACCACGTAGCACCTCACCTGTTTGCGATACGACTCGTAGGTACTCTCCTGGACGCTCCCCT
>Ga0126306_10000208_pt1 | contig 23681 bp, 30 predicted proteins | sample Plot27_FD_92592 | JGI IMG/M metagenome (GOLD analysis project Ga0126306, IMG submission 92592) | Serpentine soil microbial communities from UC McLaughlin Reserve, CA, USA - Plot27 | ecosystem: Environmental > Terrestrial > Soil > Grasslands | place: USA: UC McLaughlin Reserve, Lake County... | reverse complement strand
CCTCGCGCGCCTTCCACAGCCCCGGCTCCAGCCGCACGCGGTTGAAGTAGCGCGACAGCGCGCCGACGTTCGGCGCGATCGACATGCCGTTGTCGTTGAGGATCACGACCAGCGGCGTGCCGAGCCCGCCGGCCTGGTGGATCGCCTCGAACGCGACGCCGCCGGTCATCGCGCCGTCGCCGATGACGGCGACGACCTTCCCGTCGCCGCTCTTCGCGAGGCGCATCGCCTCCTTGATCCCAACGGCGTAGCCGATCGAGGTCGAGGCGTGGCCGGCGCCCATGATGTCGTGCTCGGACTCGTGGATCGCGCAGAACGGCGCGAGCCCGCCGTACTTGCGGATCGTGCCGAGCTCGTCGCGGCGGCCGGTGAGCACCTTGTGCGGATACGCCTGGTGGCCGACGTCCCAGAGGATCTTGTCCGCGGGCGAGTCGAGCAGCGAGTGCAGCGCGACCGCGATCTCGCACGTGCCGAGGTTGGCGCCGAAGTGCCCGCCGATCTCCCCCACGGTGTCGATCAGCAGCTCGCGGACCTCCTGCGCGACCTGGGCCAGCTCCGCCTCCGACAGCGAATGCAGGTCCTGCGGGCGGTCGATGCTGTCGAGGAGGGTCATGTCGTCCGGGTGGCGATGAAGTCGGTGATCTGCTCGAGCTCGGCGGCGCCGGAGCCGGCGGTCGCGCTGCTCAGCGCCGCGTGCGCCTTGCCGTGCGACTCCGCCGCCAGCGCGCGCGCCCCGTCGAGCCCGTAACGGGTCACGTAGGTCAGCTTGCCGTGCCGCTCATCCGACCCTCGCGGCTTGCCGAGCGCTGCGTCCGTCCCCGTCACGTCGAGGATGTCGTCGACGATCTGGAACAGCACGCCCAGTTCAGTAGCGAACGCACGGAAGCCCGAGAGTGTAGGAGATGGTTCGCGAGCGCCGGTTAGGAGGAGCACGCACTCGACCGCGGCGCCGATCAGCCGGCCGGTCTTGAGCTCGTGCAGCCGGCGCACGTCGCCGGCCTTGCCGCGGACGTCGATGTACTGGCCGCCGACCATCCCGTCGACGCCGGTGGCGTCGGCCAGCTCGGCGACCGCGGCGAGCAGCGCGGCGGGCGCTCCCTCCTGCTCGCGCAGCACGAGCCGGAACGCCTCGGCGTAGAGCCCGTCGCCGGCCAGGATCGCGACGTCCTCGCCGTAGCGGACGTGACACGTCGGCCGCCCGCGGCGCAGCGCGTCGTCGTCCATCGCCGGCAGGTCGTCGTGGATCAGCGAGTAGGTGTGGATCAGCTCGAGCGCGGCGGCGAGCGGAAGGAAGTCGCGCGGCTCGCGTCCGACCGCGCGCGCCGTCGCGAGCGCCAGCACGGGCCGGATCCGCTTGCCGCCCGCCAGCAGCGAGTAGCGCATCGCCTCCTCGAGGCCGGCGGCGGCGGGCTCGCGCGCGAAGCGCAGGCCGCCGAGGTAGTCCTCCACCTCGACGCGCAGGTGGTCGGGATAGGCGGCGACTTGCTCGCGCGTGCTCACGAGCCGAGCGCGAGCTGGCCCGGCGCCGGCGCGCCGGCACCCTCGCCCGACCGCACGCGCCGGTCGAGCTCGGCGCCGGCCTCCGAGGCCAGCCGCGCGCACTCGTCCACCAGCGCGGCGGCGCGGTCGGGAGCGAGCTCGCCGCTGCGCAGCTCGGTCGCGGCGCGCTCGAGGCGCGTCACGAGATCGTCGAGGGGCTCGTCAGGCATGTCGGGCGCCATTCTCGCGCACGGAGCGCAGCGCCGCCGCCAGGATGCCGTTGACGAAGCCGGGCGCCGGCGCGGCGCAGAACTCCTTCGCGGTCTCGACGGCCTCGGCGATCGCGCCCTCCGGCGGGATCGGGCGGTCGCCCTCGAGCAGGTCCGGATGCAGCATCTCGAGCAGCGCGACGCGCATGATCGCGCGCTCGAGCGGCGCGATCCGCTCCAGCGCCCAGCCCTCCGCGTGGCGCTCGATCTGCGCATCGAGCTCATCCTGGTGGTCGGTCGTGGCGTGCGCGAGCGCGCGCGTGAACGAGCCGGCGCCGTGCTCGAACAGCTCGTCCAGCGGACGGTCCGTCAGCTCGTGCTGGTAGAGCGCGAAGACCGCGGCGCGGCGCTGGTCGGAGCGGCGGGACATACCCGCCGCAGCGTAGCTGGCCGCCTCACGCGGGAACGGCGGCCGACGCGGGCGGCGCGAGCCCGTCAGGCGCGCGACATGTAAGAGCCGGAGCGCGTGTCGACCTTGACGCGGTCGCCGATGTTGACGAACAGCGGGACGTTGATCGTCGCGCCCGTCTCCAGCGTCGCCGGCTTGCTGCCGCCGCCCGATGCGGTGTCGCCCCGCACGCCCGGCTCCGTGTGCGTGACCTCCAGCTCGACGGAGGCGGCCAGCTGCACGTCCGACGGCCGGTCGTCGATGAACAGCAGGTCGACGGACTCGCTCGGCTTGATCCACTTCAGCGGGTCCTGAATCGAGCTCTCCGGAATCGCGAGCTGCTCGAACGACTGCTCGTCCATGAAGTGAGCGTCGCTGCCGTCGGCGTACAGGAACTGCATCTTGCGCGCCTCGGTCCTGACGGGGCGGAACTTCTCGCCGGCGCGGAACGTCCGGTCGATCACGGCGCCGTCGGCGGCGCGGCGCAGCTTGGTCCGCACGAAGGCGCCGCCCTTGCCGGGCTTGACGTGCTGGAACTCGAGGATCTTGAAGACGGTGCCTTCGACCTCGATGTGGTTGCCGTTCTTGAACTGGTTCGTGGAGATCATGCGTCGAGTCTGTGTCCCGGGGGGCGCAGCGTCGGGAAGAGCGTAGACGGCGGCTGTTCGGGGAGGCGCGTCGCTTAGCGGCGCAAGCGCGTCGACGGCTACATCCGAGTCGCGCGCATCGGCGGACGCGCTGGCGACGGCTACATCTCGCCGGAGGTTCAGCGCGCACCCATGATCCGTCCCCGACGCGTTAGCGAAGGCCAGCTCGATGATCGTAAACTCATCGACGCCTTGGAACGGGCGCGCGCCATGCAAGTGGACCTCGAAACGATCGCGGCGCGTCTGCAGCGTCGCCTGGATCAGCGCTGACCCGGAGTCACGCAACCTGATGCACGCTCGGTCGGTGATGGGAGCAGCCCCGCGCCGCCTCTGTCCGGATCCGGGCTCAAGCTGCTTGACGATGCCCACGATCTCGCCGCTTCCTATGGCAACGTGATCGCGATGTACTTCGGCGACCTGCCACCGCGCGCGAGGCGGCTCATCCGCGAGTGGTGCGAGCTCCGGCGCGATGCTCTCGAAGGCAATTGGCGGCGGGTCGAGGCAGCACTTCCGCTCCTGCCGGTGGAGCCCCTTCCGTAATGGCCCCGGACATCGTCGCCGCAATCCCGAGACGCGCGTATGTCGTGCGCGTCGTGTTCGCGAACGGCGAGGTCCGCGACGTCGACACGTCACGCGCGCCGAACGTGACAAGGTCAGCCTCTCGGACTACATCCGCGTGCGGCTTGGACTGCGCGGGCAGGGCTCGCAGCGCGACGGCGAGGTCGAGACCGACCCCCGGTACGACGCTCTAAGGCAGCAGCTGACCGACCACGACCGGCGCCTGCACGCCCTCGAGGACGACGTCGCGCGCTGACACGCCCGTGCCAGACTGCGCGCGATGGCCGTCAGCGTCAGCAACGACCGTGAGCACGAGCGTTACGTCGCGATGCGCGACGGCGAGCCCGCCGGCTTCACCTCCTACAGGCACCGGCCCGGGCTGATCGCGTTCACGCACACGGAGGTCGAACCGCGGTTCGAGGGCCGCGGGGTCGGATCGGCGATCGCCCGCGCCGCGCTCGACGACGCGCGCAGCAACGGCGACGCGGTGTTGCCGTTCTGCCCGTTCATCAACCGCTGGATCGCCGAGCACGCCGAGTACCGCGACCTCGTGCCGGAGGATCGCCGCGACGTGTTCGGGCTGTGACGAAATCGCGCGCTCAGCCGCGCGGCTGCTCCATGAACCACTCGACGAACTCGGCGCAGCGGCCGTCGCCGTCGAAACGCAGGACGTAGAGGTTCGAGAACGTCTCGCCGTCGGCGTAGCGCGTCTCCCCGGTCGCCACGGCGCGGTCGTCGTCGACCAGCAGCGGCCGGTAGGAGGCCTCCCAGCTGCCGGGCTCGTCGCGCTCGTCGCGCCACGCGCTGACGATCGCGTCGCGACCGCGAACCGGCTCGTCGTCGTAAGGGTGGTAGGCGTAGCTCGCGTCGGCGCTGAAGAGGTCGCCGATCGCGGCGCGGTCGTACGTCCGCCAGGCCTCGACGTAGGCGTCGAGCCAGGCCTGGACCCGCTCCGCGGTCAGCGACATCAGCCGAGCGAGACTGCCATCAGCGTGACGACCAACGTCGCGAGCCCGATGTAGCCGAGGACGAGGCCCGCGATTGCCAGGCCGCGACCGGACTGGCCGGTGCGCGCGATCTGCTTGAGCGCCACGTGGCCGAAGACAACCGCGAGCACCGAGCCGATCCACCAGATCCAGAACAGGCCCACGACCATCGACGCGATCGCGAGGCCGTTGGTCGGCGCGTGCGTGCGCACGAACGTCGGCCGCCCGACCGGGGCGGGCGGTGGCGCGGGCGCCGGCGTCACGTCCGCGGTCAGCTCCGCGAGCTCCGAGCACCAGCGCGCCGCGTAGGCGGCCGACATCCGCTCGTCGAGCTCCGTCGGGTCGAGCCGCCCCTCCAGCGCCGCGATCCGCAGGCGCTCGCCGGCCGCCTCGCGATCGGCGTCCGAGGCGCGCAGGTCAGCGTTGGATCGGTCCGGCGGCATGGCGCTCCAGGAAGCGTAGCCGTCGTGGGCGGTCTCCTATATGGTTAACGTTGTGGTTAACGATGTGCCCGCGCTCGACCGCAGCTTCGCCGCCCTGGCGCATCCGCTGCGGCGCGCGATCGTCGAGCGGCTCGCCGCCGGTCCCACGAGCGTCGGCGAGGCGACCCGCGGCTTCCCGGTCTCCAAGCCGGCGATCAGCCGCCACCTCAGGGTGCTCGAGGAGGCCGGCGTCGTGAGCCGCGCGATCGAGGGCCGCAGGCACGTCCTGCGGCTCGAGCGCCATCCGCTCGCGGGCGCGTCCGAGTGGATCGAGCGCCAGCGCGCCCTCTGGGAGCGCAAGTTCGACGTCGTCGAGGAGTACCTCGGCGAGCAAACCGGCGACAAGTAGGAGGAGCAGTGAACGAGACCGCCACGACCCAGCAGGCCGCGCTGCGGATGGAGCGCCGCTACGACGCCCCGCCCGAGGCCGTCTTCGACGCATGGACGAACCCCGAGGTCCTGCGCCGCTGGTGGGCCGCCGCGCCCGACTGGGAGACGCCCTCGGCCGAGGTCGACCTGCGGCCCGGAGGCCGCTACCGCCTGACGATGCGCGACCCGTCGGCGGGAGCCGAGCACACCGTCGGCGGCGAGTACGTCGAGGTGCGCCGCCCCGACCGGTTGACCTACACGTGGGCCTGGGAGCCGGAGCCGGACGGCGCCGACATGGGCCCGCCGAGCCGCGTCACCGTCGACTTCGTCGCCGACGGCCCCGGCACGCGCGTCGAGCTGACCCACAGCGGCCTGACGTCCGACCAGTCGCGCGCGCGGCACGAGCACGGCTGGAACGCGTGCCTCGACAACCTCGCGCAGCGCGTCTTCGAGTAACCGACGCCCGAAACGGCCGGAGCCCGCTACGTGAGCGGGCTCCGGACGGCAGGGTGCTCCGAGGGCTCTAGTAGTCGAGCGAGAGCCAGTTCGGCGAGTCGTCGAACGGGGCGCCCGCGCCGGAGCGCGACGGGTGCGACGTGGAGGTCCGCGAGTTGGTCGCCGGCAGGCACGGGTTGAACGGGTTCACCCGGCCGTAGGCGTCCGCGTGGTTGAGCTTCGCGGAGTCCGGCTTGCCGTCGCCATTGAGGTCGACCTCGGTGAACTCGATCGCGTCGCTGATCCGGCACGGGCTGCCCGCCTGCCAGTCGACCAGGCCTGAGGCGGCGTAGCGGCTGAGCTCCATGTGGTTCGGGACGTCGTCGTGATCCTGGTCGTCGGCGCCGTCGCGCACGCCGTCACCGTCGCTGTCGGCGTCGTCGACCCTCGTGCCGGCGTAAGGGATCCCGTACGCCTTCTCGATCTTGTAGCAGCCGGCCCAGTACCCAGGGGTCATGCGGCCATGGGTCTCGTCGTAGTTCGTGAGCCCGTCGGCGTCCTCGTCGCGCTCGTCGTCGGCGAGCCGGCCGTTGCCGTTGAAGTCGGCGTACTCGACCTCGCCGGCATCCGGCGCGCCGCCGCTGAGGTTGACGTCGCGCAGGTCGTAGTAGCCGGCCGGGGGGCCATTGGGGACCATCGGCGGGATGAGCACGCTGAGGTAGCCGCTCGGGCCGGCCCAGCCGAGGAACTCCTGGTGCCGGTCGTAGCCCGCGACTGCGAGCGACGGCTGGCGGCGCCCGGCGACGCGGGTGTAGACCGAGTGCTGGTTGCCGTCGGAGTAGCTCAGCGGGTCGAGCGTGCGCGTCGCGGAGTGGTTGACGCTGTACGTGTACCGCCACAGCGACTGCTCCTCGGCGAGCGTGAGCACGTCGCCGTCGTAGTCCAGGCTCGCGTCGGCGTACAGCGGGTTCGGGTACGGGCGCTTGCCGGGGTACGGCAGGACCTGGTTCGGGTCGCCCTGGTACTCGTCGTCGTTGAGGTCGAGCGCCGACTGGTACTCGTAGCCGTCCTCGACGCCGTCACCGTCGGTGTCGCCGGAGCACGGGTTCGTGCCGATCGCCGTCTCGGTTCCGTCGGACAGGAGGTCCTTGTCGTCGTCGCTCTCGTCGCGGTTCAGCACGCCGTTGCGGTCGCAGTCGAACTCCCACTGGTCGAGCAGGCCGTCCTGGTCGGTGTCGGCGACGCACGGGTCGAGCGAGAGCGACAGCTCGACGTCGTCGGTGAGGCCGTCGTTGTCGTCGTCGCCGTCGAACTTGTTCTTGGCGCCGTCGCCGTCGCAGTCACCGTCGGGCAGCGCCACGGTGGGCGTCACCACCTGAGGCGGGCGCGGAGCGGAGACGATCGGGGAGAGCCTGTCGGGGTGAACTTCTTGCCGAACTTCCGCGCCAGCACGCGCAGCCGGAACCGCGTCGGGACCGGGTCGCCGGCGTTCAGGGAGAAGAACTCCTGCAGCGCGTCCGGCACCGCGAGCCGCAGCATCTTCTTGGTGCCGACGTCGGCCTTGACGAACACGGCGCGCGCGCCGTCGCGCTTGAACACGACGGTGTTGCGCTTGCGCCCGCTGATGAAGTTGCGCCCCCTGATCGTCAGGAGCTCGCCGACGGCGACGTCCATCGGGGAGACGCTCGTCACCACGGGCGCCTTCTTCTTCCGCTTCTTGGCGTCGGCAGTGGGAGCGACCGCCGCGGAGGCGATCAGGGCGACCAGCGCGGTCATCCAGACGGCGCGGCGCGAGAGTGGGCGAATGCGGGCTCGAAGTTCCATCGCGCTCGATATCGGCCGCGGGTGCCCGGGGCTTGGGCGCGGCTGGACCGATCAGGTGACGACCCCAAGCGCCTTCGGCGTCGCGCTCAGCACCTCGTGGCCGTCCGGCGTGACCACGACGAGGTCCTCGATCCGCGCTCCGCCGCGCCCCGGTACGTAGATCCCGGGCTCGACCGTGACGACGTTGCCCGCCTCCAGCCGCCCGGCGGCCGTGCGGGCGAGCCGCGGCGCCTCGTGGATGTCCAGGCCGACGCCGTGGCCGAGCCCGTGGCCGAAGTGCTCGCCGTGCCCCGCGGCCTCGATCAGGTCGCGCGCGACCGCGTCGACCGCGCGGCACTCGGGCCCCGGCCGGACCGCCGCGAGCGCCGTCGCCTGCGCGCGCAGGACGGTGTCGTAGAGCTCGCCCAGGTCGTCGTCGAGCTCGCCCGTCGCCCAGGTCCGCGTGCAGTCCGAGCAGTAGCCGTCCACGCGCGCGCCGATGTCGAGCGTCACCAGCGTGCCCGCAGGAATGGCGACGTCGCGCGGGACCGCGTGCGGGAGCGCTCCGTTCTCGGCCGCGGCGACGATCGACGGGAAGCTCGGGCCCTCCGCCCCGCGCGCGCGCATCTCCTGCTCGAGCGCCAGCGCGACCTCGCGCTCCGTGCGCCCGACAAGGCCGGCCTCGGCGAGCCAGTCGTAGATCTCGTCGGCCAGCGCGGCCGCCGCGCGGATCGCCTCGATCTCGTCGTGTTCCTTGAGCGCCCGCTCGGCCTCGACCAGACCGCCGGCCGCGACCAGCTCGAGCCGGTCCGGCAGCGTCTCGCGCAGCTCGGCATGACGCCGCACCGATACGTGCTGGTCCTCGAATCCGACGCGCAGCTCGCCCGGCGGCCAGCCCTCCGCGAGCGCCATGCGCAGCTCCTGCGGCGCGGGCCGCAGGTCGAACCCGCTCACCTCCGCCCTGGCGCGCTCGACATAGCGGAAGTCGGTCAGGAACCGGCGCTCTTCGACGCCGACGATCGCGAGCCCGTTCGTGCCCGAGAACCCGGTCAGGTAGCGGAGGTTGATCAGATCGGTGACGAGCAGCAGGTCGAGCTCGCGCTCGGCGAGCCGTGCGGCGACGCGGTCGGCGCGGCTCACAACACGTCCTTGAGCCGCGCGAGCGCGGCGCGGTAGCCGTCGACGCCCTGCCCGCTGACGCTCGCGACGCAGACGTCCTCGAGCACCGACACGGCGCGGAACGGCTCGCGGTTCTTGACGTCGGAGAGATGGACCTCGACGGCCGGCAGGCCGGCGATCTCGACCGCGTCGCGCAGCGACCAGGCGTAGTGCGTCCACGCGCCCGGGTTGAGCAGCAGCGCGTCGGCGTAGTCGCTCGCCTTGTGCAGCTCCTCGACGTACTCGCCCTCGTGGTTGGTGTGGAAGAAGCGCGCCTCGAGTCCGAGCTCGCGCGCGAACTGCTCGATCCGCGTCTCGAGCCTGGCCAGCGAGAGGCCGCCGTACTGCTCGGCGGGCCGGCGGTCGAGCACGTCCAGGTTGACGCCGTGGAGGACGGCCACGCGGTTGCGCATCAGCGGCTCAACTCTCCCAGAGCGTGGACGAGGTCGTCGTCACGCACGGGGCGGCCCGTGCGCACGTCGCCGGGCGCCTCCACCAGGACGAAGCCGACGCGGCCGCCGCGGCGCTTCTTGTCGCCCTGCAGCGCGGCGACGACCGTCACGTGGTCGACCGCCGCGTCGAGCTGGGTCGGCAGCCCGTGGGTCGCCAGCAGCGCCGCGACCTCGGCCCGCAGCGCGGGCTGGCCCGACAGCGTAAGCGCGGCGAGCAGTCCCAGCCCGACGGCCTCGCCGTGGCGGTAGCGGCGGTAGCCGGTGGCGGTCTCGATCGCGTGCCCGACCGTGTGGCCGAGGTTGAGCACCTGGCGGCGGCCGGCGTCGCGCTCGTCCTGCGCGACGACGCCGAGCTTCGTGCGCGCGCACGCGACGACCAGCTCCGCGTCGAAGCTCGTCTCGCCCCTCCGCACCCGCTCCCACAGCGCGCCGCCCGCGATCAGCGCGGTCTTGACGACCTCCGCCCAGCCGGCGGCGAGCTCCTCCGCGGGAAGCGTGGCGAGCACGGCCGGGTCGGCGAACACGGCGGCGGGCTGGTGGTAGGCGCCGGCGTAGTTCTTGCCCTCCGGCAGGTCGACGCCGGTCTTGCCGCCGTAGGCGGAGTCGACCTGGGCGACCAGCGTCGTCGGCAGCTGGACGACCGGCACGCCGCGCTGGTAGCTCGCGGCGCAGAAGCCCGCGAGGTCGCCGACGACGCCGCCGCCCAGGGCGACGACATGGTCGTCGTGGCCCATGCCCGCGGCGGCGAGCCCGCGCAGGACGCGTCCGGCCTGCTCCCACGTCTTGGCGGCCTCGCCGGGCGGGATCGAGAGCGTCGCCGCGAACACGCCGGCGCGCGCGCCGTAGAGCGCGCCGACCATTTCGTCGGTGACGAGGAACGCGCGGCCGCCGATCCGGCGCGGCGCGCCCAGCATGCCGTCGCCGACGTAGACCGGGTAGTCGCCGGAGGCGCTGCGCGCCCACAGCATGCGCGTGCCCGACGGGGCGTCGCGCAACGCGGCGATCGCGGGCACCGCGTGGCGGACGGCGTCGCGCGACGAGTCGGTGAGGATCGCGCCGGCGAGCGCGTCGTAGAGCGGGCGGCGCTCGGCGTGGAGCGCATCGAAGCGCTCGCGGTCACGCGCCAGCGGCCGCCGCCCGCCGGCGCGCTGCCATGCGGTCGCCGGGTCGACGTCAAGCAGCACGACGATGTGGCGCGCCAGCGCCGCGCGCACGCGCGGCGAGCCGATCGCGCCGCCGCCGAGCGAGATCACCGGCCCGGGCGGGTTCGCGAGCAGCTCGCACACGACCTGCTCCTCCAGCTCCCGGAACGCGCCCTCGCCGTGCGACGCGAAGTACTCGTCGATCCGCTGGCCGAGCCGCTCCTCGACGACCGTGTCGGAGTCGACCGCGCGGCCGCCGAGCGCCGCCGCCGCCGCGCGAGCGGCGGTCGTCTTGCCGGCGCCCATGAAGCCGACGAATACGAGCGCCCGCTCTCCTACGGCCGCCGCCGCTTCCACCCGATCCGCTCTTCGTACGCGGCGAGCGCCGCCCGCGCGTCGTCGAGATGGTCGCCGCCGAACTTCTGCCGGTAGGCGCCGGCGAGCACGACGGCGAGCATCGCCTCCCCGACGACGCCCGCGGCCGGGACGACGACCGAGTCGGTCCGCTCGCGCAGCGCCTGGGCCGGCTCGCGCGTCGCGATGTCGACCGAGCGCAGCGGCTTGGTCAGCGTCGGCAGCGGCTTCATGGCGCAGCGCACGATCAGCGGCTCGCCGGTGGTCATGCCGCCCTCGAGGCCGCCGGAGCGGTTGGTCTCGCGGTGGAAGCCGCGCTCGGCGTCGTAGAAGATCTCGTCGTGCGCCTCTGAGCCCGGCCGGCCCGCGAGGTCGAAGCCGTCGCCGAGGCCGACGCCCTTGAGCGCCTGGATCGAGAGCAGCGCCGCGCCGATCCGGCCGTCGAGCCGTTCCTCCCACGACACGTGCGAGCCGAGGCCGGGCGCGAGCCCGAACGCGCGCAGCTCGAAGACGCCGCCGAGCGACTCGTTGCGCTTGCGCAGCACGTTGATCTCCTCGATCATCGCGCGGCTCGCGTCCGCGTCGAGGCAGCGCACGGGCGACTCGTCGACGCCCGCGAAGTCCTCGAACCGCAGGTCGTCGCGCGCGGGCGCGCGCACGGAGCCGATCTGCGTGACGTGCGAGACGACCTCCGCGCCGAGCGCGCGCAGGAACGCCTTCGCGAGCGCGCCGCCGGCGACGCGCGCGGCCGTCTCGCGCGCGCTCGCGCGCTCGAGCACGTTGCGGACGTCGCCGAAGCCGAACTTCCACGCGCCCGCGAGGTCGGCGTGGCCGGGGCGCGGCAGGTGCACCTCCGGGACCGCGGCCTCGACCGGCCACGGGTTCATGCGCTCCTCCCAGTTGGCGTAGTCGCGGTTCGCGACCTGGAGCGCGACGGGACCGCCGAGCGTGCGCCCGTGGCGGACGCCGGCGGTGACCTCCGCGGTGTCGCGCTCGATCTTCATCCGCCCGCCGCGGCCGTGGCCGAGCTGGCGCCGCGCCATGTCGCGGTTGACCGCTTCGCGGTCGAGCTCCAGCCCCGCGGGCAGGCCCTCGACGATGCAGGTGAGGCCGGGGCCGTGGCTCTCCCCCGCCGTGACTAGGCGCAGCGACACGCCCGGAAGCCTATTCGGCCCCCGGGCGCGGCGATGTGGTGGGAGGAGCTAGCGCAGCCCGACCGCGGCGCCCACGACGGCGGCGCGGACAGCGGTCTGCGGGCGTCGCTCGAGCGCGCCGGCGGCGGCGTCCCAGCGGTAGCCGGTCGGGCCCGCGCCCGAGGCGTGCGCCTTGACGAGGCGCCGCCCCGCCTTCGAGCTGGCCCGCGCCCGCGAGGCGGACGCGGTCGTGCTCTTGTGGATCTTGATGAGGTCGAGCTGGTACTGCGCGGTGACGGTGCCCGTCGCGTCCTTGACGTCGAGGAACTCGGTGTCCCCCGCCCGCAGCCGGATCGTCTCGCAGGTCCCGGGCGCCGGGCTGCAGTCGCCGTCGCCGATCGCCTGCACGCCGTGATCGACGAGGAAGACCGCGGTCTTGCCGTCCTTCAGCACGCCCAGGTAGATCAGCATCGGCTCGTCGGCCGAGGGCAGCGGCTGGAGGCGCTCGAGCGACTTGCGCTCCAGCTCGCCCGATGCCGAGTCGCCGAAGCGGACCGTCAGCTCGTGCAGGGTGTACTTCTTCGGTGCGGGCGCAACCGGGTCAACGGGCGCGGCGGGCGTGGTCGGCGCCGGCGCGCTCCCGCCAAGGCTCGGCGAGGAACCGCCGCCAGAGCTGGACGGAGCGTCGCCGCTGTCGCCCGGCGCCTCGCTGCTCGGCGCCTTCGCCGTCGTCGAGCCGTTCGAGTTGGCAGCGGCCGCGGAGCCGGACTCCTTCTTCTTCGGGAGCCCGAACGGGTTCTTGCGCGCGCCGAGCACCTTGCGGCGCTTGCTGCGGTCGGCCGCCGTCGCCTGGGCGACGATCGGCCGGACCGCGAGCGCCGACTCGCCGGAGTCCGGGGCGGCAGCCGGCGGTGCCGGGGCCGCCTGATCGGGCTTCTCGGCCAGCGCCAGCGGAACCGCTGCCAACGCGGCGATCAAGAGGATCGCCACCGGCCAGAGGCGCCGCTGGACGAGCTGGCGCCACACATTGGTCAGGGCGCTCATCGGACTCCAGTGATCGTCGCGGAGGTGGTCGGGGTGACGCTCGCGCCGTCATCGGGCGGCGCGGCGCCCTGCTCCCCGCTGGTCGAGCTCGCGGGCGTCGCGCCCTCGATGCCCTGCGCGGCCGGGACCAGGTAGGAGGCGGCGCCGATCTGCGCCGTCAGGTGGTTGAGGTCGTCCTTCGGAGTGACCGAGATGCTCCCCAGCAGCAGCAGGCGGCCGGTGACGTCGATGTCCTTGTTCGTTACCGTCACGAAGTCCTCGAGGCGGTTGAAGAAGTCCGACAGGCGGAAGAAGCTGCCCTCGAAGCCGAAGCTGAACGGCATCGCGGAGAAGCCGGCGCTGCCGACCGGCACGGCGCCGGGCGGCGGCGCGACACCGGTGGACTCTTCGCCGGCGGCGGCCTCACCCGTGCCCGCGACGTTGATCGCGTGGAAGTCGACCTTCGAACGGTCCGCGGCGTCGTTGATCTGCACGAGCAGCGAGCGGACGTCGTCATCCACCGGCACGGCCTTGCCGAGTCGCGTGAGCGTCGTGTAGTTCGTCTTGTAGTTCGCCCGGGCCTTCTCGTAGGACTCGGCCTGGAGGCGCGACTGCTCGAGCTCGGACTGCTTGGCCGCGATCGCGCCGTCCAGACGGGAGGCCTCCTCGCGCTTCGGCGACAGGAGCATGAAGTAGAACGCGGCGACCGCGACGATCGCGAGGACCGCCGGGATCAGGATCTTCGGAGAGCGGGTCACGGGGTATCGGCTCCGGAGGTCGTGGTGGACTCGGCGCCGTCGGCTTCGGCCTGCGCGGAGTTGCCCGTCGAAGCGGACTCACCGCCCTCTGTGGTGCTCTCCTCGCCCTCGATGGCGGTCGGCACCGGCACGGCGGAGGCGGAGGCGGAGGCTGCGTCCTTCGCGGGAGGCGCGAAGGCAGCAAGGGCGGCTGAGCGCTCGAAGAACACGACGACCGAGAACTCGGGCGGGTTCGACCCGGTGCACGCGCTCTCGTTGTCGCTCTCGCCCTTCTCGGACTTCGACAGCGAGACGCGCGTCACGCCGTCCACGGCGCGCAGGCGGGCCATCAGCCGCGCGACGCTGGGCTGGCTCGGGGCGCAGCCGCCGAGGCTGATCGCCGGCGCCTGGATCGAGCCGCGGAGCGGATCGCCCGTCCCGCTGCCGCCGGTCCCGGGCAGGCCCATGTCGCCGTTGAGGCTCTCGAGCTTCACATCGCCCGGGACGGCGCGGGAAAGGTCGCGCAGCGCCTGCTCCCACTCGAACCGGGCGGCGGCGAGGCCGCGGACGGTCTCGACCCGCGCCAGCGCCATCGCCTCGAAGTCGGCGTACGGCTTGAGCTTCGCGGCGGCCTTCACAGCGGTGTCGGCCTGCGCCGTCACGTTGGTGAGGTCGGCCTGCTTCTGCTCGACGGTGTTGGTCGCGAGCACGTAGACGGCGAGCAGCGCGACGCAGAGGGCGAGCGCCCCCAGCACCACGTACGCGCCGATGCCTTCGACGCGCTCGCGCTCCGGACGTGCGCTGGGAGCCGCCGGAGCGGCGCCGCGCAGGTCGGGGGGAAGTAGGTTGACGGCTCTCATGAGATGAGGGAGGAAGAGGTGGACTGGAGGCGGGTCACGCTCCGCTTATCGGCACCCCCGCGGCGGCACTTGAGGGGTGTCGACCCCATGCGCGCTCGGGGCGCCGATCAGGCGAACGTGCGCAGGTACCAGTCGACGATCGGCTCGCCTGCAAGCAGGCCCACGAGCCCGCCGAAGGCGAGGAACGGGCCGAACGGGATGGCCGTCTTGCGGCCCTCCGCGGCGCCCTTTCGCGCCATGATCGCGACGCCCACGAGCGAGCCGGCGAGCAGCCCCACCAGCATCGCGACCCCGACCTCGCGTCCGAGGAACAGGCCCATGACGAACGCCAGCTTGACGTCCCCCATGCCCATGCCGGCCGGGTAGGCGATGGCGGCGACCAGGAGGAACCCGCCAGCCGCGACGGCGGCTATCAGGTGCTCGGGTATGTCGCCGGGGCGCGTCAGCGCGAGGATCGCGAGCGCGGCGACTGTTCCCGCGATCATCAGCTTGTTCGGGATGATCCGGAAGTCGATGTCGATCACCGTCACCGGCACCAGCAGCAGCACGAAGGCAAGGCCGAGCCAGACCTCCTCGTTGGCGCCGACGACCACGACCGTGAGCGCCATCAGCAGCGCCGTCGCGAGCTCGACGAGCGGGTAGCGCCAGGCGATCGACTGGCCGCACGATCGGCAGCGCCCGCGCAGCAGGAGCCACGAGAGCACGGGCACGTTGTCGTACGGCTTGATCGACGTGTCGCAGCCCGGGCAGCGTGACGCCGGCTTGGCCAGCGACTCGCCGCGCGGCAGCCGGTAGGCGACGACGTTCAGGAACGAGCCGAACAGGAGTCCGATGAAGCCGGCCAGGGATGCGCCCGCTGCAGTCGTCACGCCGAGCATTGTGGCGTCGCCCGCTAGGGCGTGTCGTCGAGCGCGAGGCCAGCGGCCACCGTCAGGCGGCCGGGGTCCATGCCCTCGGGCTCTGACGCCACTACGGCCGGCTCGACGGGCAGGTGAAGCTGCAAGGCAAGCGCGTCGGCGAAGCCCGGAATCGCAACGGCGGGGCCGGTGAGGACCGCGCGCTCGACCGTCTCCGCGGAATCCTGCATGCGATAGAAGTTGAGCGAGTTGCGGACCGTGTCGGCGACCTGGTGGACGCCTTCGTCGAGCGTCTGCCGCACGGCGGCGACGAGCTCGGCGTCGCCGTCGACCGTGTCGAGCGGACTGCTCAGGCCAACGTGCTGCATCCACCCGCGGGCGTGCTCGAGCGTGAGTCCGCGCCGCTCCGACAGGGTCACGGCAATCGCGTCCAGACCACCCGCGGCGGCGCGCGTGAACAGGCAGCCGGAGTCGTTCGCGACGGCGACGTTGATCAGGCCGGCGAGGTTCACGTACATGATCGCGTCGCGGGTCCCGGCTGCGCGCAGCGCGCGCACCATCGCGAAGGCGGAAAGGTCGATGCCCGCGACCTGCAGGCCCGCGTCGTTGGTGGCCTGGACAAGGCGCTCGACCATGTCGCGGCGGACCGCGACGATCACCACGCGGGTGCGCGGACCGGCCTGCGTCTCGACGGTGCCCAGCGGCTGGAAGTCGAGCACCGCCTCGTCCATCGGCACCGGGATGTGGTCCGGGGCGCCGGCGCGCACCGCCTCGCCGAGCGCCTTCTCGTCGCCGATCAGCGGCAAGTCGAGCGTGCGCACGACGATGCGCTGGTTCGCCACGCCGATCCGAACGCTGGTGCCGAGGTCGTGCTCGCCGAACATGGCCCGGAGCGCCTCGGTGAGCGCAGCTCCATCGACGACCTCGCCATCGCGCAGGATGCCGGGGCGGAGATGCGCGACGGCGCCCTTCTTGACCATGAGTTGCCCGTTGACATGCACCTCGGCGGCGGCGAGGTGGCTCGGGTCCATCTCGAGCCCGACGACGGTCTGCTCCTGGCGGCGGCGTGACTTGAACATGCTCTGAGGATCGGCAGCCGGGCGAGCGGCCTTTAGGGGCCGAACTTCGTCGCGACCAGCTCGCGCCACGTGTTCTGGACGAGCCCGACGGTGCCGTAGGACTCTGACGCGTCGAAGACCCTCCGGTCGTAGGAGACCTGAACGCCGTTGGATCCGAGCTTCAAGCATGCCGGCCCGTCGACCGCGACGACGCCCCAGACGCCGAAGCCGCCGTTGGTGGTGATCGCGTCCGTTGGGTGGGTCGCGGGCGAGTTGCTGCACGTCCCGTTGCCGCGCTGCGGCATGCTGGGCGCACAGGTCCCGTCGGAGTTGTTGACGACGTAGAGCAGGCCGCGGAAGGTCCAGCCGCCGGCCATGTCGGCCAGGCCGCAGTGCCAGATCAGCAGGCCGGGGCTGTTCTCGCTGTTGACGCAGTCGCGGTCGAGTCCGGCGGGCGCCGTGGGACACGAGACGGTCTGGATCCGGCTCGTGAGGTTGGGCGGGTTCGTGCAGCCCTCCACCCAGACCACCTTGCCGGACAGGTCCCACGGATCGGTCGGGCAGCCGGGGAAGTACTTCCCGTCGATGATCGCCCGCTGCTTGAAGCGCTGCAGTTGCTCTCGCGTCATAAGGTTGGGCGCGGTCGCGTCCGGACGCGGAGCGCCGGGCACGATCTGGCCATCCTCGAAGTCCGCGCAGCCGGCATCGGTGGGATCGGTGCAGCGCACGATCACCTGCGACTCGCCGGCGTCGATGATCGGCGTGCCGCCGTGGTTGCCGCTGTTGGTGATCTTCACCGCGCCGGCCACGACAGCCGTCCGCGGGAGGCTCTCCGCCAGCTGCTCGAGGCGCAGGCGGGCGACGACATTGCGCGGCTTGCCGCGGACGATCGCCTGGGACTGGACCCAGAGCTCCCGGTCCCCGTTTGCGTCGTAGGTGCAGGCGGTCGTGGCGAGCCCGGCCGGGATCGGGCAGCCGGCCCCTTGCGAGTTGTCGGCCAGGTCGGGGTCGTACGAGCTCGCGAGTGCTCCGCCGTTGTCGCGCACCTTGGTCGACCAGGTGACGTCGTCGAGCTCGTCGACGTTGGAGAAGACCGTCGAGCCGGGGCTGCTCGAGTTGGCCGCGACGAGCGCCTGCGCGTTGGGGCAGCGCGTGTCGGCCGCGCTCGACGAGGTGCAGACCGTCGGGTAGTACTGCGGCCGGCCGGTGATCGGGTCGAGGTCCGGTGAGCTCGGCCAGGCGGTCTGCATGACCAGGCTCTGCGCGAAGAGGACGCCCTCGTCGACGTTCAACGCCGACTCGCGCTCGCGCTGTTCGCGCGTGCGGCGCGTGTCGTTGTCGATCACTCCCGCCGCCACGAGCGCGATGGCGAGCATGAGCAGCGTGAGGACGGTGGCCGACACCAGGACCCAGCCCTGTTCGTCGGCGAGGCGCTGCGGGGTGAGGCGGCGATGGCTCATGAGGGAATCTCGAACGTGATCGATGACATGTCTGTGAGGCAGCCCGGATCGCGCACGAGCAGGTGGAAGGTCGCGCTCTGGCCGGCGGTCCCCACGTCGAACTTCTTGCTGAAGGTCACGCCCTGCCAAGCCACGTTGGGCGGCGTCGCCGTGCACGCGGTGGCGGCGAGCTCCGCGGCGGTGGGCGCCGCGCCCTCGAACCAGAAGTACTCGAGCGTGCGCCCCTCGGGATCGCTCGAGCCGGAGCCGTTGAGCAGCACCTTCTCCGGACCGATGCGCGCCGGATCGGGGCCACTGATCGCGGACGTCGGCCCCTCGTTCTGGTTGCGCAGGAAGACGCTGGTGGCAACGTTGAGCTCCGAGGCGAGGTCGGTGCGGTCGGCGTCCACCCACAGGTTGATGCCGACGTTGGTGATTCGCGGGTACTCGGCGTCCGACGCCGGGCAGGTCGCCGGCGCGTCGACCGAGCACTCGTAGGTGAACACGTTGCGATCGATGCCCCCGGCCTGGTTGGTGACACCTGTGACGACGGCCGTCTTGCGCTGCCAGCCGGTCCCGGGACACGGGCCGCGCATCTGCCCGCTGATCCCTCCCGGGGTCGTGTTGTCGCTCTCGCTCTCCCATAGCGTCGAGCGGTCGACGCCGGTCTCCAGGCAGTAGCGCACCCATGTCTTGGACGGGTCCGACGTCTGGAAGATGAAGTCGTAGTCGGTCGCCCGGTCGATCGTGGTGACCGCGTTGACCGTCGGGTTCGCGAGGTTCCGCAGCTGCCGGGCGGCGCGGTCGAGCGCTACGCGGGCGGACTCGGCGTTCTCCTGCTGGCGCTCGACCACCCGGTTGGAGTTGTAGACGCTCGTCCACGCCGTGGTCGTGGCCCCGAAGATGACGAGCGAGATGACGCAGACGAGCAGCAGCTCGACCATGGTGAAGCCGTGTTCAGGGCGCAGGGATCGGGTCATGGCAGCGGCGGGGAGACGACCGGCGCGGACGCGGGCGACTCGTTGAAGTCCTCGTCGACCGCGGTGACCCAGTACTTGTGCGCGGTCGTCGATCCCGGCTTCGGGTCGACGTAGCTTGGGTTTAGGGTCTCGTCGTAGCGGTCGTCCAGGCCGGTGCCCGTGTCGCGGTAGACCCGGTAGAACCGGATCGGCTTCGGCACGCTCGCGGGCGCCGTCCAGCTGAGCGTCGGCTTGCCGTCGACGACCGCAGCGGTCAAGCCGGTCGGCGCATCCGGCGCCGTGCCTGCCACCGTGGTCACGAGCTGGTCCGCCGGCGCGCCTTCCCGGGCCGCGCAGCTCGTGGCCTTGAGGTCGACGCAGTCGACGGCGACGACGCGGTAGATCGAGCCGAGCAGCGGCGGATCGGTGTCCGTGCAGCTGAGGCCCTTGTGCACGCTGCCGGTCGCGGGGCAGATCTGCTCCCCGTCGAGCACCCGATACACGCGATAGCCCTGCAGGTCGCGCTCGTCGTAGAGGTCCCAGTGCATGTCCACCACCTTGGGCCCGCCGAGCCCGGTGCGCGGGTTGTAGCCCGCGTCGAAGCCGGTGACCGTCGCGGGCGCGTGGCGGTTGACGTGGACCGTGATGAGCTTCCCCTCGCCGGGAACGCCGCGGGAGTCCTTGGCTTGCGCCTCGACCGTGTAGGTGCCGTCGCGCACCCACTCGCCCGTGTCGCTGAACTCGGTCCCGAGGTCCCAGTCGAAGCCCCAGTCGGTCGAGCCGCCGCCGGCGTCGCCGGCGCTGATGCCGTCGTCGGCCGACCAGCGCACGGAGGCGGCCGGGGTGCTGCGCAGCCTCAGCGGCAGGGCGCCGCCCCAGCTGACGGAATCAAGGGTGATCTGCGCGGTCGGCTCGGTGAACTCCTCGATCCGCGGGCCGAGTCCGCCCGCGGGGTTCACCACGAGCGCCGACTGGGTCATGCTTCCGGGACGGCTGCGGACATTCCAGCTCAGCGTGTAGGTCACGCGCCTGAAGTCGTCGGGATTGACCTCGGTCGGCGCATCGGCGACCGGTGCGGCGGTGGGGCACGCGTTGTCCGGCGCCGTCGCCGCGAGGCCGTCCTTCGGGTCGTCGAACGTGCAGACGTCGGTGGCGACCGCGTAGGTCACGCCGCGGCGCTCGATCGTCCAGCTGCTGCCGCTCAGCACGCCGGCGATCGAGTCGTGCTCGCGCAGCGCGTCCACGACCTGAGCGTCCTGCAGCAGGTCGTAGTCGGTGGTGCGGGCGTACTCCGTCAGCTCGCGCGCCAGGTTCGTGGCGCCGACGCGGGCGGAGTTGAAGGTCACCGAGCGGTTGGCGCTGTCGATCAGGGAGAACGCGGCGCCGGCTCCGATGATGAGGATCAGGGCCGCGACGAGCACCTCCACGAGCGAGAAGCCGGACGAGTCGCGTAGGCGGGTCACACCCCGCATATCGGACCGGCCGGGCGAAGGCTTGAGGAACTCGGCGTTTGTCCGACGACCGCGCCGCCGCTTAACGACGAAGCGGGCCCGGAGGCCCGCTTCGCGGTGATCGGAGAACTGGAGCCTGGCTACCAGGCGTTGCCGGACGCCGAGGCCGTCTTGCAGCCGCCCTGGCCGGCGGTGGTGCAGGTGCGGGTCACGTCACCGCTGACAGCGGTGACTCGGAACACGTTGTTGTTCGTACCGCGCGACGTCGCCGTGATGACGTAGCCGGTGGCGTTGCCGGTGACGGTCAGCGCGTTGCCGCCGTTGGCCACGGTGTCGTAGGCGTCGGTCAGCGTGGGCTCGATGGCCGTGAGGAGCGCCTGCGTCGCCGTCGCATAGTTCTGCGTGTCGGTGTAGTACGTCTCGATCGCCGTCTGAGCCGTACGGGCGGCCGCCTTGGCCTCCGTGTCCTGCGCCTTCTCGCGCTGGTTGAGGAAGGCCGGCAGCGCGATCGCGGCGAGGATGCCGATGATCAGGATGACGACCAGGAGCTCGATCAGGGTGAAGCCCTTCTCACTCTGAGCGCGCTGGCGGAGCTTGTGGAGCATTAGGTGAACCCTCCTGAAGGGAACATTGGGGCCTGTGAACTGCTTGCCAGGTCCTCGGTCCCTGCCTCCTGTTGGTGGCAACCCGGCTGGCTCCATCCGAGAGCTCCGTGGCTTTGCGTCACACCCTCACGGGCGATTTGCCTTTGACACCCAGGTTCTGGCAAGCGGGGTATCGGCACGCCGCTCGAATCGCTTAACCCGCCCTAAGCGCCTTTTCGTCCAGGGCTATGCTCGACCGGTGCTCGTTCGCCGCCTCCTGCTGCTTGCAGCGGTCCTGATCCTGCTCACCGCGGTCGCGGCGGGGCTCGCTCCGCAGGAGCGCGCCGACGACACGCCCGCCGCGCCGAACCTGCCGGAGGGCACGACGGTCGTCGAGGAGATCAGCGCCGCGCCGGGCGCCGAGCGCCGTATCAAGGTCCGCCGCGGCGACCTGCTGCGGCTCGAGGTCAGCGGCGACACGCTCGATAGCGTGCTGATCGAGCGGCTCGAGCGGATCGAGGCGATCGAGCCGCTCACCCCGGCGCGCTTCGAGCTCCTCGTGGAGGCGCCGGCCGGCGTCTACCCGATCAGGCTGGTCGAGGCCGACCGCCGGATCGGGTCGATCGAGATCACGAACTGACGCGCGCCGCCTGGGCGTCGTGCTCGAGGATGAAGCGGCCGGTGCCCTCGCACCACGGGCACGTCACCGCATGCGCCGTGCCGCCGAGGTTGGAGATCACCTGGCCCGTGCCGCGGCACGCATGGCAGCGGCCGGGGTCGTCTGCGGCGGCGTCTGGCGGCGTCACGGCCGCTCACCGTAGCGACTGGCGGTCAGGCCATGCCCGGCGGCGCGACCGACGTCGCCGCCCGCGCCGCATCCGAGCCGCTGCCGCGGACCGCGGGGTCGGCCGGCCGGTCGCTCGGCAGGTGCCGGCGCAGCGTCGGCGGCAGCTCCTTGTCGGTCAGCACCGACTCGAAGCCCCAGCGGCGGAAGCCCTGCTCGGCGGCGAGCGTGTCGGCGACGCGGAACAGGAGGCCGAGCACGGTCGGGCTCCCGAGCGGCGAGCGCGCGGCGAGCGCGGTCACGAACTCGGGGTCGAAGGCGCCGCGCAGCTTGCGCTCGTCGAGCGGCTTAGTGAACACGAGCGCCACGTTCGGCGCCTCGCTCTCCTCACCGAGGCTCGTCAGGCCGGTCCCGCCCGTGCTCGTCCAGAGCCAGCCCTCGATGCCGTGCGTGCGCGGGATCACCGTCGTGGGCCCGAGGCGGCGGAGGATCGCGAAGCGGCCGAACTCGCCCGCGGCCTTGGCGGGACCGGGATCGACGGTAGCGACCTTGACGGCGCCGAGCGGAAGCTCGAGCGGCGCGTGCATCACGCCGCTGTGCTCGATCGATACGCCGTCGGCGCTCAGGACGAGCCGATCCCCGTCGCGCCGATCGAGCGCGAGCACGAGCTCGGGCGCCGACGGGGGCGTAGCGGAGCTCGCCGAGGGAGGTGGGCTGGAGGGCGGAGGAACGGACATGGCAGCTTTGGTGATCGGCGCGAGCACGCGGGAACAGTAGCCCGTAGAGCAACCCTAACGGTAAGGTCGACGGTTCAGGCCCAGGTCAGGGACAGCTCGCCACCGAGGAAGTCCGCGAGCCGCTCGGCCTCGGCCTCGACGCCGGCCTTGACCGCCGCGGTCCGGCGTCCGAACGGCTCGACGGTGACCGCGAGCCGTCCGCCGCCGACGTCATGCGACCAGACGCCGGCCATCCGGCCGTCGACGAGCAGCACCGGCGAAAGCCAGCCCTGCGGGCGGTAGACGCAATCGCGGCGGTCGGCTGCGAGCACCGCCTCGGCGTCGCGCGGCGCCGCGACGACGTAGTGGTCGAAGCCGCCGAGCAGCCGCACGACGCGGCCCGGCTGCGCGCGCAGCCACACCGGGACGTGATGGCGCGGGCGCAGGCGCGACAGCGCGGCGACGTAGCGCGGCAGCTCGGCCGCGACGAGCAGGTGCAGCGTCCCGCGCATCGCCCACGTCTTCACGAGCGCGCGCTCCTCCCACAGCAGCTCGGACACCGCGCCCGGCTCGAGCCCGTCGACGCGCGCCCACAGCGTCAGCTCGGCGCACGAGGCGACCTGCGCGTGCAGCCCGGCGATGTCCGCGACGACGTCGAGCGCCGCTGCGCGCGGCGCGCGCTCCGCCAGGTGCTGGCGCTCGAGCCGCCAGGCGAGCACGGAGTCCCAGGAGAGCGCGCTCACGCCGCGCACCCTACGACGACGAATGTCGTCTCGATCCCGCTCCGGGTGATCGAGGCGACATTCGTCGCGCCGCGGCCTCGCCAAGCAGCCGCTCGACGAGCGCCATTCGCCGTCGAGGCGCCCGTGGCGGCGCTGGATCCCGACCTCGTCGAAGCCGGCCGCGACGTGGACCGCGCGGCTTGCGGCGTTCGTGGTGAAGATCCGTGAGGTGAGCTTGTAGTAGCCCGCGCGCTCGGCCGCGGCGCATAGCGCCAGCAACAGCGCGCGCCCGACGCCGCGGTCCTGGGCCGCGCGGGAGACGTAGACGCCGTGCTCCCCCACGCCGCTGTAGACGCAGCGGTCCGAGTAGCCGCTCACGCGCGCGAAGCCCAGCACGCGCCGCCCGCCTCGGCGACGAGGAACGGGCGCCCCTCCGCGAGCCACTCGACGACGTCGGCGGTCGTGCGCGGCCGGGTTTCGAACGTGGCCTCGCGGTCCGCGATCCCCTCGTTGTAGATCGCGGTCAGCGCCGGTACGTCGGCCGCGGTCGCCGCGCGCAGCAGCGTCACGCCGGCCGCTCGAGCTCGTAGCCGGCGCTCGCCCACGTCCCGACGCCGCCGTCGACGACGTGCCAGACGTCCGCGGCGCCGTGAAGCTGGGCGAGGCTCGCGGCCGTCGCCGCGCGCTGGCCCGAGGCGCAGATCACCGCCAGCGGCGCCGCCGGGTCGATCCCGTCTGGCAGCTCGTGCAGGTCGTGATAGGGCACGTGGACGGCGCCGGGGATGTGGCCGGAGTCCCACTCGGAGCGCTCGCGCACGTCGAGCACCTGGACGGCT
>Ga0126306_10000207_pt1 | contig 23692 bp, 21 predicted proteins | sample Plot27_FD_92592 | JGI IMG/M metagenome (GOLD analysis project Ga0126306, IMG submission 92592) | Serpentine soil microbial communities from UC McLaughlin Reserve, CA, USA - Plot27 | ecosystem: Environmental > Terrestrial > Soil > Grasslands | place: USA: UC McLaughlin Reserve, Lake County... | reverse complement strand
CTCGTCCTTCGCGTGCACGATCGCCAGCGGGCGCCCGCCGGGGGCGACCTCCTCGCCGGGGGCCGCAACGTCGGTGAGGCCCACAGAGTGGTCCACCGGATCGTCCTCGCGGGCGCGGCCTCCACCGAGGGCCACCACGGCGAGGCCCACGGCGCGGACGTCCACGGCGCTCACGGTCCCCTCCTGCCCCGGCTCGGCCGCCACGGTCACGGGCGCCTCGGGGAGGTGGGCGCCGGGCGCTTCGACCAGGTCCGCCGGGCCGCCCAGCTCGCTCACCATCGCCCTGAACCGCTCGGCGGCGGCGCCTGAGTCGAGCGCCCGCTCGGCCGCCGCGCGCGCTCGCTCGACATCCGGCTCCACCCCGCCCAGCGCCAGCAGCTCGGCGCTCAGCGCGAGCGTCACCTCCCGGAGCCGCTCGTCGCGCGCGGCGCCGGTGAGATGGTCGATCGACTCGCGCACCTCCACCGCGTTGCCCGCGGTCCGGCCGAGCACCCGGTCCATGTCCGTGAGCAGCGCGGCGGTGGGCAGGCCGTTGCCGCCGGCCACCTCCACGATCGCACGTGCCAGCTCCTCGGCCCGCTCGCGGTCCGGCAGGAACGCACCCGAGCCGACCTTCACGTCCATCACCAGCGCGTCGAGCCCGGCAGCCAGCTTCTTGGACAGGATCGACGCGACGATCAGCGGGATCGACTCGACCGTCCCGGTGGCGTCGCGGATCGCGTACAGGCGGCGGTCGGCGGGAGCGAGCCGGGTCGTCTGGCCCACGATGGCCGCGCCCGCCTTCGACACCGCCGCACGGAAGGCGTCGGGCTCCGGCGTCGTGTCGTAGCCGGGGATCGACTCCAGCTTGTCGAGCGTGCCGCCCGTATGGCCGAGCCCGCGGCCGGAGATCATCGGCACGGCGCCGCCGCACGCCGCGACGATCGGCGCCAGCAGGAGGCTGACCTTGTCGCCCACCCCGCCGGTGGAGTGCTTGTCGAGCGCCGGCCCGGGGAGGCCGGCGCTGGACCAATCGAGCACGTCGCCGGAGTCGCGCATCGCGCCGGTGAGCGCGATCCGCTCGGCCGAGGTCATCCCGTTCAGCACGATCGCCATCGCGAGCGCGCCCACCTGCGCGTCGGAAACGGACCCGTCGGCGATGCCCGTGACCAGCTCGCGGATCTGCTCCTCGGTGAGCTCGCCGCCGTCGCGCTTCACCCGGATCAGATCGGGGACGTACGTCACTCGGCAAGCCCCTCGACGAACCGGACGAGCAGCGGAGTCAGGGCGTCCGCCGCTCGCTGCGCGTCGCGCAGCGTCTGCTCGTGGCTCAGCTCCTCGGCGCCCAGTCCCTCGGCCAGGTTGCTGATCGCCGACACCGCGGCCACGCGCAGCCCGCAGTGACGGGCCACCGCGGTCTCGTGGACGGTGGACATGCCGACGGCGTCGCCTCCGAGCATCCCGAGCGCGCGGATCTCGGCTGGAGTCTCGAAGGTCGGCCCGCCCACCGCCACGTACACCCCCTCGGCCAGCTCGGTGCCGAGCTCGGCGGCCGCGGCGCGCAGCCGCTCGCGGAGCTCCGGGTCGTACGCGTCGCGCATGCTCGGGAAGCGCGGGCCGATCGCATCCTCGTTCGGCCCGGCGAGGACATTCGTGCCGCTCATGTTCATGTGGTCGCCGATCAACATCAGCCGGCCCGGCCCCACCTCCTCGCGCAGCGACCCGGCCGCGTTCGTGAGCACGAGGATCTCGGCCCCGGCCGCGCGCAGGGCGCGGATCGGCACGCGGATGCGCTCGAGGTCGCCGCCCTCGTACACGTGCGCGCGCCCCTGGAGAACCGCGACCGGCACCTCGCCGATCGTCCCCAGCACCGCGCGGCCGCCGTGGCCGGCGACGGTCGTCTCCGGGAAGCCCGGGAGATCGGCGTAGTTGATGACGGTCGGGTTCGCCACCGCGTCGGCCACCTCGCCGAGCCCCGACCCGAGCACCACGCCCACGCGGGGGCGCAGCCCGGACCGCTCGATCATCACTGCGGCGGCCTCGGTGTGGCTCACGCCTTGGGCTCGAAGTCGAACGCGAGCGGCAGCAGGTCGCCCACGGTCGTCGTCATCCGCCGGCCCCCGGGCTTGCCCAGGTGAACCGGCGTGTCCGGCGCCGCGAACTCGGCCAGCCGCTGGCGGCACCCGCCGCACGGCGGGCAGAACTCCATGTGCGCGGCGGTCACGGCAACCTCGGTGATCCGCGTCTGCCCCGCCGCGACGAGCGCGCCGAGCGCCGAGGTCTCGGCGCACTGCCCCTGCGGATACGAGGCGTTCTCGACGTTCGAGCCCACGTACACGTTTCCGTCCACGCCGCGCAACGCGGCGCCGACGGGGAAGTGCGAGTAGCGCACGTGAGCCGTGTGCATCACCTCGTCCGCCGCGCGCAGGAGCTCCTCGGCGGACTCGTTGTCCGCGGCGTCGGAGCCCACGATGCTCACACCGGGCAGTGTCGGTCCCTCTGGGCCGCCGGTCGTCTCCAGCAGCAGGTCCGCGTAGCTGGTGGCGATCAGGTTCTCGTCCTCGATCCCCAGCTCCGCGCGCAGCCGCTCGACCCTGTCGTGCTCCGCGCTGAGGTCCGAGTCCGACTCGGCGACCGCCTCGAGCTCGAGATACGTGCCGAGCCCGTCCACCTCGTCGAGGTGGATCCGCACGCCCTCCCAGATCAGGAGATGGCGGCGCTTCGCGACGGTCACGAGCGTCCCGTACGCGGCCTCGAGCGCCTCGTGCAGCGGCGCCACGTCCGCCACCGGCACCCGCAGGTAGGTGCTCGTCCGCGCCTCGGTCGAGTCCGGCCGCGTGTAGCCGATCAGCTCGTGCGAGTACTCGATCAGCTCGTCCCACATGGGCGACCCGCCCGTCTCGTGCTCGCGCAGCTTCAGCCGACCCGTGGCGCCCGCGAAGTAGGTGTCGCGCTGCCTGAACTCGCCGCGATCTTCGGCGCCGAGCGCGAGCGCGCGCTCGAGCGTGCGCGCCGGGTCGGGGTCGCGAGCTTTGAGCTCCACGTTGCGCATCGAGACATCCAAGGCCGCGGCGAGGTTATCGTCGGGCCATGTCCGAGCGTTTGGTGGTAGTCGATCACCCAGTCCTGGCCGACCGCCTCACCGTGATGCGCGACCGCTCCACGGGGCACGGCGACTTCCGCCAAGCCCTGTTCGAGGCGTCGGCGATCCTGGCCGTCGAGGCGGCGCGCGACCTGCCCGTGAGCGAGGTGGGCGTGGAGACGCCGCTCGAATCCACGACCGGAGTGCGGCTCCCGAGCGAGATCACGATCGTCCCGGTGCTGCGAGCGGGACTCGGCATGGTCGACGGGTTCCTGCGGCTCCTGCCCGGGGCGCGCGTCGGTCACGTGGGCGTGTATCGCGACGAGGAGGAGCACCGTCCGGTCGACTACTACGAGCGGCTTCCGCCCGGCCTGTCCGATGCGCACGTGTTCGTGGTCGACCCGATGCTGGCCACCGGCGGGAGCGCGGTGCACGCGCTCGACCGGCTGAAGAAGGCGGGAGCGCGGCGACTCGCGCTGGTCTGCCTCGTGGTGGCGCCCGAGGGAGTCGAGGCCGTGGAGAAGGCCCATCCCGACGTGCAGATCTGGACCGCGGCGATCGACCGCGAGCTGGACGAGAACGCCTACATCCGCCCGGGCCTGGGCGACGCGGGGGACCGCGTGTTCGGCACCTGAGCGGAGAGGGTCACCGCGCCCGGCTCACCGGCAGCTGAGGCGAAGCGCTCGTCCACCGCCACTCCGGCCACCCAGACGATCTCTCCGTCGGCCTCAACCACCGGGAGGGTGTGGCGCAGGGCTCGTGGGACCTTGCGGTCCGTGAACAGGTCCTGAAGCGACTTCGAGCCGCCGAGGCCGAGCGGGCGCATGCGGTCGCCGTCGCGCCAGGACCGCACGGTTACCGTGGGGCCGAGGTGTGTGACGGCCACGTCGCCGGGGCCCTCCAGGCGCGCCTCGAGCTCCCAGTCGCCGAAGCGCGCGCGGCCGGGGACGGTCAGCTCGACCGGCGCGGGTGGCTCGGCGTCCGCGGCGCGCGTGAAGCGGAGCGTCCCGTATTCGGCGACCGCGCGGAGGCCATCCCCGAGGTCCAGGGATGTGGTGCCCCGGTTGCCGACCGCCAGCAGGCGGCTGAGCTCGTCCCGAGACAGCGTCCGTCCGGCGAGCGCGCGCAGCACGAGCCGCTGGAGCGCCGGCGAGTATCCGCGCAGGGCGTCGAGGGAGAGCGCGGGGCCGCCGCCCAGCTCCTCGAGGGCGTCCGCCACCGCCGCGTCCAGCACCTCCGCCTCGTCGCGGAGCTGGCCGGCCGTCTCGGCGATCGTTTGCTCCACCGCGGCCGACAGCTCGCGCAGCGCGTCCAGCACGTCGTGGCGGATCCGGGCGCGGGCGAAGCGGCGGTCGGCGTTCGACGGGTCCTCGCGCCACTCGAGCCCGCGGGCGCGCAGGTAGTCGCGCACCTCGTCGCGCGTGACCTCCAGCAGCGGCCGCACCAGCCGGCCGCGGCGCGGCGCCATGCCGTGGAGCGCGCGCGAGCCGGGCGAGACGGCGAGCCGGTACAGCACCGTCTCGGCCTGGTCGGAGGCGGTGTGCGCGGCGGCGTAGTCGCGCTCGGCGAGCTGCTCGGCGAGGGAGTAGCGCGCGTCGCGGGCGAGCTCCTGGAGGTTGCCCTCGGCGGGAAGCGTCACGTGCTGGACGTGAAGAGGAACGTCCATGCGGCCGGCGAGCTCCCGTACGAACACCTCGTCCTCCTCGGCACCCTCCCGCAGGCCGTAATTGACGTGGAGCGCGGTGACCAGAGCGTCAAGGCGGGTGGCGATGTCCAGTAGAGCGACGGAGTCCCCGCCGCCGGAGACCATCACGAGCAGCGGCTCCCCGGGCCGCACCAGCCCGCTCTCCCGCGCGGCGGCCAGCGGCGCCTCGCTCACTCCTTCCGCACCGCCCGGCACAGCACCCGCGGTTCCGCGAAGCCCTTCAGCTTCACCTGGCCGATCTCCTCGAAGGTGAGGTGCGGGGAGTCGCGGAGCGAGTCCACGACCGCGTCGCTCACGAGCACCTCGCCACCGCGCGCCCGGGCCACCACGCGCGCGGTCAGGTTCACGTCGCGGCCGAAGTAGTCGCCGTCGCGGTAGAGGGTCGTTCCGTAGTGCACGCCGATGCGCGGCTCGGGCCGTTCGTCGAACAGCAGGGTGAACCCGACCGCCCAGTCCACGAGCGCGCCTACGTCCTGGCCCACGACCATCACCTCGTCGCCGATCGTCTTCACGACGCGCGCGTCCTCCGGCAGTGTGTTCGTGACCCCCTCGACGAACCGCTCCACCGACGACAGCGCCTCCTCCTCGCCCTCCTCCTCGGTGAAGCGGGTGTAGCCGGCGAGGTCGGCGAACGCGATCGCCACGCGGATCCGCCCGAGGTCCACGTCCTCGTCCTCGAGCTCCGACTCCATGTGCCCGACCACGTCCTGCTCCACGAAGTGCTGGAGGAAGCGCTGGTGGACGTAGTCCATCATCGGCGAGGCGAGCGGCAGGAGGTCGCGAGCGAGGCCCCGCATCTCCTCGGCCATCTCCATGCCGGGCACGCCCTCGCGGATCAGCGGCTCGTGCACGTACAGGTGGAACAGCCGCACCTCGGCGTCGGCGATCTGCGACAGCGCCTGCCCGTACACGCGGCACAGCTGCAGGAACGCGACCAGCGGGAACCCGGCGTCGACGATTGCGCCCACGTACTGGAGCGCCTCCACGTCCTCCTCGGTCAGCTCCTCGAGGCTGGTGGCGGGCAGGCCGAGGCTCGTCCAGAACCGCTCGATCAGCGCCGGCTCGAGGCCGGTGCGCTCGGCGGCGTCGTCGATCGACAGGGCGGACCCGCCGGCGTCGAACATGTCCTCGATGTAGCTGTAGGCGAGCTTGCCCTCGTCCCCGGCCCGCTTGATCTGCTCGAGGCTGTGGCCGCGGTCGCGGAGCCGCGCGACGATCCGCGCGTGCGCCACCGCCGCGGTGGTCCACTCGCCGGTGCCGTCCACCTCGGGGATCACGCCGTCGCGCGCCCAGCGGCGCAGCGTGTCGGCCGAGACGCCGACCCGCTCGGCGGCCTCCTTCAGGGACAGGGTGTCTGCCACGACCCTGATTGTGCCTGTCTGGCAGCGATGCCATCGAAAGCAACGGCGGAGTGGAAGGGTTCACTCCGCCGTTGCCGGGCGGGCACACGGCCCGCTTCGTAGGCCGGTGACGCATCGCGTCAAGCCGGTCTCTACAAGGTTGTGCGGATTGTTGCGCCCAGCCCGGCGCCGGTCAACCGTAGACTGCTGCGACCACGTCTTGGAGGGATCCGTGAACTACTTCGTCACCGGCGCGACCGGCTTCATCGGCAGGCATCTCGTCGCCGAGCTCCTGAGGCGGGACGGCACGATCTACGCGCTCGTGAGGGAGGGCTCACGCGGCAAGCTCGACTCGCTGGTCCAGCGGCTCGGCGCGGAGGAGGGCCGGATCGTCCCGGTGACCGGCGACCTCTCGAAGCCAGGCCTCGGCGTCGAGACCTTCGACGAGAAGATCGACCACCTCTTCCACCTCGCGGCGGTGTACGACGTCGAGGCCGACGAGGAGGCGTCCGAGCGCGCGAACGTGGACGGCACCAAGCACGTGATCGAGTTCGCGAACTCGCACGACGTCGGGCGCTTCCACCACACGAGCTCGATCGCCGTGGCCGGCACCTACAGGGGCGTGTTCCAGGAGGACATGTTCGACGAGGGGCAGAAGCTGCCCCACCACTACCACAGCACGAAGTACGAGTCGGAGCGGCTGGTGCGCGAGGGCGTCCAGACGAAGCTGCTCGTGTACCGGCCCGGGATCGTCGTCGGCCACTCGGAGACCGGCGAGATGGACAAGATCGACGGCCCGTACTACTTCTTCAAGCTGCTCCAGAAGCTGCGCCACGCGCTGCCTGAGTGGTTCCCGCTCGCCGGCCCGGAGGGCGGCCAGACCAACCTGGTGCCGGTGGACTTCGTCGCGCGCGCGATGGACCACATCGCCCACACGGCGGCCGGCGAGCTGCCGAGCGACACGTTCCACCTCGTGAACCCGGAGCCCCAGTCCGTGGGCCAGACGCTCAACGAGTTCGCGAAGGCGGCGCACGCCCCGCAGTTCGCGATGCGGCTCGACCCGCACATGACGAACGCGATCCCGAAGCAGGTGCGCGCCGGGATCAAGGCGCTGCCGACCGTCAAGCGGATCCGCCACCAGCTGTTCCGCGACCTCGGCATCCCGCCGGCCGCGATCGAGAACCGCGACTTCCACTGCACGTTCGACGCCCGCGACACGCAGCGAGCGCTCAGCGGCACCGGCATCGCGGTGCCTCCGCTGTCCACCTACGCGCCGCGCTTGTGGGACTACTGGGAGCGCAATCTCGACCCGGACCTGTTCCGCGACCGCTCGCTCGCCGGCACGATCAAGGGCAAGAAGGTGCTGATCACCGGCGCGTCGAGCGGGATCGGCCTCGAGACCGCGCTCAAGGTCGGCGAGGCCGGCGGCGAGGTGCTGCTCGTCTCGCGCACGCGCGAGAAGCTCGAGGAGGTGGCGGAGAAGGTCCGGGAGTCGGGCGGCACGGCCCACGTGCACCCGGCCGACCTCTCCGACCTCGAGGACGTCGGACGGCTCGCCCAGGAGGTGCTCGACGAGCACGGCGCGGTCGACGTGCTGATCAACAACGCGGGCCGCTCGATCCGGCGCTCGGTGGCCGCGTCGTACGACCGGTTCCACGACTTCGAGAGAACCATGCAGCTGAACTACTTCGGCGCGCTGAAGCTGATCCTCGCCTTCCTCCCGGGGATGCGCGAGCGGAAGTCGGGCCACATCATCAACGTGAGCTCGATCGGCGTGCAGACGAACACGCCACGCTTCTCGGCATACGTGGCGTCGAAGTCCGCGCTCGACGCGTTCTCGCGCTGCACGGCCCCCGAGGTGGTGGGCGACAACGTGAAGTTCACGACCGTCTACATGCCCCTCGTGCGCACGCCGATGATCGAGCCCACCGACATCTACAAGGCCTTCCCGACGCTCACGCCCGACGAGGCCGCGCAGATGCTGTGCGATGCGATGATCGACAAGCCCAAGCGGATGGCCTCGCGGCTCGGCACCTTCGGCGAGGTGCTCTACGCGGTCTCGCCGAAGACGGTCGACATCGTCCTGAACACGGCCTACAACCTCTTCCCGGACTCGAAGGCCTCCAAGAAGAAGGGGAAGGCCGAGGACGGCGACGGCAGGGAGAAGGAAGCCCTACCCGCCGACCAGAAGAAGGACGACGGCGAGATGTCGACCGAGGCCGTGGCGATGGCGTACCTGCTCCGCGGCGTGCACTTCTAGTGGAGCCGGTGAACGAGGGCCTCGATGCCGTGCGCGCGGCGCCGGCGGACAACGGCAGGGTCGAGCTGATCGCGCGCCGGCCGGAGGTGGACGCGCGCGAGATCCTCCAGGAGGCCACGCTCGATCCGGACGGCGGCCTCGTCGGCGACAACTGGGACGTCAAGCCGAGCCTCAAGACGGGCGCGCCGAACCCCGAGGCCCAGATCACGGTGATGAACGCGCGGGTGAGCGCCCTGGTGGCGGGCGAGGACCGCGAGCGCTGGGCGCTCGCGGGCGACCAGCTGTACGTCGATCTCGACCTGAGCTACCGCAACCTGCCGCCCGGCACGAGGCTGCGGGTGGGCGAGGCCGTCATCGAGGTGACGGACGAGCCCCACCGCGGCTGCGGGAAGTTCTCGTCCCGCTTCGGAGTCGAGGCGCTCAAGCTGGTCAACTCGGCGGTCGGCCGCGAGCTCAACATGCGCGGCATCAACACGAGGGTGGTCACCGGCGGCGTCGTGCGCACCGGGGACTCCGTGGTGAAGGTCTCGCCCTAGCGGCGGCGCCGCAGCTTCTTCGCCGCCGCCGCGGACACCCTCAACCGCACGGTCGCCGAGCGGTTGCCCACGGTGTCCACCGCCACGGCCTCGGCCCGGTAGCGCACCCGCTTCGGCTTGCGCCTGGAGGCGCTCGCGGTCGCCCGCGGCACCAGCCGGTTCTTGCCCGCGACGCCGTTCTGCTGAAGCTTGCGCACGGCGCGCCAGCGCTTCCTCACGAGCCGCTGCAGCCGGATCGTCACGTGCGCCGCCTCGCTCAGACGGTACGTGATCACGCCGCCCCGGACGCGGAGCCGGCTGATCACCGGCCGGACGCCGTCCACGCGGACGAGCGTGCCGGCGACGCCGGCGGCGCCGTGCGGATCGGTCACGCGCACGCGCGCGGTGAGGGTGGTCGTGCCCGAGTAGGAGCTCGTGACCGTCGGGCTGGTGCCGCCCGGAGTCTCGAAGCTGCCGTTGCCGTCGAGGTCCCACTCGTAGCGGAGCCCGAGGCCCTCGGGGTCGGTCGAACCCGACGCGTCGAAGGTCACGGTCCGGCGCGGCCGGACGATGGCCGGCGACGCGGACACCGCCGCCGCCGGCGCGCGGTTCGCCACCACGGCCACGCCGAGCGGGTTGTTGAAGAGCTGCTTGTCCTGGCGCAGGAGGCTCTGGGCGCCGTCGGGCAGGTCCACGGAGACGAGCCCGCCCTCCTGGTCGTCGAGCGTGAAGTCGCTCAGCACCACGTCGCCGTCCGGCGTCAGCGCGGCGCGCTGCGGCACCACGATGCGGTCCGTAGCCGTGTTGGCGGTCTCGGCGTCCTGGGCCCCCGTGTCGGGGTCCACCGCCACGAGCGCCGTGGCGCCGTTCTGGTTCACGACCAGGACGCCCCCGCCCGGCTGGACCGTGACGCCCAGCGGGTTGCGGAACAGGTTGCCCCACACGGCTCCGTTCCTCGACAGGATCGACTGGGCGTGGGTGTCCTTGTCGATCCGGACGACCGCGCCGAAGTCGTACACGCAGTTGATCACCGTGCTGCCGTCCGAGAAGTCGCCGTAGTTCGTGACGAGCAGCGAGCCGTCGGCCTCGGCGGCGATGCCGAACGGGTAGCAGAGCTGCCCGCCCTGGGTCACGAGCGTCTGCGCGCCGGTCGCCGGGTTCACGCTGATGACGCTCGGCGTGCCGAGCGTCCCCACGTTCTCGACCACGTAGATCAGCCCGCCTGGGCCGATCGTCAGGCCGGCGGGGTCGACCAGCAGGTTGCCCGAGCTCACGATCGACTGCTGCCCGGTCACCGGGTCCACCCGGATGATGCGGCCGTCCGCGCTGTGGTCGGTACTGGTCGCGAACGCGCCCATGTCCGCCACGAGCAGGCTGCCGTCGCCGGCGACCGCGATGTCGTACGGGTGGCGGAAGAAGTCGCCCTGCGCGCCGTTGCGGGAGATCTCTGTGAGGGCCCCCGTCGCGGGGTCCGCCCTCAGGATCACCGGAGCCGGTGCCGATTGTTTCGTCACGACCGAGTTCGCCACGTAAGCAACCCAGGGGTCACCGGGAGCGGCGAACGCCGTTCCTGGAAGTAGAGACAGCACAGCGGCCGCCAGGAGCGCGGCTGTGTAACGCATGCACTTCTGATATCGGCCAAATCGGGCCGTTAGATGAAGGCGGGACCCCTCTTTACGAGGTTCGCGTACAAGGCCTGCTGGATCCGGTCGCGCACCTGCTCGGACAGCTCCAGCACCAGCGCGCGGTCCTCGGCTCCCTCGGGGCCGTACGAGGCGGTCTCGATCGGGTCCAGGAACTCGATCCGCCACTTGGACGGGAGCGGCACGATCCCGAGCGGGCCGAGCAGCGGAAACGTGGGCGTCACCGGGAAGTAAGGCGCGCCGATCAGGCGCGCCACGGCCGGCAGGTCGGCGAGCTTCGGATAGATCTCCTCGCTCCCCACGACCGCCACCGGCACGATCGGCGCGGCGGTGCGCAGGGCGATCTCGACGAAGCCGCCGCGGCCGAAGCGCTGGAGCCGGTAGCGCTCGGAGTACGGCTTGCCGGTGCCCTTCACGCCCTCGGGGAAGACCGCCACGAGGTGGTCCTGCTCGAGCAGCCGCATGGCGTTGAACGGCGAGGCCACCACCCCGCCGACCTTCCGCATCCCGGCGGAGATCCAGGGCAGGTCGAAAGCCCAGTTGAGGACGAGGAAGCGCGGGTAGCGCGGGAGCGGGTGCTCGCGCAACAGCGCCATCGAGATCATCGTGGCGTCCCAGGGCAGGATGCCCGCGTGGTTCGCGGTGAGGAGCGCGCGGCCGTGCGCCGGCACGCGCTCCGCGCCGGTCACCTTCACGCGCCACCACGTCTCGTACAGGAAGGCGAAGAACGGCTCAACGAGCTCGGCGAAGCCCTCGTCGAACCCCCACTCGTCCTCGGAGTAGTCGCCGTCCATCCGGTCGAGGATCCGGCTGAGCGTGTCGCGGGCGTCGCGCGGCAGCGCCGCGGCACCGCGGGTGAGCGCGTCGGGCAGCTCGAGCCCGGAGTCGAGGCCGGCGCGGACGCGGCGCATGAAGTCGATGGCGGTCGGAAGGGCATGGCTGCGCAGCGGTCTACGCCCGCTGCTTGCCTCACGGCCATTCACGCCGCGGCCGCCGACCTCGTGCTCGCCGCCCACGCCTCGACCGCCTGGACCGTCGACTGGCGCGGCGTGTAGCCCACGTCGTCGGTAAGCCGGCGGATGTCCACGCCGCGGCCGTAGCGGAGCAGCCGCTGGAAGTCCTCGGACTGGGTGTCGAGCCCGAGCCGCTGGCCGGCCGACGTCACGGCGCCGAACAGCGGCGCGGCGATCGGCAGGGCGCGGCGGCCGGCCAGCCGGATCATGCGGGCGAGGCCGATCGTCCCGGGCCCCGCGATGTTCACGGCGCCGGGCACCGGGTTGCGCACCGCCGCGACGATCGCCTCGAGCGCGTCGCCGACTCCCACGAGCTGGATGCGCGGGTCGAAGCCCATGTAGGTGGGGCACACCGGCTGGGACAGGTAGCGGGTGATCTGTGTGCGCAGGCCCGGGCCGATCGCGGGCTGGTAGCGCAGCATCGTGCAGCTCACGCCCGGGTGGCGGCGGGCGTAGGTATCGAAGTAGTTCTCGATCTCCGCGACGTCGCGCTGGAAGCGCGTGCGGAGCGGGAACAGGCGCGCCATCTCCTCGCGGAAGAACTGGGGCGCGTGCGGCTCGGCGCCGTACACGCCGGCCGAGCCGCGGACGACGATCGTGCCGAGCGTCGGGACCCGCTCGCAGGCCGCGAGCAGCTGGAGCGTGCCGATCACGTTGATGTCGTGCATCGCGCGCGAGGACATCCCCGCCCCCGGCTGGCGGACGATCTGCTCGTGGACGATCGTGTCCACCCGCGTCGGCGGGATCAGCCGCGCGATCTCGGGGTCGCGGATGTCGGCCTCGATGAACTCGGTGCGCTCGAGCGCGACCTTCGGGCGGCGCGTGTCGAGGCCGGCCACGTGCTCGACCTCGGGGTCGCGCTCGAGCCGCTGCGCCAGGAGGCTTCCCACGTGGCTGCCCACGCCGGTGATGAGCACCCGGCGTCCGGCCACTAGGACTTGCTGCCGCGCTTCGACGAGCCGCCGCCGCGCTTCTTCGGCAGGCTCTCCTCGATCCGGTCGAGCCGGCGCCCGATGGCGCGGAGCTCCTTCTGGAGCTCCTTGATGTCGTCGGCCGTCGCGGGCCGGCGGCCCTCGATCGCCTCGGTCATGGAGCGGCGCCCCTTGGAGAGCCGCTCCTCGGCGCCGCGAATGGTCGCGTCGACGGTGCGCTCGACGGCGTCGCGGAGGTTGTCGGCGGGACCCGCCATTTACCGGCAGGTTACCCACCCCCCACTACCCTGCGCCTCGCCTTGGCCCTGCAACACGAGATCCGCACGAATCACCTCCGCCCGGCGGCCGAGCTGGCGGAGCGAGTACTGCTGCCGGGCGATCCCGCCCGCGCGCTGGCCGTCGCGCAGGCGCTCTTCGAGGAAGCGCCGCGGATGTTCAATCACGCGCGCGGACTATGGGGCTACACCGGCACGGCGCCGGATGGCGAGCTGCTCACTGTCCAGGCCACCGGCATGGGCGGCCCGAGCGCGGCGATCGTGTGCGAGGAGCTGATCGCACTGGGGGCCAGGACGCTGGTGCGGATCGGGACCTGCGGGGCGCTCGACTCCGACATCGAGCCCGGCACCCTGCTCGCGGTCGAGCGCGCGCTGCCCGCCGACGGCACGAGCGCGGCGCTCGGCGCGAACGGAGCGCTCGCGCCGGACCCGGGCCTGCTGGCGCGGCTGGTGGAGGCCGGCGCGCGGCCGGCGACCGTCGCCACCAGCGACCTCTTCTACGACCCGCGCGAGGAAACCACGGCGGCGTGGGTCGAGCGCGGCGCCGTGGCTGTGGAGATGGAGGCCGCCACGGTGTTCCAGGTGGCGGCCCGCCGCGACGTGGCCGCCGCGTGTGTGCTCGGTGTGAGCGACGTGACGACTGGAGACGGCGCCCGGCGCATGTCGGACGACGACCTGGCGGACCTCGGTGTCCGGGTCGGCGAGGCCGGCTACGCCGCGGTCAGGAGTCGGTGACGGTGAGCCGTTCCTGCGCTCGCGGCATGGGATCGCGTCCGGGCGCGAGCAGCTCCGCGAGCGCCGCGATGTCGCGCGTGATCTCGTCGAGCCTGCCCTCGATCCGGCCGAGCCGGTCGTCAGCCGGTGAGCCGGTCGCTCCGGACACCCGCTCCTCGAGCCTGTCGATCGCGTCCTCGATTCCCTCGAGTCGCTGGGACAGCGAGCGCAGCCTGCGAGTGACCCGCTCGATGTCTGCGGCCGAGGGTAGGTTCAGAGCGCCCATGGCCGCCTCCTGCGCCTGGACCGCCTTCTCGCGTGCCTCGAAGGCGCGCGCGATCGCCCCGTTGATCACCGGATTGGAGATCAGCTCCTCGGCGATCTTCCCGAGCGCCTCCTCCCCCTGCCGGGACAGGCGGTCGACGAAGCTCTGGTCCTGCTCGGGGGCCGCCATTGCGCGGCAGGGTACATCAACCCAATCTGTAGACGCGCCCGAACAGGCTCGCCGCGTAGAGCCTGCCGCGGCCGTCGCGCCCGAAGGACACGAGGTAGGGAACCGTGACGTGCTCGGAGCGGTCGTCGCGCGCCCGCCTGGCCCCGAGCCGCACCGACCGGATCCGCCCGGAGCAGACGTCGCCGTACACGTACCGGCCGCGCCGGAGCCCGCCGCCGACGATCGCGCACATGCGCGCCGAGTGCCGGATCGCGAGCGCCGGCGGAGCGGCGCCCGCCGGCCCGCCCGGCATCCGCCGCTCGCGGCCCTCGAAGAACGGCCAGCCGAAGTTGGGCGGCTCGGCGGCGCCCAGCGGGACGAGGTTCACCTCCTCGAAGCTCGACTGGCCCACGTCGGCCACGATCAGCCGGCGCCGGCGGCGGTCCACGGAGATCCGCCACGGCACCCGGAGGCCGCTCGCCACGATCTCGGGACGCGGCTCGCGAGCGCGCGGATCCACCCGCATCAGCTTCCCGGCGAGCGTGGCCGGGTCCTGGCTCGCCTCGGGGTCCCTGCCGAAGCCGAAGCTCGCGTAGAGCGACCCGCCCGGCCCGAACGCGATGTCGCCCGCCACGTCGACCGGGGCGGTCTGCGGCAGCGACAGGACGGTCCGGGGCCGGCCGTGGCGGAAGCGGTCGAGGTGAACGCGGCCGTCGCGCCGGGTGTAGAGCAGGTACACCGGCCCGCCGCCGCGCCGGCCGGGCGGAAAGGCGAGCGCGAAGGCGCCACCCTGGAACTGGCGCTGGTCGCGGGGCGACCTCAGGCGGACGTACTGGCGGGCGTCGAGGAAGACGCTGCGCCGCCCGCCCGACCGCACCCGCCATACGCGGCCGCTCCGCTCCAGGACGAACACGCTCCGGGGCTGGGATGCGGCTCCCGCGGCGTACACGGGCTGGCGGAACTCGCCGATCGGAGCCGCCCGCAGGGCCGCCGCGGCGGAGGCGGCCCCGAAGGCCCCTACCGAGGCCGCCAGGAGGCCCAAGATCACGACCTTAACCCTCAAGTTCACCTTTATACACGTTTGATCCGCCGCTCTGAAGGAACAATCCCGTCACCTAGACGGCGCGCCACGCGCTTGCGGGGTGTCCAGGTCGCGGGAGGGCGATGTTGAAGTTATGGGGAGCGCCGGTCGATACAACGTGCGAGCAAGGCTCGTCCCGACCCCACGGTTCCCCGTTGCAGAGCACAAAGCCCTCAAGTAGCGTTCAGCCCGGAGCAGGTGGCGATTCTATGCGCGCGAAGGAGCGCGCACGTTTGCAGCGCCCGGAGGGAGGGCCAGGAAGAGCAAGGATGAAGAAGCGGGTTTTCACGCTCCTGCTTGCCGCAGGTCTTCTTGCCGTGGCCGCTCTCACGGCGCTGACCTACCCTGCGCTCGCTCAGACCCAGACCGTGTACGTGCGGCTCGCCACCGGCGAGGTCGTGCCGGTCACCGTCGACGTGCCCCCGGGCGCGACGCTGGACGACATCCAGCTGCCGGGCGACGTGGTCACGACGCCGACCACCCCCGAGACCACCGTTCCCACGACGCCGACCGCCCCGAGCGCGCCAAAGCCGCCCCCGACGACCGCGCCCGCTCCGTCCCCGGGCGGAGATGACAGCCCGAGCTCCGACGGCGGATCGGCCCAGGAGCGCTCGAGCTCCGGCCGTCGCGTCCAGGACAAGTCGGGCAGGAACCGCGACCTCACCGGCGACGCAAAGGCTCGAGCCAAGCATGAGCTCTCGAAGGCAAAGCGCCGCGGTCGCCGATCGCCGCTCCGCAACCCCGACGGAACTCCCACCCCGTCGAACCCGAGCTTCACGGACGTCCTCCCCGGCCCCTCCACCGCCACCGGGGTGCCCAACTTCATCATCCGCAAGTTCCGCGTGCCGCCCTTCCTGCTCTCCATCTACCAGGCCGCGGGAATCGAGTACGGGATCCGCTGGGAGGTCCTCGCGGCGATCAACGAGATCGAGACCGACTACGGTCGCAACCTGAACGTGTCCTCCGCGGGCGCGCTCGGGTGGATGCAGTTCATGCCGCCCACCTGGAAGATGTACGGGACGGACGCCAACAAGGACGGGCGCAAGGATCCGTACAACCCGGTCGACGCGATCTTCGCCGCCGCTCGCTACCTGAAGGCCGCCGGCTACGAGCAGGATGTCCGCCGCGCGATCTTCGCCTACAACCACGCTGACTGGTACGTCGACTCGGTCCTGCTCCGCGCGCGCCTGATCGCCGGAGTGCCGGCCGACGTGATCGGATCGCTCACCGGACTGACCGAGGGCCGCTTCCCCGTCTACGCGCGCGCGCGTTACGCGGACGACCTCGCCGAGCAGCAGCTCCTCAAGAAGGTGAAGCGCGGCGAGAACGCCGCCCACCTGGTCGAGTCGAGCGACTCCCGCCGCAGCATCGACATCTTCGCCAGGAAGGGCGCGCCGGTCGTGGCCGTGAACGACGGCGTCATCAAGAAGATCGGCCGCAACAAGAAGCTCGGCCGCTACGTGATGCTCCAGGACGTCTACGGCAACCGCTACACCTACGCGCACCTCGGCGCGGTCTCGCGCGTGTACCCGGTGCCGAAGGCCGACGCCACACCGTCGCCCGACCGCAGCGCCCAGGCGCTCGCCGCCAACAGCTCCGACCCGGCGCCCGCGGCGCCCGCATCGGCCGGCCGCCAGTTCGACTCGTCCGACACCGCCAAGGCGAAGGACCGCGGCGGTGACGTGCCGGCCGAGAAGGCCCAGGCCTCCGTGCCGGTCAAGCAGCGCCTGTTCGCGCATCCCGACATGCCGGACTCCCGCGAGGCCGGCGGCCTCGAGCAGCAGCTCGACGCCGAGGCCCGCCGCAGCGGCAAGTTCGAGACCTTCAAGGCCTACTTCTCGCGCCCGTTCGGCCTCGATCCGTCGAAGGTGCGCCTCCGTCCGCTCCGCAAGGGCTCACACGTGATCGGCGGCACCATCCTCGCCCGCGTCGGCCAGACCGTGGCCGGCAAGGCCGCGCACATCGACTTCGCCATCCGCCCCGCCGGCCGCGGCGCTCCGAACATCGACCCGAAGCCGATCCTCGACGGCTGGAAGCTGCTCGAGGCCACGGCGATCTACCGCGCCTCCGGCCGCAACGTGCTGTACGGCAAGGACGGCGCCGGGGCGATGTCGATCGGCCAGATCATGCTGCTGCCCAAGCCGCTCCTCGAGAAGCGCGTGCTCTCGGACGAGCGCATCGACGTATACGAGTGCGGCCGCCAGGACATCCGCTCCGGCCAGATCGACCGCCGCGTGCTGGCGGCGCTCGCGTACCTCGCCGAGTCCGGCCTGCGCCCGACCGTCACCTCGCTCAAGTGCGGCCACGGCTTCTACACGAGCTCCGGGAACGTCTCCGAGCACTCGTCGGGCAACGCGGTCGACATCGCGATGGTCAACGGCATCCCGATCCTCGGCCACCAGGAGCCCGGCGGGATCACCGAGCAGACGGTCCGGCGCCTGATGCAGCTCCAGGGCACGATGGCTCCGCACCAGATCATCTCGCTGCTCCAGCTCGGCGGCGCCACGTTCGCGATGGGCGATCACAACGATCACATCCACGTGGGCTTCCACCCGATGTTCGGCGCGAACAGGAAGCTCGGCAAGCAGGCGCTCGCGGTCCTCGAGCCCGGCCAGTGGTCCGACCTGATCTCCCGCCTCGGCGAGATCGAGAACCCGGTCGTGCCGACCAAGCCGTCCAAGTACTCGCTGCCCGCCCGCAAACGCTCCAGTCAGGCCCACGTCGGCGAGTAGTCCCACGAGCTCCGAAGGCCCGTTCGGCTTCGTCCAGCTCGAGTTCGGTTTCCTCCTCGGGCCGCCCGACGGCCGCTACCTGGTGAGGCCGTCGGCCGACGCGCTCGTGGAGAGCGTGCTGGTGCTGTCCACGCTGGGGGCGCCGGAGCGCCGCCGCTCGCTGCCGGGCCGCCGTCCTCGCCCGCGCCGTGTCGAGTCGGCCGAGCCCGAGGCGGTGCCGACCGCACGGGCGACAGTGGTCCGGGCCGCCCCCTTCCCGAGCATCGAGGAGGCCGCCGAATGGCTGTCCTCGGCGGACCTCGACGCGGAGCTGGATGCCGCCGTCGTGGTCCTCAACCGGGCCCTTCACGCGCACCGTGTCGCGAGCGCCGACCCGTATGTGACGGAGGTGTCTGTCGGGCGCGCACTGGTGGCGCGTGTCGGTTACGGAAGCGGCGATGAGGTGGCCGACGGTCGGTTCGGCGACGCCCGCGAGCTGCCGATCTCGGGCCCGCGGCGCGCCCGCCGCTCGATGGAGGCGCCGGAGGAGCGCTTCGCCGCGCTGCTGGGCGGGCGCGAGGAGGTGCTGCCGGCCGAGGAGCTCGTGCTGCGTGCGCGGGCGGACCTCAACGCCGGGCGCCTGGCCGAGGCGGCGCTGCAGGCGCGCGTGGCGATCGAGGCGCTCCTGGCGAGCGGGGCGGCCTCGGAGGACTCGGGCGCGGCGGGCGGCTCGCTGGGCGCGCACCGCGAGGCGATCGCGGCCGCGGCGAACGCGGCTCTGCGAGACGAGCTGCCGGGAGACAGCGCGGGCGCGCTGGAGGAGGCCGTGGCGGCGATGGAACTGGCTCTGAAGCGGCGGCGGCTCGGCGCCTAGAGCGCCGCGAGAACGGCTTTCAGCTCCGCGACCACGTCGCCGTCGAGCTTGACCTCGGCGTCGGCGTCGTAGGGCGTCGGGCCCTGGGTGATCAGCACGAGCCGGCCGCCGGCGCCGTGCATCATCGCCGGGAGGCCGGCCACGGGGTAGACCTCGAGCGACGAGCCCACGCACAGCATCAGGTCGGCCTCCATCGCGAGCGACTGCGCCTCGGAGAGCGCCCGCTCGGGCAGCAGCTCGCCGAACAGGACGACGTCGGGCTTGAGCGGCACGAAGCACGACTCGCACACGGGAGCGCCCTCACCGTCGGCGAGCAGCTCTACCACCCGGTCGATCGACGCCCTGCCGCCGCACTGAAGGCACACGCTCTGGTCGATCGACCCGTGCACCTCGATCAGCCGCTCCGTGCCGGCGAGCCGGTGCAGGCGATCGATGTTCTGCGTGATCACCGCGCGCACGAGGCCGCGACGCTCGAGCTCCGCCAGCGCGAGGTGCGCGTCGTTCGGCTGCTTGTCCACGAGCGACGCGAACCGCTGCCCGTAGAAGCTCCAGAACCGGTCGGGATCGCGCCGCCACGCGTCGATGTGCGCGACCTCCATGGGGTCGACGTTCTCCCACAGACCGGTCCCCGGGGAGCGGAAGTCCGGGATGCCGGACGGCACCGAGATGCCGGCGCCGGTGAGGACGACCGCCCGCTCGGAGTCGCGCAGCAGCGCCGCCACGCGCTCCGCCGCGGCGGTGGAGGCCGGTGCGCCCATCCTCACTTCCCCTTGAACCGAGGGCGCCGCTTGGTGAGGAAGGCCTGGATGCCCTCCTTCGCGTCCTCGGACCCGAACGCGCGCGCGAAGCCCTCGCCCTCGAAGCGAAGCCCCTCGTCCAGGTTGGGCTGCGCCGAGCGCGTCTTGATCTCACGGGTCGCGATCGGCGCCTGCTCGGAGAGCTTGCGCGCCCAGGACAGCGCCGTGTCGAACAGCTCGTGGTCCGGCACCACCTGGTTCGCGAGCCCGACCCGGTGCGCCTCGTAGGCGTCGATCGGGTCGCCCGTGAGGTTCATCTCGAGCGCCTTCGCCTCGCCCACGAGCCGCGGCAGCCGCTGCGTGCCGCCGAAGCCCGGGATGATCCCGAGGTTGATCTCCGGCTGGCCGAAGGTGGCCGACTCGGCCGCGATCCGGAAGTCGCACGCCATCGCCAGCTCGCAGCCGCCGCCGAAGGCGATCGAGTTGACCGCGGCGATCGTCACGGTGGACGACTGCTCCATTCCGCGCATGAAGCGGTGGGCGTTCTCGACGAGCTGGGCGCCCTCCTGGTCGGGCGACATCTGCGTGAACTCCTTGATGTCCGCGCCGGCGCTGAACGTGAAGATGTTGGACGAGGCGATCACGAGCGCTCGCGCCTTGCCCTCGACCGCACCCCAGAGATCGATCAGGTCCCGCACCGCCTGAGGTGAGAGCGGGTTCGCCGGCGGCCGGTTGAGCCACGCGATCGCGATGTCGCCGCGGGTCTCCAGCAGCACCGTCTCGCGCTGGTCGCCGGCGTCCGGCTGCGGATACGGGAAGAAGCCCTGGCCGGTCTTCTTGCCGAGCCGTCCCTGCGCCACGAGGCGCCGCAGCACCGTGGGCGGCTCGAACGCGTCGCCCCACTCGGCCTGGGCGCGCTCCAGCTGCTCGAGGATGGTGTCCAGGCCGGCGTCGTCGGCGCGCGCGAACGGACCCGGCAGGATCCCCGCGCCCATCATCATCCCGACCTCGATGTCCTTCGCGGAGGCGACCCCCTCCTCGAGGACGAGGCAGGACTCGACCAGGGTCTTGAGACCCATCCGGTCGACGATGGTGCCGAGCGCACCGCCCTGCGCGCTAGCCGTGCTCATAGAACCCCTTCCCGGTCTTCTGGCCGAGGTTCCCCGCCTCCACCAGCTCCTTCATCGGTTTCGACACGTGGAAGCGCTCGCCGTACGAGTCGTGCAGGTGCACGGCCACGTGGAGCACCGTGTCGAGCCCGAGCAGGTCCGTCAGGTAGTACGGGCCCATCGGGACCGTGCCGGACTCCTGGATCGCCTTGTCCACGTCCTCCACGTCGAGCTCCTCGTCCTCGGTCACCCGCCACACCTCGGACATGGCCGAGGTGAGGATCCGGTTGACCACGAACCCGGGCACCTCGCCGCAGCGCACGGCCGTCTTGCGGAGCGCCTGGGCGAAGTTGGAGGCGACCTGGAGCGTCTCGTCGGAGGTGTCGTCCCCCTCGATCACCTCGATCAGCCGCATCATCGAGGCCGGGTAGAAGAAGTGGAAGCCGCACACCTTGTCCGGCCGGAGCGTCGCCTCGGCCATCTCGGTGATCGACAGCGACGAGGTGTTCGAGGCGAGGATCGCGTGGCCCGGCGTGGCCTCGTCGAGCTCGCGGAACACGGCCTGCTTGATCTCCATCCGCTCGGGCACGGCCTCGACGACGAAGTCCACGTCGCCGAAGCCCTCGTAGTCGGTGGTCCCCGTGATCCGGCCGAGGGTCTCCTCCTTCTGCGAGTCGGCGTCCTCCTGGGTGATCTTCTCCTTCTCGACCAGGTTTCCGAGCTGCGCCTCGGTCACCTGGCGGGCCTTCTCGAGGCCGGTGTCGACGAACTCCTGCTTGACGTCCTTGAGGACGACCGGGATCCCTGCCGAGGCCACGACCTGAGCGATCTCGCCGCCCATCGTGCCCGCCCCGACGACGGCGGCTTTGAAGACGAACATGGCGGCGGAGGCTATCGGAGGCCGCCCGGCGAGCATCCCTATCAACCGTCCGGTCAACCGATTGGCCGATGGTGGACGAGCGCCGCCGGCCCGACACTTGCTGCGTGCACGTGGAGACACTCAGCCCCGACCTCGTCCACACGGTGGACGCGATCGAGCTGCCGCCCGTCGGGGCCGAGGTGCTGGCGCCGTCCGAGCGGCGCGACTCCTACCCGATCGTCGTCACCCGCTCCCTCGGGGAGACCATCGAGCGGCTGCTTCAGACGATCGGCGACGCGCGCGTGGCCGTGATCACCGACGAGAACGTGGCGGAGCTGTATGGGCCGCTGGTGTTAGGTGCGCTCGGCAAGGCGGGCGTGAAGCCAGAGGTGGCCGCCGTGCCGGCCGGCGAGCGGCACAAGACGCTGAGGCAGGCGATTGAACTGCTCGACTGGCTCACGGGCACACAGGTCGGCCGCCGGGACCTGGTCGTTTGCCTCGGGGGCGGCGTGGTGATCGACATGGGCGGATGGGTGGCCTCGGCCTACATGCGAGGGGTGCCCTACCTCAATCTCCCAACGACCCTGGTTGGTCAGGTCGACGCCGGAATCGGGGGCAAACTCGCGGTGAACCACTCCGTCGCAAAGAATTTGATCGGAGGGTTTTGGCAGCCCCGAGCCGTGATCTCGGACGTGACGTTCCTGGCGACCGTGGGGATCCGGCAGCTCCGCGCGGGTCTCGCGGAGGCGATCAAGAAGGCGATCATCGCGTCGCCCGCCTACTGGGAGCTGATCGACAGGCGCGCCGAGGCGATGCTCGCCGGCGACCCGCACGCGCTGGAAGCGCTCGTGCACGGCGCCGGCGTCATCAAGGCCGAGCTGATCGCGCGCGATCCCTATGAGCACGACTCGCGCCGCACGCTCGGGTTCGGCCACGCCATCGCCCATCCAGTCGAGACGGTCACCGGCTACACGGAGGTCCTGCACGGCGAGGCGGTCGCGTTCGGGATGGCGGTGGAGGCCCAGCTTGCCGCGGCGCGCGGACTCCTGAGCGTCGACCGCCTCGATCAGATCCTCGGCCTGCTCCGCCGCGTGGGCCTGCCGACCACGGCACTCGAGCTGGGCGCCGAGCTCGACTGCGAGCGGCTCGTTCAGGCGATCGAGCGCATCCGCCTGATCCGGGGCGGTGGCTACCGCTTCGTGCTGCCCGTGGAACTGGGCGAGACCGTGATCGCCGACGACGTCGAGCCGGAGGAGCTCGCGGCCGCGCTCCGCGCCTGCGGCGTCGAGGCATGACCGCCGTGGGCCACGTGGGCATCGCGGTTGCCGACCTCGACCGAGCCGTCGCCTGGTACTCGGACGTCCTCGGCCTCGAGCCTCTGGGGCCGCCTGTTGCCGTGGCTGCGAACGAGGGCCACGCCGGCACGGTGGCCGCGGACGTGCTCGGCGGCGTGTCCTTCCGCCAGGCGCACCTGGCGAGCGCGAACGGCGTGGGCCTGGAGCTCTTCGAGTTCGCCGGCGGCGACGACCGGTGGAAGGGCATCTTCCACGTCTGCTTCGTGCCGCCGAACCTCGACCGGACCGCTGCCCGCGTCGCCGCCGCCGGTGGCCGCCGGACATCGCGGATCTGGCACATCTTCCGCGACGGCCCGTACCGGACGTGCTACTGCGAGGACCCCTTCGGGAACACGATCGAGCTCTACTCGCACAGCCACGAGCGCACGTATGCGAACCGCTGAGCGGCTCCGGTCGCCGTGAGGACCGTCGGCGTCGCGATGCTCGGGCGCGGCTTCATGGGTCAGGCCCACTCGCGTGCGCTGGCGGCGATGAGCACGATGGGCGAGCCGCCGCCCGCGATTCCTCGGCTCGTCTCCATCTGCGGCCGCGACGCCGAGTCGCTCGAGCGGACTCGGCGCCGATGGGGCTGGGAGGCCTGCGCATCCGACTGGCGGGAGCAGTTGGCGGACGACCGGGTTGCGGTCTTCGACAACGTCGCCCCGAATTCGCTCCACCTCGAACCGTGCCTCGCGGCGGTCGGTGCCGGGAAGCACGTCGTGTGCGAGAAGCCACTGGCAACATGCGCGGCCGACGCCGGCCGGCTGTCGCGTGCGGCCGCCCGCGCCGGGGTCGTGCATATGTGCGGATTCAACCTGCGCTTCCTCCCCGCGGTTCGCCTGGCGCACGAGCTGATCGACCGCGGAGCGCTCGGGGAGGTCACGCACTTCCGGGGCCGCTTTCTCGCCTCGTCGGCGCTCCGGACCGACCAGCGCCGGACCTGGCGCTTCGATCGCGCCGGCGCCGGCTCCGGCGCGGTGGCCGACCTGGGCTCGCACCTGATCGACCTCAGCCGGTACCTGGCCGGCGAGCCGGTGGCTGTCAGCGCCGCTACGAGGACGTTCGTACCGATCCGAGACGGCCAGGCGGTCGATGT
>Ga0126306_10000206_pt1 | contig 23703 bp, 26 predicted proteins | sample Plot27_FD_92592 | JGI IMG/M metagenome (GOLD analysis project Ga0126306, IMG submission 92592) | Serpentine soil microbial communities from UC McLaughlin Reserve, CA, USA - Plot27 | ecosystem: Environmental > Terrestrial > Soil > Grasslands | place: USA: UC McLaughlin Reserve, Lake County... | reverse complement strand
CGTATCCCGGCGTTGCGGCCGAGCAGCACGGTCAGGGTGGCGCGATCGCGGCGTCGCAGGCGACGATGCTCCGGCTCGGCGTGCCGATCGTCTGCGTGGTGATCGGCGAGGGCGGCTCGGGCGGAGCGATCGCGATCGGGGTCGGCGACCGGGTCCTGATGCAGGAGAACGCGATCTACTCGGTCATCTCGCCCGAGGGTTGCGCCGCCATCCTCTGGCGAGACGCCTCCGAGGCGAAGAAAGCGGCTGCCGCGTTCAAGCCCGACGCGGCCCACTGCCTCGAGCTCGGGGTGATCGACGGGATCGTCCCCGAGCCGGACGGTGGGGCCCACACAGACCTGGACCAGTCGGCCAGGCTGCTCGGGGATTCGGTCCGCGAGGCTCTGGGCGACCTGGACGAGCTCCCTGTGGACGAGCTGAGCCGGCGGCGGCGGGCCAGGTTCCGCTCGATCGGCGTTTTCGCCTAGAACAGGGGCTTCCCAGACGCTCCTTCCACAGTGTCCACAGTGTTTTCCCCTGCCCCTTTTATGACTCGAGGCCGGGAAAACCCGGCCTCGAGTGCGGACCCCCCACCAGGAGAGAAGCTCTCCGACTGGCTCATAACCGTCGGAGCCCGAAACGAATCCCGCCGGTTTCCCCCTGCTGTGAGCGGGGACGACGGGGCCATGGCTCCACGGTCGATCTGGCGCGGCTCGATCTCGTTCGGCCTCGTCAGCGTGCCCGTCCGGATGACGTCCGCCACAGACTCGAAGGAGGTTCGGTTCCATTTCCTCCACAAGGACGACCTTGTCCCGATTGGCTACGACAAGGTCCGCAAGGACACGGGGAGCACGTCGACGCCGACGAGATCGTGCGCGGCTTCGAGATCGAGAAGGGTCAGTACGTCCCCCTTGACGACGAGGACCTCGACCGCCTGGACATCGAGCTCACGAAGTCGATCGAGATCCTCGACTTCGTCGATCTCGACGAGATCGAGCCGATCTACTTTCGGAAGGCCTACTATCTGCTCCCCGAAGAGGGCGCTGAGAAGGCGTACCTCCTGCTCGTCCGCGCTCTCGAGGAGACCGGCAAGGTTGGGATCGCGAAGGTGGTGATCCGCAACAAGCAGCACCTTGCCGCCCTGCGGCCGGTCGACGGGACGCTCGTGCTCGAGACGATGTACTACGCCGACGAGGTGCGGAAGCCGGAGCCCGTGAAGGTGTCGGGTGAGCTCCGCAAGGCGGAGCTCGAGATGGCCAAGTCGCTCGTCGAGAACCTGAGCGAGTCGTTCGATCCCGAAAAGTACGACGACACGTACCGCAAGGAGCTGCTCGACCTGCTCCGCGCAAAGGCGGAAGGCATGGAGCTCCCGGAGCCGCGCGAGGAGGAGGGCGGCGAGGTCGTCGACCTGATGTCGGCGTTGCGTGAGTCGGTCGAGCGAACGCAGAAGGCGCGCCGTGGTGCAAAGTCCAAGCGTGCCGCCGCTCGCTGAGTACCGCCGTAAGCGCGACCCGAAGCAGACGCCGGAGCCCTTCGGCTCGAAGCGCAAAAGCAAGGAGCCGATCTTCGTCGTGCAGCGTCACGATGCGACGCGGTTGCACTACGACTTCCGGCTCGAGCTCGACGGCGCGCTCGCGAGCTGGGCGGTGCCGAAGGGCGTGCCGATGGAGCCCGGTCAGCAGCACCTCGCCGTGCACGTGGAGGACCACCCGCTCGACTACGCGACCTTTGAGGGCGAGATTCCGAAGGGCAACTACGGCGCCGGGACGGTCGAGATCTGGGACAGCGGGACGTACGAGCTCCTCGAGCGCAAGCGGAACGGTGGGCTCACCGTTCGGCTGCACGGCAAGAAGCTCGACGGGGTCTGGGCACTCGTACCCGCGAAGCTGAGCGGCGACGAGAAGAACTGGCTGATCCTGCGCAAACGCGACGACCCGCAGGCGGAGCCGGCGAAGCGCCCTCGCCGCTACGCGCCGATGCTCGCAACGCTGGAGAAGGCTGTGCCGAAGGGCGAGGATTGGCTGTACGAGGTCAAGTGGGACGGCTATCGGGCACTCGCGTACGTGGCAGGGGGCGACGTCGCGCTCTTCAGCCGCAACGAGAACGACTTGACCGCGCGCTTCTCCGACGTCGCCAAGGCGATCGGCAAGGCGCTGCGAACGCCGAACGCGGTGCTCGACGGAGAGGTGTGCGCGCTCGACGAGCAGGGCCGTGCGACCTTCTCGGCAATGCAGCAGGGTCGGCCGGGCACGCGCTACGTGTACGTGGCATTCGACGTGCTCGAGCTCGACGGCGAACCGGTGATCGATCTGGAGCTGACCGAGCGGCGGAGCAGGCTCGAGCGGCTGCTGGACAAGCGCGTCACGTCAGTGCAGTTCTCCGAGTCCTTCGAGGACGGCGAGGCGCTGTTCCGGGCGGCGCAGGACCAGGGTTTCGAAGGGGTGCTCGCCAAGACGCGACACTCGACGTACCAGCCGGGCCGACGCTCGCGCGAGTGGGTCAAGGTGAAGGCGACGAACAGCCAGGAGTTCGTGATCGGCGGCTACACGCGGGGGGAGGGAAGGCGTTCGGACACCTTCGGCTCGCTCCTGCTCGGCGTCTTCGACGAGGGCAAGCGCAAGCTCCGCTACGTCGGCAGCGTCGGCACGGGTTTCGGCGACACGGAGATCAAGCGCCTGCTCTCGCTCCTGCGACCGCTCGAGACGAGCGAGCCGCCGTTCGACCCGGTGCCGAAGCCGCCGCGCGTCCGCAAGGGCGACATCGTGTGGGTCGAGCCGAGGCTCGTCGCGGAGGTCGAGTTCGTCGAGTGGACGCACGACCACCGCTTGCGAGCGCCGTCCTACAAGGGGCTGCGCGAGGACAAGGGCCCGCGCGAAGTGCACGAGGAGGAGCCGCTGCCGAACGAGCTGCGCAAGGGGAACCGCGTGCTCAAGCTGTCGAACCTCGACAAGGTCTTCTTCCCGGTCGAGCGGATCACGAAGGGTGACCTCCTTGCGTACTACCGGGCGGTCGCTCCGGTGCTCGTGCCGCACCTCAAGGACCGCCCGTTCACGATGATCCGTTATCCCGACGGGATCGAGGGCAAGCACTTCTTCCAGAAGGACGCGCCCTCGCACATGCCGGACTGGATCCCGACGTTTCGCGCGCTCGTCTCGACGCGGGAGTCGCCGCGCAATCAGAAGTGGGTCAACTTCCCGGTCGTCAACGACGAACTCGCGCTGCTCTGGATGGTCAACATGGGCTGCATCGACATGAACGCCTGGTACTCGCGGGTCGACAAGCCCGACAGGCCGGACTTCGTCCTCTTCGACCTCGACCCGTCGCCCGACGTCGGGATCAGGGAAGTCGCGCAGGTGGCGCTCCTCGTCAAGGACGCGCTTGACGCGTTCGGGCTCGTCGGGTTCCCGAAGACCTCGAGCGCGGAGGGAATGCACGTGCTCGTGCCGGTCGAGCGGCGCTACACCTTCGAGGACACTCGACGCTTCTCCGAGATCGTCGCCGGTGCGATCGCGCGAACGAACCGGGGCCTCGCGACGACGGAGTGGACGAAGTCGAAACGGCGCGGCGTCCTGATCGACTCCAACCAAAACGGCGAAGGGAAGACCGTCGCCTCGGTGTACTCGGTGCGCCCTCGCCGCGGCGCACCGGTGTCGACGCCGCTGCGTTGGGAGGAAGTGAGCGAGGAGCTCGACCCGACGCAGTTCACGATGGACGTCGTCCGACGCCGGATCGAGGAGCACGGCGACTTCTTCGAGGGCGTGCTGAAGACGAAGCAGCGCCTAACGGCGGCGCTCGGTTAGACAGCGAGTGCGAGCTCGGGCTCCTCGCGACTGAGAACGCTCTCGAGAGCCGCGACGCAGCGCTCGTCGAACTGCCGCCCGGCCTCTTCGCGCAGAAGGCCGACCGCCCGCTCGTGCGACCAGGCGCCGCGGTAGACGCGCGGCGAAATCCGCGCGTCGTAGACGTCGCAGGTGCCGATGATCCGTGTCTCGAGGTCGAGCTGGTCACCGGAGGCACCGAACGGGTAACCGGAGCCATCGAGCCGCTCGTCGTGGTCGCGGACGAGCCGCCGCACGTCGCCCGGGAACCCGAGCTGCGCGAGGAGCTCGTCACCCCACTCGGAGTGGCGCTTGACGATCTGGTACTCGTCCTCCGTGAGCGCTGCCGGCTTGTTGAGGATCTCGTCGGGGACCGAGAGCTTGCCCATGTCGTGCAGGAGCCCGCCCGCCGCGAGGACGCGCAGACGCTCCGGCGGGAGCCCGAGCTCCTCACCGACCTGGACGGCGCGCAGGGCGACACGGCGCGTGTGCTCCTCGGTGTACGCGTCGCGTTCGGCAAGCAGCTGCGTCAGGGCGGCGACCTGGCCGCCGAGGAACGCCTCTTCCGCGGCAACGAGCTCACAAGCGCTGAGGTCGCCGATGAGCGGGCGCGACGCAGCCGCCCACCGGAGGTCGAGGGCGACCGGCACGCCGATCGCAGCGATCCCGAGCACCTCGAGACCATGGCCGATCCACCAGCCGAGGTCGAGGTAGGTGAGGAGGAGCGACGCCGTGAGGGCGGACGCGAGCCACCCGGTGCCGACGACGACGAGCAGGTCCGCGGCACGCCGCGTGAGGCGGTAGGTGCGAAACGCGCGCCAGCCGAGGAGTGCGTAGAACGCGAGGCCGACTCCGAGCGCGATCCACGCAGGCGCGGAGCGCGGCTCCGGAACAGCCGGGACCGTGTTGGGGAACGCGAGCCCGACGAAGCCGAGCAGAGCGATCGCGCCGAGCAGCACGACGAGGAGCGCGAGCAGCGGCTTGACCGTTCCCGGCCGCCGAAGGACGGGCAGCGTGCAGAGCGCGAGCAGCGCTCCCCCGGCGGGGATCGTCGCCGCTCCGGAGAACGCGACAACGCCGTAGTCGTCGAAGAGCACACCGGGCGTCGCGAGCCCGTGCAGCACGAGAAGCGCAGCCATCACCGCGAACGCGATGCCGATCATGACGCTACGTCCGTCGTTGCGGCGCGCGGCCGCGACCGTGAGCACGATTGCCGCGACCGTGCCCCGCCGGCGCTTGCACCGACGAAGAGCGCATGCGCCAGACCGCCCCAGGCGATCTTCTCGGACGAGAGGAAATGCAAGAGCGCGGGCGGGACGATCGCGAGAGTGATCCCCGCCGCGAGGACCGGCTCGCGGTCAGCTGCCGCAGCATGACCGTCGAATCCTCGGCGGGACGGCCGGCTCGGGCCTCCCCCGGACGAGAAACTTCGCTAGTCGAGCCGACGCGGGTGCCCGAGCGTGCCGAGCTGCGCGATGTCGCGCCGGAAGAACATCGCGACCGTCCAGTCGGTGACGACGCGGAGCTTTCGCGTGAAGAGCGGCAGCTGGTAGAGGTGGTACGAGCGGGTGGCGAACCAGCCGGGGAAGCCGCGGAGGCGAACGCCGAGGATCTCAGCCACGCCCTTGAACCTCCCGAGTGTGGCGCCTTGGCCGATCATCCGGTACGCGTAGGGTCGCGGCCTGCCGCCGAGGTTCTTCGCGAGCTGCCGCGCCTGGCGGAGCGCGTGCTGGCTCGTCGGCGGGTCCGGCGAGCCTGACGCGCGGTTCACGACGCGTGCGCAGTCTCCGACGGCCCACGTCGCTTCCCGGGCCTCGACCCGCAGCAGCTCGTCCACCCGGACCCGGCCTTGCTCGTCGACCGGGAGCCCCCACTCCGCAAGGAGCGGGTGCGCGCGGACGCCGGTCGTCCAGACCACCGTGTGGGTGTCGATCCGCTCGCCGTCGGAGAGAGTCGCGGAATTCGCGTCGAGGCGCTCGAGCCGCGTTCCGGTGCGCACCTCGATTCCGCGGCACGCAAGGAGCGCGGAGACGTAGTCCGCAAGGCTCGGCGAGAGCTCGTGCAGGATCCGCTCGGTCGCTTCCACGAGCATCCAGCGCTGCGGCGCTGCTCGAAGCCGGGGATAGAAACGGAGCGCGTCGCGGACGAGGTCGTGGAGCTCGGCGAGCGCTTCGACGCCCGCGTACCCGGCACCGACGAACACGAACGACAGGTGTGGCGTCGTCGGGGCGAGGTCGGCGGCCTCGAGCTCCGCGAGCACGTGGTTGCGCAGCGCGATCGCGTCGGCGAGGTCATTGAAGCCGAGGGCGTGCTCGGCGAGGCCCGGGACGGGAAGCGTGCGCGCGATCGAGCCGAGCGCGAGCACCAGCCGCTCGTAGCGCACCTCGAAGCGGCCGGCGTGCGACTCGACGGCGACGGTGCGGGCGTCCTCGTCTAGCCCTGTCGCAGTCCCGACGACGAGCTCCGCTCGGGGGCACATCATCCGCAGCGGCACGACGACGTGCCGAGGCTCGAGCGTCGCCGAGGCAGCTTCCGCGAGCAGCGGGCGGAAGAGCATGAAGTTCTCCGTGCTGACGATCGTGGCCTCCCCGACGTGCCGGGCGAGGATGCTCCCGGCGTAGCCGCCGCCGACGATCAGCGTGCCGTTTCGGGCCTCGCGCTCGGTCACGGCGTTATCGTCGCAGCGTGGCCGCAGTCTGTGTGCGCGAGCTCGACGTCGTCCGCGGCTCGACGCACGCCCTGCGGGCGGTGAGCGTCGAGGTGCCAGAAGGGAGGATCACGGGACTCCTCGGCCCGAGTGGGTCCGGCAAGACGACGCTCATGCGAGCGATCGTCGGCGTCCAGGTGATCCGGAGGGGGAGTGTCGAGGTGCTCGGTCTCCCTGCGGGCGCTCGCGAACTCAGGCGCCGCGTCGGCTACGTCACCCAAGCGCCCTCGGTCTACGGCGATCTGACCGCCCGAGAGAACCTCGACTACTTCGCCCGGATCGTCGGAGCGGCTCCGGGTCGCGTCGAGGAGGTGCTCGAGACCGTCGACCTCGTTCGGCTCTCGCGGCGGCCGGTCAGCTCGCTCTCCAACGGTGAGCGCTCGCGCGTCTCACTCGCGGCCGCGCTGCTCGGCCGGCCGGACTTGCTCGTCCTCGATGAGCCGACCGTCGGCCTCGACCCTGTGCTCCGCCGCGATCTCTGGGCGACGTTTCGTCGGCTGGCGGAGGGCGGCGCCACGCTCCTCGTTTCGAGCCATGTGATGGACGAGGCCGATCGCTGCGACGAGCTGATGCTGATCCGCGACGGCCGAATTCTCGCGCAGTCGCCGCCCGAGGAGCTCCTGCGGCGCACGCGGGCGGACGACCTCGAGGATGCGTTCCTCGTGCTGATCGAGGGAGCGTCGTGAGCGCGCGAGTCACGATCGCAACGGCGCAGCGTGTGCTGCGCCAGCTACGGCGCGACCAACGCACGCTCGCACTCGTCTTCATCGTGCCGCCGCTTCTGCTGACGCTGATCAAGTACGTCTTCGACGGCCAGACGCAGACGTTCGACCGCATCGGCGGCCCGCTTGTCGGCATCTTCCCGTTCGTGCTGATGTTCGTGATCACGTCGATCACGATGCTGCGCGAGCGGACGACCGGAACGCTCGAGCGGCTGATGACGCTGCCGCTCTCGAAACTCGACCTGCTGGCGGGCTATGGGCTCGCGTTCGGTCTCGTCGCGGCTTTGCAGGCCGGAGTTACGTCAGCGGTGGGGTTCGGGTTGCTCGACCTCCACGTGGATGGGTCGATCGCAGTCGTCGTGCTGCTCGCGGTGGGCAACGCGCTCCTCGGCATGGCGCTTGGCCTGCTCGCAAGCGCGTTCGCGCAGACGGAGTTCCAGGCGGTGCAGTTCATGCCGGCGTTCGTGCTGCCGCAATTTCTGCTCTGCGGGCTGCTCGTCCCGCGCGAGCGCATGGCGCCCCTGCTCGAGTGGATCTCGTACGCGCTGCCGCTCTCGTGGGCTTACGACGGCTTGCAGCGCGCCGTGGACGGCGGAGCGGCCGGCCCGATCGCTCGCGACGCCGCGATCGTCCTCGGCGTCACCGTGCTGGCCCTGGGCCTCGCGGCGGCGACGTTGCGGAGGCGGACGCCCTGAGAGCCGTGCAGGTCTCCGTGATCGGGAGCGGCTCCGAGCACGAAGCGCGGGCGGAGGAGGTCGGGCGGCTGCTCGCGGGGCGCGGAGCGACCGTCGTCTGCGGCGGGCTCGGCGAGGTGATGGCCGCCGCGGCCCGTGGCGCGAAGTCGGCGGGCGGGACGACGATCGGGATCCTGCCGGGCGAGTCGCGCGGGAGCGCGAACGAATGGATCGACCACGTTGTCGTCACGGGCATAGGCCACGCGCGGAATCTCGCGGTCGTGGGCTCAGGCGACGCGGTGATCGCGGTCGGTGGCCGCTGGGGCACGCTCGCGGAGATCGGTTTCGCCCGCGCCCTTGGCCGCTACGTGGTCATCCTCGAACCGGGTCTGCAGGTCGAAGGCGTGCCACGTGCTCGATCGCCCGAGGATGCGGTGAAGCTTGCGCTGGCCGAGGTCAAGTAACGGGCTGGTTACTCGAGCTCGATCGGCCGCGCCGCGCCGGCCGTTAGGCAAGTAACAGACTGTTACTTGGCCCGAACGAGCGGGCGCGTCAGGCAGGTCGGCCCGCCGTCGCCCTTGCGCGACAGCTCCTCACCGGAGTAGACCAGCACCTCGGCGCCGGCCGCCTCGAGACGCCGCCGTGTCTCCGGATTTCCGTCGAGCGCCAGCGCGAGACGCGGCGCGAGCGCCAGCACGTTGCACGCCATCGAGTCGAACTCCTCGTCGGGAACCTCGACGAAGCCGACGCCGCGTTGCTCGAGCAGTTCGACGAGCCGCACCGGCATCAGTGGCAGGTAGACGAGCGCGAGGTCGTCGGCGAGCGGTGAGACGAGTGAGAGCATGTGCATCACTTCCTCGCGGCCGTGATGGTGCGGGAGATCGACGGCGATCATCTCCACGTCGGGAAGCGTTACGCGCAGCGCGTCGATGCCCCCGTCGTTCGTTCGGTAGCCGCGCCCGACGACGAGCGTCTGCTCGTCGAGCCAGAGCATGTCGCCGCCCTCCGCAGTGGCCGGCGCCTCGAGCCGCGCGAGCACGTCGATCCCGGCGGCGTGGAAGTCCCGCTCGATCGCGTCGACCTCGACCTGCCGGACCTCCTTGGCCGGTCGGAGCAGGACGGCGCCTCGGCTCGTGACCGCGGCAGGGTCGTGGACGTAGATCGCGTCGAGCGCCGAATTGAGCGGCTCACCGACGACGACTTCCACCCCCGCAGCACGGAGCACGTCCACGAGCGCCTCGTGCTCTTCGACGATCCGCGCCGGGTCGGGCCGGCCACGCCAGCCGTATTCCTGCCAGCGGTCGACCGAGCCGGGACGCCTGACGAGGACCCGGCGCAGGGGTGCGCTCATGTTCACTGCGACATTGTGACGTGCAGGCGGTGGCCGTACGGCTCTTCGATGCAGGCGAGCCGCTCGAAGCCGGGGGCCTGCTCGTAGAAGCGCGCCGAGCGTTCGACGTCGGCGACGTAGATGATCGGGAACGTGCTCACGAGACCTCGGCGAGCCTGCGCTCGAGGAACGTGCGCTCGACCGGATTGGTCGCGAGCTCGAGCGCGCGCCGGTACGCGGCCGCCGCCTCTTCCGCCCGCTCGAGCCGGCGCAGGAGGTCCGCGCGCGTCGAGTGATAAAGGTGGTACGCGTCGAGCCCCGAGAGCCGGTCGACGGCGTCGAGGCCGGCGTCCGGCCCCCAGGCCATCGCAACCGCGACCGCCTTGTTCAGCGAGACGACGGGCGAGCCGGTCAAGTCCTCGAGGCGGCCGTAGAGCGCGGCGATCTGCTGCCAGTCCGTGTCGTCGGGCGTCTGGGCCCGTGCGTGGAGCGCCGCGATCGCCGCCTGCAGCTGGTACGGCCCGGGCCGGCGCCGCGCCATCGCGTGCTCGAGTATGCGGAGACCCTCGTCGATCTTCTTGCCGTTCCAGAGCGAGCGGTCCTGGTCCTCGAGCAGGACGAGCTCGCCGCCGGAGCCCACACGCGCGTCGCGGCGGGAGTCCTGGAGGAGCATCAGCGCGAGCAGGCCGAGCACCTCGGCCTCGTCGGGCATGAGCACGGCGAGGAGCTTCCCGAGCCGCACTGCCTCGTCACAGAGGTCGCGCCGAACGAGCTCCTCGTCGGAGGTCGCCGCGTAACCCTCGTTGAACACGAGGTAGAGCACCGCGAGCACCGAGCGCAGCCGCTCGGTGAGTAGGTGGTCGGGCGGAACGCGGAACGGGATGCCGGCGTCGCGGATCTTCCGCTTCGCGCGCACGAGCCGCTGCGCGAGCGTCGACTCGGGGACGAGGAACGCGCGCGCGATCTCGAGTGTCTGTAGCCCGCCGACCTCGCGAAGCGTGAGCGCGACGCGGGCCTCGGGCGCGAGCGCGGGATGGCAGCAGGTGAAGACGAGGCTCAGCCGTTCGTCGGGGATCGAGCTCACGTCGTCCTCCTCCTCGGTTCGAAGCTCCTCCAGGCGGGCGAGCAGCTCGGTCTTTCGCGCGAGGGTGCGCTCGCGGCGGATGCGGTCGATCGCGCGATTCCGCGCGGTGGCGATGATCCACGCGGACGGGTTGCGCGGCGTCCCGTCGCGCGGCCAGCGCTCGAGTGCGGTCGCGAACGCGTCCTGCACCGCGTCCTCGGCGAGCTCGAAGTCGCCGAGGACGCGGATCAGAATCGAGACGGCGCGTCCCCATTCCTCGCGGAAGAGGGACTCGACGCTCACTCGGCGATCGGGCGGATCTCGACCGATCCCGTCGTCGCAACGGGCACGCGCTGCGCGAGCTCGATCGCCTGGTCGAGGTCCTTGCACTCCGCGAGGAAGTAGCCGCCCAACTGCTCCTTCGTCTCCGCGAAGGGTCCGTCTGAGACAAGCGTCTCGTGATCGCGGACTCGGACGACGCGTGCTTCGTTCGGGTCGCCGAGCTCGAGGCCGTCGACCTCGACTCCCTGCTCGGCCATCCAGCCGAAGAGCGCGTTCCAACGAGGCACCTCCTCCGCGCGCCGCGCTGCCGCCTCGTCGGGCGAGAGACTGCGCCACGAGTCGACGGCGGCGCCATCGTTGTTCAGCAGCAGCAAGTACTTCATGCCGCTTCCTCCTCGGCCGCCGCGCGCAGCTCGACCGTCCCGTGCTTCGCGCCCGGGATCTTCGCCGCGAGCTCCGTCGCCTCGTCGAGGCTCTGGACGTCGAGGACGAAGTAGCCGCCCAGCTGCTCCCGCGTCTCCGCGAACGGGCCGTCGGTCACCGTCGTCTGGCCGCCGCGGACGCGGACGGTCGTAGCAGCCCGCGTCGGCGCGAGCTCGTCGCCGCCGGCGAGCTTGGCGTCCGCCGCGGAGGCGAAGGAGCGGTACTGCGCGTACCAGTCCTCCCGCTCTTCCGGCGAGAGCTTCTCCCAACTCGACTCGTCGGACCAGATGAGCGCGAGTACCTTCATGCCGAGGCCTCGACCGGGAAGACCACCACCGGCCGCACCTCGATCGTCCCGAAACGGGCCGACGGGATTTTCGCCGCCCACTCGAGCGCCTCGGCCTCCGAGTCCACGTCGACGAGGTAGTAGCCGCCGAGCGCCTCCTTCGTCTCCGCGAACGGGCCGTCGGTCGTCGTCACCTCGCCGTCTCGAAGGCGCACCGACTTGGCGGTCGAGAGCGGCTGGAGCGCGTCGCCGGCGACGTGCTTGCCCGAGTTCCGCAGCTCCTCCGTGAATTGGAAGTACTCGCGCATCACGCCGTTGCGCTCGTCCTCGGACATGCCGTGCCAGGTCGACTCTTTGTCGTAGATCAGGAGCATGTACTGCATGTGGCCTCCTTCTAGGTTGCTTGCATCCTCTACGACGAACGGGCGGAGGGAAAATCGACAAGCCGACCGAGGAACGTGAGCGCGCCGTGCTTGTCCAGCGGCTCGTTCAGGTTGCCGCACTTGGGGCTCTGGACGCACGAGGGGCAGCCGTGTTCGCAAGGACAGCCGGACAGCATGCGGACGGTGTCCTCGACCCAGCCTTCGAAGATCTCGAAGCCGCGCTCGTTGATCCCGACGCCGCCTGCGTGCCCGTCGTAGACGAAGATCGTCGGACGCCCGGTCTGCGGGTGGATGTTCGTCGAGAGCCCGCCGATGTCCCAGCGGTCGCACATCGCCCAGAGCGGGAGGATCGCGATCATCGCGTGCTCGGCCGCGTGGAGCGTGCCGAGGAGCCGGGGCTCGCGCTCCAGCCCTTCGAGGTGCTCCGGCTCGGGGAGGTACCAGACCGCCTCCGTCTCGAACTCGGTGATCGGCAGCTCGAGCCGGACGAGGTCGATGGTCGACTGGTCGCGGATCGACTTGCGCTGGTAGCCGACCACCTGCTCGGTCACGACGACGCGGCCGAACGTCACCTCCATCCCGAGCCGTTGCTCGACGCGGAGCGGCTCGGCGATCTCGGTCATGGTCTCCTTCTTCGCCTGCGTGTACCAGTCGCCGGAGAACGGTGCGACGAGCGCCCGCCGGCCGTCGAGGTCGAGCTCTTCCACGAGGTACGGCTCGCCCATGTGGAGGTAGACGGCACCGTCGTGCACGGTCGAGTACGCGCGCTCGCGTTCGACGAGGCCGAGCAGTGAGCCGGTCTCGACGTCGACGACGGTGAACGAGTCGGGGCTCGTCGAACGCAACGGGATGCGCGCGGCGGGGTAGTCGCGCCCGGCCCAGACCCAACCGCGCGGTGTGTGCTTCAGCTCCGGGAGCTCGGCGGCGCGCTCGAGCGCCTCGTGGCCGAGTGTTGCCCGGTCGGCGTCGTCGATGGGGGCCTCGAACGCCGCTGCGCGGACGTGCCCGTCGAGCACGCGCGGGTTCGAGTGGTCGAGGATCGCTGCCTCGACCTGTCGGTCGATCAGTGTCTCAGGCTGTCGCATGAAGTACTGGTCGAGCGCGTCCTCGCTCGCGACGAGGACGGCGAGCCCGTGCCCGCGGCGGCCGGCACGGCCCCATTGCTGGCGCAGCGAGGCCATCGTCCCCGGGAAGCCGACCGAGATCGCGCAGTCGAGCAAGCCGATGTCGATCCCGAGCTCGAGCGCGTCGGTCGCGCTCACGCCGAGCAGGTCTCCCTCCACGAGGCGCCGCTCGATCTCGCGGCGCTGCTGCGGCGTGTAGCCGGCGCGGTACGGCGCGAGCCGCGCCGCGGTGGCCGGATCGAGGCGGTCGGCGGCGAAGCGGTGGATCAACTCGGCCGCCTTGCGGCTCTTCGCGAAGCAGATCGTGCGCAGGCCGCGCCGCGCGAGCTCCGCGAGTAGGCGAGACGCATCGCCGAGCGCGGAGGCGCGAACGCCGAGCTCCTCGTCGAGCAGCTCCGGGTTCCAAAGCACGACCGTGCGCTCCGCGCGCGGCGCCGCGTCGTCGCCGACCACCGTCGCCTCGACGCCGAGGAGTCGTTCCGCGAGCTCGGCGGGGTTGGCGATCGTCGCTGAGGCGAGCAGGAATCGCGGCTCAGCGCCGTACATCGCGGCCGCGCGTCGCAGTCGCCGCAGCACGTTCGCGACGTGCGAGCCGAAGACGCCGCGGTAGACGTGTGCCTCGTCGACGACGACGTAGCTGAGATTCTGCAGGACGTCCCCCCAGCGGTCGTGGTGCGGGAGCATGCCGACGTGGAGCATGTCGGGGTTCGTGAGGATCAGGTTCGCCCACTTGCGGATCTGCCACCGGCGGTCGCCTTCTGTGTCGCCGTCGTAGATCGCGGGCTTCACACCTGGGACCGCGAGCCTCGTGAGCGTGCGCAACTGGTCCTGGGCGAGCGCCTTCGTGGGGTAGAGGTAGAGGGCGCGGTTCTTCGGCTCGCGTGCGAGCGCGTCGAGCACGGGGAGGTTGAAGGCGAGCGTCTTCCCCGACGCCGTTCCCGTGGTGACGATCACGTGCTCGCCACGGCGTGCTGAGTGCCAAGCGTCGGCCTGGTGCGCGTAGAGCGCGTCGTGTCCCAGCCTCTCGCGTACGCGCGCATCGAGCTCGTCGGGGATCGGCGCGAACCGTGCCGGGTGGGGCGGCTCGATGCGCGTGTACGCGACCTCCTCGGCATCGAGCAGCTCGGCCCAGGTCGCGGTCTCGGTTGCCATCTTCTCCCAGGGTAAACTCGGGAGACCGGGGTGCCGCGCGGCGCGGCTGAGATCACACCCGTCGAACCTGCTCCGGGTCATGCCGGCGAAGGGAGGAGCCACGTCCATTCCGCGCGCCTTGACGATTGCGACGTCCGATTCGGGCGGGGGCGCGGGGATCCAGGCAGACCTCAAGGCGTTCGCGGCGGCGGGAGTGTATGGCACGTCCGCGATCGTCGCCTTGACGGCGCAGAACACGAAAGAGGTCACCGCCGTTCACCAGCTGCCGCCGGACTTCATCCGCGCGCAGCTCCACGCCGTCTTCGACGACATCGGAGTCGACGCCGCGAAGACCGGGATGCTCTTCTCGAGACAGATCACCGACACCGTCGCGGACTTCCTGCATCAGCGTCGCGTGCCGCTGGTCGTCGATCCGGTGATGATCGCGAGCTCGGGCGCGAAGCTGCTGCTCGACGACGCCGTCGACACTCTCGTGTCACGGCTCTTTCCGCTCGCGACGGTCGTCACGCCGAACCTGAGCGAAGCGGTCGCGCTCGCCGGGTTCGAGGGCACGCGCCGCGAGCTCGCCGAGCGGCTGCACGAGCTCGGGGCGCCGGCGGTGATCGTCACCGGCGGTCACGGCGACGAGGCCGTCGACCACCTGTTGGCCGACGGGGCGCACGTCGAGATTGCGGTCGACCGGCATGACGTGCAGGCGACGCACGGCGCAGGCTGCACCCACTCGGCCACGCTGGCGGCGCTCCTCGCAAAAGGCGTGCCGCTCGAGGACGCTGCACGCGGCGCGGCCCGGGCCGCATCCGAGGCAGTGCACCACGGGCTGGCCGAGCTCGGCGCCGGCGACGGCCCGGTCGACGTCCTGAACCTGAGAGGGGTCGCATGAGTGCCGGGTCGACGCTCGCCCGTCTCCGCAATCAGAGACCGCTCGTCCATCAGATCACGAACTACGTCGTGATGAATGAGACGGCGAACGCGACGCTCGCGCTCGGAGCGCTGCCCGTGATGGCGCATGCGCTCGAGGAGGTCGAGGAGATGGTCGGCCTTGCAAGCGCGCTGGTGATCAACATCGGCACGCTCTCGCCGCCGTGGGTCGAATCGATGCTGGTCGCGGGAAGGGCGGCGAACGCGAGAGGGATCCCCGTCGCCCTCGACCCTGTCGGTGCTGGCGCGACGCGCTACCGCACGGAGACTGCCAAGCGCCTGCTCGACGAGGTCGACGTAGCCGTCCTCCGCGGCAACGCAGGCGAGATCGCGACGCTCGTCGGCGTGGACGCAGAGGTTCGCGGCGTCGAGTCGATCGCGGCGGGCACAGATCGCGCGGAGCTCGCGCGCAGCGCGGCGCGAGCATTCGGCGTCGTCGCGTCGGTCACAGGGCCGGTCGACCACGTCTCCGACGGCGAGCGGACGCTCTCCGTGGCGAACGGCCACGAGCTGCTCGCATCGGTGACCGGGACCGGCTGCATGGCGACAGCGATCACCGGCTGCTTCCTCGCGACGAACCCGAGCGCGCTCGCGGCCGCCGCCGAGGCGCTCGCAGCGTTCGGGCTCGCGGCCGAGGACGCCGCCGCGGTCGCGAGTGGGCCCGGCACGTTCCACGCAGCGCTCTACGACGCGCTCTTCTCGCTGACTCCGGACTCCCTCGACGAACGGGCGAGGATCGCATGAAGCTGCACGCGCTCGTCGAGGACCTCGAGACGGGTCGTGCTGCAGTGGAAGGCGGCGCGACCGTGGTCCAGCTGCGAGTCAAGGATGCTTCGACCCGCGCGCTCGTCGAGCTCGGGCGGCCGCTCCGCGAGCTCGACGCGATGTTCGTCGTGAACGACGACGTGGCGGCGGCGATCCGGCTCGAGGCCGACGGCGTCCACCTCGGCCGCGACGACGAAGGCGCAGAGCGCGCACTCGAGGCGGGGCTTCGGCTCGGCCTCTCCGTCTGGGACGTCGGGCAGGCGCTCGCTGCCGAGCGTGTCGGCGCCGCCTACGTCGGCGCCGGACCCGTCTGGGCGACGCCCTCGAAGGCCGACGCGGATCCGCCGATCGGGCTCGACGGCCTCGCCGGGATCGCCGACGCGGTCGAAATCCCCGTCGTCGCGATCGGGGGGATCGACGCGACGAACGCCGGTGCCTGCATCGCGGCAGGCGCCGCCGGGGTCGCGGTCATCCGAGCCGCGCGCGACGCGCGCTCTCTTCGCGAGGCGATCGATGAAGCTCTCGCAGCTCGGTGAGCTCCGCCTGCTCGCGGAGCTCGAGCGCCGCGGGCTCGTGCAGGCGATCGAAAACGACGCGGCGCAGGTCGAGGGGCTCGTCGTCACGCAAGACGCGCTCGTGGAGGGCGTCCACTTCTGGCTCGACTGGATGCCGTGGCGCGACCTGGGCTGGCGCGCGGCTGCAGTCAACCTGAGCGATCTCGCGGCGTCGGGCGCCGAGCCAATCGGTCTGATCGTCACGCTCGCCGCGCCCGCGATGACGAACGTGGAGGACGTGCTCGAGCTGTACGAGGGGATCGTCGAGACCGGTGTGCCGGTCGTAGGAGGCGACACGACGCGGTCCGACCTGCTGATGCTCAGCGTGACGGCGCTCGGCCGCTCCGAGCACGTGCCGGGGCGGGCGGGCGCGCGGCCGGGCGACCTGCTCGTCGTGACCGGTCCGCTTGGCGCGGCCGGCGCCGCCTTCCGCGGCGGGCGCTACGTTCGGCCGCCGCTACGCATCGAGGAGGGCCGGCGCCTCGCTCGCGCGGCGACCGCGATGATCGACGTCTCGGACGGCCTCGCCCAGGACGCCGGTCACATTGCTGCGCGCTCGGGCGTGCGTTGCGCGATCGACCTGGGCCGGATCCCCATTGCCGACGGCGCGTCCGTGGAGGACCTCGGCTTCGGCGAGGATTACGAGCTGCTCGCGGCGACTCCCGATCCTCTCGGGTTCACCGTGATCGGGCGTGTCGAAGAGGGCGCGGGGGTCACGGGGATCCCCGAGGGCGGCTGGGAACACTTCCGTTAGGAGGGTCTGGCGGAACGGGCCCGGCGGCACAGAGCCTGTTTTGTCAGACCCTCCTAAAACTTGCCGCGGAGCGCCGCCCAGCGGAGCGCCGGAACCATCCAGATCGCCTCCAGCACGATCGACTTCGACATTTTCGAGCCGCCCTCCTCGCGGTCGACAAAGGTAATCGGCACCTCGACGACGCGGAAACCTTTGCGCAGCGTGCGGTAGGTCGTCTCGATCTGGAACGCGTACCCCTTCGCGTCGATCGCATCGAGGTCGATCGTCTCGAGCACGCGGCGGCGGTAGCACTTGAATCCGCCGGTCAGGTCGCGCACGCGCGTCTGCAGCCAGAGCTGTGCGTACACGCAACCTCCTCTTGAGATGAAGCGCCGTAGCAGCCCCCAGTTGGGGATCCGGCCGCCGGGTACGTAGCGCGAGCCGAGAACGAGGTCGGCGCCCTGCTCCGCCTGCGTGACCAGGCGGGGCACGTCCTTCGGCTCGTGCGAGAAGTCGCAGTCCATCTCGAGGATCAGCTCGGCGCCGTCTGCGAGCGCGCGCGCGAAGCCCGCCAGGTAGGCGGGGCCGAGTCCCTCCTTCCGCCCGCGGTGCAGCACGTTCACGCCGTCGAGCTCCGCGGCGAGCCGATCGGCGATCTCGCCCGTGCCATCCGGAGAGTTGTCGTCGATCACGAGCACGTGCACCCCCTCGGCGACGAGGGCGCGAACCATGCGCTCGACGTTCTCGCGCTCGTTGTAGGTGGGGAGACAGACGGTCGCCTGCACGCGCCTATGATCGTTGATCGTGGCGAAGGCGCTGCCGAAGAACCAGGAAGTGGCCGAACAGCTCGAGTTACTGGCCGACCTGCTGGAGCTCGAGGGCGAGCCGTCGTTCCGCGTGATCGCCTACCGCCGCGCGGCAACGCGGATCCGGGAGACGCCGGGCTCGGTCGCCCAACTTGCGCTCGACGGCACTGCGAAGGACCTTCCCGGGATCGGCAAGACGATCGAGGAGAAGATCGTCCAGATCGTCGACGACGGCGAGATGCACGCGTTGACGAAGCGCAAGGGCATGATCCCGTCCGAGGTCGTGAGCTTCATGCGCCTGCCCGGGCTCGGCCCGAAGTCCGCGGCGAAGATCTGGAAGGAGCTCGGGATCACGACCGTCGCCGATCTCCGCACGGCGGCCGAGGCGGAGCAGCTGCGGACGCTCTCGGGCTTCGGCGCGCGCACCGAGGAGCGGATCCTGCACGCGCTCTCGCAGGAGACGACGCTCGAACCCGTGCGGCCTCTGCTCGGGGCCGGGCTTGCGCCCGTGCTCGCGGTTGTCGAGGTGCTCCGCGAGCATCCCGCCGCCGATCTCGTCTCCGAGGCCAGCAGCGTCCGGCGGCGCAAGGAGACGTTCCGCGACCTCGACGTGATCGCCACGGCGAAGGACCCGCGAGCGCTGATCGACTTCTTCGTCGCGCTTTCCTGGGTCGCCGAGGTGGCCGCGCACGGCGACACGAAGGCGACGGTCATCTCGCACGACGGACTCCGCTTCGACCTGCGCGTCGTTCCACCCGAGTCGTTCGGAAACCTGCTCCAGCATTTGACCGGGTCGAAGGACCACAACGTCGCGCTCCGCGAGGCCGCGGTGAAGAAGGGGCTCTCGATCTCGGAGTACGGGACCAAGACCGTCGAGACGGGTGAGGTTTTCACCACGCGCGACGAGGCCGAGCTCTACGAGTTCCTCGGCTACCAGTACATCCCGCCGGAGCTTCGCGAGAATCTCGGCGAGCTCGACGCCGCTCGCAAGGGAGAGCTCCCAGACCTCGTCGAGGTCAAACAGGTGGGCGGTGATCTGCACCTGCATTCGACGTGGTCGTCGGACGGCAAGAACACGATCGAGGAGATGGCGCGCCGCTGCATCGAGCGCGGCTATCAGTACATGGCGATCACCGACCACTCGCACTACCTGCGCGAGGGGCGGCTCGAGGCGCAGTGGCGCGAGGTCGAGCAGCTGAACGAGAAGCTCGCTCCGTTCCGGATCCTGCGCGGGATCGAGGCGAACATCCGCGCCAACGGCGAGGTCGACGTCGCCGAAGACCTGCTTGCGCAACTGGACTGGGTGGTGGCGTCGCTGCACCAGGCGTTCGACAAGAATCCGACCGAGCGGATCCTCGGTGCGATGGAGCACCCGTACGTCCACTGCATCGGTCACCCAACTGCACGGAAGATCAACAAGCGTGCGCCGGCCGACGTCGATATCGAGCGTGTGATCGCGAAGGCGCTCGAGACGGGGACGTTCCTGGAGCTGAACTCGCAGCCTGACCGACTCGACCTGCGCGACGTCAACGCCCGCCGCGCGGCGGAGGCGGGCCTGAAGATCCCGGTGAACACCGATGCGCACCAGATCAGCGCGCTCGACTGGATCGAGATCGGGATCGCGCAGGCACGCCGTGCGTGGCTGACGAAGGACCAGGTGCTGAACACGCGCACCTGGAAGCAGGTCGAGAAGCTGAAGAAGCGTTAGCACCTCGCGATGCGCAGGCTCCTCGCGACCACCTGCATCGCCCTGGTCGCCCTGGTTGCCGCTCCGCAGGCGATCGCGCACGCGGAGCTCGTCGACAGTCGACCTGCAGCAGGCGCGATCGTCGAGGACGCCGGTGAGATCGTCCTCCGCTTCAGCGAGCCGGTGGAAATCGCGCTCGGCGCCGTTCGCGTCTTCGAGCCGACCGGGCGGCGGGTGGACGAAGGAGCCCTGAGCCAGCCGTCCTCGCACCAGATCGCCGTTCGATTGAAGACCGATCTGCCACGCGGGACCTACACCGTCAGCTGGCGGCTCATCTCCGCAGACGGACACCCTTTGCACGGGGTATTCGTCTTTCACGTCGGTATGCGGGGGAACCCAGGCGCTTCCGCTCCTGTGGTCATCGATGAGGACACCGGTTCGGCTGTGGTCGATGTCGCGTTCGCATTCACGAGGTTCCTGGTGCTTTCGCTGATCCTCCTCTGCCTCGGTGCCGCGGTCGTGCTCGCCGCGGTGGTTCGACCCGAAGACGGGGTCGAGGCGGTCCGTCGGCGGTTGCTCGGCGCGCTCGCGGTCGCCGCAGGCGCGCTCGCCGCGGTCTCGCTGCTCGGGCTGCCCTTGCAGGCGGCCTCGGCGGGCGGGCTGGCGTTCCACGAGACGGTTCGGTGGGAGTCGTTGTCGGCCGTGCTCGACACCCGCTTCGGCGAGATGTGGGCTTGGCGAGCGTGGCTCGCGCTGACGCTCGGGTTGCTCGCGCTCGCCGCTCGGCGGGGCCACGAGCTGCCGGTACCCGCGGTGATCGTGGCCGGCATGCTCGCCGTCACCCCCGCGGCGGCGGGACACGCAAGCGTGTCCGGTGCGCTCCCGTTCGTCTCGGACGTCGCGCATGTCGTGGCCGCGTCGGTCTGGGCCGGTGGACTCGCCTTCCTCGTCGCAGCGCTCGTGCTCGCCCGGACCGACCGCTGGTGGCTCGCCGCACACGCAGTCCCGCGCTTCTCGTCGACCGCTGTCGTCGCGCTTGCGGTGCTCGTCGTCGCCGGCGTCGCCAACGGCTACGTCGAGGTGCGCGAGTGGCGCGGCTTGTGGGAGACCACCTACGGCCTCCTGCTCGTCGCGAAGGTCTCGCTCGTTGTACCCATTCTCGCGCTCGGGGCGTACAACAACCGGGTCGCCGTGCGTCGGCTGCGTGACGAGACCGCGTCGCCGCGCGAACAGCGGCGCTTCCTCAACACGGCCGCCGCCGAGCTCGCGCTGCTCGTCGTGGTCGTCGTCGTGACGGCGGTGCTCGTGAACCAGCCGCCGCCGCGGACCGAGCTCGAGCCTCAAAGGGTGCGAAGCAGCTCGACGAGCTCGGCCGGCGAGCCGACGACGACGTCGGCGCCCTCCGCGATACCGCGCGGGCCCTCGTCCGAGCCGACGCCGACGCGCACGCCGCACTCGATCTCGTCGAGCACGCGGAACGCATCGAGGTCGGTCGAGTCGTCGCCCGCGTAGAGCGCACGCTCGAGGCCGCGACCGCTCAGAAGGTGTCGTACCGCGGTGCCCTTGTTCGTCTCGAGCGGCGGCCGGAGCTCGAGCACCATCCGGCCGAAGCGCGGGACGAGCCCCGCGTCGCGCGCCCGAGCGGCGACCTCGAGCAGGTACGTCTCGGCGGCCTCCGGATCCTCTGCTGTCCGGTAGTGGAACGAGACAGTGAGCCCCTTGTCCTCGACCGGCCACGCGACGCTCTCGGCGAACTCACGCAGCCGCGCGGACCATGCCGGCGCTTCGGGGTCGAGCTCGAGACCGTGCTCCCCGACGTAGACGAGGTCGTCGAGCCCGACGACGCGCCGCGCGTCGTCACCGGCGCGGCCGCTCACGCAGGCAACGAGCGCGTACCTGCCGTTCAGCCGACGGAGCTCCTCGCGGGTTTCCTCCGGCACGCGCGCGTCTTCGGGACGATCGACGATGGGGGCTAGCACGCCGTCGACATCGAGCAGGATCGCAGCGCGTTGGGGCGCCTCCCGCAGCCGCTCGAGCAGCTCGTCCGGCTCCACCCACCTACGATACGCGTTGTGAAGCTCGCGCTGATCGGGCTGGCCGCGGGCTTCATGAGCGCGCTCCTCGGGGTCGGTGGCGGCATCGTCGTCGTGCCGCTTCTGATCTTGCTCTTGGCGTACACGCCGCACGTTGCGACGGCGACGTCGCTCGCGGCGATCGGGATCACTGCGCTCGCAGGGGCGATCACGTTCGCGATCGCCGGCGAGGTCGATCCCGCGCATGCGCTGCTCGTCGGCCTGCCGGCGGCCGCCGGCGCGACCGTCGGCGCGACGCTCCAGCAGCGCGTCCGGGCGCGCGAGCTCTCCTACCTCTTCGCGGCGTTCCTCGTCGCGATCGCTGTCTGGCTGCTCGTGTGACCCTCGCGCTCGCCGTTCTGCTCGGGTTCGCCGCCGGAATCGCCGCCGGGATGTTCGGCGTGGGGGGCGGGATCCTCTTCGTGCCCACGTTGGTCGCGCTGGGGCTCGGCCAGGTCGAGGCGCAGGCGACGTCGCTTGCGGCGATCTTGCCGACGGTCGTCGCCGGTACGTGGCGGCAGGCCTCGTACGGGAACGTTCGCTGGAGGCCGGCGCTCTGGCTCGGGCTCGCTTCGGTCGCCGGCGTGCTCGTGGGTGCTCAGGTTGCGCTCTCCCTGCCGGAGGACGTACTCAGGCGCCTGTTCGCGGTCTTCCTGATCACGGTTGCCGCGAATCTGGCCTGGCGAGCGCGCTCCCAATAGGCCATCCTGTCGCCATGAGCAACCCCGACGAGATCTGGATTCCGCTCGTCGACGAGCCGATCGGCGGCATCGTCGAGCGGATCCAGCACGAGAACCCCGACATCGCGAAGCTCGTCGAGTCTCCAAACCGGGTGCTCGCGTTCCGCACGTTCGCATACATCCGCGTCGGCGTCGTGCTCGGCCAGCTTCTGTTCGACAACGACGTGCCGCCCTACGACGGCTCGGACACCTGGGTCGACCTGCTCCTGAAGGAGCCTGCGCACCACGAGGCCCTGCTGCGGGAGGTGCGGGCGGTCGCCGAGGAGATCGCGGCCGACCCCAAGTACGCAGACGACGAGCCGCTCGGCCCGGACGACGGCGCCCGCGCGCGCTTCAAGGAGTTCGCGCGCAAGCAGCTCGGGGGCTAAGCGCGCGAGCGAAAGGCTTCACTGGACATCGCTGCGACTTGCGCCGCTCTAGTGCGCGGCGATCAGGCTGACGAGAAACACAGTCACGAATCCCGCAGCGGTGACGGCAACCCGCTTGGCCGACGGATGTTCGTGAGCGTGCGGCAGGAGGTCGGTCGCCCCCATGAAGAGGAAGAAGCCGGCGTAGAGGGCGAGCAGCTCGCCGAGCGACTCCTCGGAGATGTCGAGCGTTGCGCCGACGATCGCTCCCAGCAGCGGTGCGGTCGCGACGATCGCGAGCCAGGTGATTGCGCGTCGCCGCGTGCCGCCCTGATGGAGCACGAACGCGACGGCGTTCAGGCCGTCGGCGAAATCGTGTGCGACGACGGCGAGGAAGACGAGCACGCCGGTCGCCGTGTCGAGGCTGAACGCGAGCCCGATCCCGAGCCCGTCGATGAAGGTGTGGATGGCAAGTGCACCGGCGCCGAGCGCGCCGACGTGGCTGTGTGCGCGCGCCTCCTCCGGGGCGTCGCGGTGATGCAGGACGAGCAGCCGCTCGGCGAGGAAGAACCCGACGAAGCCGGCGCCCACGAGCATCCCGACCCGGCGCGGGGAGTCGAGGATCTCGATCGCCTCCGGCAGCACGTGAAAGAGCGCTACGGCGACGACCACGCCGCCGGTCAGCGCAATCGCCGTTGTCAAGTCGCGGCTAAGCCGGAGCGCCGCGGCTCCTCCGCCGAAGGCCGCGAGGACGGTGACGAGCGCGAAGGGGATCGCGATCCAGGTCATGCGCAGCGGGCGCAGAGCCCATAGACATCGAGCTCGTGGCTCTGTGCGCGGAACCCGTGTCGGTTTCGCAGCACGGCGGCGGAGGGTGCGCCGCAGAGCTCGGTGTCCTCGACCGCGCCGCACGAGAGGCAGACGAGGTGATGATGATGACCCGTGTGGCAGCGGACGTATGCGCCTTCGCCGGCGCCCGTGAGTTGCCGGAGCGAACCTGTGGCCCGCAGCAGCTCGATCGTCCGATACACCGTCGCGAGGCCGAGTGATGGCTCGCGACGCCGCGCGCGGTCGTACACCTGGACGGCTGTGAACGACCCCGGCAGCCGCTCGACGGCGTCGAGGATCGCGCGACGCT
>Ga0126306_10000204_pt1 | contig 23804 bp, 20 predicted proteins | sample Plot27_FD_92592 | JGI IMG/M metagenome (GOLD analysis project Ga0126306, IMG submission 92592) | Serpentine soil microbial communities from UC McLaughlin Reserve, CA, USA - Plot27 | ecosystem: Environmental > Terrestrial > Soil > Grasslands | place: USA: UC McLaughlin Reserve, Lake County... | reverse complement strand
TCTCCAGCTCGTGGATCGACATCAGCGCGCCGCCGTCGCCGAGCGCTGCCACCGTCAATCGGTCCGGCCGGGCGATCGCAGCGCCGATCGCGTTCGCGAGCCCCAGGCCGATCGACTGAAACGCCTGCGTGAAGTCGAATCCGGCCGCGTCCGGCACGCGCAGATACATCGGCGGGAAACCCATGAAGTGGCCGGAAGCGATGACGACCGTGCGCTCGGCGGGCAGCAGCTCGTCGAGCGCGATCGTGAGAGCGCGCGGGTCCACGTGCTCGGGATCCGACGCGTCGTCGAACGGCTCGTCGCGCCAGCGCCGGCCGGCGATCGCCGCGCCGACCGCGGCGTCGCGCCAGCCGCCCGTCCGATGGCCGCGCTCCTCCAGCTCGGCCAGTACCGCCTCGGCCGCCGCGCGCGCGTCGCCGAGCACCGCGACGTCGACGGGCGCGTTCGCCCCGAGCGCCGCGAGCTCGACGTCGACCTGGGCCACGCGCGCGCCGGGGCCGATGAGACCGCCCTGGCGCGTGGTCCAGCGGGTGAGCTGGGCGCCGAACGCCACGATCGCGTCCGCCTGCGGCAGCAGCTCGGCCGCGAGCGGGGACGCGAAGCCGCCGCATATCCCGAGGTTCCAGGGATGCCGGGCGAACAGCCCATGACCCATCGCGGAGGTCGCCAGGAGCGCGCCCGTGCGTTCGGCCAGGCGCTCCAGGGCGGCTCCCGCGCCCGCCAGGACGGCGCCGCGGCCGGCCAGCAGCACCGCACGGCTCGCGCTCTGGAGAAGATCGGCCAGCGCGGCGACGGTCGCCGGCGCCGGCGCCGGAGCCAGCAGCTCGCCGGGTCGCACGACGCTCCCCTCAGTCCGCGCGCACGGCTCGCCCTGTACGTCCAGCGGCAGCATCAGCACCACGGTGCGCCGCTCGACGACGGCGCGCCGCAGCGCGCGCAGGACGTCCTGGGCGGCCGTCTCGGCGCCGTACACGCGGTCGGCCGTGGCGCCGACGGCCTCCACCATCGCGGCCTGCTCGATGCGAAAGTTGGAGCGCACCGCGGCGGCGGGCGTATCGCCCGCGAGGACCACCAGCGGCGTGCGGCTCTTCGCCGCCTCCGCGATCCCGGTCATCGCGTTCGTGAGCCCCGGGCCCTGGTGCACGCTGCACACGCCGAGCTGCCCGGTCACGCGCGCGTGCGCATCGGCCATGCACACGGCTCCGCCCTCGTGACGCGCCGCGACGAAGCGTCCGCCCTGCTCGACGAACGCCGCGGTGACCGTGAAGTTCCCGCTGCCGACGACACCGAACGCGACGTCGCCGCCGGCATCCAGCACGCTGCGCGCCACCACGTCGACGACGGTCGTCCGCGTCTCCCGCCCGCCCGATCGCGAGGTCATCGGCTAGCGAGCCTACTGGCGCGCCAGAATCGGTGGAAACGGCGGGTTCCTATCCGGGGGAGGAAGAATGGTCAAGGAGATCGAGCTCAGGCGCCACACCGACAGCGACGGCGACGTCCTGACGCGGGACGGGGTCGACGCGGCGCTCGCGCTCGGTGCGACGCTTCGCGGCGGCTACCACGTGCTGGTCTCGAGCGGCGCGCAACGCGCCACGCAGACGCTCGCCTGCATTGCCTGCGCCCTGGGAGAGCGCATCTCTGGCGGCGCTTACGTCGAGATCGGCCTGCGGTCGAAGGTCGAGGACCGGTGGCGGCGCGCCTACCAGCAGGCCGGCAGCGGCGAGCTGGACGCTCTTCGCTCAGCCGACCCCGAGCTGGTGGAGCAGGACTCGGCGATCCTGGGCGCCGCGCTCAGCCGGGTGCTCGACGAGCTGCCCGAAGGCGGTCGGGCGCTCGTCGTCGGGCACAGCCCGACGAACGAGGCCGCGGTTCTGGGCCTCACCGGCGAGATCGTGTCGCCGATGTCCAAGGGCGCCGGAGTGCTCCTCGTGCACGATGACGGGAAGACGCGCGTGGAGCCGCTGGCCTGACGCGGTCGGGGAGACGGCGCGTCGCACGAACGCGCAGAGCCACAAGGTGTCAGGCTTCGGCCGATCTTTGCGGGGACCCGCTCGAGCCGCGTGCCGGCTGCATCGCGCGCGGCCTCGGCTCGGGCGCCCTCGACGTGGATGTCGGGAAGCCAGCGAAGCCACGACGGGAGGTACCAGTTGCGCTCGCCGAGCAGCTTAATCGCTGCCGGGACCAGGACCAGGCGGACGACGGTAGCGTCGAGCAGCAGGGCGACCGCCACGCCGAATCCCATCTGCTGGAACATGACCAGGTCGCCGCGGGCGAAGCCGCTGAACACGGCGACGATGATCAGTGCGGCGCCGGTGATGATGCGGCCGGTCGAGGCGACGCCGTGCACGACGGCGTCGCTGTTGTCGCCGGTCTGCCGATAGCGCTCGCGGATGCGGCTCAGCAGGAAGACGTGGTAGTCCATCGACAGCCCGAAGAGGACCGCGAAGAGGAACAGCGGGACCCATGACTCGATCGTGTCGACCTGCGGGAAGCCGAAGAGCTCGTTGCCGACCCCTTCCTGGAAGACGAGCACGAGCAGCCCGTAGGCCGCGGCCACCGACAGCAGGTTGACCGCTATCGCCTTCACCGCGACGACCAGCGAGCGGAACGCGATCGTCAGCAACACGAAGCTGAGCCCGAGCACGAAGGCAAGGACCCTCGGAAGCCAGCGGCTCATCGTGTCGGACTCGTCGATCGATTCCGCCGTGTCGCCGGTCACGAGCACATCGACGTCCCCGCCCGGCAAGGCGCGGGGAACGTGCTCGCTGCGCAGCTCTCGTACTCCGTCGACCGCATCCTTGCCGAGGGGATCGCCTTCGATCGGGATCGTCAGCAGCGTGAGATCGCCGGCCCGGTTCGTTTCCAGCTCGGCAGCGCCGAAGAGATCGTCGCGCGCAAGCTGCCGCTTAAGCCGCTCGATCCCGCTTTGAACCGCCGGTGATGCGGCGTCGCCATCGATGACGATCTCCACCGGCTCGGTCGTCTCGCCGGGAAACGCGTCGTTCAGGACCAGATATCCCTGCTTGGCCGCGAGCCGATCCGGCAGGGTCCCGACTCCAGCCTCGCCCGAGCGGAGTGCGAGAACGGGCACGGCCAGACCGAGCAGCGCCAGCGTGACGAGCACGAGGCTGACGACGGGGCGCTTCATCACCGCTCGCACCGTCCGCGACCAGAAACCACTCTCCTCGCGATCGGCGGTGGCCCGAAGAACGGGATCCGAAGCGCGTTGACTCGATCCCCGAGCAGGCTGAGGAGCGCCGGCAAGAGCGTCAGTGCGGCGATGACCGACACCAACGCGACCACGATCGCGCCGGCGGCGAGGCTTCGCATGATCGTGCTCGGCACGAGGAGGAGCCCGACCATGGCGAGCGCGAACGCGATGTGCGGCGTCAGCGTCGGGTTGTGCGCCGAGTACGACGTCTGCGGCGGGTTCCAGCCGTCGCACGTGGACGGATCGTTCTCGGGCTCCCTGTACTCGCCCTCGACCGTCGGCGCCTGCGGGTCGGAGATGTCGATCATCCGCGCCCAGCCCCACGGGCAGCCGTGGCCCGCGCCGGTGGCCGTGCCGTACACCTCGTCGGAGACCCACGCCAGTCACGGCCCCAGAGCTTGACCGCGCTGTGAGCCCCGGCCCCGGCCAGACCGACCGGGCCTCGTTGGTCGTGATCGGGCGCGGCTGTGGCGACGGTGCGCCCGCGGCGAACTCGGACACGTCGACGACGGCGAACCCGCCGGGCAGCAGCGCGAAGTACGCCCTGCTGCCGTCGTTGCTGATCGTGAGCGAGTGCAGGCCGCCCGTCGGCTTCTGCACCGGCGCCGGCGCTGCCGGGAACCGGGTGTAGGGATACAGCCCGCTGTACAGCGTGACGGGCTGCTGCCCGTTGCGCACGGGCGAGATGCCCAGACCGAGAACGGGCAGCTGGGCGCGCCGCCCCTCGTCCCGCACGTGGAGCTCGCGTTGCCGGCGAAGATCAACGCCCGCTCGGGATTCGCCGGGTCCTCCCACGAGTAGAACTCGTGCGTGTCGACCTTGAACTCGTGGAGCAGCTCCGGGTCGGTCGCGTTCGCTCCCGCGATGTCGTAAGCGGATGTTGCTGATCGACGGAATGGTGCAGTGGTGCAACGTGTCGCCGACGCCGCAGTTCGTGTTCAGGACGATCAGCATGTCCTGCGACCTCCAGACGCGCAGCTCGCGCGTCGACTCGCCGGCGACCGGGTCGAGCGGGGGACCGAGCACCGCCGGGTCGGACGGATCCGAGATGTCGACCACCATGATGCCGCCTTGAGGCATCCCCTCATGGCCTCCATCGGTCCGGCTCCCGATGTACGCGTAGTCACCGTGGACCGCGATGGCGGCGTTCATGCCGCGGCTCATGAGCGGCTCGTGCCCGACCTGCGTCAGGTCGCCGGTCTTCGCATTCGTCTCGGTGACGTCGGATGCGCCGGCCGCCAAGTTGGTGTCGGCGCCCGCGAAGGCGCGCACCGCGGCCCCGTGCGTGCAGTCGACGGTCCAGTCGGCGAACGTCACGGCGACGGGTGCTGCCGTCAGCGCTGCGCCGGCGCAGTCCGCGGGATGCGCGCCGGCCGAGCCGGGCGACAGCGCGAGCGCCGCGAATGCGATCGTCGCGGCGCATACGGAGCGGACACGTCGATGGGCCATGAGATCCTCCCCCTGTCCAGGCGGCGCCCTCCCGAGGCGCCCGCCTGACGTGATCGTTACTCCGATGCCCGCGGCGCCTCACCGCCTCGTTGGCGTAGCGGACCAGCACGTTGTCGGAGCCGTCGAACGTCCCGGCGTCGAGCAGGCGGAGCGCGGCGGCCGGCGGCGCTGCGAACGCGGGCGTGCCGTCGCCGAGGACGACCGCTCCCACGACCAGATGCAGCTCGTCGACGAGCCCGGCGGCGAGCAGGTCGTTCCAGAGCGTCCGGCTGCCGAAGACGACGATGTCGCCGCCGGACCCGCGCTTGAGCTCGGCGATCCGCTCGTGGGCGTCGGCGCGGCGGACGATGCGGGTTGTGTCGCGCCACGGGTCGGTCTGGTCGGTCGCGAGGCCGTCCGATACGACGACCTTCTCGATCGCGTTCTCCAGCCGCGAGATCTCACGGTTGGTCGGCGTGTCGAGGTGCTCCACCGGGATGCCGAGCTGCTCCGCGGCGGCCTCGGGATCGTCGGCGACGCCGGGCCAGAAGCCCTTGAACTCTTCGTAGGTGCTGCGCCCGAGCAGCAGCGTGTCCGCCGCGCGGTGCCGCTCCAGGTTGTAGGAGTCGAAGCCGTGGTCCATGGGCAGCGCCATGACGTTGCCGCCCGGCCCCTCGTAGAAGCCGTCGAGGGACACGATGTTGGTGATGATGACCTTGCGCATGGCTGTTTTGAGACACGGCCGGCCCGAAACTCATCGCTCGCCGCGGCGAAGTTCCGTCGAACCACGACGGCAGCGGCGGCATGGTGAAGCGGGCGTCGTCGGTGAGCAGCGCGAGCAGCGCCGGCACGTCGGCGTGCTCCCAGCATGCGGCGCGGCCGGCGTGCGATCAGCCGCAGGCAGACGTTGGTCGTGACCCGGTACAGCCACGCGCGCAGCGAGCTGCGACCCTCGAAGCCAGGCAGGCCCCGCCAGGCCGCGAGCAACGACTCCTGCACCGCATCCTCGGCGTCATGCACCGAGCCGAGCATGCGATAGCAGTGGGCGTATAGCTCGCGCCGGTACCGGCACTCGGCCAGCGGTCAAACGGTCCCGCCGGGCTGGTCTCCCACACCGGCACCTCGTGGCACTTGCCGAAATGTGCAGTCGCGTAGCCGTTGAGCCGCAGCGTCTCGGGCAGCGGCGCGCACGTGTTCGGACGCACCGACGTGTACCCCGGCGCGGCCGTGGCCAGCTCGGTGATCCCGCCCATCCCCACCGCGTGATGATTGCGCCCGCTGATCAGCGCCGCTCGCGTCGGCGAGCACAGCACCGTCGTGTGAAACCGCGTGTACTTCAGCCCATCGCCCGCCAGGCGCTCCGCGGTCGGCGTGCTCACGGGCCCGCCGAACGCGCTCGACGCCCCGACGCCGACGTCGTCGAGCAGCACCACCAGCACGTTCGGTGCGCCCGACGGCGGGCGCACCGGGCGGATGGGCGCGAAGTTCGCATCCGGATCCTTGGCGTCATAGACCACCGTGCCGGCATACGGTCGATCGGGGATCGGGAGCACCGCACGCTGGACCTCATCGCCACCGGACATGCCCGGCCTCCTCTGTATCGCCGCTGGGATCGCCGCCGATGTAAACAGCGCCACGGGTGATTGCGCCTCGCGCACGCCGGGTGAACGCGCCTGCGCTGTCGAACAGCGGCGCGTGGCGCGTTCAGCCCGAAGTGCCTGACTGGACGATCCAGACGTGGCCGTCGGGGTCGGCGAAAGCGCCCGCATAGCCCCACGGCTGCCGGCCGGGCTCGGTGACGATCGCTGCGCCGGCAGCGTGAGCCCGCCGGATCGTCGCGTCAACGTCCGCGTCGGTCTCGGCGCTCAGGTTCAGCACGCATTCGCTCGTTCCGCTGGGCGCGACATCGTGGTCACCGGTGATCCAGTCGAAGCCGCCGGTGGGAATCAGCATGATCCGGACGCCGTCGTTGACTGCGAACTGCAACGGCTCCGGCACGCCGTCGGCCGACCGGTTCCAGTCCGAGCGCGTCGCGGTAGAAGGCGAACGAGCTCCGGCGGGCGGCGATCGGCAGGGCGACGATCAGCAGTGTCGGTCGCACGTGAACACGCACCTCCTCGGGGTAGCTGCCTCTATGACCACGCCGCCTGCGGCAACTCATCGGTCGGTCGACCGTGTGGCCCGAACGTCCCGCGATCGCCGCGGAACTTTCGACCCTGGTCCAAACACCGGCGCGCTGGGCGGGACCTAGGCTTGCGCGCTCCACCCATTCTGAAAGGACGCAGAGATGAAGATGGTTGTGGCGTACGTCGAGCCTGAGCGCTTCGAGCAGATCCGTGAGGACCTGCTCGACCTGGGCTTCGTCTCACTGTCGGTCCTGAGCGCCAACGGCTCGGTCCCCGAGGCCACGATGAGCACGAGCTACCGCGGCGCGACGATGGTGCGGCACCTGCGACCGAAGACCAGGCTCGAATGCGTCGTCGGCGCCGAGCACGCGTCGACCGTGGTCGACACGGTGCTCAAGCACGGTGCCGATCGCTCCTTCGTGTTCGTCGTTCCCGTCGAGCAGGCCTATCCGGCCGCGACGGTCAAGACGGGCGCGCTCGCGGTCGAGTCCGGCTAGACGCCGAACGATCAGCCCTATGCGGGAGTGGGCGGGATGTTCTGGTTGAGCCGGAAGACGTTCTCCGGGTCGTAGGCGGCCTTGAGCGCCGTCAGCCGCTCCCACGTGGATCCCGGGTAGGCGGCGCGGATGCGCTCCTCGCCTTCGTCGGCGTACGCGGTGCGGTCGCCCTGGCTCAGCTCGCTCGCGAGGTCGACGACCCACTCCTCGTGCACCGATCGCTCCTCGGGCCGCTGGTACAGCGCGGCGAGCGGCCTCCGCCTCGGCGATGAACGCGGCGACCACGTCCGCCGTCGCCGGCAGGAACAGCATCCCGCCGACGACCGTGTCCAGCTCGTGAAGGCGGAGCTGCAGCCCGCGTGGCGACGCCGAAGTTCCCGCCGCCCCCGCGGAGCGCCCAGAACAGGTCGGGGTGGTTCTCGGCGTCCACGTGCAGGAGCTCGCCGTCGCGGTCACGACTTCCGCGGCGAGCAGGTCGTCGATCGTGAGGCCGTGCTTGCGGACGAGGAATCCCACGCCTGCGCTGAGCGTGACGCCGCCGATTCCGACCGAGCCCGTACCACCGCCGATCCCGGATCAGGGCGACTGCGCGACGCCGAGCGAGTTGGCGCCGAGGAACTTCGGCGAGTCCTCCTCGTAGTAGACGTCGAGCTCCTTGATGGCGAATCCGGCGCCCGTCACGAGCTCGACGATGGGCCGCGTGAGATGGCATCCGCCGAACAGCCGCTTCTGGACCGGCTCGAGCCGGTGCTGCCAGTGGCGCACGCGCTCGTCCGGGGCCAGGCCGTGCTCGACGAAGTGCAGCGTGCCGCCGGGCTTGAGCACGCGCCGCAGCTCGCCCAACGCCGCATCGACGTCAGGGATGGTGCACATCGTCCACGTCGACAGCGCGGCGTCGAAGCTGTCGTCCGGGAACGGCAGCGACTGCCCGTCCAGGCCCGAGCGCTGCACCGGGATGGTCGTCGCGCCAAGGCGCCTATGCGCGAGCTTCCAGCCGACGTCGGCCGGCTCCACCGCGGCAACCTGGGTGACGGCCGGCGGATAGAAGGGAACGTTGAGGCCCGAGCCGAAGCCGATCTCGACGACGTCGCCCGCGAGCCCTTGGCAGACCCGCTGCCGCTGCGGCGCGGCCGCCTTCATCCTGCAGGCGACGTCGACGATCCGTGGCAGGACCCGCTCGCTGTACAGACCCATGGCCTTCTCCCTTGCTCAGGAACGATCGGTAGGGGTGCAGCGTACGGCGACGCCATACTCGAGCGATGAGCGTCCCGGAAAGCGAGTGGCAGGTCGGGCCGTGGAATCGCTGGTCGTATCAGCACGTCGACCAGGTCGTCGCGACCGTGCCGGTCCATCGCGGGTCCGCGCGCAGCTGGGAGCTCGCCACGGCTGCACCGGCGCTCGACGACCTCGCCGACGGGCTCCTAGACCGGGCCTACGTCGACGGGGTGGCGGTCCTGCACGATGGCGCGTTCGTCCTCGAGCGCTACGGCAACGGCATGGAGCCCGACACGCGCCACCTGTCCCAGTCGGTCGGAAAGTCGGTCCTCGGCCTCCTCATCGGGGTGCTCGCGGAGCGCGGCGAGCTCGAGCCGCAAGCCGGCGCGACTGAACTCGTGCCGGAGGTCGCCGGCGGCGGCTACGAGGGCGCGACGGTCCAGCACCTGCTCGACATGACCGCCGCGATCGACTTCGTCGAGGACTACGCGGTCGACTTCTGGCGCTACGACGTCGCCTGCGGCTGGCATCCGCCGCGGCCGGGCGTCGAGGCGCGGTCGATCCTGGAGTACCTTCCGACGATCGGCCCGGCGGCGTGGCGCCACGGCGAGCGCTTCCACTACGCGACCCCGAACACCGACCTGCTCGGGCTGATCGCCGAGCGGGCCGCCAACGCGCCGCTCGGCGAGCTGATCGCGACCCATCTCTGGGCGCCGCTCGGACCCGAGCACGATGCCGAGCTCACGGTCGACCCGGCCGGCACGGCGGCGATCGGCGGCGGCTTCTGCGCCACGCTGCGCGACTACACCCGCCTGGGCGCGCTCGTACTGCAGGAGGGTCGTGGCAACGTTCCCGGACACTGGATCGCACGGCTCGGCGACGGTGATCCGGCCGCGTTCGCGCACGGCACGAGCCCCGAGGGCGTCTCGGGCGCCGACGGCTATCGCAACCAGTGGTGGCGCCGTGACGGGCGGCCGATGGCGCGCGGCATCCACGGCCAGCTGGTCACCGTCGATCGCCACGCCGGCGTGGTCGTCACGATCCTTTCGTCCTGGCCGGACGCGACCGACAGCGCGCTCGAGGCGGCGCAGCGCACGTTCGTCGCCGAGGTCTGCTCGCGGCTGTCCTGACGGCGACCGCTAGATTGCGCGCGTCGTTCAAAGACAACTGCCCGAAAGGAAGCGGTCCGTTGAAGCACCTCAGAAGTTCCGCCCTGCCGCTCGCCGGCCTCGCGGTGGTCGCGCTGGCGATCCCGGCTGCGGTCGAGGCGAGGAACGGTGGCGGAACCGGACCCAAGATCACCGTCTTGACCCGCAACCTGTTCCTCGGGGCGGACTTGGCGCCTGCGATCAACGCGGCCGGGATTCCGCAGTCGATCGACGGCGCGGGCGTGATCTGGAACGAGCTCCAGAGAACGAACTTCCCGGAGCGCGCCGTGCCGCTCGCGCGCGAGATCAAGCGGTCGAGGGCGGACCTGGTCGGGCTCCAGGAGGTGGCGCTCTGGCGCAAGCAGGCGCCGTCGGACGGCGGCGCGCCGCCGATCAGCCCGCTGCCGGGCGCGACGGCGGCCATCGCGGTCGAGCAGGACTTCCTCGCGCTCCTGCGGCGGCAGCTGAAGCGGGTCGGCGCCAAGTACCGGGTCGTCGTGGTGCAGAAGGAGTTCGACGCTGAGCTGCCCGTCGACGTCGACGGCTCGGACGCGACCGGTACCGGGCCCCTGGCCGCCTTCGGCGCCGACTTCGACGCGCGGCTCACCATGCGCGACGTGATCCTGGTCAGGAAGGGCAGCAAGGTAAGGGTCGGCAAGACTCGCAAGCGCCACTTCGAGACCAGGTACGAGCCCAACGTGGGCGGGATCACGATCCCGGTCGACCGCGGCTGGGCCTCCGTCGAGGCCAGGATCCGCGGCAAGAGCAGTCGGTTCCGCTTCATCGACACCCACCTCGAGGCGTTCGGCGATCCCTCGATCCGGGAGACGCAGGCCAAGGAGCTGATCGCCGGGCCGCTCGACACCGGCAAGCAGGTGATCCTCGTGGGCGATCTCAACTCGGGCATCGCCAGGCACAACGAGCCCGAGCGGCCAGGCGACGACCTCGCGTTCAAGGCACTGGCCGGCTTCGGGATGAAGGACAACGGCGCCGTCCAGAGCTGCTGCTACGACGACCTCTTCGACGCGAACGCCGGCTTCGACCACACTGTCGACCATGTCCTCACCAAGCGACCGCTCAAGACGATGAGGGCATACGTGACGGGGGACGATGCGGGCGAGAGAACACCGTCGGGACTGTGGCCGTCGGATCACGGCGGAGTGGTGAGCAGGCTTCAGCTGCGGAACTGATCCGGCGTCCGGACCTGGACGAGCAGCGGTGCTGCTCCCGCGGCGCGAGCGTTAAGCCGCGACCACGAGCAGCACCGCCCAGGCGAGGTATGCGGCCGCCGCGCCCGCGGTGGCGATGCGCGCGCGTCTGTCGGCGCCGGTGCCGATCGCCTGCGCCGCGACCGCTGCAAGGACGAATCCGGCGCAGGCGGCGACGAGCTGGGCGACGAGCGGCCACGGCCGGCCGAGGCAGCCTTCCTCGCACAGCAGCTCGTAGGCGACCCACGCGAGCCAGGTGGCGAACGCCGCGGCGCCGAGGACCGCGAGCGCGAGCAGGGCGCGCAAGGTCGTCAGCGCAGCGGCGCGCGGACGATCCGGCTACGTGAGCCGTGCTTCGAGAACGCGCTCGCGCTGACGGTGTACGGGCCGCTGGCGGCGGGCGGCAGGCGCAGCGAGGTTGCGCCGACGCGCCGGCGCACGCGCACCCGACGCGCGGCCGCGACGTCGGGCGCGCCGGCCTGCGCCACGGCCACGAGCAGCGTCGTGGGCCGGCGCTCGCGGCCGCGCCGCGCGAACCGGTAGCGGACCTTGGCGCGCGCTCGCGCTCGCGTCGCGGTGATGCGCGGCGCCGGGACCTCGGCGCCCATGTCCTGCGCTCTCGCCGTCGCGGACAACTGCGTCGCGCCCACCGTGCATGCGTCCGCCTCGGCGTTGAAGGTGTTGGGAGCGCCCCACTTGCCCTGCCGCCGCGGGGCGACGGGACTGGAGGACGACGCGCCCCACTTGCCGCGCCAGGCCATGAACGGCGTCGAGGGCGTGACGACCTCGAGCGTCGGCGCGACCTGGTAGCCGCCGCCGCGGTGGTAGTCGTCGGGCAGGAAGCCGCGCGGATTCACGCCCGGGGAGACATAGGACGCGTGCGAGGCGAGCGCGACATACACGACCGGAGCCCCCGCCGGCGTCTTCTGGACCTGGCTCCAGGCGCAGCGCTCGCCCCCGTCGTGCTGCGCGTAGGTGGCGACGTCCGGCGCTCCGTCGGCATCCAGGCCGACCTGGATGAACTCCCAGTCGCCCTCGTGGACGCCGAAGCCGAGCACGTTTTGCGGGTTGTAGTAGGAGAAGAGCCAGTACTGCAGCCAGGTCTTGCCGCCGGTGGTCAGCCCGCGCCCGTAGACGCGGTCGCCGTAGCCGGCGGCGCGCAGCCGCTGCGCGTCCTGCTGGTAGAAGCCGTTCGCCGCGTCGAGGAAGTCCGCCGTGTTCGCGCTGCGGCCGTCCGCGTAAGCCGGATCGCCGAGGAACGCGAGCGACAGGTCCGCCAGCGGGTCGGCGGGATTGGCCGCGGCGATCCGGGCACCGCCGGCGACCAGGAAGTTCTGGCGCGTGCCGGCGACGAAGTTGTCGGTCATCTCCGCGGCGGAGTCGGCGAAGTAGGTCTCCTGGCTCTCGTAGCGCAACTGCGGCGAATAGCGGCGCACGAGATCCTCGAGCGAGGGCGGCGTCGCGGACGCCTGTGCCGACTGGGCGCTGCGGTTGTTGGCGATGTCGCTCGCGGTGACTGAGTACACGTACGCCGTCCCGCCCGTGACGGAGGTGTCCGAGAAGGCGGACGTGCTCAACCGCGACGGGTTGACCCGCGTGAACGGGCCCGCCGCGCTCGTTGCGCGATACACGTCGTAGCCGTCGAGGTCGGCGTCCGTCACGTCGCTCCAGTCGAGCTCGACGCGGCCGAGGCGCGCGGTCGCGTTGAGACCGGCCGGCGGCGCGGGCGCCGCTTTGTCGGTCGTGTCGCGGCCGGCGTCGAAGTGCGCGCGGACGGTGGCCGCGTCGAGAGCCGTCCCGTAGACCGCGATCTCGTCGGCGCGCCCGCGGGTGTGCTGGGAGGTCGTGCCGTTGCGCATGACGTGCCACGGCATCGCCGCCGGGGCCGCGCCGGCGCCAGCGCCACTGTGGACGAGCGCGCCGTCGATGTAGAGGCCGGTGGCGCCGCCGGCGACCGTCAGCACGACGTGGTGCCAGCCGTCGCGCACGCTCGCCGTCGCCAGCGACGTCGTGAACGTCGTGCCGCCCGCGCGATACGCGACCCGCCCGCCGCTGTCATACGCCAGGATCCAGCCCGCCGACGCCGTGGCGTCGCGCATCAGGGCGACGCCTGCCTCCCAGAAGAACCATCCCTCCAGCGTCGCGGCTCCCACGACCGGCGCACCGCCGGCCTCCAGCTGGTCGTCGACGCCGTCGAAGCGCACGGCGCGGTCAGCATCCGCACTCAGCGCGCCGCGGGCGCCGAGCCCTGGAGCGCCGAGATAGCTGCCGGGCGCGGCGCGTCCGCTCGCGTCGGCAGCGACCGTCCCGGTCGGCTCGCCGAGGCGCCAGTAGCCCTCCACGCCCTGGGCCGCGAGCACCGCGCCGGGGTACGGCGCGCCCTGCGCCACGGCGCTCGTCGGGGTTACGCCGCCGGCGGCCAGCACCGCCACCAGCGCCGCCGTCAACGTCCCGCACGTCCGTGCTCCGAATCCCGTCCTCACGCAAGGCCGACTGTAGGCCGACGGTCGCGGGCGCGCAATCCCCCGCCGTGAGACACTGGCTCGCGTGACGGAGACGACGCGCGCGCGCCGGCGCCCGCGACGCAAGGGCGGGACCATGCGCGACGGCGAGCGCCGCCAGCTCGCCCTGGCCTCGCGCCGCGATGCGCAGCCCGCCGCGCCACCCCGATCCGGCGACTGGGCGCGGGTGCTGTGCGACGGCGGCTCACGCGGCAACCCTGGGCCGTCGGCGATCGCCGCCGTGCTGCTCGAGCCGCGCGGAAACGCGGTGGATCAGCAAGCGGCCCGGATCGGCGACGGGACGGCCGCGGTGGCGGAGTACCGCGCGATCCTGTTGGGCCTCGAGCTCGCGGCCACGCGCGGCGCCGACCCGCTCGAGGTCTGCAGCGACTCGCGGCTCGCGATTACCGCGCTGCGCGGCCGGATGCCGGCCGACTCGGCGCTCGCCGCGCTGGCCCGCGAGGTCGCCGTCGCGGCGCACGCGTTTTCCGCCGTGCGCTGGACATGGCACCCGCGCGCCGACAACGACGCCGCCGACGTGCTCGTGCGCGAGCTGCTCTGGGGACCGAGCGGCTCGCCGTGACGATCGCCGGCGTGAGCTACCGCGTCGGGCCGGAGGACGGCTCGCTGGTCGTCAAGACCTATCGCGAGGGCGTGGCCGCGAAGGCCGGGCACGACCTCGTGATCGACGTCACGCGCTGGCAGGCGACGATCGACACCGACGCGGGCACGATTGAGCTCACTGCGGACCCGCGCTCGCTCGAGGTGCGCGAGGGCGTGCGCGGCGTCAAGCCGCTCACGGACCGCGACCGCGGCGAGATCCGCAGGAACATCGACGAGAAGGTGCTGGGCGGGCAGCCGATCGAGTTCCGCTCGAGCGCGGTGCGAATGCCGGAGGGCGCGGGCCGGCTCACGGTCGACGGCGAGCTCACGATGGCGGGCAGCGCCCGTCCCGTGACGGCGCAGCTCGATGTCAGCGGCGACGGCCGCGTCGCGGGAACGATCGAACTCACCCAGACCGCCTGGGGGATCAAGCCGTATCGCGGGCTGATGGGCGCGCTCAAGGTCCGCGACGAAGTGGAGATCGTCGTCGACGCGCGCCTGCCGGCAGCGGCCGACGGCGCCTGACGTCGACCGCGTGGCGATGGCCCGCGAGTGCTATCGGCAGGAGTTGGATGGTGCGTCTCGTCCATCATCGGTCCCAGCCTTCGATCATGGCGCGGTAGCCCGCAGCGCATTCTGTAATCGCGGCTCGCATCCCTTCGCCAAGGGTACCTGCGTGCAAGCGCTCACCCGCGTGCTTTCCGCCGGTTCGGGTGTGCCGGTGCATCTCGTTGAATCCATGCGCGGAGTCGTAGACGCGGATCGCGTGGCGGCCTTCGTCGCTGGCCAGGGTCAGCGTGACCGAGTAGCGGACGACCTCCCGCTGCTCGGTCACGGGCTCGACGAAGAGGCGCACGTTGTGGTCGAGCCGGCGGAGGTAGGAGCCGCTCATACGACGACGGCGAGCACGCGCGGGCGAGCCCTGGTCTTCATCGGGGCGGGTCCGGCCGGCGTGCTGCTGTCGTGGTCAGTCGCACCGGAGAGCACCCTGCCAGACGGGGCGGCGTTCTTCAGCGGGCTAAGGCCCGGATGAGGATTTCCTTGAACGCTCGAGCCCTCTCGCACAGGCGAACGGGCCTACCCTGTGAACGGAGAGCTACGTATCGTCACGCGTGCGCTTCGATTGCGTGCCGATACTCCCGCCGCTCGCTCGACTTGTGGGATCGCATGCAAGGGTGGCTCTCATGACCGATAGGTGCCATCCCCGATCGCGCGACCTCTATCCGCGGCAGTGCGTCGGACACATGGAACGCGAGCCGGCCGGCTGCAACTGCGGCTCGTGATCTATCCGGGCGAGCATGTCTGCGACATCGAACTCGACGAAGACCACGAGGCCATGGTGGCGTTCGCGACGGTGTGCGGTCCAGTCGAGGACGACCAGCACGCTGACGCGTGCGAGGTACCGTGTCACGTCTATCTCGACCGCCCGCTCGGCGATCGCGCTGTGCGCGATGGGCACTTCGGGCACGCGATCCCGTACCGCAATGTCTATGCAGAGCTCGGGGCCGAGTTCGAGCGCAGGATCGACGCCGACGACGCGGGCTGATCACGCGGCGACGCGGGTGAAGCGCTCGAACCGCGCCTCGAGCCGGGCCGGATCCGGACGGTCGCCAGGCCGGCGCGGCATTGAGATCGACGCGCCGTGAAAGCCCTGCAGGCCGGCGCGCAGCATCGGGCCGTCGATCTCGCGCAGCAGACGGCCGGCGATGTGGATCATGCCGGCGGGATCGATGCCGAGCAGGTCGCGATCGAACGCGAGGTGGTGGATCGCACATAGGGCGAGGCCGTTGACGACGGCCGCGATCCCTGCAGCCTCGATGTCCGGGGCGTTCCTCGCCTCGGGCGCCGATGACCCAAGCCCGCTTGTGCTGTGGCCTGTTGAGCCGAGCCAGGCCGGCGCCGAGGGACCCGAGTCCGATCGTGTCCCATCGGTCCCGGGCGCGCCGCTCGCGCGCGAGCCGACGACGCTCATACTCGCGACGAGCGCTGTCCCCGGCGGTTCCGCCGTCGACCCTTGAGTTTGCGAGGTCCTGCCGATTCGGTCCCGGGCCCGACTGTGGCTTCACGCGGCTTCATCGTCACCAGCCCACAGCCTCCCCCGCAGCCCCGACGCCCGGGCCACCGGCCGCCGCACGGCGGCGCGGATCGCCTCCTCGGTCCCCGCCAGGATCAGCAGCTCGCGCGCCCGCGTGGCGGCCGTGTAGAGCAGCTCGCGCGTGAGGATGCGCGAGCTCGGGTCGGGAAGCAACACCGCGGCGGTGTCGAACTGGGAGCCCTGGCTCTTGTGGATCGTCATCGCGTAGACGGTGTCGACGGCCTTGAGCCGTGGCGGGCTGAACAGCTGCACCTCGCCGCGCCGCTCGAAGGCTGCGGCTAGGCGATCCCCGTCGGACTGCACGACGACGCCCATGTCGCCGTTGTAGAGCTGGAGCTCGTGGTCGTTCTCGGTTACGAGCAGCGGACGGCCGGCGTACCAGGCAGCGTCGGCCTCGGTGCCCAGCCAGCCCTCGATGCGGGTGTTCCAGCTTGCGACGCCCTGCCTGCCTCGGCGGTGCGCGCACAGGAGCCTGAAGGCGCCGAGGGCGTCGATCGCCGCGCGGGCGGCGCCTGAACCCGCAGCCTCGATGACGGCGCCGGCGGCGGAGAGCGCGCGGTCGCGGATCGGCGCCAACGCGCTCTCCGAGACTGGATCGGCGACGTCGACCGGGATCCATGACACGCCCTCGGGAGCGTCCTCGAGCACCGAGATCACCGCGTCGGCGTCGCCGCGGCCGATCGCGTCCGCCAGTGCCGCGATGCCCGCGCCGAAGCGGTGGACGCGGTCGAGGACGACGATGCCGTCGCCGATCGTGGCGCCGTGTGGTGGCGCGTGGGCGGCGACGTCGTGGCCGGTCACCCGACTCAGAAGCCCCAACGCCCCCGAGCTCAACAGCAGGCGATCCCGCGCGGGACCGACGACGTCGCCGAGCACCGCGCCGGCCTCGATCGAGGCCAGCTGTCCGGGGTCGCCGACAAGCACCAACCGCGCGTCCGGGCGGATCGCCTCCACGAGCCGTGCCATCAGCGAGAGCGACACCATCGACGTCTCGTCGACGATCACCACGTCGTGCGGCAGCCGCTGTCCGCGGTTGTGCCGGAAGCGGCTGTGGCTGTCGGGACGCCAGCCGAGCAGGCGATGAAGCGTCGAAGCCTGCAGTGCCAGCAGCTGCTCGCGCACCGCGTCGCTGACCGCCAGAGGGCCAGCCTCCGCGTGGACCGCCTCCTCGAGCCTGGCGGCCGCCTTGCCTGTCGGTGCCGCAAGCGCGACGAGCGGCGGTGCGGCCCCCGTCGCCACCGCCTGCTCGACCAGCAGCGCGACGATGCGCGCCACCGTCGTGGTCTTGCCGGTGCCCGGGCCACCGGCGACGACGGCGAGCCGGCGAAGAACCGCAGAGGCCGCCGCGACCGCCTGGCGGCCGCCCTCCTCGCCCGGAAACACTCGCGCGATCCCGGCTGCGAGCACGTCGGGGTCGACGGCGCCAACGCCCTCGCTCAACGCGCGCAGGTCCGCCGCGACCGCGCGCTCCTCGCGCCAGTAGCGGTCGAGGTAGAGCAGCGTGCCCTCGAGCCGCAGCGGCCTGCCGAGCAATCCGCTCGCGCGCACGCGATCGACCCAATCCGACGGCCAGGGCAGCGTCGCGAGATCGACCGGCTCGTCCGTGTCGACCGTCGCGGTATCCCTGATCGTCGCCAGATCGACATGGACGTGCCCGAGTCGCGGCGCGCGCACCGCGAACGCCACGGCCAGCGCGACCGCGTCGTCGCGCTCCTCGCCGAGCTCCGCGAGCCGAGCGGCGACGTGCACATCGGCCGCCGCTAACACGCCTGCCTCGTTGAACTGGCGCAGCAGCCCCGCCGCCCGCGCGACGCGGCGCACCGCGAAGGGATCGATCGCGGTCACGCGACCGCCGCTCCATCGAGCACGTCGCTGAGCTCGTCGACCAGGGCCGGAGCCGGCCGCCAGGCGAAGACGCCGCACGGCGATCCGTCGACGGTCGGCGTCTTCGGCCCGCTCATCCCGCGCAGGAACAGGTAGAGCACGCCCGCGAGATTGCGGTCCGGGTCATAGCCGGGCAGGCGCCAGCGCAGGTAGCGGTGAAGCGCGGCGGTGTAGAGCAGCGCCTGCAGCCCGTAGTGCGCTCGCTGCATCTCGGCGGCGAGCGCCTGTGGGCGGTGGTGCCAGGCGGTCAGCTCCTCGTCTGGCGGCCCGAGCCGGTTGGTCTTGTAGTCCACGACGGCGAAGCGCTCCCCGCCGACGCGCACGACGAGGTCGAGGCTGCCGGTGAGGTAGCCGCGGACGTCGTGGTGGAGCGCCGGATCGGCGAGCCGGTCCGCGTAGCCGGCGAGAGGGTCGCCGGGAGGGAGATGGCGGCGGAGCGCGTCTCCCATCGCCCCGAGCACGAACCGGCCCACCGGCTCGTCGCCGCCGGCGAGCGGCAGCTCGAACTCCAACTCGTCGAGGCGGTCCGGCCGCGCGACGTCGCGCAGGCGGATGCCGCCGACGAGCGGGCCGAGCGGCGTCTCGATCGCCGCGCGCAGGCCGGCGACGACACGCAACACCTCCCCGATCTCGACCGCGCGCCGGGCCTGCGCCGCCGCCAGCTGCACCGCCAGCTCGGCGTCGAGATCCCCGGCGGCGAAGTCGGTCGCCTCCAGTACCCGGTGCACGAGCGTGCCGACCTGGACTCCCACCGGCATGCCGGCCAGCAGCGACGGCGCGGCCAGCGCGCCGTCGCGCGGCGCGGCCAGGTCGGGCACCGGCGTCGCCGCGTCCGGCTCGTCGCTGAGCACGCTTTCCTCCGGCTCGCTCGCGACGCGCGCCTCGTACGTCCCGGCCGTCATCGCGCTGAACGAGGTGCGGCGCCAGCGCATGTCGAGGTCACGGTCGAACTCCGCCGCCGCCAGGCCCGTGCGCTGCTCGAGCGGAGGCGCCCAGCTCGTCGAAGCGCCCCGCGTCGACCGCTCGACGGCGACGCGGCCGGGCGCGGCCGCCGCGAGCGCATCGAAGCGCGCGACCGCGGCGGCGTCGTCCGGCACCGAGTCGCCGTACGGCGCCACGTTCCCCTCCGCGTCGCGCGCGAACAGCAGCCGCCCGAGCGGCGAGTTGCGGCTGTCCCACGTCGGAGCCCACCACACGACCGCCTGATGCCGGGCGCGCGTGAGCGCGACGTATGCGAGCCGCAGCTCCTCGCCGCGCTGCTCGACGACGTTCTGGTCGCGGTGGCGCCGGTACGCGTCGCCCTCGAGCGCCACGTCGATCGTGCGCCGGTTGCCGGCCGCGGCGTCATGGAACGAGACGGGCTCGCGCTCGCGCGGGATCGGCCCCGGATCCCACAGGTAGGGCAGGTACACGATCGGGAACTCGAGCCCCTTGCTGCGGTGGATCGTGAGGACCTGGACCGCCTCGGCGTCGGACTCGAGCCGGCGGCTGCGCTCCTCGTCGCCGGTGTCCTGCGCGGCCTCGGCGATGCGCCGTCGCAACCACGCGGCGAGCGCCGTCGTCCCCCGCTGCTCGCTCACCGCGGCGCCGTGGAGCAACTGGCCCACGTGCCGGAGATCGGTCAGCTCGCGCTCGCCGCGCGCCCTGCGCAGGATCCGCTCCGGCAGCCGCTCGGTCAGCGTGACGGTCTCCGTGAGCGATGCCATGCCCTTGAGCCGCAGCAGTCGCGACCAGTCGTGGAGCCGTCCGTGGACGTCCTCCCACGTGTCCTCTTCCGCCTCCGCCACCTGCTCGGGCGACCAGCCGAAGAAGCACGTGAGCGCGGCGGCGTGTGCCCGGATGGACGAGCTGGGCCGCTCGATCGCCTCCAGCAGGCGGAGCCATTCCAGCGCCGGCTCCGTGGCGAAGACGCTGCCGGCGCCGTTGATGACGGCGGGAACGCCCGCTGCCGCGAGCGTGTCCCGTACCAGTGCGGCATCCCGGTTCTTCGGCACGAGCACGGCGACATGGCGCGGCTCGACGGGTTGGCGATCGACTTGCGCGGGCGACGACAGCAGCGCCACGAGGTCGGCGGCTAGATCCTGCGCGACGTGCTCGCGCGCGGAGTCCTTGCGCGCGAATCCCTTCCGCGTGAGATCGAGCGTCGGCTCGTCGCGGCGGACGACGCGGACCCGGAGGGGCGCCGCGTGCGCCGCCGCGGCCAGCCTCGGCGCCTGGTGCTCGTCGGCGGCGCGCACACGCGGGTAGAGGATCCCCTCGTGCCCGAGCCTGACGCCCGCGAACAGCGCGTCATAGGCGTCGATCAGGCCCTGATCGCTGCGCCAGTTCACGCTCAGCGTCGCGTGCGTGCCGGCGGCCTCGACCGCGTCGAGGTAGGCGTAGACATCGGCGCCGCGGAACGCATAGATCGCCTGTTTCGGGTCGCCGATGAGGACGAGCGTCACGCCACCGTGGCCGAATGCGCGCTGCACCATCTCCCACTGCACCGGGTCGGTGTCCTGGAACTCGTCGACGAGGACGATGTCGTAACGGGCGCGCAGCCGCTCCGCCACGCCCGCTCCGGACAGCGCGTCGCGCAGCCGGATCAGCAGGTCGTCGTAGGTCATCACGGCGATCCGGCGCTTGCGCTGCTCGAGCTCCACGCGCGCCGCGCACGCGAGCCGCCTGCGCATCTCCGGCACGCGACCGCTCGCCGGCGCGATCGGCACCGCCGGGTTCTCGATCGCCTCGGTAGCGATCGCCACGGCCTCGGCGCGGCGGAAAGGAGGGGAGTCGCCGCCGGCGAAGCGCCGGACGTACAGGTCGCCGACGACCTCCTGGACGAGATCGCGCAGGTCGTCGACGAACGTGGTGTCGGGCTCGAGGTCGCCGGCGATCCCGAGGCCGCCGAGGACCTCCTGGCAGAAGCCGTGGGTGGTGGCGATCGTGGCCGCGTCGAAGTCGGCGAGCGCGCGCCGCAGCCGGTCGCGACGCAGCGCGACGTCCGTGCCGGCGAGCAGCCGCACGACCTCGTCGCCGCTCGGCGGCACGCCCGCGAGCACCCGCGTCAGGCCGCGCTCCACGCCGACGAGCCGCTCGCGAACGCGCTCGCGCAGCTCGCCCGTGGCCATGCGGGTGAACGTGACGAGCAGCAGCCGGTCGAGCGGCGTGCCTTCCGCGACGTAGCGCGCCGCCAGCGCAGCGATCGCGTACGTCTTGCCCGTCCCCGCGCTCGCTTCGAGCACCGTGACGCCGGTCGGGAGCGGTCCGCAGATCTCGAACGGCCGGCTCACCGGAGCTGCTCCACCGCGAGCAGCCCGTCCCACAGCTGGTGGGCGTAGCGCCCGAAGCGGCCGTCGGCCACGACATCCTCGTATGACCGCACGCCGCCCAGGACGAGCACGTGCTCGCGCTCGGCATCCTCCTTGCCGTAGTTCCACTCCGACACCCACTCGCCGCGCGCATCACCGCCCGCCGCGTACGCGGCCGACGTGCGGCAATAGAGCGGGAGCGGCTCGCGCATCCCTCGGTCGTAGAGGTCCACGAGCGTCGCGAGCTGGTCGAGCGCCCACTCACGCCCGCCGGCGGGCGGCGTGATCCGAGCGATCGCGATGCCGTCGCCGGCGGAGCGCCCGACCGTCACGGCCGAGAACGACCGCTCGGGGTGCGCCGCGACGAGCGCCAGCAGCCGCACCCACGCCGTGATCCGGTGCTTGGGCGCAACGCGCGAGTAGGTGACGGTGCGCAGCACGTCGCCGCTCAAGCCGGGGACCGTGCCGGTCAACCGCGCGCCGCGCGGGAGCTCGACCCGGACGTCGACCGAGTCGGCGGCCGCCAGGCCTTCCGCGGCCGCCACGATCGCGTCGACGATCGGGAAGATCTCCTTGACCACCGGCTCGCCGAGCACCCCGGGCGGCAGCGTGCCGCGAGCGATCTCGGCGAGGATCGCGGACCGCCCGTCGACGCCGGCCAGCCGCGCCTCGAGCAGCCGGTCGCCCACGTCCCACTTCGCGAGGCCGTCGAGCTCGATCGGCAGCTCGTCCTCGACCTCGTCCGTGAAGTCACCGACGCTGATCCCGAGCCGCTGCCGCAGGAACGCGCGCACCGGATGCTGTGCGAAGCGCACGAGATCCTCGATCTCGACGAGCCGCAGCTCGCTCGCGTCGAGTGGCCGGGAGAGGAACGGCGGCGGGTGGGCGCGCGGGCCGTCGAGCGCGCGGGCGCCCGCGAGCGTGATCGAATCGAAGCTCCAGCTGCGCCCGCCGACGAGCGCTCCGGACTCGAAGTTGCGCGGGTCGAACGGCTGTAGCGGATGCCGCACCAACACGCGCTCGCGCGCCGAGCCGCGCTTCACCCGGACGGTGGCGTCGACGACGTCGAGCAGCTCGCCGACCGGTACCGCGGGAGGTTGCAGCGCGTTCGTGCGTTCGTCGTTGCCCGTGTAGGTGACGATGAGCCGGTCGGTCGCTGCGAGCAGCGCGTCGAGCAGCATCTGGCGGTCCTCGCTGCGTGGATCGCGCTCGCCGATGAGCGGGTCGTCGAGCGTCAGGTCGTCCCCGTCCCGTGGCGCCTTGCGCGGGAACGCGCCGTCGTCGAGGCCGAGCAGGCACACGACCCGGTGCGGGACGGAGCGCATCGGCACGAGCGTGCAGACGGTCAGGTGGCCGGTCCGGAAGTTCGCGCGCGTGGGGCGCGGCTGCAGCCGATCGGCGAGCAGCGCGCGCAGCTCCGCAGGCGCGATCTCCGTCGTGCTCGCCGCCGCCTCCTCGACCACGTCGTCGAGCACTCGCTGCAGCTCGGCGCGCTGCCAGGCGTCTCCGACCGTCAGCGCGTCGGCGGCCGTGGCGATCGCGGCGGCCCACGCCGCGACGGGCTGGGGCGTGCTGAGCGCGGCGAGCGACGCCTGCAGGCGGTCGACGAGCTCGGCGAGTCGACCGGCGAGGTCGATCGCGCCGCTCTCGACGTCGTCGAGCGGCAGCACGCCGGCGAACAGGCGCTGGTCGTCCTCGGTCATCGTCACTCCCGCGAGGAGGCGATCGAGGCCGAAGCGCCACGTACCGGCCGCGAGCGCGTCGAGCTTGAACGGCGCGCGGTGGGCGGCGTCGAGGCCCCAGCGGACTCCGCTCCCGGACACCCAGTCGCGGATCCGGGTCAGGTCGTCGTCGTCGAGCTGGAACCTGCGCCGGACAGGCTCGCGATCCGCGAGGTCGAGCACCTGTGACGCGGTCAGCCGCTCCGCAACGAGATCGATCAACTCGGCGACGACGCCCAGCACCGGGTTTGTCTGGCGCAGCGACCGGTCGGCGAGCCGCGCGCGCAGGTCCACCGGGCGGACGTCCTCGGGCAGCTCGTCGCCGCCGGCGCCGAACGTCGCCTGGATCAGCGGCGCGAACGCCTCGATGTCCGGGCACATCACGATCACGTCGCGCGGCTCGAGGGTCGGGTCGTCCGCCAGCTCGTGCAGGATCGCGTCGCGCAGGACCTCGACCTGTCGCGCGCGGCCGTGGCATGCGTGCACCCGCAGGCTGCGGTCGCCGGAATCGAGCAGCGGGCGCTCATCGTCCTGGACCGTTAGAGGCGGCGAGCGGTCGGCGCGCACGTCAGCCTGGATCCGCGCCAGCAGCGTGGCGCTGGAGTGCTCGACCGGATGGTGATGGGTGACGTGCTCGCCGGCGCTCGCGAGCACGAGCTGCAGCTCGCGCGCGTCCTGGCCCCAGGACGCCAGCAGCCGGTTGCGCACGGCATCGGCCGTCGTGTCGTCGTGGCGACGGATCACCGGTTCGCGGGTCGCGAGCGTCTCCCAGAGCACGGGCGACGGGTGCAGCAGGAACAGGTGCACGTCGCGCGCCACCGCGAGCGCGCGGAGCACGTCGAGCCGCGCCGCGGGCAGGCGGGTCAGGCCGAAGACG
>Ga0126306_10000203_pt1 | contig 23808 bp, 31 predicted proteins | sample Plot27_FD_92592 | JGI IMG/M metagenome (GOLD analysis project Ga0126306, IMG submission 92592) | Serpentine soil microbial communities from UC McLaughlin Reserve, CA, USA - Plot27 | ecosystem: Environmental > Terrestrial > Soil > Grasslands | place: USA: UC McLaughlin Reserve, Lake County... | reverse complement strand
TCTTGGCCACCGAGACCACGAGCCTGAGGTTCTTCTCGATGAGGCGCTGGCGGGCACGGGTGTCGCCGGCCTTGGCCCGCCCTGAGAGCTCTATCTCCTCGGCGTGCGTCAGCAGAGAGCCCTGGCCGATGTGCGCCAGGTACTTGGCAAGCAGCTCGGGGGTCTCCGACTCCCGCTCTGCCTTTACCGTATCCGGTCTCTTCTCTATAGTCGTCGCCAACTCGCCCTCCTTCAGAAATGCGATTCTACTCAAAATCAGTTTTAGAAACTACTCTTAGTTTCCCCTCAAAGCCACGTTCCTAAACTTGCCCGGCCGTGCCCCGCCGCTAACAGTGGTACTCTTCACTCTTATTTTCCGCCTGCGACTGCATATACGTAACAGAGTGGCAAAAGGTTGCCACACCGCGACAGTTGTTGTGGGTTTGATCACAATAAGGGCGTAACGCTAGATTGGATGACCGACCGGCGGGCGAGGTTATACACTAGGGGCGTGGAGAGCGCGCCCCGCATACCCGACCGCATCCGCCAAGATCTTCCGAGCATCGTGGCCTCGTGGCGGGATGATCGCCGTGGAGGCGCCGAGGACGGCGCCTACTCCCGTTTGGTTGGGGGGATGGAGCAACTAGTCTCCGTGTTCGTCGACTTCCTGCGCAGCCCGGAATCCGTAGAGACCTTCAGCCGGGGGGGAGCCGTCCGAGGACTGGTGGGCGAGATAGCCGAGAGCCAGCACGTTCTGGGGCGCGACGCGGTCGGGGTCATAGAAGACTTTGCGGCTCTGCGACGGTGCATCTGGCGTTCGGTCGAGAAGGGCTTGGACCTCGCCACGCTCGACGGCGGCGAGGTCGCCGCCTTCTTCTTGAAGTTGATGCGGGCCTCGGACTGGGTGACAGAGGCGGGTTTGGAGGCCTTCGACGCCATCGTGCGCCGCGAGATGGAGCAGGCCCTTGGCCGGGCGGCGGCTACGGACCTCGTGACCGGCCTGCCGGACCGGGACCAGTTCAACCGACTGCTCCTTCCGCGGGCCGTCACCTCGCACGAGCTGTTGTGCGTGGCGATCTTTGACGTCGCGCACTTTACGGAGACTGTGGCGGCGGGGGAGGTCGAGCGCGCGCGGGAGGTCTTGCGGAGGCTCGCGGCCGTCGTGCGGGAGGCTGCTCCTGAGGGGGCCGTCTGCGCCCGTTTCGGGGACGATGAGATCTCTGCCATTCTCCCTGGGCAGGGTAGCGAGGAAACCTATCGCGTTGCGGAGAACGTTTTGGAGCGTCTAGCCGGAGACGAAGATGGCTTTGAGGTGGATGTCGGGGTAGCGGAGTATCCGGCACACGGGACGAACCCCGAGGGGCTTATAGGCGAGACCCTCAAGGCGCTCAAGATGGCCAAGCGCGTCGGCGGCAGCGGCATCGTGGTCGCCCGTTGAACCGGGGGCGGGCGGAATAGCCATCTTCAACAGCCTTCCCGTCAAGGGGGGGCCGACCGGGCCGTCGAGAGGTTCCGCGAGCGCCGCGGCAACGTTCAGCGTTTCCCCGGGTTTGTCTGCATGGAGGTCTTGAGGGCTGAGGCCGGCGACGAGGTGCTCGTCATCACGCCGGGGCGGGACCGCGAGGCCTTCGACGCGTGGGTGCATAGCGAGGAATTAAGTTCACGGTCCGCACGTCCCGTCCTGACGTTGACGCTGACAGCCATTCCCTAGAGAAAGAGGCGCGGCTATCCTCCTGGCACACCAACGACGAGAGGGTATGGATGATCGCTGTTATTAACCGGCTGCCGGTGAAAGAAGGTATGGTCGACCAGGTCGTCGAGCGGTTCGCGAACGGTCGGGGGTTCGTGCAGGAGTTCCCAGGGTTCGTCTGTATGGAGGTCCTGCGCTCCGAAGGCGCGGACGAGGTCATCGTCATTACCCGTTGGCGAGACAGAGAAGCCTTCGACTCTTGGGTCCATAGCGATGCATTCAAGGCGGCGCACGGCAGGAGCGCTGGCAGCGGACCGTTGAGAGGACACCCACAGATGGGCACCTACGAGGACTCTGTAACGCGCGAGTCGGAGCTACCACAGAGCTAACAGAGAGGCGACGCGGCGCGGGCCGCTCAGCCAGAGTCAAGAGTACGCGCCACACTCGATTCTGATGCCAGGAGCGGATCTAGTGCCAGCGCTAATGCCAGCGAAAATCCCGCTAAACAAGCGGGTTCTGGCAACACTGGCATTAGAGTTGGCGATTTCTCAGAAGAGCTGTCCGCCGACCTCGCAAACTCGCCTGCTTGGTACACGAGGTAGGCTGCGGGGTGCAAGCTGCAGGGAGCGCCCTAGCGGTTGCTGAAGCCCCTGGCGACCACCGTCGCCCACGAGGTCTTCGCCGATACCCACCGCTGGTCGGAGGTACTGCCGCGCGTCGAGGCGTCCCTGAACGAAGCAGGGACTGTGTGATTCTTGAGAACCGACCGGCGGCACGAGAACATGCGGGTGGAGACCGACGCGCGGCAAGAGGCGAGGGAGGGGAGGGCGGCATGATCTTGTACGGCGAAGCGGCCGCGCTGACAGCGCAGAACATGGGCAGGACAGGGCCAATATCCACGAACCCGGGGGGTGGCCCGTGGGCTTCGCTGCTGGTCATCGCGCTCTTGTTCACCGTGATAAGCGCGGTCGTAGCGGGCGTGAGCGTGCGCCACGGGATGCGCCGGTTGGGCTGGGGTTGGACGGACGCCTCCGTGCTGTCTACGCTCGCCTCGGCTTACGTTCTCTGGAGATTGGCGTGAGCGTGCTCGAGCTTGGGTTCCTGTTCTGGCTCCTTGTGCTCTTAGCCGCGGCGTTCGCCCGCTACGTCATCCTCGCACTCCTGGACGACGACCGCGCGCTTGCTGTCGCCGCGGCCGTGGCCTTCGTCCTGATGTGCGCGGCTGCCGTGATGGAGGCGTTGGGGATGCTGTCGTGATTCCAACCCCGACGTGCCAAGATCGACGAGAACAAATGTTTGGTATGAGCCGACACGAGTCAGGCCAAGGGGGCTGACCCTTATCCTTGCCGCCGGCTCGAACGGGCTCAAAGCCATAGGATCAGCGGCGGCGTAGCTTACCACCACATACCAGACGGCTAACGCGACGCTAACCCCGATGAGGACGAACACGAATATCTCGAACGGGCCCATGTGCTTATGCTAGCCTATTCTCTCCTCTTGCCTCTGATCGCGCCTTTGCCTCTGGTCGCCGCGACCAGGACCCCAACATGTAATAGCATGACGACCATCTAAGCACCTCGAGGGGAGCGGGAGGGGAGAGGAGGACTAGGGCAGTGCTATCGGACCAGTCCGTAGTCTGGCTGTCTCAGCCTGAACTCGTGGCCGACCATAATAAGTGCGGTCTCGATCTCCATGCCCGAGGCGCGTAGCTTGGCATACTCGCTCACGAACGACGCGGAGTCCGGGTCTCCTACAAGCATCTCTATGGCTTCCTCGTCGGTGGAGGGTGCATGTGTTCTCTCGGAGTTACGGGTTCTCGGATTGAACCAGTACATCGTCTCTCCTTTCCCCAAAACCTATCATACCCGAAGCGGCATACCCTAAACCGGGCTCAGATGGTCCTACTACCGTGCCTTCTGTGGTCCTCCTCGGCGGTGAAGGACTCACGGAGGACACCCCCCGCCTGGTATGCCGGTACAAGGCCCAAGGTGGAGGCGAGGAAGCGGGTGCGCCTAGATTCTCTATCTGGCATCATGCCGGTGGATAAGGGCTGTCTCACCGTGAGGGTGTGACGAGGAAAAGGAGGTAAGGTTATGTTCGCGCGGGTATCGACCTACACAGGCACTTCCGACGAGATAGATGAGGCCATCCGCCAAGTCAGGGAGAACACGCTTGCTAAGCTCAAGCAGCTAGAGGGGTACAAGGGAGCCTACCTCCTCGTCGACCGCCAAAATGGCAAGAGCCTCGCTGTGACGCTCTGGGAGAGCGAGGAAGCGATGTATACGAGCGAGGAGGCGGCGAACAGCTTGCGTAGTGCGGTCGCCGATGCCCTCGGCACCCAGATGGTTGGCGTGGAGCGTTACGAGGTGGCGGTCTCCGCGCAAGAGGGCGGCTAACACGCAAGATTCACAGCGGCGATTCGAAACGGCTTAGTCGCAGGGACCCTCACAAGGCTGAGTCGTCGTCAGCCATCCGAGTACGTCTGCCCATGCGAGGCTGGGTACCAGGAGCACCGCCAGGGCCACGGCCAACACGCACACAGCAAAGGCCGCAACTACGATCACCGCCACTGTGTTCATAGCGGCTGCCCTGTTCATAGCTTCCCCTTTCCTCAAGGCGGGCCTATCCCGCCGCTGAAGTAACTATAGGCACGAAGTGAGCCCCAGCGGATCACGCAAATGAGTGATCTTTGCAACTTTTCTGACGAACCTCCGGGAACGCCGGGAAGGCGTTTGGCCCCGGTCCTATGGAGGGAGGGCTTCCTCGGCGGGGATAAGGCTTTGCCAGCTTCCCGGCGAGGGGCTAGACCCTTTGTGAAGTTGGAGCGTGAGTCTGCCCGCCGGGGACCAGCATAATAGCCCAGTAGTGTAGTATGCTGCTCCGGGCCGGGGGAGGCGAAGCAGCAGCGCCGACAACTACCCGGCCCTTCTCGGCGCCGTCACGCCAGGATAAATAGAGAGCGCGCAGGAAAGAAAGGGCTCGGTGCCGTCCCCCGGAGGGGGACTGAGCCTCCACGATCGTGGGCGGGCCGCTAGGTCAAACCGCTAGGTCTAAACCGCTAGGTCTAAGGGAAGAGCGGCCCCCGCCGCCCCTACATTCTCGCACGCCGATGGGATAAAGAGGATGCACACCGCATAGGACTGGGGCTATACATAAAAGAGAAAAAGGGCCGTGCCGGGAAGGTTGGCGTGGCCCTAACCAGTTGTGGTGAGGCGATTGTACGGGACGCCGATCTAGCTCCCGACCCCCAACGCACGAAATGCCGGAGCCCCGTAGGACCCCGGCCCGGAAGGTCAGTCCTATCTAGATTCTGATGTCGTTCTCGGCAAGCGTGAGGTCCAAGAACCTGTCCCAGTTGGCGTCAATGTTCTGGGCCATCGCCTCATCTTCGGCGCGGTTCTGGCGCGCTACCTCCGCCGTCTCTGCATCGCCGGCCCTCTTAGCTAGGCGCTCGAGGAGCTGGTAGGCGGCTATCTCCATGTGTTCGCTGACGTAGCCGTCTCTTGCGTTCTTGCCGGCTTGGTCTCCGCGCACCTGGTCGGCCGCACCCTTCATCAAGGCGGTAGCTATGGTCTGCGCCTGCTTGCGCGTGGAGGTGCCCGCTCCCAGGGCGTCCAGGCGCTCGCGCAGCCTCTGCTCGTGGCGCTCGGTCTCTTCCTTGTGGTGCCTCAGAATCTCCGTGATCTCGGGATCGTCGGTGGTGGTCATCATCGAGTCGAGCATCCTGGAGACGTTCTGCTCCATGGCATGGGCGTCCTCGACGTAGTCGACTAGCTTCTGCTGCAGCTTGTTGTCTGCCATGCGTGATACCTCCTTGTCCAAGAGTAATCCTTTCCCTAAAATATACATACCCACGGATGCCGCTCACGAAAACCGCCGGTTACCAAAACAAGAAGGGCCGGGACCCCAGCGTAGCTAGGACCCTCGCGGACCGGGTGGGCTAACGGGGACGGTGCAGCTGACGCACCAGGGTGCACACGAAAACATGCGTGCCCGGATCTACCTCGAGGAGTTTGCAAAGGCCCACGGGCGGCTCGGCTCGGAGAGTCTTCTGCGAGGTCGCCCCAAGATGAACTCTTACGAGGTCACCGTCGAGCGCAGACCCGAGGCGCGCGGCTCGGACTGAGGCCGTCGGCTAAGCCGAAACCAGGAAGGCGGGAGTAGAGGCATTCTCTTGCCCCGAAGGTTGGTACGATCCCTTGCCCAAGACAGCGAACGTGAAGGCGAACAGGAAGATCAGAATCGCGACCATGATTACGAATGCTACACGTTCGCGCACCCAAGCCTCCTCTCCCAATATCCGTGTGGCGTCATTCTATACTACAACCCGCGCGTTCGCGGCTGCGAAGACGGCCCCCTTACTGGCCGGGTAATGTACAATGTAGCAACATGTAGCAGTCTCGTCCCGTAAAGGATGTAACATAAGCATCTTTGTGACAATTGGCTCCGTTAGTGGGGGTGAAGATGGACGTTGACCCCTCCGTTCCCGAGTACACGCAGTTGCAGGAGCAGGAATGCCAGAAGCTGTTGCAGCTCCTGCAGGAGATGGACATCGCCACCGCCGACCGGTCCTACGCTCCGGGGGACGCCGTCTACCGCGAGGGAGAGTACGGCGATGCGCTGTACGTGCTCACCTCCGGTGTACTCAAGGTCTTCCGGCCCTACTCAGGGAGCAAAGAGGCTACGCTGAGGCTCTTAAGGCCGTGGGACATCTTTGGCCACCTGGCGTTCGAGGGAGAGGCCAGGCAGCGCGCCTACGTCGAGGCCGTCACTGAGTGCGAGGTAACCAAGGTACCCAAGGTGTTCGTCGAACGGGCCATCCGCCGCGAGCCACAGGTCGCCTTCAGGTTGATGACCCTCCTCGAGCTCCGTCTCGTGCAGTACGAGGAGCTCGTGAAGTGCCTGTTGCCTCGCGAGACCGAGGTGCGGCTCGCTAATTTGCTGCCGATACTGGCGCAGAAATTCGGCGAGAGGAGGAACGGCGTCGTGACCATAGACCTTCGCCTCACGCATCAGGACCTCGCGGCGATGGTCGCCTCGACCCGGGAATCCGTCACGAAGGTGCTCAACGAGATGCGACACCGCGACCTGATCGAGATCGAGGCCGGACGCATCACGCTCAAGGACTCGCGCGCCCTCGCCGAGCTCAGCCGCCCGTAAAGGCAGTCGGCCTTTCAGGGTTTTTGCTGGCAGGCTGACCGGCCGCCATCCCCAGGCGGCGTGCTGATCGGCTGATCAGCTTCTGTCATAGTGTGCCCGGTGGGTTGACTAGCGTCGGAGGGTGCCGGACTTGCTGGAGTTTCTAGAGGCGGTACTGCTCGGCGTGGTGCAGGGGCTGACCGAGTTCTTGCCGGTATCCAGCTCCGGACACCTCTTGCTCGGGCAGTATTTCCTTGAGTTGGACCAGGACCGTTTCGGTCTCCCCTTCGACGTGGCCCTGCACCTCGGAACGCTCGTCGCCGTGGTCTCCTTTTTCTGGCGGGATCTGCTCCGGATGGCCAAGGCGTTCGCCCGCTCGCTCTCGCCGGGCGAGAGGAACCTCGCCGACCCTGCCCAGCGGTTGGCGTACCTTATCCTGGCCTCGACCGTCCCCGCGGCCTTGATCGGATTCTTTCTCGAGGGCTTCTTTGAGACGGCCGTGCGCAGCCCGTGGGTGGTGGTCTTCAACCTGGTGCTTATCGGCGTTCTCTTTATCGTCGGCGAGGCCGTGGGTGCCAAGACCCGGCGGGCGGACAAACTTCGCTTCGTGGAGGCCGTCGGCATCGGGCTCGCGCAGGCGGCGGCGCTGGTACCGGGCGTCTCGCGCTCGGGGGCGACGATCACGCTCGGGCTCCTCCTGGGTTTGCGCCGGGAGGAGGCGGCCCGCTTCTCGTTTCTGATGAGCGTCCCAATCATCGCGGGGGCCGGCACCTTGCAACTCGCCGAGGTGGCGGCGCAGGGGATGGATCGCTCGCAGGCGCTCATGTTCGCCGCGGGGTTGGTCTCCTCGGCAGTGGTGGGGCACCTGACTATCAGATTCTTTTTGCGCTTCGTGGTCCACCACTCCCTCCGCGCCTTCGCCTACTACCGGTTCGGGCTCGCCGCCGTCGTCGCAACGTTGTTGCTCGTACTCTAATTTTTTTGACAGGAACCACGTTCTTTTGGTACTTTGGCCCTGTTATGCGGTTTGCGGGATCGGCTTTTGGGCGATTTACCGGGGAGGGGCGTGCCCGTCCCGGCCACGCGGCCACGCTCCTCCTACGCTAACCGTCGCGTAGATCTCCACCGAAAGGCCCACACCCATGTCTTCCTCCGACGCCTTGAACGAGAACAACGCCGAGGACGCGGCGGGTCCGACGCGTCCTCGCTCCGGTTCCGAGACCAAAGAGGAGATGGGGGCGCTCCGCGCCGGGATAGACTCGGTGGACGAGGAGATCGTGCGCCTGCTCGATCGGCGGGCGCGACTAGCGTGCAGGATCGGGGAGATCAAACGCGAATACGGCCTTGAAGCATACGCGCCGGCCCGGGAGCGGGCGGTGCTCGACCGGGTGGCGGCGCTCGGCGCAGGGGACTTCCCGGCGCGGGGCCTGGAGGCCGTTTTTCGGGAGATCATCTCCAGCTCTATCTCGCTCGAGGCACGCCTGAAGGTTGCCTACCTCGGGCCAGAGGCCACCTTCACCCACGAGGCGGCGCTGCGCTCGTTCGGGGCGAGCGTGGAGCTGGAACCGCAGGCGACGGTGGCCGAGGTCTTCACCCGCGTGGAGCGCGGCGAGGCCGGACACGGCATCGTCCCGGTCGAGAACTCGATGGAGGGCACGGTAACGTACACCCTGGACGAGCTGATGAACAGCCCGCTCAAGGTCTGCGGCGAGGTCTACCTGCCCGTCTCGCAGAACCTGATCTCCTGTGAGCTGTCCCTGGATCGCGTAAGGGTAGTCTGCTCGCACCCCATGGCGCTCTCCCAGGCGGCGCCCTGGCTACGCCACGAGCTCCCCGGCGCGCTCCTCGAGGAGGTAGAGTCTACCGGGGAGGCTGCCCGGCGCGCCGCTCGCGAGCCGGGGGTGGCCGCTGTCGGGAGCGTTCTGGCCGCCGAGGCGCACCACCTGAACGTCCTCGCCCGCAGCATCCAGGATGCCCGGACCAACGCCACGCGCTTTATCGTGCTGGGCCGCGAGTGGGCCGGGAGGACGGGAAGGGACAAGACGAGCGTTGTCTTCTCGGTCAAGGATCGGCCTGGGGTGCTGCGCGACGCGCTCGCGGCCTTCGCGGAGGAAGGCATCAACCTGACCCGCATAGAGAGCCGCCCGAGCCGAAAGCGGGCCTGGACCTACGTGTTCTTCGCGGACTTCGACGGCCACCCGGAGGAGGAGCGGGTCCAGAGGGCCCTCGCCGCGCTCGAGGAACATTGCCCGTACGTGAGCCTCATCGGGGCCTACCCCGCGGCCTCCGCCGAGGTGCTCGGCTAGGCGCCGTGGACTTCAATGCCACCGCGCGGGAGGTACTCCGGGAGGCCGGCCAACCGCTCCACTACTCGGACGTAACCGAGATAGCGCTGAAGAGGGGGTACTTGAGCAGCGCCGGGCGGACGCCGCAGAATAAGATAGGGCGCGGCTCTCCGTGGACGTCAGGAATAACCCCGGGACCCCGTTCGTGCAGACTGCCCGTGGCTTCTGCGGGTCTGCGGCCTCGAGGGGGTCCTTTAGGGGCAGGGAGGATGCTGTATATTGAGTGCTCGGAGGGCCAACACCCGCGGAACACTTAGGAGAAATGATGGTTGAGGTAGCGAACAGGGCCGCCGAGGCCGCTTGGAAGATAAGAAACCTGGAGGACTATGATCGGAGGCTGGAGCGGGCCGCCCGGAAGGTGGACGAGCTCTCCAGGGAGCACGTGACGGCGGCGCTCGTGATCTACGAGGCCGCCTTAGCTAAGAGCGGGCGTCCCCAGGAAGAGATCCGCGAGATGGTGCGCGGCTTCCGCGATGCTTTTGTGGACGAGGAGGAGCCGCTTACGATCCCACGGGTCAGCGGCATCATGAACGTCGAAGACGACTCGTGGTTCTTCGGCGACGAATCCTTACGGGTCCTGACCGGGCGGCTGCTTGGGCAGTTCCAGCACCGGGTGGCCCAGTACAACTACGTCGACGAGCGTGAGGTCCTGAGGCGCTGGGCCGACGGCTACGATACTCGGCTTTTCATTCGACGGCGCATCCACGAGACTGAGCCGGTCGTCGGCGTGGTGGGGGGCTTGGACCTCCGGCTCGTCCAGTATCTGCGCCTGATCGCTGGCGCGGACACCCTCGTGCCCTCGGGTAACGTAGCCCGGGTGTTGGAGGCCCTCGGCTACGAGCCTGGCGCGGACGACTACGAAACCCTGGCCCGGGCAGAGGCGCTCGCCCTGCACCTGGAGCTACCGGCCCCCATAGTGGGGGAGATGCTCGAAGACCTCGGCAGCGCGGGCTTAACCGACTTCCCCGAGCCGCCGCGCGAGGCGGCGGAGCCCGATGAGCCAGCGGAAGACGCCGGGGAGGCCGTCTCCTCGGAGGGCGGAGATGTGACCGGAGGCGCCGCTGCGGAGGAGAGGGAACAGAAGCCAAGCCCCGAGGACAGGACCGCCCGCAGCACTGTTCGCGAGGATCCCGGCAAGGGCGAGGAGCCCACCAGGGTGCAGGACCCTCAGGCCAAGGATGCCCCCGGTGTCGAGCAGGAGTCCGGCGGCCAGAAAGTACCCGACGCTCCGGAAACGGGGCGAGACGGGGAGCCGGGCGCCTCCGACCGGAGGGACGGTTCTTGAGCCCGACGGCGAGGTGTTAGAATGCCCACCAATATCAATAGTAGTTCATGAAGCGACCGCTTAACATCGCATCATCAAGATGATCGGTTGAGAGGTAAGAAGGAGCACGCGGTACCGTGACAGATTCCAAAAAGCGCATAGCCTTAAAACCCCACATGGAGCAGATACGGGAGTGGGTGGAGGCCGGCAAGACGGACGACTGGATCGCCGACGCCCTTGGAACCAGTGCCTCATCGGTGCAGTCCTTCCGCTCCCGCAACGACATCTACCGCCGGGAGCGCGGCCCCCGCGAGCCGGAGAGCGTCTTCGAGGGTGTCCTCGACCACGGAGAACGCGACGGCTGGGGGCTGTGGCTGGACCCGGCCGTGGCCGAGGATCCCATCTGGAGGGAGCACTGGTCCAGCGTCGAAGCTGTGACGGTCAAGGTCGCCGAGGATTCCATAGTTCTGGAGGCCGACCGGGGCGAGACTTCGTCGCCCACCACCGACGGGGCTGGGTCCGCGCGGCCCTCCGCGCCCCTTGACGGTGGATCGGACGACGCCGAAGGGTTGCCGCGCGAGCGGGGACGAGTCAAGTGGTTTGACGCGGAGAAGGGTTACGGGTTCCTCGTGCGGCCTACGGGCGAGGATCTCTTCGTCCACCACTCCGAGGTCCAGGTCGATCCCTCTAGCCTCGCACCTAACGACGAGGTCGAGTACGAGGTGGGAAGGAACGACCGGGGCCCCAACGCGCGCAGCGTCCGCCCCGGGGGCTAGCCTTTCCTACTCACCCCGCGGCACTCGCCGACCGGAACGCCTTACTCCGTGGTGTAGACTCGGGGATCAGGGGAGAGGTGCTGCGTCGAGGCAACCTCCACCAGCCGTGGTCCGTCGTCTCCCCACGCGATGCGCGTGATCGAGGCGTTAGCCGCCCGCTCGGAGCCGGGCAGCACATCCGTCCCGAATCGGTCCCTGAGGAACGCCCGCATCACCCCGCCGTGAGAGACGAAGACGAGGCTAGCCCCGGAAGGATGGTGGGCGCGGACGTCGGAGATCCCGCCCTCGAACCGCGCGAGGACCTCCTCGTCGGTCTCGGCCCCGACCAGCGTCCAGCGCTCCTCCTCCGGGAGCGACAGGAGCTTCTTCGTGAACCCCGGATCACGGGCCTCGCGCTCGGCGTGCGTGGTGCCTTCCAGCGCGCCGCCGTGCCGCTCCATGAGCCCCGTCAGTGAGATGATCGCTCCCCGAAACCCTGTCTCGCGGGCGATTATCTCGGCCGTCTCGAACGCCCTGCCGAGCGGGCTCGAGTAGATGGCGTCGAGCCTCTCCTCCGCCAGAGCCTTTCCCGCGAGAAGGGCTTGTCTTCGTCCCTCCTGGGAGAGCGGAAACTCCATCTGTCCTTGCCAGACGCCGCTGGCGTTCGCCGTGGATTGTCCATGACGGATCAGGAGCAACTCTTGTTCGGGCATGGCGGTAAGGTTAGTCTATCGGCTCCGCTTTCGGCAAATGCCTTGGGTTGCTAGAATCTGCGGGTTCGTACCGCTACGACCGCGACGCGGGAGGGTTGCCCGATGCTCTGGAGGAACGCTGGCGATACGCCTGAAGGCGGGCCAGTGCCCGAAGGGGAACGTGGCGGGCCCTTCCAGATAGAGCGCGATGCCCCACGTCCGGCGACCATCCTCAAGGTGGCCACCGAGCTGGAGGAGCGCGGCGCCGAGATCCGGGAGCTCTTTAAAGAGGTTCGCAGCCCCTGGGGGGAGGTGGCATTGCCCATACACCTCGAGCGAGGGGGACGAAACGTCTTCGTCGAGGTGGAGACCGGGCCCTGGGATCCCACCACCACCGAGGAGGCGATCAACAAGGCCGCGGTGCTGCGGAGCTCGGAGCACGCTGAAGCTGGCCTGGAGATCCTTAGCGCTTACCCCGTACCGAGGGCGATCGCCTTCTTCTTCGACCGGTCGCCCGCGGCCCTGTTACAGCTCGCCCTCGTCCGTGCGGTCCCGGATAGGCCGGAGGAAGCGGCCGCGCTGTTCCGGGAAGCCGCGGGCAACCACTGGGGCGTAGACCTCGAGGACGAGCCCGAGTACCTGCCGCTGGTCGAGGAGCTACTCATGTCCGCTCTGGACGAAGACGAGGCCCCGCCGATACTCGACGCGCTCGTGGTTGGGCTGGGCTGCTTCGTGGGGGAGACGATCCGCCGTAACGCCGGCTCTCCTGGCACCTGGCGCCCCAGCGAGGACTGGGGCGAGGGTTCGGTGGTCGAGGTCGGGTGGCTGGTCCTCGACCCCATAGGCAAATCTCGCGCCTTCCTACTCGAAGGCGCCAAGGACTCCGTAGCCTTCTATGCCGACTACGTCCTAGAGCAGCTTAAAGACCCGAAGTAGACGTGCCCCCAGACCCGAGTCGGAAGGACCGTAAAGCTCAGGCGTAGCGCCGGCGCAGCTCCCGGACGATTCGCGAGGAGTCCACGAGGACCTCGTCGTCGATGGTCAGGATCGGAATCACCCGCTGCCCGGAGAGGCGTATCACCTCTTCCCGCCCGTCGGCGTCCGCGTCCACCGCTTCGTAGTCCAGCTCCAGCCTTTCGAGTTCCCTCTTTACTACCCGGCAGTATGGGCAATAGTCGCCCGTAAAAAGTCTTATCTGAGCCGTCTTCTGCAGCGTCGCGTCCATGAAACCCTCCTGGTTGCACACGACAGTAATTATATCCGATCAATCAGATTTTAAACCCTTATGGGAAGCGTGTCAGGGCTGTTGGAGGGTTCGGCGGTGATGCGGTTTCTAGGCTTTGAGCTCCGCCACGAGCTCCACCTCGACCGGCGCGTCCAGCGGCAACTCGGCGACGCCCACGGCCGAGCGGGCGTGCAGCCCGGCCTCTCCGAAGACCTCGCCAATAAGTTCGGAGGCCCCGTTGATGACCTGCGGTTGGGAGTTGAAGCCCGCTGCCGAGGCGACGAAGCCGGTCACCTTCACGACGCGGCTTATCCTGTCCAGGCCCCCGGCCTCGGCCGCGGCGGCGGCGAGGGCGTTCAAGGCGCAGAGTCGGGCGGCGGCGTAGGCTTCTTCCGCCGAGACGGTGTCGGCGACCTTGCCGGTCTTGCAGAGCTCGCCGTTCTCGAAGGGGAGCTGGCCGGCGGTGAAGATCAGGGCCCCGGCGCGGGTGGCCGGTACGTAGGCGCCGGCGGGCTGTTGGACGGCGGGCAGCTCGAGGCCGAGTTCGCGGAGGCGAACCTCAGGTGCGGGGGCCATCTAGCGCAGGGCCTCCTCGTACTCGGTCGAATCGTAGATGAGCGGGTAGCCGTCGGCCAGGGTCTCTCCGGCGGTGACCTCGCCGACGATGACCGTGTGATCGCCGGCGCGGACGGTGTCCATGACCCTACAGTCCAGATAGGCTAGGCAGTCGAGGAGGAACGGAGATCCGCCGGGGGTCAAGCCGTAGGGAACCCCCAGCAGCTTGTCGTGGTACTCGCCGCTGGTCTCCGAGAAATGCGTCGCGACGTCGACCTGGTCGTCGCGCAGGGCGCTCAGGGCGAAGGTCGAGCTCTCCAGGATCAGGTCCCGGGAGTAGCGGTCGTCGCGGACGGCGACGGCGATGCAGGGCGGACGCTCGGAGGTCTGCATCACCCACGAGGCGGTCATGGCGTTCGACTCGCGGCCGCGGCGGGTGCCTAGCACGTAGACCCCATGGGTCAGGTGGCGCAGGGCGCCGAGTATGGAGCTGCGGTCCTGGGAACCCCTATCCAACGTTCTCCTCTGCGCACTGGTCCACTGAAGGTATTCTACCAACAAAGAGTGGGTATACTGCTGCGCATGTCGTTTTGCGAAGGTGCGTCGCGGTGACCTTGAGCGGTGCGCTGGTCGGGATCGGGATTCTGCAGGCTATCATCTACCTGCTCTTTATCCGGGCCATAGACCTCTACGAGCGCGAGCCGCTGCGCTACGTCGTGCCCGTCTTCATGTGGGGCTTCGCGGTGGCGACGACCATCTCGCTCGTCTTCAACACCATCGCCAGCGTGACGTTTGACGCGGTGGTCAGCAAGGAGGCCGCCGGCTTCCTCACCGCGGTCTTTGTCGCCCCGGTCGTCGAGGAGTTCGCCAAGGGGCTGGCGCTCCTGATCATCTTCGTCGTCGCCTACCTGGCGTCCCGCAGGCGGCGTCTCATCGAGTTTGCGGGGGTGATGGACGGTATCGTCTACGGGGCAGCGGTGGGCTTCGGGTTCGCCCTCGCCGAGGACATACTATACGGTATGCAGTACGGGGCGGAGACGTTTCTGGTACGCAGAATTTTCGGCGGTTTTGCCCACGCCGCCTTCACCTCTCTGACCGGAATAGGGATCGGCCTGATCCCCTTCGTGCAAAACAGGGTGCTGAAGGCAGTCCCGCCGCTTTTGGGTCTCCTGGGCGCCATCTTGCTGCACGCCACCTTCAACCTCCTTGCCACGGTGTTCGGAGCGGTGGCCTACCTCTTCATGATCCTCGTGGTGCTCGCGTACCTCATTGTCATCCTCGTGTGGCTCACCATCGAGCGGCGCGCGATAAGGGGCGAGTTGCGCGAGGAAGTCGCCGAAGGGCTCATAAGCCCGGAGGAGTATGCGATCCTCCCGACCTTCTTCCGCAGGACCGTACACTATCTGCGGCTCATCCTCACCGGGCACCTGGGCGCGTGGTCCAGAGCCCGGCGCGTGCATTCGGCGGCCGTGGATCTCGCCTTCGCCAAGAGCCTCGCCCGCCGCTCGCCCGCGCCCTCCCGCGTAGAGCGGGTCCATGCGCTGCGGCGGAAGATAGTGGACCTCAGGACCCAGGCGGAGCCCCGGGTGAGCACCTGAGCCTTCGGGCCGAAGCTTCCGGGGTGATACTCGTCGGCGGAAAGAGCCGGAGGATGGGTCGCGACAAGCTTCTCATCGAGGTGGGCGGGGCGCCGTTGTTGCGCCGCGTTCACGAATCCCTCGCGTCCCGGTGCGCGGAGGTAATCTCGGTGGGAGGGGGCGGTGCGCCTCTCGGAGGGGCTCGGAGGGTCCCCGACGAGCGGGCCGGCGGCCAGGGACCGCTGGCCGGTATGGAGGCGGGTCTGGCCGCCGCGAGAAACCGGCTCATCTTCGTCGCCGCTGGCGATCTGCCCTTCTTGCCGGCGGAGTTCGTCAGCTTTCTGCTCGGGCGCCTCGAGGAGCGCGGGGTCTGCGCCGCCGTGCCGCGCCACGGGGGCAGAACGCACCCTCTCTGCGCCGCCTACGACCGCCGGATCTTGCCCCAGATCCGGTCGGCGCTCGACGGCGGAGTACGCTCCGTGCGCGAGTTCTTGGGGGACCTCGATCAGGTGTATTACGTGCAAGAAGAGCTGCGACGGTTCGGGAACCCCGACCGATTCCTCATGAACGTCAACTCGCTGCGGGATCTGGAGCGGGCGCGCCGTGAGGCCGCGCCATGAAGCCACCGTCTTCAAGGGGGATATTGGGAGAACTCCTGGCGTTGCTCGGGGTTTACAGAGGCGGTACGCTGCCGGCCGCTCCCGACGAGCAAATCGAGGTCGCCGTTGTGCTCGGCACGGAGGTGCTCCCGGGCGGGGGACCGAGCCGGACGCTGGAGGCCAGGGTGCGCCACGCGGCCAGGCTCTACGCCCAAGGGAGGGTCCGCTTGCTCGTACCCACCGGCGGCCTGGGCAAGCACCCACCGCCCGAGGCTGAGGTTATGGCGCGGGAACTCCGCAAGGAGGGGGTGCCGGAGGTAGCCGTGGTGCTCGAAGATCGGGCGCTGAACACGTGGGACTCGGCCCGGCTGGTCGCGGGTATAGCAGAGAAGCTCGGTGCGACAGGCGTGCTGGTGGTGACCGATCCGTTGCACTGCGTCCGGACGGTGGCGGCCTTCGAGCGGGCCGGGCTCCCGGCGCGGGCGGAACCCGTGTACGGGAGTCCGATGTGGCGCCGGGGGTGGCTGCGAAGGGGACAGCTCGTGAGGGAGATAGGGGCGCTGGTTTGGTACAGGATAAGGTACGGGGTAGGCTCGCGCTCCCGGCCGTAGCGGTCGGGGTGCTGGCCGTCTCGGCGGCGGCCATCCTTATCCGGCTGGCCGAAGCCCCCGCCATCGGCGTCGCGTTCTGGCGCTGCGCCCTCGGGGCCGCGCTGCTGTTGCCGCCGGCGCTAATGCGCCGGGAGCGGTTCCCGCGGGGTCGGGACCTGTACGTGGGGGTGGCCTCAGGCGTGGCGCTTGGCGCGCACTTCGGGTTCTGGATCTCCTCGCTCGACCATACGAGCGTGGCCGCGAGCGTCGTCCTCGTCTCAACACAGCCGGTGTTCGTGGCGATCCTAGCCTACCTCCTCTTCGGGGAGCGTACCTCACCGCTCTCCTTCGCCGGCATCCTCGCTGCCCTGGCGGGCACCGCGGTCATCGCGGGCGACGATTCGGTGGGCTCGGCGGCTCTTCTGGGCAACGCGCTCGCGCTCGTCGGGGCGGTAACGATCGCGATCTACGTCCTGATCGGACGCTCGTCGCGAACCGGAGGGATCGGGGTCCTGCCCTACTCGGTGGTGGTCTATTCCGCCGCCGCGCTCGCGCTCCTGCCGGTGGCGCTTCTCTTAGAAGTCCGACTCTGGGGGTACTCCGGCGAGACCTGGTTGTGGCTCTGGGCGATCACGCTCGGGCCCCAGATCATGGGCCATACCGTCTTCAACTGGGCGCTGCGCTACGTCGAGGCGTCGGTGATCTCCGGCACGATCCTCGCCGAGCCGGTCGTCTCCGCACTCCTGGCCTGGCTGATCCTCTCCGAGAAGCCCGGGGTGGCCACCGTAGTCGGCGGGGCCGTGGTGCTCTCCGGCCTCGTTTTGCTCCTGCGCGGCCGCCGGCTTCCTACGGAACCCATCGCGTAAAATGCTTGTCAGCTAGTCAGGGCGCCGCCCTCCCTAGGCGGCTCGCCAGCCGGTCAACATTTCAGCTTGTCGGCTTTTTGGCTTCTTGGTGACCGACTGACTGCTGTTTCACAAAAGCGCGGCGTCCGATGTTGTATGCTGGGTTTTCGGAGCCAAGTTTGACCTTCGGGAGGCGGTTTGGGACCGCTCAGGATCGGGCTTTTCTACGGTGTTATCGCGGTGGTCGTTGCGCTCGCCGCAGATCTCCGTTTCCTCTTTATAGACCCGCAGGGAATGCCTGATTGGATCCTCACCGTCATCGAGGAGTTCCGAACCCAGTTGGCCCTGACCGCCGTCCTGTTCTTGGGGATTCTGGCCGCGCTCAGGACGCGACCGACGCGCGTGGATCCGGACGTTCCCTACCGCTCCGTGCTGCTGCGCGACTGCGTGCTCGCGGCTACCGTGGTGGCCGTCATGGCGGGGTTCGCGCTCTTCGGGGTCACCGCGCTCAATGCTACGGTGTTCGCCGACGAGATACGCGCCTACGCGATCGACGCCGCCCCCAGCATAGTTGCCTACAACGAGAAGGTGGCCGGGCGGCTCGACGACCCGCCTCCGCTACCCGCCGCCGGGGAGATCGAGGAGGACCTCCAGCCTCCGGTCCTGCGGGACCTGGGCCGCTCCATGGCCAACCTAGTCTTGCGGGCCTTGCTGGTGGGGACCGCCGGAGGGTTGGTGGGTCTGACCCGCGGGCGCTTCGGAGCCCCGAGCGGCCCGAAACCCGGCCAGGGATGAGAACCGGGCAAGGGGGAGAGGTCGCCGTGGCACTGCTCCTGGACGCCCTCTTCGGCGAGCCGCCCGAGGCTCTTCACCCGACGGTGTGGATGGGGCGTGCGATCTCTGCCTACGAAAAGAGGGCGTTGCCGACGAAGAGTCCTCTCGCCCGGCGCCTTGCGGGCGTCGTTCTGGCCTCTGCGCTCCCCATCATCGTCTTCCTGTCAGTCAGGGTCGCTTTGGGTGTCGTCCCTCGGCCCCTTCGTAGGGTCTTCGGCGCGGCCCTGATCTCCACCGCCATCTCGATGCGTGGCCTCGGGGAGGCCGCCAGGATCGTCGAGAAGGAGTTGCGTGCGGATAATCTCGAGCAAGCCCGTGCCAGGGTGGGTGAGATGGTCGGCCGGGACACGGGGACCCTCTCCACGCCTGAGGTCTCGCGGGCCGCGGTCGAATCCGTGGCCGAGAACGCGAGCGACGGCGTCGTCGCCCCGATGGTCTACGGCTTCCTCTTTGGCGCGCCGGGTGCCCTGGCGTACAAGGCGATAAACACCCTGGACTCGATGGTCGGCTACCGTAAAGGTTTCTACGAGGAGTTCGGCTGGGCTTCGGCACGGCTCGACGACCTCGCCAACCTTGCACCGGCCCGGACCACGGCCTCCGCCGCGGCTATAACTTCCGGGAGACCGGTTCGGGCCCTTGAGGTGGCCCGGCGCTACGGCCCGCTTACGGCTAGCCCCAACGCCGGCTGGGCGGAGGCGGCCTTCGCGGGCGCGCTCGGCGTGAGGCTCGGCGGACCCAGCGTTTACGGCGGCGTGGTTCGGCAAGGTCCGATTCTCGGCGACGGCCGGCGTCCCGGACCCGAGGACGTCCGGCGTGCCGTGAAGCTCATGCGCCGCTGCTGCGCTCTGGTCGCCGGGATCGCCGTTGTCGCGGGAGGACCGTGGCGTGGTTGAGGGTTGGGCCGAATATCCTGGCGGTCGCCACCATGGGGCGCACGCGGCTGCAGCTTCGAGATCCCTCGATGTCGCGGAGAGAAATCTGCTTGATTTCAGCCAGAACATCAACCCGCTCGGTGCCCCCGCCGGAGCGCTGGAAGCCGCGGGACGGGCGCTCCGCGAGGAGACTGGGCGCTACCCGGATGCGGGGTACCGGCGGCTACGCGAAGCGCTGGCGGGGTACCTCCAAGTCTCGCCCACGATGGTATTGCCCACCAACGGCGGCGCCGAGGCGCTGTTCCTCGCCGCCCGCGGTGCCGGCCTCGGGCGTAAGGCTCTGATACTCGAGCCGACCTTCTCAGAGTACGTCGCGGCGGCGCGTGCGGCGGGCCTCGAGCCCGTACGCCGAACCACCCGGCGCCCGGAGGACGGCTTTCGCCTCGACCCCGCCGCCCTCCAGGACATGGATGGGGTGGGCCTCGTCTTTCTGTGCAACCCGAACAACCCGACTGGAAGTGCCCTCGAGCGCGCCGAGGTGCTCGAGGTAGCCGACCGCGTGCTCGGTAGCGGCGCCGTTCTGGTAGTCGACGAGGCCTTCGCCGACTTTGCGCCCGGCATCAGCGTCGTCGAGGAGGCGGACCGGGACCTCTACGTCGCGCGTTCTTTCACCAAGTTTTTCGGGATCCCCGGCCTGCGGCTCGGTTGCCTCGTCTGCGCCGGCCCCGAGCGCGTCCAGCAGTTTCAGCCCTCGTGGGCTGTGAACGTGGTCGCCGCCGTCGCCGGGGCCGCAGCCGTTAGGGAAGGGCGTTTCGTGGACGCCAGCGTGGCCGAGGTGGCGCACCTGCGGGAGGAGCTCTTCGATCGTCTCAAAGCCTTGCCGGGGCTAACCCCCTTCCCCGGCGCGGCCAACTTCCTGCTCGTCCGCGGGCCGGAGGGGCTGTCAGGGCGGCTAGCCCGGCAGGGGATTCTAGTCCGGGGCTGCGAGCCGTTCTTCGGGCTCGGACCGGGGTACTTCCGCGTGGCGGTGCGCAGCGCGGACGACAACGAGCAGCTGCTGGCCGCGCTCGGGGAGGAGCTGTAACCGTCCGCGCGCTCATCCTCGGCGGCGCCCGCAGCGGGAAGAGCGCTCTCGCCGAGGACCTGGCGGCGGATCTGGGGGGCGACAGCGTGCTCTACGTCGCCACGGCCCTCGGGGGTCTGGACCCGCAGCTCGAACAGCGCGTGCGGCTGCACCGCGAGCGCCGGCCGGCCGAATGGGGGACGCTCGAGGTCGGCGGCGGTGACCTCGGCGCGGCCCTGGAGGACACGGAGCGGTGGGGAGCGGTGCTCCTCGACTCCCTCACCCTGTGGGTCTCGGCGCGGATGCTCGAAGGGGAGAAAGAAGAGGCGACGCTGCAAGAGTTCGACCGTTTTCTGGACGGGGCGATCGCGCTCCCTACCCCCTTCGTTCTGGTGAGCGACGAGGTCGGGCTCGGGGTTGTGCCCGGGAGCGGTGCGGGGAGGAGCTTCAGGGACGTGCTCGGGCTCGTCAACCAGCGGGCCGCCGCGGCCGCCGAGGAAGTCCGCCTGTGTGTCGCCGGGATCGGGGCGAGGATCAAGTAGGTGCGGGCGCTGCTCTCGTTCTTTACCGTGTTCCCCGTTCGCGCAGTTAGCCTGGAGGCGGCGGCCCGCAACGCCTACCTTCTGCCGCTCGTTGGTCTGTTTACGGGGGCGGCGGGGGTGGTCCTGATCCCGCTCTCTTATGCGCTGCCGCCCGGAGTGGTGGCCACGCTGGCGCTCGGCACGATCGTGCTCGCGGCCGGGCTCCACCACACCGACGGTGTGCTCGATGTCGGCGACGCCCTCATGGTCCGGGGAGAGCCGGAGCGGCGGCTGGCGGTGCTCAAGGACGCCCGCGTCGGGGTCGGCGGCCTCGGGGCTCTGTTCGTCGTCTACGCCCCGGCGCTGGCAGCGCTGACCGCGCTCGTGGCAGCCTCCCCCGCCCGCGCGGCGCTCGCCCTGCTCGCCGCTGAGGTCTCGGCCCGCTCTGCGATGCTGCTCCTGCTCGCGTTCGGCAAGCCCGCCGAGGCGGGCTCCTCCTCAGAACCATTCGTGCGATCCCTAAAGGGGTGGCACCGGGCGGTCGGCACGGCGCTCGCCCTCGTCGGCCCGCTGATCCTCCTGCTGCCGCTGGGAGGTCCGGCCATGCTCGCCGCCCTGTCGGCGCCGCTTATGGCGGTAGTGGTGCTCAGGGTGTCGCGCCGAGCCTTCGGGGGGATAGGGGGTGACGCCGCCGGGGCTACGGGAGAGGCGGCGAGGGCCGTACTTCTCGTAATTTTATCCGGCACGGTATAGCCACGGCTCGAGAGACTGGGTCTAACGCCGAGAGTGCTGAAAGCCGACCGTGCTTAGGAAGCCAGGTCGTCGCCGGACTTCATGACGTGGACGGTGACGCCGGGGGCTATCTCGCTCACGTGCTGCTGGAACTCCTCGGGGGTGCCAGGCACGAACGGGAAGGTCCCGTAGTGGATCGGGACGACGTGCCTGACGCCCAGGAGCCGGGCGGCGTGCGCGGCCTCGTAGGGGCTCATCACCACCTGGTTACCGATGGGCAGGAGGGCCAGGTCGGGTCGGTAGAGCTCCCCGATCAGCTGCATGTCGCCGAAGACCGAGGTGTCGCCGGCGTGGTAGAGTCTGAAGCCGCTCTCGAACTCGATCACGTACCCCAGCGGCTCGCCGCCGTAGATGAGGGAGCCGTCGTCCAGTGCTATGCTCGAGGAGTGGAAGGCGTGGGTCGCGGTCACCTTGATGCCCCCTGCCCCGACCGTGCCGCCCTTCTGGATCGGCATCGCGTTCTCCACCCCCTGTCTCTGCAAATAGGCGAATATCTCGAAGTTGGAGACCGTCCTGGCACCCGTCTGTCCCTGGACCGGCAGCACGTCGGAGAAGTGGTCGAAGTGCCCGTGGGTGATGAGGATGGTGTCGAGCTCGCCCACCCGCTTCAGGTCGTCCGGAGTCTGCGGGTTATCTGTGAGAAAGGGGTCTATGAGGATCTGCTCGCCGCCGGCGGTGATGAACCGGAACGTCGAGTGACCGAGGTAGGTAATCCTGGTTCCGCCTAGCATCTCTTCCACGGTTTACCTCCATGCGTTAGCTGACCGTCAATCGAAACGCGAACAATCTACCGTATACCCGCGGGGCGTTTGGCAGAAACGGCGGCCGTAACCCGCATTTCCCCTCTGTGTAAGACGACCTACAACAACCGCGACAACCCCGCTCTCTTCTGTTTCCACGCTACGGGTGAGGGGATTCTTTCCACTCTCACCCCGTCTATCGCGAGGCGGCTCTCTCATTCTTCCCGGTTCGTGTCCGGACGCTCGCACAGACATGTTGCTTCCGAGAGGCAGCGGGCAGCGCCCGTTAGCCGGTAAGATAAGGCTCGGAGAGCTGGCCGAGCTGAGACGAGGGGTGCGATTTGGGGTACCTGCCCATAGAAGACCACGGGATCATAGGCGATCTTCACACCGCGGCGCTCGTGGGGAGGGATGGGACCATCGACTGGTTGTGCCTGCCAGCCTTCGACTCCCCGAGCGTCTTCTGCTCCATCCTCGACGACGAGAAGGGTGGGCACTTCAGGCTGCGCCCGGTCGACTACACCCGCAGCCAGCAACTCTATCTGCCCGACACTAACGTGCTCCTCACCCGGTTCCTCTCTTCGAAGGGGATGGCTGAGGTGCTAGATTTCATGCCCCTACTCGAGTCCCCCGGGGATCGCCACCGGCTGGTGCGCAACGTTCGTGTGGTGCGTGGTAGCATGAGCTTCGACGCCGAATGCCGGCCGGCTTTCGACTTCGCCCGCAAGAAGCATTTCACCTCTGTCGGGGGGTCGGGGGCGGTCTTCGCGTCGAAGGACTTGTCCCGCGCTTCTCTCGGGCTCTCGGCCGACGTGCCGTTGCAGGAGAGGCCGAAAGGAGGGGCCGGGGCGGACTTTACGCTTGGAGAGGGCGAGAAGGCCACGTTCGTGCTCGCGGAGATCGAGGAGGGCGAGGGGCCCAGGGAGGTGCTCTCTGGGTGGGACTTCGAGAAGCTTTTGCGCGGCACGCTCCTATTCTGGCGGCGCTGGCTCTCCAGGAGCACCTACCGTGGGCGGTGGCGGGAGCAGGTGCACCGCTCGGCGCTCGTCCTCAAGCTCATGGTCTACGACCCGACCGGGGCGCTCGTCGCGGCCCCGACCATGGGCCTGCCGGAGAGGATCGGGGGCGAGCGCAACTGGGACTACCGCTACACGTGGCTGCGCGACGCTGCCTTCACGCTCTACGCCCTCCTCTCCGTAGGGTTCGACGAGGAGGCGCGCAACTTTATGGGTTACCTCAGAAACCGCTGCGAGTACGACTGGGACGGCCTCCTCCAGCCGCTCTACGGCATAGACGGCCGCGAGATTATCTCCGAGACGGAGCTCGACCATCTCTCCGGCTACATGAACTCTCGTCCTGTGAGGCTCGGCAACGCGGCGTACCGCCAGGTCCAGCTCGACCTCTACGGGGCCATCCTCGACGCGGCTTACCTCTACAACAAGCACGGCGCCCCCCTCGACTACGATCTTTGGCAAAATCTGCGCCGGATCCTCGGCTGGCTCGGCGAAAACTGGCAGAACCCGGACGAGGGGATCTGGGAAGTCAGGGGCGGCAAGCGGCAGTTCGTCTCCTCAAAGGTCATGAGCTGGGTCGCCCTCGAGCGGGCGGTGCGCATCTCCCGCCAGCGGGGCCTGCCGGCAGGCGACGGGCGTTGGATCTCCGAGCGGGACAAGATCTACGAGGAGATCATGGAGAAGGGCTGGAACCCGGGCAAGAAGAGCTTCGTCCAGC
>Ga0126306_10000202_pt1 | contig 23818 bp, 17 predicted proteins | sample Plot27_FD_92592 | JGI IMG/M metagenome (GOLD analysis project Ga0126306, IMG submission 92592) | Serpentine soil microbial communities from UC McLaughlin Reserve, CA, USA - Plot27 | ecosystem: Environmental > Terrestrial > Soil > Grasslands | place: USA: UC McLaughlin Reserve, Lake County... | reverse complement strand
GCGTGCTCATGCGCGCAAGATATGCGCGGCGGACGCTGCCGTCGATTGTCCGATTCCTCGGCTCAGGTGTACATTCTCGAACAGGCCAAACTCTTGCCTGACTTGGTTTTCGAACGAGAATTTCCCGTTGCCGAGCCCGCTCGCGGGCGTGGAGTCGACGCCATGAGCCAAGCACGAACGCTTCCTCCGGACGATCCGGCGAAGGTCGCCGCCTTCGAGGCGCGCATCGCCGCGGGAGAGAGCATCGAGCCGAAGGACTGGATGCCGGAGCGCTACCGCCGGCAGCTGATCCGGATGATGTCGCAGCATGCGCACTCGGAGATCGTCGGCATGCTGCCGGAGGGGAACTGGATCACGCGCGCGCCGAGCCTCCGCCGCAAGGTGGCGTTGATCGCCAAGGTGCAGGACGAGGCGGGCCACGGCCTCTACATCTACTGCGGCACCGAGACCCTCGGCGTCGATCGGGGCGAGCTGATCCAGCAGCTGCTGGACGGCACGGCGAAGTACTCGAGCATCTTCAACTACCCCACGCTCTCGTGGGCGGACATCGGCGTCATCGGCTGGTTCGTCGACGGCGCCGCGATCGTCAACCAGACCATCCTCGCGAAGGCATCGTACGGCCCGTACGCCCGCGCGATGATCCGTGTCTGCAAGGAGGAGAACTTCCACAAGCGCCAGGGCTACGAGATCGTCGCGACGCTCGCGAACGGCACTCCGGCCCAGAAGGCGATGGTGCAGGACGCCGTGAACCGCTGGTGGTGGCCGTCTCTGATGATGTTCGGCCCCAGCGACACCGATTCGCCGAACACCGCGGAGCTGATCCGCTGGAAGGTGAAGCGGAAGACGAACGACGAGCTGCGGCAGCGTTTCGTGAACCTCACCGTGCCGCAGGCCGTGGCGGTGGACCTGACGCTCCCCGATCCCGAGCTGCGATTCGATCCGGAGACAGAAGACTGGCGCTTCGGCCCGATCGACTGGGACGAGTTCAATCAGGTGATCCGCGGCAACGGGCCGTGCAATCGCGAGCGGCTCGAGGCGCGGCGGCGTGCGCACGACGATGGCGCGTGGGTGCGCGAAGCTGCGAGCGCCTACGCCGCGAAGCAGCGCGCGAAGCAGGCGTCGGAGGCCGCGTAGACGTGAGCGACGCGCTCGAGACGACGCACCTCGTCGGCGAGCAGGCCGCCACCATCGCCCCCGACGGGCAGTGGCCCGTGTGGGAGGTGTTCACCCAGAGCTCGCAGGGCGCGCCGCACGAGCACGCGGGCTCGCTCCACGCCACCGACGCGGAGCACGCGCTGCAGAACGCGCGCGACGTCTACGCGCGCCGCGGCGAAGCCATCTCGCTCTGGGTCGTTCCCAGCGCCGCGATCACGGCGTCGAGCCCGGGTGACAGCGGCCCGTTCTTCGATCCGGGCGCCGACAAGGCGTACCGCCACCCCCAGTTCTACAAGGTCCCCCGCGGGGTGCGCGGACTGTGACGGCACCGTCCGTCGTTCCGGCGCCAGCGCCACCTCCGCACGACGAGCTCGAGCTGCTGCTCCGGATCGGCGACGATCGGCTCGTGCTCGGCCATCGCCTGAGCGAATGGTGCGGTCACGCCCCGATCCTCGAGGAGGACATCGCGCTGGCCAACGTCGCGCTCGATCTCCTGGGTCAGGCCACGCTGTTCCTTCGACGAGCGGGCGAGCTCGAAGGGCAGGGACGCGACGAAGACGCGCTGGCGTACTTCCGCGAGGCAGTCGAGTTCCGCAACTGCCTGCTCGTCGAGCTGCCCAACGGCGATTTCGGGTTCACGATCGCGCGCCAGTTCCTGTTCGACGCGTTCGCCGTCGTCACTCTCGACGCGATGGCGCGAAGCACCAGCCCGGAGCTGTCGGCCCTCTCGGCCAAGTCGCTCAAGGAAGCGACCTATCATCTGCGACACAGCGTCGAGTGGGTGCTGAAGCTCGGCGACGGCACCGACGAGAGTCATCGAAGGGTGCAGCGCGCCCTGGACGAGCTGTGGCGGTTCACGCCGGAACTGTTCGTCGCCGATGGCGTCGCGGCGCGGCTCGCGGTGCAGGGGATCGGCCCCGACCTGCCGGCGCTCCGCCCGCGGTGGGACACGATGGTACGCGAAGTGATCGCGCGCGCCACCCTGACGCTGCCGCATGACGCATCCCACACTCCCCATCTGAAGGGCGGCCGCGCCGGCATGCACACCGAGCACCTCGGGCACATGCTGGCCGAGATGCAGATCGTCGCGCGCTCCCACCCGGGAGCGAAGTGGTGACCACCCCGCGCGCGACGCATCCCTCGCGCGATGCGATCCTCGAGATCCTGGATACGGTGATGGATCCCGAGGTGCCCGTGCTCAGCGTGTGCGAGCTCGGGATCGTGCGGGACGTCGACGTCGATGGCAACGGCGCGGTGACCGTGACCGTTACCCCGACCTACTCCGGGTGTCCGGCGATCCGCGTGATCGAGGAGGACATCATCAGCGCACTGGAAGCGAGCGGGATCGCCGTGGTGCGCGTCCGGAGCGTCTACGCACCCGCGTGGACGACGGATTGGATCCCCGACCACGCACGCGCGAAGCTCAAGGCCTACGGCATCGCGCCGCCAGGCCCCAGCGGCGGCACGGACCTCGTCCAGCTCCTTCGTGCCCCTCGCACTCCGCAGTGCCCGTACTGCGACTCGCGAGACACCGAGATCCGGAGCGAGTTCGGGTCGACGGCGTGCAAGTCGATCTGCTGGTGCCGTGCGTGCGGGCAGCCGTTCGAGGAGTTCAAGGCGATCTGAGGCTGCGTTCAGTCGCTCCGCTCAGAGGGTTTCTGGTAACGGCCGAACGGCGCGAACGCGGATCTTGACGGATGCCCCGGAACCGGGCGGATCGATCTGACCTGATCGAACGAGAGCTCACTCGAGTAATCATCGGTGCGTTCTTCGAATGCTACAACACTCTCGGATTCGGTTTTCTCGAATCCGTCTATCGTCGAGCTCTCTGTGCCGAGCTGCGTGCACGGGGGCTTCTGGTGCTTCAAGAGGCGCCGATCGAGGTTACGTACAAAAGCCTTCCAGTCGGCGCTTTCAGGCTCGACTTGCTCGTTGAAAACCGAGTGATCGTCGAGACGAAGGCTACTGCTGCGCTCGCACTCACTGACAAGCGACAGCTCATCAACTATCTGCGAGCCTCGGACCTCGAAGTTGGCTTGCTGTTACACTTCGGCCCCGAGCCGCGATTCGAGCGCTGCATCAACACGAACAACTTCCGTCATCGGCCGCTGCCGCCTGCGGATCCGCGCCAATCCGAAAGATCCGAGTGATCCGCGTTCGCGCCGTTGCGTTCGGGACGCCAGCACGAGCCGTCCCGAACGACACGACGCCTACACCACCTGCCCCTTCCACCTCCCCCTCCGGAACAGCACCGCGCTCACCACGGCCAGGGTCGAGAACGCGATCGTCATCGATATGAACACCCCCAACACGCCGAGTCCGGTGTGGTGCGACAGCACCCACGCGAGCGGGATCTCGAGGAGCCAGAACACGAACAGATTGATCCACGTCGGCGTGCGGGTGTCGCCGGCGCCGTTGAACGAGTTTCCGATCACCATCCCGTAGGCGTAGAACACGAATCCGTACGCGACCGTGCGCAGTGCCATGATCCCGTACCGGGCGACGCTTGGATCCTGCGTGAAGCCTCCGACGATCTGCCGCGCGAAGACGACGAACGCCAGCCCGATCACGGCGAGGAACACGGCGTTGTAGCGCGCCGTCTTCCACACCGCGGCTTCTGCGCGGTCGGGCTTCTTCGCGCCCAGCGCCTGGCCGACCATCGTCGCCGCGGCGTTGCTCATCCCGAAGCTCGGCAGCAGCGCGAACATCACGATGCGAATGCCGATGGTGTAGCCCGCCAGCGCCGCACTGCCGAAGCTCGCCAGAATCCGCACGAGCCCGATCCAGCTCGCCATGCCCACGAACACCTGGAACGTCGCCGCCGATGAGAGCTTGATGACGCGCGCGATCAGGCTGACGTCGAGCTGGAAATGATGCGCCCGCAGGCGCACCCGGCTCGCCGGCTGCTTCAATCGTGACAGCGCGTACAGGACCCCGGTGCCACGTCCGATCGTCGTTCCGATCGCGGCGCCGACCACGCCCATCTCCGGGAGCGGTCCCCAGCCGAACACCAGCGCCGGCCCGAGCACGATGTTGATCGCGTTCGCCAGCCAGAGCGTACGCATCGCCGTCGCCGCGTCGCCTGAGCTGCGGAACACGGAGTTGATCAGGAAGAGCAGCACGACGCTCGCGTTGCCGCCGAGCATCACGCGCGTGAACGACGCGTTCTGGATGACCCCGGGCGACGCGCCCATGATTGCCAGCAGCTGCGGTGCGAAGATCGCCCCCACGACGCCGATCAGGAGCGACAGGACGCACCCGAACAGGATCACCTGCGCGGCGGTGTGCGCCGCACCCTCCGCGTCCTTCTCGCCGATGCGCCGGGCGACCATCGCGCCGGCGCCGATGCTCAGGCCCATCGCGAGGGTGTACAGGATCGTCATGAACGATTCCGTGAGCCCGACCGTTGCCACCGCGTCGGCGCCGAGGTGTGCGACGACGAACACGTCGACGATGACGAAGACGCTCTCCATGAGCATCTCCAGCACCATCGGCACGGCGAGGATGAAGATCGCGCGACCAATGGGTCCTTCCGTGAAATCCCGACCGTGCGCACCGGCGAGCGCTTCGCGCACGGCGCCCCACAACGACTGGGGCGGCGGCGTGTCGCTCGTCGTGAGTATTTGTGCCGGACTAGACATGGAGTTCCTTGCGATGGATGCCCGGGCGCCGCACTCGTTGGGAATCGTCGACGCCGAAAAGAGATCGCCCCGTCTGCGGGGCAGCGCAGACGGGGCGAGGATCGCTCCGGGAGCCGAGGCGGGTGGTCCCGCTACATCGCTCCGTTGTCTGCGCCGTGGCTCGTGCCTACCGTGACGTCGCACATCGTCGACGTGACGTCGGCGACGCGGACAGCGGTGAGGCGGGTGAGGGCGCAGATGATCATCAATCGACTCCGGTGAGTGCGAACCCAGTCTAGGTGAGACGGGGGAGATCGTCAAGACGGTGGTGCGAGGTGGGGAGTGGGAAGTTCGACGCAACGGCGTCCCGAGCGGCGTTTGCAGTCACTTCCCACCTCCCACGCCCCACGGCCTACATCCGCAAAAGCCCGTCGATCCGCTCCGCGATCTGCTCCGCATCCGGCAGCACCGCGTCCAGCAGATTCGGATGATACGGCATCGGCACGTCGTCCACGGCAAGCCGTTCGATCGGTGCATCGAGATGCCAGAACGCCTCGCGCGCCAGCACCGCGGCGATCTCCGCACCGAACCCCGCCGTCGACGTGTCTTCGTGCACGATCAGACACCGGCCCCTCCGCCGCACCGACTCGAGCACGGCCCCGCGATCCCACGGCGCGATCGTGCGCAGGTCGATGAGGTGGACGTCGCCATCGTGTCGGTTCGCTGCCTCGCGGCAGCGGTGCACCATCGCTCCCCAGCTCACCACGGTGATGCGGTCGCCCTCGACCACCGTGCGCGATCTGCCGAACGGCAAGACGTAGTCGTCGCCGGGATAGCGTGCGCTCCCTTCGCTCGTCATGAGCAGCGAGCGATGCTCGAAGAAGATCGACGGGTTGGGGCTCCGCATCGCCGTGCGCAGCAGTCCCACCGCATCCGCGGCGTTCGATGGCACCGCGACCTGCCAGCCGACGGCGTGCGCCCACAGCACTTCGCCCGTCACGGAGTGCCACGGGTCGCCGACGTCCTTGCCGAATCCCCCCGGCATGCGCACCACGATCGGCGCGGCGAACTGGTTCGCCGTTCGCCAGCGCAGCGTCCCGCAGTTGTTCAGCTGCTCCTGCGCCGGATCCGCGTACTTGCGGAACTGGATCTCCGCGACGGGCACGAGCCCGGCGATCGCCATCCCCACCGCGCGCCCGATGATCCCTTCCTCCGACAGGCTGGTATCGAACACCCGGTCGGCACCGAAGCGCTTCTGCAGACCCTCGGTCACCATGTGCACGCCGCCTTTCCGGCCGACGTCTTCGCCGAACACGACGACTTTCGGATTCACCTCGAGCTCGCGCGCGAGCGTGCGGCGTACGGCTTCCGCGAGCCGCACGAAGTCGCCCTCGGTCGACGGCTCCTCGGTGCCATCCAGCGCTCCGCGTTCCGCGTCGCTCATTCCGCCCAGCGTCACGGGGTCGCTTTCGCGCGGCTGCTCGGCGTAGATGAACCGTCGCACGTCGGCGGGCTCCGGTGCCGGCCGCGCGCGGGCCGCCTGCAGCCCCGCCTCCACGTCATGCGCCACCGTGGCCTCGAGCGCCGTCCAATCCTCCGGGGACATGAACGACGGCACGAGGAAGTTGCGCAGGTTGGGCAGGGGATCGCGCGCGAGATCCGCCGCGATCTCCTCTTCGGTGCGATACCCCTTCTGGTTGTCGGGACCCGAGTGACTGCTCAACCGCGGAACGGTGAGCCGCACCAGCGCGGGTCCCTCGCCGCCGCGCACATGGTCTACACACTCGGCGATCAGCCGTGCGGCCTCCGCGGGATCGCAGCCGTCGCCGTCGCGGACGAACAGGTTGGTGAACGACGCGAGGTTCTTCGCGATGTTCGCTCCCGGCGTCTGAAGATCGCTCTTCACCGAGATGCCCAGGCCGTTGTCGTCGATGTAGAACAGCATCGGCAGCTTGAGCGTCGTCGCGATCGTCAGCGCGGACCAGAAGCCGTTCGTCGCCGCCGACGCTTCGCCGCCGAGCACGACCGCGATCGAACCCGCCCAGCTTCGATCGCCCAGCGTGTCGCGCCGGTACACGATCGACTGCGCCCATCCAGCTGTGGGGGTGTACTGGGAGCCGACGTCGCCGGCCATCGGCAACGCGATGCATCCTTCGACCTTGGGCAGATTACCGACCACGCCGATGTCGCGACCATCGCTGAACCCGCCCGCGCGGCCGAGGGGGCTGCCGAGCGCATCCTCGATCGAGAGACCGAGCGTGAGCAGCAGCGGACGGCAGCGGTAGTAGGCACCCGCCGCGTCGTGCGGACGATCGAGCAGCGTACCGAGGATGGACTGACCGAGGTCGTGACCCCGCGCCGAGAACTGGTAGAGCACCAGATGCTCGCGCGGCACCGACGTCTTGCTGCGGTTGGTCGCCTCCTCGAGATCGTCGAGAGCCCGCGACACGAGCACGTTGTACGCGATCCGACGCCAGTCGAATCGCGGATCGACGGCGGGACGGGACGGCGTGCGGCGAGTCTTGGGTGGCGCGGCGTGCGTCATCGGACGGGGCGGTGGCGACGGGGCGAGCCCTCGGCGGCGGGCAGTCAGTGAAATCTGGCCTCGGGACGGCTGGAAGGGGAGCCGTCGCCCGTGCGATCGGCGGAACCCGCGAATACCTTTCGCGATGATGTCGAACCAGCACATCCAGGCCGAGCTGCGGGACGGCGTGCTGAAGCTGACGCTGAACCGTCCGGACGTTCTCAACAGCTTCAACGCGCGCATGGCGGACGAGCTGTCCGCGGCGCTCGCCGGCGCGGAGCGCGATGGCGCCGTCCGCGCCATCCTCCTCACGGGCACCGGTCGCGCGTTCTGCGCTGGACAGGACCTGAGCGAGGTGATGCCGGGCGATCAGGGCGCGATGCCCGATCTGGGCGAAGTCGTGCAGCGCCAGTACAACCCGATCGTGCGCACCATCCGCACGATCGAGAAGCCGGTGGTCTGCGCCGTGAACGGCGTGGCAGCCGGAGCGGGTGCCAACATCGCGCTCGCCTGCGACCTCGTGATCGCCGCCGAGAGCGCGACCTTCGTCCAGTCGTTCGCGAAAATCGGTCTGATTCCCGACAGCGGCGGGACGTTTCTCTTGCCGCGTCTCATCGGCCTGCAGCGCGCGACGGCGCTCGCGATGCTGGGCGAGAAGTTGGACGCGACGCGCGCCAGGGAGTGGGGGCTGATCTACGACGTGGTGCCCTCCGCCACGCTGGCCGACACGAGCTTCGAGCTGGCGAGGCGCCTCGCCGCGATGCCCACGCGCGCGCTTGGCCTGATCAAGCGCGGGTTCAACGCGGGGATGCGAAACGAGCTCGACGAGCAGCTCGCGCTGGAGGTGGAGCTGCAGCGTGAATGCGGCCGCACCGACGACTACGCGGAGGGTGTGCAGGCATTCGTCGAGAAGCGGAAGCCGCGATTCACGGGCTGCTGACGTGGGTACCACGACACTCTCCGTCGGTGTGGTGGGTGCGGGTGCGATGGGGCGCGGGATCGCGCAGGTCGCTGCCGCGGCGGGTCATCGGGTCGTGCTCGGAGACGCCAACGCGGGCGCGGTCGATCAGTCGCGGGACGCCATTCGCGCGTCGCTCGCGCGGGACGTCGCCAAGGGGCGCCTCGGTGCGAGCGACGCCGACGCTGTCATCGCGCGGATCGAGGACGCGGGGAATCCCGCGAACGGGCTCGGCGCCTTCGCGTCCTGCGGCGTCGTGATCGAAGCGGTCGTCGAGGAGTTGACGGTGAAGCGCGCGCTGCTCCAGGCGCTCGAGGGCGTCGTGGAGCGCGACGTCCTCCTGGCGACCAACACGTCCTCGCTCTCCGTGGCGGCGATCGGTGCGGCGGTCGCGCACCCGGAGCGGGTCGTCGGGATGCACTTCTTCAATCCGGCCCCGCTGATGGCGCTCGTCGAGATCGTGCCGGCCATCACGACGTCCACGGATGTCGCGCAGCAGGCGGGTAGCCTGGCCCGGGCGTGGGGCAAGACCACGGTCGTCGCGACGGATACGCCGGGATTCATCGTCAATCGCATCGCGCGGCCGTTCTACGGCGAGGCGCTGCGCATCCTCGAGGAGGGTATGGCCGATGTCGCGACGATCGACTGGGCGATGCGTGAAATCGGCGGCTTCCGCATGGGTCCGTTCGAGCTGATGGATCTCATCGGCAACGACGTGAACTTCGCCGTGACGACGAGTGTATTCGAAGGATTCTTCTTCGATTCGCGCTACCGGCCGTCGCTCACCCAACGGAGGCTCGTCGATGCGGGGCTGCTCGGCCGGAAGCGCGAGCGAGGCTACTACGACTACCGTGAAGGAGCGAGCGCGCCCGAGCCGTGCCGCGACGAGGGGCTCGCATCCCGCATCGTCGACCGGATCGTCGCGATGCTCGTCAACGAGGCGGTGGACGCGGTCCGGATGCGCGTTGCGTCTCCCAGCGACATCGAGCTGTCCATGACGAAGGGCGTCAATTATCCCCACGGGCTGCTCGCGTGGGGCGATCAGATTGGTCCGGCCGAAGTGCTTCGGCGGCTCGAAGCGTTGCGCGACGAGTATGGCGAGGAGCGCTACCGTCCCAGTCCACTGCTCCGAGCGCGAGTACGCGAAGGCAAACCACTGCAATGACCCACGCATTCATCCTCGACGGCGTTCGCTCGGCTGTGGGCAACATCGGTGGGCAGCTCAGCGAGGTGCGCCCGGACGACCTCGCCGCGCACGTCATCCGAACGCTGCTCGTGCGGCATCCGAATCTCGACTCGGCGCGCATCGCCGACGTGATCCTCGGCTGCGCCAATCAGGCCGGCGAGGACAACCGCAACGTCGCCCGAATGGCGCTGCTCCTCGCCGGCCTGCCGACGAGCGTTCCCGGCGAGACGGTGAACCGTCTCTGTGCCTCGGGCATGACCGCCGCGGCGCACGCCGCGCGTGGCGTGCTGCTCGACGAGGGTGAGCTCTACGTCGCCGGCGGCGTGGAGAGCATGACGCGCGCACCCTACGTGTTGAGCAAGGCGAGCAAGCCATTCGCCCGCGACGTCGAGCTGTTCGACACGAGCCTCGGCTGGCGCTTCATCAATCCCGTGCTGCGCGAGCGCTATGGCACCGACTCGATGGGGCAGACGGCGGAGAACGTCGCCGAGCAGTACGGAGTGAATCGCGAGGATCAGGATGCCTTTGCCGCGCGGTCCCAGGCAAAGGCCGCGGCGGCACGCGCGGCCGGTCGGTTCGATGAAGAGATCGCGCCGCTCGAGATCGCGCAGAAGAAGGGACCGGCGAAGCGAATCGATCGGGACGAGTTCATTCGTCCCGATACCACCGTGGAGGTGCTCGCGAAGCTGAAGCCGGCGTTCCGCACCGACGGCAACGGCAGCGTCACTGCGGGGAACTCGTCCGGCCTCAATGACGGCGCGGCGGCGCTGCTCGTCGGTTCCGAGCGCGTCGCGCGCGAGCTCGGCGTCGAGCCGATGGCGCGCATCGTCGCCACGGCCGTCGTCGGCGTGGAGCCGCGGTGCATGGGAATCGGACCGGTTCCGGCGACGCGCCGCGTGCTCGCGCGCGCGGGCATCGAGCTCGACGCGGTCGGTGTGATCGAGCTCAATGAGGCGTTCGCCGCGCAGGTGCTCGCGAGCCTTCGCGAGCTCGGCGTCGCCGATGAGGATCCACGCGTCAATCCGAATGGCGGCGCCATCGCGCTGGGTCATCCGCTCGGCATGAGCGGCGCGCGGCTGCTCCTCACCGCGGCGCACGAGCTGCGGCGCACCAGGCAGCGCTACGCGCTCGCCACCATGTGCGTAGGCGTGGGGCAGGGGATGGCGACGATTCTGGAGCGCGTCTAGATGGCCAACGTGTTCGCCTTCGACGGGTTCGTTCCGGTCATTCACGAGAGCGCCTTCATCCATCCCAACGCGACGGTGACGGGCAACGTCGTCATCGGCCGTGACGTGTACGTGGGACCGGGCGCGGCGATCCGGGGCGATTGGGGCGGCATCGTGATCGAGGACGGGTGCAACGTCCAGGAGAGCTGTACCATCCACATGTTCCCCGGTGTCACCGTGCACCTCGAGCGCAGCGCGCACATCGGACATGGTGCCATCGTGCACGGGGCACGTATTGGCGAGAACGCGCTGATCGGGATGAACGCCGTGATCATGGACGGCGCCGTCGTCGGCGGCGGGAGCGTCGTCGGCGCGCTCTGCTTCGTGCCGGCCGAGATGCAGATCCCGGCACGTTCGGTGGTCGTGGGCAATCCGGCGAAGATCGTGAAGCAGGTGAGCGACGAGATGCTCGCTTGGAAAACGGAAGGAACCGCGCTGTACCAGGCGCTCCCGACCCGCCTTCGCGCGTCGTTGCAGCCGTGCGAGCCGCTGCGCGAGGTACCCGCCGGTCGTGAACGGCAGGAGATGAGCTACCGCACATGGAGAGAGACCAGAGCGTGAGACACTTCCAGAGCTACGCCGTGGGCGAGTGGATCACGGGCGGCGGCACGGGGACGGCGCTGTACCACGCGGTGACCGGCGAGCAGATCGGCCTCGCGTCGAGCGACGGGCTCGACTTCGCCGCGATGCTCGAGCATGGACGCACCGTCGGTGGGCCGGCGCTGCGACGGCTCACTTTCCACCAGCGCGCGCGGATGCTCAAGGCTCTCGCGCTCCATCTCACGGAGCGGAAGGAAGAGTTCTATCGGGTGTCTGCCTTCTCGGGCGCCACGAGAGGCGACTCGTGGATCGACATCGACGGCGGGATCGGGACGCTGTTCGCCTACGCGAGCCGCGGCCGGCGCGAGTTCCCCGACGAGACCTACTACGTGGATGGCGGGCCCGAGGCGTTGAGCAAGGGTGGCACGTTCATCGGTCGCCACATCTGCGTGCCGCTCGAGGGCGTCGCGATGCAGATCAACGCGTTCAACTTCCCCGTCTGGGGGATGCTCGAGAAGCTCGCGACGTCGTTCCTTGCCGGGATGCCGAGCATCGTCAAGCCGGCGACGGTGACGTGCTACCTCGCGGAGGTCGTCGCCCGCGCGATCGTCGACTCGAAGATCCTGCCAGCCGCAAGCCTTCAGTTGATCTGCGGGAGCGCGGGCGATCTTCTCGACCATCTCGACAGCCAGGACGCCGTCGCCTTCACGGGCTCCGCCGCCACCGGTCTCCAGCTCCGCAGCAGCCGCGCAATCCTCGAGCACAACGTCCGCTTCAATCAGGAGGCGGACTCGCTCAACTTCTCCATGCTCGGTCCCGATGCGGCGCCCGGCAGCGACGAGTTCGACCTCTTCGTCAAGGAGGTCGTGAAGGAGATGACGGTGAAGGCGGGGCAGAAGTGCACCGCGATCCGACGGACGTTCGTGCCCGCTGGAATGGTCGACGACGTGGTGGCCGCGCTCCGGAAGCGACTCACCGGCGTGAAGGTCGGCGATCCGGCTATCGAGGGCGTACGCATGGGTCCTCTCGCGGGCCGCTCGCAACGACGAGAGGTCGCATCCAATACCGACCGTCTCCGCGCCGCGACCGCGCTGCTGCACGGTGGCCCAGATGCCTTGGAGGTCGTCGGCGCCGACCCCGAGAAGGGCGCCTTCTTCCCCGCGACGCTGCTCTACGCCGACGATCCATTCGCGCGTGCCGAGCCGCACGACGTGGAAGCGTTCGGGCCCGTGAACACCGTGATGCCGTACGGTTCAGTCGACGAAGCCATCGAGCTCGCCAAGCTTGGCAAGGGAAGTCTGGTCGGATCCCTGTTCACCGCGCGCGACGACGTGGCGCGCCAAGTCGCGCTCGGCACCGCCGCGTATCACGGCCGCCTCATGCTGGTGAACCGGCACAGCGCGAAGGAATCGACCGGACATGGGTCCCCGTTGCCGCACCTGGTGCACGGCGGCCCCGGGCGCGCTGGGGGTGGCGAGGAGATGGGCGGTGTGCGCGGCGTGCTTCATTACATGCAGCGCACGGCGCTGCAGGGCGCACCGCAGACACTCACCGCGGTGACGCGCGAGTGGAGCAGGGGTGCCGCCGAGCGCACCGATCGGGTGCATCCGTTCCGCAAGTACTTCGAGGAGCTCGAGGTCGGCGAGACGCTCATCACTCATCGTCGCACGGTCACCGAGAGCGACGTCGTCAACTTCGCTGGCATCTCGGGCGATTTCTTCTACGCGCACATGGACGACGTCGCCGCCCGCGACTCGCTGTTCGAGCGCCGGGTCGCGCACGGTTACTTCGTGCTCTCGGCGGCGGCGGGACTGTTCGTCGATCCGGCACCCGGTCCCGTGCTCGCGAACTACGGGCTCGAGGGACTGCGCTTCGTGAAGCCGGTCTACATCGGCGACACCATCCGGGCGCGTCTCACCTGCAAGCAGAAGACGGCCAAGGAGGATCGCGAGGGGCAGATCCCGCAGGGCGTCGTGCACTGGGACGTCGAGGTCACTAATCAGGACGCGGAGACCGTCGCGGTGTACACCATCCTCACGCTCGTCCGGCAACGCCGCGGCGCGGATGCTCCCCTCACCGCGCCGACCGTCGAGGCCTCACTCGCTCGCGAAGCACCGGCACAAGTGGCCTCGCCAGGTCGCGAGGCGCTCACCGAGCCTGGCTCGGCGCCCGTCCGCGTCTCGTAGCCGAGAGTCGAAGCGGTCGATGCGAGCCGGTTACAGCCCCTGCGCGGGGATCGTCGAAGGAGCATGACGGCACCCCCGAACAGCGTCGAGGTCCACGACGTCTACGCTCCCGAATTCGATCGTTCGAGCCGGCGCGGTCGCGCGAGCGAAGCCTGGCGCGGTCATCTGGTTCCGCTCGACGGGCTCCGCGGGCTCGCCATCCTCCTGGTGCTGCTCCTGCACTTCACCACGGACATGGAGCTTGCCGACGGTACCCTCGCGGCGAGCGTGCGCTCGGTGTTCCAGATCGGTTGGATCGGCGTGGATCTCTTCTTCGTGTTGTCGGGATTTCTCATCACGGGCATCCTCGCCGACAACAAGGGGAGCGATCGGTACTTCTCCGCGTTCTACGCGCGGCGTGCGCTTCGCATTCTTCCCGTCTATTTTCTCGCCGTCTTCGCCGCGTTCCATCTGCTGCCGCGGCTCTTCGATGGCTTCGACACGGGAGGCCTTCGCACGGAGTCGGCGTTCTGGCTGTTCCTGATGAACTTCGTGCAGCTTCCCGACCAGCTCGCGCGAACGGTCGGCCACTTCTGGAGTCTGGCGATCGAGGAGCAGTTCTACCTCATGTGGCCACTCCTGGTGTTCCTCGTCACACCACGACAGGCCCGAAGGATCGCGCTTCTCACCGTAATCCTCTCACCGATGGCGCGGTACGTCGCCATCCTGACTGGCGTGAGCGGTGGCTCGATCTACCATTTCACTCCGTTTCGCCTCGACGGCCTCGCGACGGGCGCATTCATCGCGCTCTCGATGCGGGACGCGGAGGCACGCGGCGGTCTCGATCGGTTGTCGAGGATCGCCGGCATCGGGGCGAGCGCGGTCGCCGTCGTGCTGTACGGGCCCGTGCACATCCCGGAGCCGCTGTCGTACCGTCTCGACTTCACGATCGGGTTCTCTTCGCTCTGCATCGGCTTCGGCGCGCTCCTGACGCGTGTCGTGCTCGCCGCGCCCGATGCTCGCCTTTCCCGCGTGCTCTCGTCGCGCGCCTTGGTCACGCTCGGCACCTACAGCTACGCCATGTACCTGGTCCACGTGCCGATGCTCAGGGTCGTGTCCAAGCTCGCCGCGCCGCCGCAGTGGCCGGGGAGCCAGCAGTGGCCGCTGCTTTGGGTGCTGGGCTACACGACCGTGCTGGGCTTGCTCACGCTCGGCGTGGCCATGGTCAGCTGGCATCTCGTGGAGAAGCGGTTCCTCGCGCTCAAGCGGCATTTCCCGTACGCCCGTTCGGCGTGACGGAGCTTCGTGTCTTCTCACGCCGACTCGCCGGAACCGATCGATGACGTCCGACACGGAACGATGGAAGGAGCTCGACGCCGCGAGCTACGATGGTGTCGCCGAGGCGTTCGATCGCCATAGCCAGCGCCTCTCCAGCAAGGCGGCCAATCGTCTCGCGTCGTTGGTTGGGATCACTTCCGCGGACCGGGTTCTCGATGTCGGCACCGGCACGGGGCTGCTCCCGTTCCTGTTGGCGAGTGCGAGCGAAGCTCCAGCGTCCATCCTCGGGATCGACATCTCGTCCGGGATGATCGAGACGGCGCGTCGCCGGCTGCGCGAGGAGCGTGGTTACGACCCGCGCATCCGATTCGAGCGCATGGACGCCGAGCGCCTCGACCTGGAGTCGGAGCGCTTCGACGTGGTGCTCTCCGCCTTCGCGCTCACACATGTGCCGCGCCCCGCGCTCGCGATGGCCGAGATCTTTCGGGTGCTGCGGCCCGGGGGACGCGTGGGCATCGCCCTCGGCAGCCAGCCGCCCTCGCCCTCCGGCGCTCAGCTACGCCACGCCATCGCGGAGATCGGGCGGCGAATCGAGCAGCTACGTGGCCGGCGTCTCACCGCCGATCTGCTGGATCGCATCGTCGACCGCCGTTTCGGTGGCTCCGTCGACGTGCCGGAAGGCGCACCGCTCGCGACGCGACTCAACCGCGTGCCGTTGCTTCAAGGAATCGCGCGGGGTGCCGGCTTCGAGGCGATCGAGACCTCCTGGAAGAACTACCAGAACGAGGTCGAGAGCCCCGATGAGTTCTGGGACATTCATCGCACGATTCGCAGCGACTCGCGAAAGCGCCTGCTCGTCGCGCCTCCCGGGATCGAGCAACAGGTCCACGAGGAGTTCATGGCGGAGTGTCGGCGCACACTCGCGAGAGGCGGAGTTTTGGCCTTCCCCATCTCCGTGGTGTTCGTGACGGCGCGAAAGCCGTCGGCGCGGACATGACGGGCGCGCGCGCTCATCGATGGAAGGACGCATGACGCTCCCAGCCCAGGGGGTCGCCGATGCTCCTCGGGTGGCCGCGGCCGCCGGATCGGGACGTCGCTGGCGGCTCGGGGTCGACGTGCGCCGCCTGCTCGGGGTGCGGACCGGCGTCGCCCGGGTCGTGCACTCCATCCTCACCGAGTGGCAGCGGCTGCCGATGCCCTTCGACGAGGTGCGCCTCCTCTCCCCTCGTCCGCTTCCCCCGGGGTTGCTGCCACCACATCCCAAGTTCCGGAGCGTCGTGGTGGGGCCGAACGCCCCCGGGTTGCTCTGGGAGCAGGTCGTCCTGCCCGCGCGGGTGCGCGACCTCGACGTGCTGCTCGCGCCTTCGGACACGATGCCCGTGGTCGCGCCCTGGAAGCGGGTGGTGATGATGTACGCGTACTCGCCCGAGATGGCCGCCAGCTTCTCCTGGTCCGCCCGGATCCGCTGGGAGCCATTCGCCCGCAACGCGGCATGCCATGGCGACGCGATCATCGTCTCGAGCCGGAACATCCTGGAGACCCTCGAGCTCGGGCTCGGCGTGAAGGTCCCCCGGGAGCGGGTGCACTACGCCCCACTCGCAGCCGATGCGCGCTTTCACCCGCGAGACCCTGCCGATCCCGAGCTTCGCGCCGCGCTGGAGCGCTACGGAGTGGCGAACGGACCCTACGTGCTGTTCGTGGGGAAGCTGTCACGTCGTCGGCACATCCCTGAGCTCCTGCAGGCGTTCCGTGAGATCAGCGGAGAGGTGCCACACCGCCTCCTGCTCGCGGGCCCGAACCTGCTGCAGCTCGACGTCGAGGGGTTGATCGCCGGGCTTGGGCTGGAAGAGCGAGTCCTCTATCATGGCTTCGTCCCTGACGCGGACGTGCCGCTCCTGTACGCTGGCGCGGGACTGTTCGTGCTGGCGAGCGAAGGGGAGGGGTTCAGCCTCACGACGCTGGAGGCGATGCAGAGCGGCGTGCCCGTCATCACGCTCGACCGGCCGAACATGGTCGAGGTGACGGAGGGGGCGGCCTATCTGGTTCCCGACGGCCGCACCGAGACACTCACCGCAGCCATGCGAGCGGTCCTGGGAAACGCGCCGCTGCACGCCGATCTGCGCGCCCGTGGGCTGGAGCGCACCCGGGTGCTGACCTGGTCGCACATGGCGCAGCAGTCACTGGACGTCCTGTGGTCGGTCGCCTCGGGCGGCTCGCGCTGACCAGCCGCGGCCCCGCGTTGGTTCGACGGCGAATGACCAGACCCAATCTATAGCGCGAAGTGCAGGGCGTAAGTCGTTAGCGCGTTGCTCGTTGCGTCATACAGTTCATGCTCTACGCGATCTCGGATCGCATGCTGGACTCAGGACATAGACCCGATCTCGAAGGCGGATCCGCCAAGCGTCGCTAGAGAAGTCTTCGGAATCTCGCGAGCCCACTTGTCGTCGTTGCCGCGCTAAGGCCTGCCGCCCCGACACATCGGTCCAGCCACGGCGCGCCCTTTTGTTGCGGCAGCCCCCGATTCCGCACGGACATTTACATTTGCATGCACATGTCATGGCAACGTTTACGCCCTCTTATGTGACGCCCTTCCCGGGACCGGGGTCTGGTGCGTTATCGTAAGCGCGCGAGAGAGGCAGATCGGGCAGTCGCTTGACGGGTTGCGGGCGGACTCCTATCACTTCCGATTCCGAAAAAAATCGAACACCGTCCGATTCGGCGCCTGCGCCGATCGGGCCGAGGTCCTCGGGCGGTCAAGTCGATCGCTCCCCGAGATTCGGTGTTCCGTCCCGCGCTCCGTACGAACGCCGACGCACGATCATGCGTCGGCACGGGGCACTGCAGGCCCACCCTGCAGAAGTGTACCGATCGGTCTTGCCGCTCAGCGTATGTGGTCCGAGTTGCAAGAACGACGTAAGTGTCGCCGCGTCACTACTGACGGGGCGCGCGAGAGTTTTTCAGCACGTTGTTTTTGCACACCAACCTTCTCCGAGGTACGCACAGTACATGACGAGCAATCTGTATCGCATGCTCGCCGGCGCGGGTCTCCTGGTGGGAATGGTGCCAGTCATGGCATCGGCCCAGCAGGCGGCCACCGTTAGCGGGCGCGTGACCAACGAGGCGGCGGCACCGGTTCCGGGTGCCAGCGTCTCGATCCCAGCGCTGGGCGTTGGCTCGTATACGAGCAACGATGGCCGGTATACCTTCACGGTGCCGGCGAACCGGGTCACGGGTCAGAACGTCTCACTGGTCGCCCGCCGCATTGGCTACACGCCCGTGACGGCGTCAGTCACGCTGTCGGGTACGTCCGTCACGCACGACTTCCGGCTGACGACGGCTACGACGCAGCTCGAGGGCGTGGTGGTCACGGCACTCGGTCTGGAGCGCGAGAAGCGTTCGCTCGGCATCGCGGCGCAGAGCGTTGCGGGCTCTGACCTGAACCAGACGCGCCAGCCGAACATCGTCAGCGCCCTCTCGGGCAAGGTGGCGGGCGTCAAGGTCACGACCTCGACGAACTTCGGTGGGTCTGCCCGCGTCGTCATCCGCGGCGAGAACTCGATCGGCGGCAACAACCAGCCGATCTGGGTCGTCGACGGCGTCGCGGTCGACAACTCGAACTTCACCACGCTCAACCAGCAGCGCGGCGTCGGCGGCATCGACTTCGGCAACGCCATCCAGGATCTGAACTCCGAGGACATCGAGAGCATCTCGGTGCTCAAGGGTCCCGCTGCGGCGGCGCTCTACGGCTCACGGGCCGCGGCCGGCGCGATCATCGTCACCACGAGGTCCGGCAAGAACGCGCCCCGTGGCTTCCAGGCGTCGGCGAGCAGCAACATCACGTTCGATCAGATCAACAAGCTGCCCGACTACCAGAACGAGTACGGCCAGGGCTACCTCGGCCAGTTCTCGTTCAAGAATGGACTCGGCGATGGGCTCTACGACGGCGTCGACGAGAGCTGGGGTCCGAAGCTCGACGGCCGCCTCATCCCGCAGTGGTACAGCCAGGGCGTGCCGGTGCCGTGGGTGCCGTCGCCCAACAACGTCCGCGACTTCTTCGACAACGGCCTGTCCGTCTCGAACAACGTCAGCGCCACGGGCTCGGGTGAGCGGGCGAACTTCCGCCTCTCGTTCGGCAACGACCAGATCAAGGGTATCGTGCCGACGAGCCGTCTCAATCGCCTTACGGCGGGTCTGAACGGCACGGCCTCGCTGAGCGAGAAGCTCCAGGCGACGGCCAGCGTGCAGTACATCAAGAACAAGGGCTACAATCGCCCCGGCACCGGCTACGACGAGCTGAACCCCCTCATGGGCTTCACCTGGTTCGGCCGGAACGTCGATGTTGGCATGCTCAAGACGTTCATGACCGACTCCGCGCTCCAGGTCTACAACACGGAGAACGGCGTGGACTACACCGACATGGTCAACTGGAACTACAACTATCACAGCAATCCGTGGTGGAACGTCGAAAAGAATTCCAATTTCGACGATCGTAACCGCATGATCGGGTCGGCCCAGGTCCAGTACAAGCCTCTGAGCTGGCTGACGGGTATGGTCCGCACCGGCACCGACTTCTACAACCAGAACCGTGGCTTCAACTTCGCCCCGGGCTGGATCGGCGGCTACGGTGGCGATCCGAACACCCTTGGCGACTACTCGGGCGGCGGCTTCCAGAACACTACCGATCTAGTCAACGAGAACAACACCGACTTCCTCCTCACGGCAGTCACCACGCCGATGGAGCGGCTCGGACTGACGATCAATCTCGGCGGCAACCGCCGCGTGCGGTCGCTTCAGCAGCGCTGGCTGGGTACGGACAAGCTGTCCGGCCCCGACATCTACAACATGACCAACGCCGCGATCCTCTACACGCCGGTCCAGTACGACGAGCGTCGTCAGATCAACTCGCTCTATGGCACGACGCAGTTCGCATTCAACGATTACTTCTTCGTCGACGTGACGGGCCGCAACGACTGGTCCTCCACGCTGCCGAAGGGCAAGAACTCGTACTTCTATCCCTCGGTCTCCAGCTCGGTGGTCTTCTCGGACCTCTTCCCCGCCGTGAAGAACACGGGGTTGAGCTACGGAAAGCTGCGCGCAGCGTGGACCCGCGTGGGTAGCGATGCGAACCCGTATCTGCTCAGACTCGCTTACGACAACGGCGACGGATACTTCGGCAACGCGCGGTTTGCGGTGCCGAACACGCTCACCAATCCCGAGCTCAAGCCGGAGCAGACGCAGGCTTGGGAACTGGGCACGGAGCTGAGCTTCCTCGACGGGCGCGCCGGTCTGGACTTCACGTACTATCAGAAGAAGACGACCGACCAGATCCTGTCGGCCAGCGTTGCGCCGAGCACCGGCTACACACGCGTAGCCCTCAACGCGGGCGCGCTGTCGAACAAGGGTATCGAGCTCCAGCTCACCGGTTCGCCGATCAAGGCGAGTGCGGCTGATGGCTTCAGCTGGGACGTGACGGCCAACTACGCCCGGAACCGGAACCGTCTCGAGGAGCTCTACGGCAACTCGGACACGTACCAGATCGGCAACCCGTTCTTCAACGTCAGCATCGAGGCGCGTCTCAACCAGCCGTACGGCAGCATCGTCGGCCGCGATTTCCGCAAGGATTCGCTCGGTCGCCTGGTTCTGTCGTCCTCGAGCGGCACTCCGCTGCCGGCGCTCACGACGAGCATCCTCGGCAACATCCAGCCCGACTGGACGGGAGGGTTGATCAACACCTTCCGTTGGAAGGGCTTCGATGTGAGCGGGCAGATCGACGCCCGTATCGGTGGCGAGCTTTACAGCGCGACCACCTCGTGGGGCCGCTACGCGGGCATCCTCGCGGAGACGGTCCAGGGTCGTGAGGATAGCGTCACCGTGTCCGGCGTCCTGGCCAACGGGACGGAGGTCACGCGGAAGGTGAGTGCACAGAACTATTGGCACGGCCAGGGCTACAACTCGGGCGATGCGGCCAACGTGGTGGATGCGAGCTTCGTCAAGCTGCGCGAACTGCGTGTGGGCTGGGCCGTTCCGCAGACGTTGACCCGGGCGCTCAGCGGCTACCGCATGAACATCGCGCTGGTCGGCCGGAACCTCTGGATGCATGCCAACGCGCCGCACATCGACCCTGAGACGGCGTTCAGCGCCGGCAACCTGCAAGGGCTCGAGATGGGCCAACTTCCGTCGACGCGCAGCCTGGGCTTCCAGCTGAGCGTCACCCCGTAAGCGCGCCGACGTCTAACAGAATTCATATAATGATGCGATCGCATATTCTCCGAACGTCACTTGTCGCAGCTTCGTTCGTCGCAGGCCTCACGGCCTGCGACGCCGACAAGCTGACGGAGGTGAACGTCAATCCGAACAACCCCGAGGTCGTCTCGTCGCAGTCCCTGTTCACAAACGGGGTCGTAGGGCTCATGCAGTCGATGCGCGGGAGCGGGCTCACGCACGGTTTCGCGGGAGTGTGGAGCCAGCACTTCGCCGAGATCCAGTACCCCGAGACGGATCTGAACCAGCCCCGGACCGCGAACATCGACACATTCTGGGCGCGATTCTACACGGGCACGATCACGGGTCCGACGATGGGCTCGATGCAGGACCTCAACCAGATCCTGGTACAGTCGCCAACGAGCGTGAACATCGTCGCGCCGACGCTCATCTTCCGTGCGTTCGCACTGGAGACGCTGACCGACATGTGGGGCGACGTTCCCTTCACCGAAGCGGGACGCGGCTCGGAGATCTTGACGCCGAAGTACGACCCGCAGGCCGTCGTCTACGACAGCATCTTCGCGATGCTGACCCGCGCCGTCACGATTCCGGCGCCTTCGGAGGACGTCACCTCGCCGAACTTTGCGCGGATGGGCGATGCCGATCCGGTGTACCCTGGCAAGTCGGCGGCAGGACAGGCTGCGGCCTGGACCAAGTTGGCGAACTCGCTGCATGCACGCGCAGCACTTCGCCTCAGTCAGGTCGATGCCGCGAAGTCGAAGACCGAACTGACCAAGGCGCTCGCTGGTCCGGTGTTCGCCAGCAACGCCGACAACGCCTCCGTTTCCTGGCCCGGCGGTACGCTGGGTAATCCGCTGTGCCTGAACTGGCTCAACGCGGGTTGCGGCGGTACGCGTGACGATCAGCGCGTCTCCGCGCGTCTGGTCGACACCCTCAAGGTGAACGCCGACCCGCGGCTCGCGGCATTCGCCGACCCCACGGGGAACTCCCAGCAGGCTGGCGCGACGATCTGCGACATCGCTTACCGTGGGTACCCGAACGGGTTGGAGGCGCCGAACGAGGTGAATCCGTGCGACCCGGATGAGGGGAATTTCAGCCTGAGCGACTACTCACGCCCGAATATCTCGATTCGGTCGCCGAACTCGCCGAGCTGGATCATGACGTACTCGGAGCTCCTGTTCATCAAGGCAGAAGCGGCCGAGCGTGGCCTTGTCGGCACGCCCGCGCAGGCCGGTGCCTTCTACACCGAGGCAATCAGGGCATCGTTGCAGCAGTGGGGCATCGACCCGGTGGACATCACGGCCTACCTGGGGCGGGCAGACGTGGCCTACAAGGGGGGCGCTGCGGGCCTCAAGCAGATCGCGTACGAGAAGTGGGTCGCGCTGTACAATCAGGAGACCGAAGCGTGGGCCGAGCAGCGTCGTCTCGACTATCCGGTGCTGTCGCCAGGCCCGGACGCCGTCACGACGACGGTGCCGACGCGCATGCCGTATCCCGACAGCGAGAACTCGTTGAACGCCACGAACCTCAACGCGGCGAAGGCAGCGCAGGGTGGAGCCACCGGCACCAGCCTGAGTGGCAAGGTGTGGTGGGACAAGCCGTAAGCAAACACTGATCGCGACGCGGGCCACTGCCGCGTCGACAACGAGGCCCCGAGCGCGTCATGCGCTCGGGGCCTCGTTGTCGTTGGTGGAGGACGCGAATGGAACGCGAGCGGGGTCGGCGACTTGTGCCCGCGTCTGCCCGCGTCTGCCCGCGTCGACCCGCGCGAGACATCGCGCGGCAGCGACGAGCGACTCGTTGCATACCAATCTGTGCGCAATCCGCGTCGGCTGAACGTGATCGGCTTCACCGTCACGCCCTCCGCCGCATCGTCGCATTGGATGCATTCGCAGCGCAAAGAACCTGTCAACGGGCTCTAGCGCGCAGAGGTGCGCAAGATCATTCTATCGCATCCAACCCACGTCGGTGTCCCCGCCCAATTGGCCCCGGCGGTTCTTCCCCCCCCGCGCATGCGATTCGTGAGAATCATGGCGCATCCATGCGAGCGCGGCGCAACGGACCACTGCGTTGCCCGCGGCATTTATCCATTTCAGGAGGCGACATGAGAAAGTTCGGCATGTGGCTCGGTACGCTCCTACTCACGTTGCTCATCGCTGCGGATGCATCCGCGCAGCGACGCGTGACGGGCCGGGTCATCGCCACGAGTGGCGAACCGATTGCCACCGCGAGCGTGAACGTGCAGGGCACGACGCTCGGAACGTACACCGCCGAAGACGGCCGCTTCACGCTGGCGAACGTCCCGGGCGGTGCGCAGGTGCTCGTGGTGCGCCGACTCGGCTACAAGCGCGTCAATCGTCCACTGACGGCGACGCAGGACGAAGTGGAAGTTCGCCTCGAGAAGGACGTGCTCGAGCTCGAGCGCCAGGTCGTGACGGGCACCACGACGTCGATCTCCTCGGCAAACTCGGCGAACGCGATCGCGCAGGTCTCGGCCGAGCAGTTGATGCGCGCGCCGACGCCGACGGTGGAGAACGCGCTGCAGGGCAAGATCCCGGGCGCGGTGATCTCGACGAACTCCGGTGCGCCGGGCGGTGGTGCGCAGGTGCAGCTTCGCGGCGTCACCTCCATCAACGCCAACTCCAGCCCACTCTACGTCGTCGACGGCGTCCTTCTCAGCAACGCCGAGATCTCGACGGGTCTGAACTCGATCTCCAACGCCGGTACGCGCGGCGCGATCGTCGGAAGCCAGGACCAGCAGACGAACCGCATCTCGGACCTGAACCCCAACGACATCGAGAGCATCGAGGTGCTCAAGGGCGCGTCGGCGGGAGCGATCTACGGCTCGGTCGCGGCAAACGGCGTCATCCTGATCCGCACCAAGCGCGGCACCACGGGCGCGCCCGTGATCAACGCGAGCCAGCGCTTCGGCAAGTTCCAGCTT
>Ga0126306_10000201_pt1 | contig 23826 bp, 19 predicted proteins | sample Plot27_FD_92592 | JGI IMG/M metagenome (GOLD analysis project Ga0126306, IMG submission 92592) | Serpentine soil microbial communities from UC McLaughlin Reserve, CA, USA - Plot27 | ecosystem: Environmental > Terrestrial > Soil > Grasslands | place: USA: UC McLaughlin Reserve, Lake County... | reverse complement strand
GGTGATCCGAGCAGGCGATGAGCTTCGGCGCGGACGGGTTCGAGGTCGGCGGGTTGGGCGACCTGCCGTTCGGCATCTGCGAGGAGGAGCCGGACGTGATTCGCAACGGCCGACAGCCGCGCGTCGTCCGCGCCGACGACCTGCGCCGTGTTGCGCAGCAGCCGGAGCTGGGCGAGCACGACGGCCGGCTCCTTGGCGCCGTAGCGGCGGATCAGCGCGCAACTCAGCCGCAGGTAGTCGGGGAACGTGTACCCGGGGACGGACACCGTGGTTCCTGCGGCGGTGTGCACCGTGTATGCCCCGAGCGGCTGGCGCGCGAGGGCACACACGATTACCGAAAGGTGGTCGGTCGCCTGGATGGCGGTGTACGGGTCGTTGATCGCGGGCGAGAGTGCCTTCGAGGCGATGTCGACGAGCTGGCGGATGCCGAGGGCTGCGTCCTGCTCCAGCGTCCGCTCGAACCCGATCCGGATCGCGTCACGCACGGAGTGGTGCAGATCCGGCGCGTCGGCGTGGCCCGCTTCTGGCGACGCCGCCCACACCTGTGCTATCGGCATACCCGCGATGACGTGGTCACCCACGATCGGGACGAAGCACACGTTGATGCCGTGCCGAGCCGCGACCGGCGCCAGCGCGTCCGGGCGGATGGTCTGCACGTAACCGGAGCCTCCGGCCAGTACCGGTACCGCCCACGCCGGAACGGGCGGTGGCTCGCCGCCACCGGCGGGCATGCCCTCGTCGATCACGGCAAGCGTGCCCCGCTCGGTCACCCGCATGATCTCGTCGATCTGGATCGAGTGGGCGAGGTGATGGGCGAAGTAGAGGAGCATGCCCAGGCTGCCCAGGAGCATCACCAGGGCGCCGGTCACGGCGAGGCGGGGGAACGTCGTGGTCCGGCTGCCCGCCGAGACGCCGACCGTGTACAGCCCGGCGGTGCTGTAGGCGAACGTGGCCACGAAGACGCTGAGCACGATCTGGTTCGGCCGGTCGCGGAGGAAGTTGTGCAGCAGCCGGGGCGAGAACTGTGTCGAGGAGAGCTGCAGTGCGACGACGGTGAGCCCGAGGACCAGGGCGACGACCGTGATCATCGTCGCGGAGATCCCGATCAGCAGGGTCCGGGCGTCGTCGGCCGTGCCCTGGAAGACGAGGGGATGCAGTGGCGAGTCAGGTCCGATGTCGACCAGCGAGAGCACGGAGCCGGCGATCAGCGCGAGCAGCACCGCCACGGCCGGGATGACCCAGAGCGCACCGCGCAGGTACTGCCAGATCGCGTCCCGGTGGATCGTCATCGCGGCGTTCCCGGCACGCCGACGGGGACCGTGGCGCCGTTGACCCCGTCGCCGCCGATGAACCGCCCCCAGCCGCACTCCACCTGCTCATTATGCGTGCGGGGAGTGGTCGACCGGCTCGGTCGGTGGTGAAGTCGGTCGGTGGTGAAGTTGTCAGCACGCCGAGCGCCGCTGGCCGGCGATGGTGCCGACCAGCGGCGCTCCGCTGTCCGTGGCTAGCTGATCAGGTCAACCCACCGCGACCGGGACGGTGACCACCGTGGTTCCCGGTACGTGTGGGCTGTCCATCGTGGTGGTGACCCGGCCGGTACCTCGGCTCAGGCCCTGGACGTGCACGATGTAGGTGACCGAGTCGCCCGGCACCGGATCGGTGCTGGTCACCCGCAGATCCTCGGTTGGCAGGCCGGTGATGGTGTCGCCGCCGGTCCCGTTGAGGTTCTCGGCACCCACGACCAGCGGCTGGGTGCCGGGTGCGGCTGGTAGCGCCGCCGGGTCGTAGGCGTAGCTGATGTCCTCGGTGCCGTTGACGCCCAGCCATACCTGGAAGTGCCGGTTCGAGTTCGTGCCGAACACGTCGACCTGCCACTCGATCACGATCCAGGTGTTGTCGGCCTCGTCGGAGAGCATGGCCGCGCGGATGCCCTCGTCGTTGGTGCCGTCGAGGTCGGTCCAGAATGGCGCGAGCACATTGTTCGGCCGCGCCGGGCTCGGGATCACCGGCTGGCAGCACTCGTTGTCCTCGGCCGTTCCGCCGCCGGCCACCAGGTAGCCGTTGGAGTCGACGCCGATGCTGGTGTAGGTGCGCCCCGCGTACACGAACCCGGGGACGTCGTAGTTGATGATGTCCTCGTCACCGACCGCATCGGGGGTGACGCCGAAGAGGGCCAGCGGAACGTAGCCGGCGGGGGAAGCACCCGGCGCGATCGACGGCGTGCCGGGCACGGCGCCGGCGAGCGGCACGTTCAGCTTCTCGACAGTGCGGTTGTTCACCACGACGGCGTTGTCCGCGCCGATGGCCCGCAGGTTGCTGGTGAGCGTCGTCCGCAGGTCAACCGTGGTCGCGTTGAACGAGTTGTTCGCCGCGGTGACTGTGCAGTCCGTTACGCCGTTGACCGGGATCCGGGCCGGACTGCACGAGCTAGCCAGCGTCACCGCGCCCTGTTGCGGTACCCACGCCACCGGCAGGTGCAGGGTGGGATACCCGTCCCGCCTGGGGTCGAGCCGGATCTCGCCGAACGTCTGCCCGGTGCCGCTCGTCGTCCGGATGGTGATCGACAGGTTGATCGACTGGTTCGGGTCGAGCGCGAACGACGACGGGATGACGCTGATCGTGCTGCCCGCCGGGGAGTTCACGGTCACGTCGTAGCGCTGGCGCAGCCCGCTGACGTTCTTCGGCGTCCGCACGGTGCTGAGCCGGCCCGGCATGACGGGGGCGTTCACCGATGGGATGTTCAGGTGGACGGCGTTGACCGGGTCGTTGCCGAGCGCCGCCATCCGGGCCGCGGTCTCGTCGAAGGTGATCCCGGGCCTGCCGGCCGTGTTGACCCGGATCCGCCCGGCCCCGAAATCGAACGGGTCCGCCGGCGAGCTGAGGTCCTCCTTCTTCACGTTGGTCGTGGCTGTGGTCATCAGCGCCGACCGGACCTGACCCGGCGTCCAGTCGGTGTTGAACGCCTTGAGCAGGATCGCGGCGCCGGCGGTGTGCGGCGAGGACATCGAGGTGCCGGCGATGGCCTGGAAGTACTGGCGGGGTGGGCCTTCGAGCGGCGACTCGGGGGTCGGGGTGTGGCCGGCGAGGATCTGCACGCCGGGCGCGGTCACGTCCGGCTTGATGAAGTGGCCGGCGGGGCCGCGCGAGGAGAACGCCGCCATCACGTCGCCCTGCCCGTCGGCCTTCTGCCCGGCCGTGAACGATCCCGTGGCGCCCGGGTTGGCCTTCATGAAGGCCAGGAAGTCGGTCCCGTCGGCCAGGTGCACGGTCGGCAGCCAGTGGTTGTCGGTCTCTACGTCGGCGAGCGTCGGGTTGTAGAGGATCATCCCGGCCGCGCCGCCCTGGAACACGTTGTAGCCCTTCTCCACCCGCGCGTTGCCGCCCCGCTGGCAGGCGACGATCTTGCCGGTGAACAGGCCCGCCGGTGCCGGCGCGTCGCAGAGTGGCTTGCTGTACGGGGCGGCGGAGGAGAGCACGACCGGCAGCGGCGAGGTGACGCCCTGCGTGATGGAGGCGCCGGTGAACGTCGCGGTGTTTCCGGCCGCGGTGAGGGTGAGGGTCGAGCGGAACTCGCGACGCTGGGTGGACGCCGCGACCGTGGTCACCCACGGGGAGAGGTGGTTGGCGGTGCTTGCGCCCGGCCCGTCGTTGCCCGCCGAGGTGGCGACGAAGACGCCGGCGGCGTAGGCGTCGAGGAACGCCAACTCCACCGGGTCGGTGAACGGGCTCGTGCCGCCCGAGATCGAGAAGTTGATGACGTCGACGCCGTCCAGGATGGCCTGCTCGACCGCGGCGGCGGAGTCCGAGTTGTAGCAGCCCAGGACGCCGCAGACCTTGTAGACCGAGACCCACGCGCCGGGCGCGACACCGTTGAGCGGCCCCCGGTCCACCCCGAGCACGACCGCGGAGTTGAGCGCGTTCCCGGCCGCGGTGGAGCCGGTGTGGGTGCCGTGGCCGTTGGAGTCACGGGCGGTGTGGTACGGCTCCGCGGCGGCCCGGGCCGGATTCGACAGGTAGGTGGCGAGGAATGGCGCGCCGCCGATCAGCTTGTTGTTGCAGGCGAACACGTCGGAGGCCGGGGTGAGCGGGTTGTCTCCGAAGTTGCAGGTGCGCGGGGTGCCGTCGGCCTTGGGTGGCGGCGCCGCGAGGTTGCCCTGGTCGGCGAAGGACGGATGTTCCGGCCACGCACCGGAGTCGAGCACGCCGAAGATGACCCCCTTGCCGGCGTTCCGCTTGCCGCCCAGCGCGGGGTAGAGGCCGTTGGCTCCGATGAACGTCGGGCTCGAGTCCGTGAGCGGCTTGGCCAGGGTGTCCCGCTGCACGGCGACGACGTTGGCGATCGCGGCGATCTCGGCGACCCGGTTGGCCGGCACGATTGCGGTCACGCCGCCATAGACGAGCCGCAGCTTCCGGCCGACCTTGGCCTGCGGTACCCGCTGGCGCAGCTCGGTGAGGAAGCGCTGCTCCTGCTTGACCACGTACTTCTGGTACTGGCGCTCGGCCGCCGACTTGCCCGTGAGGGCCTTGCCGGTGACGGAAGGGCTGGTAGCCGGATGGCCTGCGATGCCACCGCGGTAGCTCCCGGCGGCGTCGTAGTCGAGTTTGACGGTGACTGCCACGGGCGCCGCGCTGGTGCTGCGGAGCAGGCTGGGATCACTCTTCGCGAGCCGGCTGCTGGGCGCCTTGTCGGCCGTCAACCTGCTGGTGGCGGCGAGCCGCTGGCCGGTGAGTTGATCGCGCGTCAGCTTCTCGGCTGCTGCGCCGGGACTGCCAGCTGGGCCGGGATCGGCCGCGGCGGATCCGGGCGCCCCGGCGAGTGCGATGACCGGAGCGAGCAGCGCGATGAGAGATGACCTGACTAAGCGACCTGGCTTCGTGAGCTTCATCGGGTCCCCTATGCGAGATATCGCGCGGGCACGCGGTGGCCCGCGACGGCCCACAATAGCGTGTCGTCCCGGAGTCAAGGTGTGGCGTGTCCCCCATAATTCGGGCTATATCGCCGGGTAGCAATTTCGCGAACGCGCCGAAATGCCATGAGGCACCGCCACCCCGACTTGTCCGACCGATGCTGCGCACCGCCTGAACCAGCCCCGCGCCGCAACTGGTGCGGTGGTGCCCAAGGCTGTGATGCTCGACACGGACCCTGCACGGGATCTCGCCCGATCGGAGGGCAGAGATGTCGTCTCAGGAAGAGCAGGAGCGTCCGCAGCGCATCGTGGTGGTGTCGACGGTTCGGAGGAGTCGCGCGCCGCCCTGCGGTGGGCGGTGGATGAGGCGGAGCTCCGCGGTGCCGAGCTGGAAGCGGTCATGGCGTGGCAGCTTCCGGCGCTGGAGTTCGTCGGACCCACGGCGGGTTACGCGGTGCCCGCCACCGCGGTGATGGATCGGAAGTCTTTGCTCGCCGGGCCGAGGAGACCCTGGAGCAGACCCTGCAAGAGGTCATCGGCGACAAGCCCATTCCCGCCATGACTCGATCCGTCACCGAAGGCAATCCGGTTGCGGTACTGCTCAGCCGATCAATCCAGGCCGACCTTCTCGTCGTCGGGTCACGAGGACGGGGTGGCTTCTCCGGACTGCTGGTCGGGTCGGTCAGTGAGCAGTGCGTCCGTCACGCCCGCTGCACAGTCGTTGTGGTCCGGCCAGAGTGGCAGTAAGGCCCTCCCACGCCAGCAGCGCCACCTGCCGGGGGCCTACCACCGCCTGGGCTCGCCACCGTCCCACCCGACCACCGTCCCAACGAACCCGAACCGGACTGGAACCGGAACCGGACTGGAACCCGAACCCGAACCGGACTGGAACCGGAACCGGAACCGGACTGGAACCGGAACCGGAACCGGAACCGGACTGGAACCGGAACCAGACTTTCGGGGCTTCTGTCCATACAACGGGCGCACGTAGCCGCGCTTTCCCCGAATGTCCGGTTCGGGGTTGGCGTGACCGAGGCGGCGCGGGCGGCGCGGGGCGGCGCGGGCGGCGCGGGGCGGCGCGGGGGGATCTAGTCGATTGTCATCGGGCGCGGGAATCCACTTGGCCGGATGTTCTGGTTGAGATGGAACACGTTTTCGGGGTCGTAGACATCTTTTAGCGCGGTGAGGCGCGCGAGCTTGTCGGTCGGGTAGGCACGCCGTACACCCGCGGCTCCCTCGTCGCCCAGCACGTTGACGTAGGCCCCGCTCGCGAACGGGTCGAGCGCGGCGGCGCACCGTCGCGCCGCGGCGATCCGGGCGCCATCCTCGGCTGAGTCCGTCCAGCGGGCGGCGGCGACGAACTCGAACAGCGTGTTCCGTTGGCTGAAGGCGGCATCGGAGTCCGGTATGTCGGCGATCGCGCCGCCGTACGCCTGGAGCGCGACCGCGGGCAGTTGCTCGCCCCGACCGTCCGGACTACCGCGCAGCAGGAAGGCCTCGATCGCCTCATCGGTGAACTCGCTGAAGTAGTGACCTTTCCAGTACCTGCGCAGGGCGTGCCCCTCGACGGTGTCGTCGATCCGCTGCAGCTCCAGGTAGGACAGTTCCTCGACCCGCTCCGCGACCGGACGTCCGAGGGCCCGCATCGAGGGGAGTAACCGCCGGCCGTCGTCCGGATCGCCGACCCACACGAAACCGACGCTGGCCACCGGCATGCCGCGCAGCTCTGCCGGCAGGAACGACGGTCCCGCGTTGCCGACCGATGCGGTGAAGGTGGCCCGGCGAGGCGCACGGGCGTTGAGGTCCCGCCACCCGCGCAGTACCCGGAAGGCGTCCTCGACCGGGAAGTGGAAGTCGGCGATGAGGGCCTGCGTACCGACCGGGTGCAGCTGGAACTCGAACTCCGTCACGATCCCGAAGTTGCCGCCCCCTCCGCGCAGGCCCCAGAACAGCTCCGGATTCTCGGTCTCACTGGCACGGACACGTTCGCCGCCGGCGGTGACCATCTCGAAGGCCGCCACATTGTCGCAGGTCAGGCCGAGCTGGCGGGCGAGCCATCCCATCCCGCCGCCGAGGGTCAGCCCGCCCACCCCGGTGTGGGACACGTTGCCGGCGGTGGTCGCCAGGCCGTGCTCCTGCGCGGCCCGGTCGAGCGCCGCGAGCAGAGCTCCGCCTTGGACCCGGGCGCGGCGCCGTCCCGGATCGACCCGCACACCACCCATCGGCGTGAGGTCGATCATGAGTCCGCCGTCGGGTACGGCGAGGCCGATGACGCTGTGCCCACCGCAGCGGACCCCGATCTCGAGGTCGCGCGCGCGGGCGAACCGCACGGCCGCTGCCACGTCGGCGGCGCTCGCGCAGCGGACGATCACCTTCGGGTACCGGTCGACCATGGCGTTCCAGACCGTGCGTGCCTTGTCGTATCCGGTGTCTCCAGGCAGCAGCAGCTCGCCGTCGAGCCGGCCGGCCAGCGACCTCGCCTGATCACGCGGCATGGTGGTCATCTCGTGCTCCTCATGGCGATCGAACCCCGTGACCGCCACCCTGACAGCGGATCGGTACCCCAGTAAGATCCATTCCGATGACCGGATCCAGGACCAATTCCGCCGGCGCGGGGGAGTTCCTCGTCGAACTGCGGCGCGACGCCCGCGTGCCCCTCCACCAGCAGCTGGAGAGCCGGATCCGGGACCGCATCCGGCAGGGGCACCTGCGAGCGGGGACGGTGCTACCCCCGACTCGTGCACTCGCCGCCGATCTGGGTCTGTCGCGGGGCGTCGTCGTCGAGGCGTACCAGCAGCTGGTCTCCGAGGGCTATCTGGTCAGCCGCTCGGGCGGATACACCCAGGTGGCCCGCTTCGCGGCGACGGAACCCCTGGCCGCGGCCCCGCACGCTGACGGGGCGCCGCACCGGCCGCTCCGGATCGACTTCCGCTACTGCCGCCCTGATGTGTCCCGGTTCCCCCGTGCCGCCTGGCTCCGCTCGATCCGCCGGGCCGTGAACCGGATGCCCAACGAACGGTTCAACTACCTGGACGGTCGCGGCGCCCCGGAGTTGCGCGAAGCCTTGGCCGACTACCTCAACCGCGTGCGGGGTACCTCGGCGAGGCCTGAGAACATCCTGATCACCAACGGTTTCGCCCAGGGTCTCGCGCTGGTCGTCCAGGTGCTCGCGGCCACCGGATCGCGGCGGCTGGCCGTCGAGGACCCGTCGGACGACGAAGCGCGGCAGGTCGCGGCTGCGGCCGGGATCGAGGTCGTCGGCGTCCCGGTCGGCGAGGCCGGCATCGGCGTGGAGGCGCTCGAGCGGTCCGGTGCGGACGCCGTACTCGTGACGGCCGCGCACCAGTTCCCGACCGGTGCCGTCCTGCCGGCGGAATCCCGGGCTGCGCTCGTCGCCTGGGCGGCCCGGCAGGGTGCGCTGATCGTCGAGGACGACTACGACGCGGAGTACCGCTACGACCGCGATCCGATCGGGGCGATGCAGGGTCTGGCGCCGGATCATGTCGTCTACGCGGGATCGGCCAGCAAGACCCTCGCGCCCGGGCTGCGGCTCGGGTGGTTGGTCGCACCGAGCCGGCTCGTCGGCGAGCTCGCCGCCGCCAAGCTCGCCGCCGATCGCGGGTCGCCGGTGTTCGAGCAGCTCGCGTTCGCCGACTTCGTGTCCCACGGGGAGTTCGATCGGCACCTGCGTCGGATGCGTCCCCGCTATCGACGTCTGCGCGACAGCCTGGTCAGCGCGTTGCGAGAGCGGCTGCCTGACCTCCGACCGACCGGCGTCTCGGCCGGCCTGCACGTGCTGACCTGGCTTCCCGCGGATCTCGACGAGCCGGCCGTCGTCGAGGCGGCCGCGCGGCGTGGCGTCGGCGTGTACGGGCTGGCGCCGTACCGGGTGACCGGTGCCGGCGACCCCGGCCTGCTGTTCGGGTACGGCAGCCTGAGCGAGCCGACCATCAGCGAAGGAATCGACCTGCTCGCCGACGCGATCGGCTCCCTCCGCACCAGCTGACCGGGACCTCCACCGGCCGCCCGGACGCTCCCGCGAACAGGAGCGTCGGCCGGTTCGACCTGAGCGCCGCGGGTCAACGCAGCCCGAGCGCCTGCTGGAACATCGGCCAGGCGCGGTGCAGCTCGCGCTGCCAGTACGGCCAGTTGTGTGTGCCCGCGCCGTAGAAGTCGAGCCGAGCCGGGATCCCCAACGTGTGCAGCCGGTCGGCGAAGGCGGCGTGCTGGGCCGCGAGCGAGGACTCGATCTGGTTCGACGCCGTGCCGGGCCAGTCCAGCGGCCCGGGCTCGCCGTTGCCCACCGACACGAACAGCGGAGTGCCGCGCAGCTTCGGCGCGAGGTCGTACGGGTTGTGCGCGGCCCACACGTCGGCGTCCTGTCGCGGGTCGCCCCACAACGCGAGGGGCTCCTCGCCCTGCGTGCGGAGGAGCCCGAGATATCCCTGGGACGTCGCTGGTGACAGGCGGGTGTGCACGATCCCGCTGAAGGAGGCCGCGGCGCGGAACAGGCCGGGGTGCCGCGCGGTGTAGACGAGCGCGCCGAGCCCGCCCATCGAGAGCCCGCCGATCGCCCGCACGTCGCTGGCCCGGTAGTCCTCCTCGAGGATCCGGCGCAGCTCAGTGAGGTGGAACGTCTCCCACCGGGGTTGGCCGGCCTTCCAGTCGGAGTAGAAGCCGGCCGGCCCACCGTCGGGCATGACGACGAGCAGGTCGCTGCTCGCGGTGAACTTCTCGACGTCGGTGGAACGGGTCCAGCTCAGGTAGGTCTCACAGCAGCCGTGGAGCAGGTAGAGCACGGGCCACCGGCGTTGCGGCTGCCCGGCGTACCCGGTCGGGAGCAGCAGCCGTACCTTCGCCGTCCGGCCGAGCGCGGGCGAGGCGATGCTCAGGTCGCGCACCCGGGTTGAGAGCGCGATGGTCGCCACGACCCGGGGCTGGGCGTCGTGACCGTCCCCGCTCCGGGCCGGCTCCCTCTTGTCCGCGGCGGAGCAGGCACAGCACAGAAGCAGGGTGGCGGCCAGGAGGGTCCGCAACGGCGCCCACCGCGGCGATCGTCCCAACAGTGCCAGCAATTCAGCCTCCTGCTGGGCGTCGCGGCGTACACCCAGCAACTCCACCATCGCACGCCCAGGGGCGCTTCGGCTGGGCGCCCGCTCACCGCGCCAGGAAGTGCCAGCCGAGCCAGAGCCAGACGGTGAGGACGCCGATGCGGCCGGTGGGGGTGCGCAGCGCCGCGGTCAGCGCGGTGCCGAGCGGACGCACCCGCGACCGGCCGCGCCGGGCCACCAGCTCGCCGCCGATCGTCAGCGCCACCAGCGCGGTGAGGCCTGCGATGACCAGCGCCCTGGCGGTCACCGGCTCACCAGCCACGCGCCGATGCCGAGCCAGAGCCCGTACCCGAGCAGCCGCCCCGGGTAGGTGGCCAGCGCCGGGTCGGCGAGCATGCTGATCGTCGGGTGCGCCGCGTCGTTTCCCCACACGAACAGGGCCAGCTCGGCAAGACCACAGACGGCCGCGAGGGCGATCCACGGTGCCGCGCCGCGCCACCCGACCAGCTCGACCGAGCGGGGCCGGCGCAGTACTCCGATCACGAGCAGCGCGACGCCGGGCGCCAGCACCGCGGCGGCCGCCGGCAGCGTGAGCGGACGGCAGCTCGCCGCGACGAGGGCGTAACCGAGGATCGCGGCCACGACGCCTGCGCGGCTCACCGCACCTTCGCGGGGCGACCGCCGCGTCGCCCGCTCGGCGGCTCGCTCGCTGATCGGCTCCACCCGTGCATCCTCCCTTCCACCCGGCTCCTCGAATCATCGCGCGGATGGTGGTGGTGTCGTCAGGGCGAAGCAGCCCGACCGCCACCGACAGTGCTGATGCGCGATGCGGTGATCGCGGGTCCTCGCTGCCGTCCGCGGCCCGCGGGTAGGGCCAACTCGAGATTCCGGCGTGCCGGGTCTCCCCAGTGAATTCGCAATTGAGTACTGATATGTGTCGGCACGAATTCATGTTGCGGGCATGGCGAGAGCCGGACAGGCTCTATAGGAGAACCTGCTCCGGCTCTGCCGCGCGAGTATCCGGTCGCGGAATCAGTTGTGAGTCATATCCGTGGGGGAGGAGTTGTGAGTCATGTCGGTGGGGGCGGAGTTGTGGGTCATGTCGGTGGGCGTTCCGTTGTGCGTCATCGCCGCGGCAGACATCGTCTGGCCTGCTGCAAGAGCTCCCGTGATGCTTAGTGCCGCCAGTACGAGACTGGCGGCCGTACGGCCGATCCGCATGAGCCCTCCATGGCAGTAAGGGGATGGCAGTTCTGCGGGACTCGACGGCGACTTCCGCGACTATTCGCGTAGATGGTCGAGTCAATGCCAAGGTGGCATGCCTCGCATAACGGAAAGTAGCCCCGGGTGAATTGACGGCCAACGGCGAGCGCCATTCATGGCGGTGGAGCAAGGTTGGTAGCTACGCGTCACCATCTGGTCACCTCTTGTTAAGCTGAAGTTGTGCCGGTATTGTCTGTTCATGTCGAGTCCGGCCCCAGCTAGCGTGCTTGTAGGCCGGACCGAGGAGGTTGCCCGGCTCACCGGGTGGGCGAACGAGGTCCGGCATGGCCGCGGGCGGGCGGTACTGGTCGAGGGCGAGCCCGGGATCGGCAAGTCTGCGCTGGTGCGCACCGTCTGCGCTGAGATGGCCGGGCAGGGCTACGAAGTCTTCTGGGGCGCCGGTGACGAGCTCGGGCAGGCCCTGCCGCTGCTGCCGTTCCTGGAGGGGCTGCGCGTCCGGGAGTTCACCGAGGATCCGCGCCGGGCGACGATCGTCCGCCTGCTGCGCGGTGAGCTGACCGTCGGCGGCGCGGATCTCTCGATCTCGGCCGCGGAGCATCTCCTCGCGCTGGTCGAAAAGGCGTGTTCCGCGCGGCCGACGATCCTGGTGGTAGACGACCTCCAGTGGGCCGATCAACCGACGGTCGCTCTGTGGAGCAGGCTGGCCCGATCGGTGGCGCAGCTCCCGTTGCTGCTCGTGGGCGTGGTGCGTCCGGTGCCGCGACGCGACGGCCTACTCGCGCTGCGCCGCACGGTGGGCGCGGCCGGTGTACTCCGGCTGGCACGGCTCCCGGAACCGGCGGTGGCGGAGCTGATCACGACGCTGGCCGGCGGCACGCCGGGAGGCAGGCTGTTGCGGTTGGCTGAGGGTGCGGCGGGCAATCCGCTGTACGTCGCCGAGCTGATCGACGCGTTAGCCCGCGGCGCACGCCTGACCACCAGCGAGGCCGGGCTCGTCGAGGTGGCTGGCGGCCCAATCCCGACCACCCTCTCGGCGGCGATCGCCGACCGGCTGGGGTTCCTGCCCGCCCGGGTGCGCGAAGTGCTCAACGCCGCGGCGCTGCTCGGTGTGGACTTCTCGGTGTCCGACCTGGCGGTGCTACTGCGGGAAGGAATCGTCGACCTGGCTGCGGCGCTGGACGAGGCGCGCGCTGCCGGCGTCCTGGTTGAGGGGCGCGAAGGGCTCGCGTTCCGGCATCCGCTCATCCGCGCCGCGCTCTATGACGGGATGCCGGTCGCCGTCCGGACGGAGTGGCATCGCGACGCCGGACGGGCGCTAGCGGGCGCGGGCGCGCCGGTGGAACGGGTGGCCCGGCAGTTGCTGTCGGCGTGCCAGGGCGCCGGTGAGCCCGCCGAACATCTCGACGAGTGGATGGCGGGCTGGCTTGTCGACGCCGCTCCGATCCTGGTCGGCCAGGCTCCCCGCGCCGCGGTCGAGCTGCTCAGGCACGCTCTGGCCAGCTCGCGGGCCCGGACCACGCGGCACGACCTGCTGGCAGGTCGACTCGCGGAGGCGCTCTACCGGGTCGGCGACGCGGGCGAGGCCGAGCAGGTGGCCACCCGCGCGCTCACGCAGGTCACCGACCCGGACGTCCTCGTCGACCTGCACATGACGCTGACCCAATGCCGCGGTCTGGCCGGCCGGTACACCGAGTCGCTGGCCGCGCTGAGCGAGGCGCAGGCGGTCCCGGGGACATCCCCGCGGCACCGGGCCCGGCTGCTCGTCCTCACCGCTCGAACCCACCGCGACCTCGGACAGGTCGATACCGCCGGCCGGGTCGCGGCCCGGGCGCTCGGAATCGCGACCGAGTCAGGCGACCGCTGGGCCATCGGTTGGGCGCTGCACGTCCTGATCATCGTGTCGGTGATGCGCGGTGCGTTCGCCGAGGCGCTGCCGCTCTTCGACCGCGCGCTAGCCGTGACGGAACAAGATCCTTCCCTCGCTGATCTGCGCATGCTGCTGCAGATCAACAAGGCGGTGGCGCTGGGAGATCTGGATCGGTACGAGGAGGCGATGGCTGTCGCCCAGGACGTGCGCCAGCTGTCGGACCGGACAGGCAGCGTGGTCCGGCTCACGCAGGCGCAGAGCGCACTCGGCGAGCTGCTCTTCGACACTGGCCGGTGGGACGACGCGCTGGCCGAGGTCGATGTCGTGCCGGCGGAGCTCAAGGATCCGGCTGTGCTGTGCTGCGACTACGGAATCGCCGCGATCATCGGCTTCCACCGTGGTGAAGGGGTCGCAGCCCGTCGCCATCTCGACGCCGTCGCTGCCTCTGCGGAGCAGATCGGCAGCCGGGTAGTCGGCGCATACGCGCTCGCCCGCAGCCTCGCAGCTGAGCGGGCCGGCAACTCAGCCCACGCGCTCGCCGTGCTCCTCGGGAGCCTGGCCGAGAACGTCGAAGAGGTGGAGGAGATCGAAGATCTACTGCCGGACGCAGTCCGCCTTGCGGTCGAGGTCGGCGATATGGCAACCGCCGGCGTTGTCACCGCGCGCGCCGAGGCGCTGACGAACGACGCCGACGTCGCGCACCGTGCCGCCGCCGCCCGGTACTGCCGCGGCCTGCTCGATTCCGACCCCACTCAGCTACTGCGCGCCGCTGAGCAGTACCGCGAGGCTGGTCGGCCGCTACCGTGCGCGAAGGCGTTGGAAGCCGCCGCGGTGGCCTTCGCCAACGCGGGCGAGCGGGGCTCGGCGCGGGCCGCGTACACCCGTGCGCTGGATGTGTACGCCTCACTCAGTGCTGCCTGGGACACCGCACGCCTGCAGGCGCGGTTCCGGGCGTACGGGATCCGTAGTGGTCCGCATGCCAAGCACCGGCACGCTACCCACGGCTGGGAGAGCCTGACCCCGACAGAGGCGAAGATCGCCGGGCTGGTGGTGCAGGGGTTGTCGAACCCGCAGGTCGCCGCCCAGCTCTTCCTCTCGCCGCGCACCGTGGCGACGCACGTGTCGCACATCCTGGCGAAGCTCGGTGTGCACTCGCGGATCGATATCGCACGGGAGGCGAGCCGTCGCTACGGCACGTCCGGTTGATGATCAGCTGTTGGGACGGAGCGAGTTCCCGCTGGCCCGGTGGGCCGGAGTCGCCGGCCTGGCGCCGGCGGCCGGGGTCGTGGTGGCGCGGCGGTGGCGGGAGCGGCGGTGGCGGGCACGGCTCCACAGTGGAGCTGCATACCACCACAGGCCGAACCAGCCGATGGTCCCGCCGGTGAGCCAGGCCGCGCGGTGGGTGCCGACGACCACGTCGAGGATGAGCAGAAGTGACGAGCTCAAGGCCATCATCATCAGCGTGACGCCGCAGAGTGCGAAGCGGCTGGAGGCCCGGACCAGTTGTCGCTTGAGCCGCCGCTCGAACACCAGCCGGTGGAACGGCGCCGGGGCGATGAGCAGCGCGGTCGACGCCGCTCCGAGCAGCAGGCTGGCGACGTAGACGTTGCGCTGGAACTCGGTGAGCACGCCGAAGCGTGGAGTGAAGGCCAGCGTGAGCAGGAACGCGAGCAGCAGCTGCACGCCGGTCTGCGCAACCCGGACCTCCTGGAGGATCTCGCCATAGTTCCGGTCGAGGCGCTGGGTCGGCGTCTCGCCCCGCACGGCGTAGTTCCACCGCTCGTGGCGGTCCAGCGACTCTGTAGCAACCATCGACTCGCCGCCGACCAGCGACTTTCCGTTCGCGCGCGCCGTGCTCAAGCCGTCCACGCTGCCGCGCCGACCAGGCCCGTCGGTGCGCCTGACCGGCCAGGCCGGGTAGCCATCCGGTTGTGGCGCGGCGGCGCTCGACTGCCAGAGTGTCATGTTGTTGCCCCGCCTCCAGTCAGCGCCGGCTGGGTTCCGAGGCCGGCAGTCCCACTGGAGACAACCCTCGCTCGTCGCTCGGTTCGAGACATCGGTTGACTGACGGATCTGGGAAGGGACTCGGATGACGGTGGAGGCCAAGCAGGTGACGATGCTTTGGTTGCCGGCCTGCCAATGGTGGTATGGCTAGGCGATACATGCCGTGATGACGGATGGGAGGAGGGAAGGATGACCACCTCAACCGGGATGGGTCAGGCGGCGCGCGCAAGCCGCCAACAGTCACCACAGGGTGAGGAGCGCGTGGCGGACATCCAGCGGAAGCCGGCGCCGGGAGGCAGGACGGCGACCGTCAATCTGCCGTTCGTCTCCGCGGAGTTCCGCGTCCCCGAAGTGAGCCTGCCGCGCGTGAGCTTGCCTCGCGTGGGCGTGCCGCACGTCAGCGTGCCACGTGTGAACGTGCCACGCCCGAGCCGTCAGGAGGTGACCCAACTGGCCGCGGTCGGCGTGAGCTATCTGCCCTCGCCGGAGCGGTTGGTCTACTACGCCGGCCTCGGCGCCCTGGCGGTGGTCGGAATGATCGAATGGCCGGTTGCCGTGGCAATCGGTGCCGGCACCGTGGTCGCCCAGCGAGCCGGCCGGCAGCACCGGCACGGGCCAGCCGAGCGTGTAGGCGCCCCTGACGAGGCCGATCGTGCCGGCGCGAAGCCCGCAGAGAGCACTGCACTAACCGAGACCCCCACGACCCCCGAACGGCCGAGCACGCCTGCACGGGCGTCCACGCAGACTCCCACACGGACTTCCGCACGGACTCCGCGGGCACCGCGCTCCGAACGTGAGCCGGTGAAACGCACCGCACCGGTGAAGCGAACTCCGAGGAAGACCGCGCCGTAACGCCTCGCATGCGGCGCGGACGGTGACGCCGAGCCTGTGATACCCGCGCCCCGTCCCGCCGCCCTTCCGACCGGTCCGATCGAGCGGTACGCCGACGCGGCCACCGCTGCCGCACTGGCGGCATTTCTCACTGCGCTGGTCACCAGCCGCAGCCCGCAACGCGCGCTCGCGATGCTGGTCGCCGGCCTGCCTAAGGCGGCCCACGTCGGCCGGGACGCCTACGCGGCACAGCTCGGCCGCACCGCCGCCGGGCGCGGGGCGTTGATCGCGGATCCTGAGGCCTGCGCAGCCTCGGCCGCGTCGTGGCGGTCACCGGTGACGGCGCCAACGACGCGCCGGCGATCCGGCTGGCCGACGTGGGTGTGGCGCTGGGCCGGCGCGCCACCCCCGCCGCCCGGGAGGCCGCCGATGTGGTTGTGGGACGACCGGCTCGAGACGATCACGCAGGCGATCGTCGAGGGACGGATGATGTGGGCGTCGGTCCGCGACGCCCTCTCCATCCTCCTCGGCGGGAACCTCGGCGAGATCCTGTTCACCATCGGCGGCGGAATACTCGGCGGCGCCGACGTGCTGAACGCCCGTCAACTGCTGCTGGTCAACCTCCTTACCGACATGCTGCCAGCGCTGGCGGTGGCGGTCCGGCGACCACCGGGCATCACCCCGGAGGCGCTGCTCGCCGAGGGGCCCGAGGCGTCTCTCGGCGCCGCGCTCACCCGCGATGTATACCTCCGCGCTGCCGTCACGGCTGCGGCGGCCACGGCGGCCTGGTTGCTGGCGCGGATGACCGGTCCGCGCTCAACAGGAAGCACGGTGGCGCTCGTCGGCCTCGTCGCCGCTCAGCTCGGCCAGACGATGGCCGTGGACAGGAGGAGCTGGCTCGTCTTCGGATCCGCGCTCGCCTCACTGGTCGCTCTGGTCGTCATCGTGCAGACTCCCGTGCTGAGCCAGCTGTTCGGCTGCCGCCCGCTCGGCCTCGCGGCTGGACCATCGGTCTCGGTGCCGCGCTCGGCGGGACCGCGGCGGCGGTCGTGTTGCCGCGGATGCTCGCGAGGCGGGCGCGATGACAACAACCCATCACCACACGTTCACCCGCTGGACCACGTCCGCCCCAGTGCGCGACACCTATGGGAAGTAGCGTCCGTCTTTGACTGCCCCGTCAGGGCCAGAAACAAGACGACCCGAAGTGACGCCACCGTGGCAGACTTCCTCGCGACCGTCATGGCCAAGGCCGCGGTCATGCTCATCGAGTCCCTCGTGAGGTGGTTCATCCAGTCCGCCTTCACGAGCACGTTCGCGCCGTCGGAGGAGACGGCTGTCGCGTTCGCCTGACCGAGGTCCGCTGTGCGGGCTGGCACGCCGGTGTCACTTCTCGGCCAAGTCAGCCTTGGTCTTGTTGAGGTACACGGTGTCTTCCCGCACGGTCGCCACCTCATCGGCGGCGACGTAGAGGTCGCCGGCGAACATGCCCTTGCCGTCCACCTTGAAGAAGCCCAGGCGCACCAAGCGGGCGGCTTCATCTGGCGGCACGCTGGGCTCCGCGCCGCCGAAGGTCCTGGCGATGAGGGCGGTGATCCCGCCGTCGTCCCCGGCCGTCTGCCCTTCGCCCGTGACGGCCTCCGGATTGCCCATCTTCACGAACTCAACGGTGCCGATCTCCTCACCGGCGCTATCGAGCACCAGCATGCCGTCGTTCACCGCGGCGATGGGCTCCCGCTGGTCCATGCTGGAAGCGCTCGTGTTCATGGCTCAGCCTCCCCACTGGACTTCGTTATCCTCAGATTCCCCCGCACGACGTCGCCCAACCCAAACCGCTTGACTGTGACCTGGCTAGTGGAGTGTGCGGAGCCATCGTCGTTGCCAGGGGGTTTCCACGGCGTGGGGGTGGTAGTTGTCGCGGATCCAGGCGACGGCCTGGTCCGGTCGAAGGCCGTCGAGGATGGCCAACGCGGCCAGGGCGGTTCCGGTGCGGCCGACGCCGCCGCGGCAGGCGATTTCGACGCGTTCCCCGTCCTGAGCACGGTCGTGGGCCTCGTGCAGGGCGTCGAGCGCGTCGGCGCGGTCACTGGGAATCCAGAAGTCGGGCCAGCGGATGTGCCGGTGAGGCCAGGTGGGCACTGGGCCGGCGACCAGCAACAGCGCGAAGTCCGCGGGGCTGACGGTGTCGCGCGAGCGCCGGCCGCGCACGCGGGGGCCGGTGGGGAGGGTGACCAGCCCGGTGTCGTCCAGCCACGGGGTGGTGGTCATCTAGCGGTCGTCCACTGCGAGCCGAGCGGCGCGCGCCTCGAGGTGGCGCCGTTCGGGGAGGCTGGTCGTGCGGCGGGCAGCGGTCCGGTAGAGCGCGATGGCGGCATCGTTTTCGCCGGCCATCTCGAGCAGATGCCCGCGGACAGCGTCGAGGCGGTGATGCTGCGCCATCCGGTCGTCGGCGTCCACTGTGTCCAGCAGTGCGAGTCCGGCCTGCGGGCCGCGCACCATGGCCTCGGCGACGGCGTGGTTGAGCGTGACCATGGGGTTGTCGGTGAGGCGTTCGAGCAGCTGGTAGAGCGCGAGAATCTGCGGCCAGTCGGTCTCGTCGGCGTGCGCGGACTCGTCGTGCACGGCGGCGATCGCGGCCTGGAGGCGGTACGGGCCGATCCCGGTCCGGGCGAGTGCATCGGTGATGAGCGCGGTCCCTTCAGCGATGGCGTCCCGGTTCCAGCGGCTCCGGTCCTGTTCGGCGAGCGGGATCGGTGCGCCGTCGGATCCGGTGCGGGCCGGGCGCCGGGCGTCGGTGAGCAGCATGAGTGCGAGCAGACCGGCGACCTCGCCATTGTCCGGGAGCAGCCGGTGGACGAATCTCGCCAGCCGGATCGCTTCGCCGGACAGTTCCGTGCGCTGCAACGCGGCGCCGGACGTGGCCGTGTAGCCCTCGTTGAAGATGAGGTAGAGCACGTGCAGGACCGCGTGGAGCCGGTCGGCGCGCTCCTTCTCCGGCGGCATGCGGAACGGGATTCCGGAGGCCTTGATGCGTTGCTTGGCCCGGCTGATGCGCTGAGCCATGGTGGCCTCGGGCACGAGAAAGGCGCGCGCGATCGCTTCGGTGGTCAGGCCTCCCACCGCCCGGAGCGTGAGCGCGATCTGGGACGCCGGAGTGAGCGCCGGATGGCAGCACAGGAACAGCAGGATGAGGGTGTCGTCGGAGTCCGCGTCGCGCGCGACGTCAGGGGCGGGCGCCAGGTACTGATCGAGCGGTATCTGCGTGGCGGCGGTGTCTTCTCGGCGTCGGCGGGCCTGTTCGCTGCGTAGCTGGTTGGTCATCCGGCGGGAGGCGACCGTGATGAGCCAACCTCGCGGGCTGTCCGGTATGCCCTCTTTGGGCCACTGGAGGGCGGCAGCGATCAGCGCCTCCTGTACCGCGTCCTCCGCGGCGTCGAAGTGTCCGTAGCGTCGGACGAGCGCGCCGAGGACCCGCGGCGCCAGCTCGCGCAGCAGGTCCTCGACGCGGACGCCCGTGGACACCGTCACATTTCCGCTCCGCCGTCACCGTCCATGACCGGCCGTACCTCGACGGTGTCGCCGGTGAAGTCCACGACGCGAGCGGCGATCGCGAGTGCGCGGTCGTGGCTCTCGCAGTCCACGATGCCGAAGCTCACCAGGACCTCCTTGGCCTCCGCGTACGGGCCGTCCGTGGCGACGGGGCCGCTGGCCTGCTTCCGGATGGTCTTGGTGTGCGACGGATCGCCCAGGCCCGCGTTGTAGACAGCCTCCCCGGACTCCATGAGCTCCTTCCCCAGGGTCTCGTAGAAGTCGCAGGCCGCCTGGATCTCCTCCGGTGTCGCGTTCTCCCAGGCCGCCGGGTCGGTGTAGGCCAACATGATGTACTTCATGTGTTGACTCCTCGCGCTTCGGTGCCCCTCTCGGGCACCTCTCGTCGGAGACGTCAGAGCCGTGGGCTCGGATTCGACATCCAATGAGAAATCGTGCCACCAAATCTCCGATGCGGGAGCGCCTCGCCTTCTGCGCCGCCCGACGTGCCGGCCGCATGTCGAGATCTCGTCGTCTGCCCTGACGTCTCCGGTGAGTTTCACCCGCCGGTGCTGGATCGGCGGGTTCCATCGACGAGGGGAACGATCATGACCAGAGAAGCAGTCATCGCCCGCCCGGCGATCTCGCAGATGTCGGCGCGCGTGTCGTTCGCGGCTGCTGCCGCGTTCCTGGCGCTGCTCGCCGCGCTGCACGTCCTGAAGGCCGAGCTGGATCCGTCGTGGCGGGTGATCAGCGAGTACGCCATCGGCGAGCACGGCTGGATCATGGTGCTCGCGTTCCTGTCCCTCGCGGTCAGCAATGTCGCACTGTTCGCGGCACTCCGGTCGCAAGTGCGGACGGTCAGCGGGCGTATCGGGCTAGCCCTGCTGCTGACCAGCACCGTCGGCGTGATCATCGCGGCGATCTTCACCACCGATCCCATAACGGTGAGTGAGGACGCCCGGACGACCGCGGGCGCGCTGCACAACCTCGGCGGAACGCTCGGCATCGCGGGGCCGATCGCCGTCGCGCTGCTCGGCTGGAACCTGGTGCGTAACCCGGCGTGGGTCTCGGCGCGGCGGCCGATCCTGTGGGCCACCGCGCTGGTCTGGGTCAGCCTGCTGGTGTTCTACGTCGGCCTGGGAGCCATGCTCTCGCAGAACAACGGCGAATTCGGACCGGACGTGTTGATCGGCTGGCTGAACCGGCTGGACGTGCTCGCCGGTTGCGGATGGTTGCTCACCGTCGCGTGGCACGCGATCCATCACGGCTGCCGGTGGACATCCTGAAGCTCGATCGGACGTTCATCCAGGGTGAGGCGCCGCTCTCCGGGCGCGAGCGGGCCTTCACCAAGGCGATCCTCGATCTCGGGCACAGTCTCCACCTGCAGACAATCGCCGAGTGCGTCGAGACGCCTGATCAGGCCGACATGCTGCGGGAGATGAGATGCGCGCTGGCGCAGGGACACCTGTTCAGCCAGCCGCAGGAGCCGGCCGTCATCGATGGGTTGGCGCGCGCCGGCCACGGGCGCCCGCTTGGCGTGAAGGCTTCCTGACCGGCGATCACTGGAACGTCACGTGGGTGGGGCGCACGCCGACCGCGATGCGGTGGGCCGCGTCGGACAGGGGGCGCTCGTAGTCCAGCCCGTATCGCGCGGCCAGCCGGTCGAAGAACGTCGCGGCGGGGTCGGGGTCGATCCGCTCTACGACGCCGCGCAGCTCCAGGTATCGGTATGGCTGCTGAGGGTCGTTGATCGACGCGGCCACCTCCGGGTGCGCGGAGATGTTGCGGTATTTGCGCCGGATGGTCGTGGTGGTGAACCACAGCAGTGCGCCGTCCCACACGCTCCACATCGGATTCGCCTGGGGCGTGCCATCGGGGCGGATCGTCGCGAGGTGCGTGAACAGTGGGCGTTCCAGCAGGTCACGGTGGGTGTCCGGGATCATGCGCAACTCCTGGCCTGGTCTCGGTGAATGGTGTGTGGACGTCATGACTGATCGGCCCCGATGGGCGGACCGGCCGTCGCGGGCTCGGGCGGCCCCAACGGGTGCGGGGTCCGGGGTGGCAAACAGGCGCGCAACAGCTCGTGGATCTCGGCGGCGTCCCGCGCCCGCCGGCTCAGCGCCACGTGATGATCTGGTCGCACCAGCGCGACCACCGGCTCCCGCCGGAACCGCCGCGGTGACGTCACGACCGGATCAGTAGCGCCGCAGAGGTTGTGCCGCGTGTCGAGCAGCCGGACATCGACCAGCTCGGGGCACGTGGTCAGGACCCAGTCCAGCAGCCGCCGGGCCGGGCCGGGCAGGAGCCTGCTGCTGACGCCGGCGATCAGCAACGTGTAGCGGGAGTCGCTGAGCGCGCGCCGCAGCGGGATCCGCCGCACGGCGCGCCGGTCCCACACCAGGCGGTTCGGGATCAGCGCGCCGCTGGTGATGCCGCCCGCGCGTCCGCCGGAGGTGTCGCCGGCCTCGGTGACCTGGTACACCGTGCGCAGGCCCGCCAGGGTGGGCACGTAGGCCAGATCCGCCAGGCGTAGTGCGGAGATGGCCCGTACGGCCGCGTCGCGCAGCACAACCTGGTACGTCTTCTGCAGCAGCCAGGCCCGGGTCTGGAGGTGAGCCTGGCGCACGACCGACTGTGCCACCTGGGAACGCTCGGGTGCGTAGCTGTCGAGCAGCTCCGCCCTGGCGTGCCCATGCCACACGAGCGCCAGCTTCCAGGCGAGGTTGTGCGCATCGGTGACCCCCGTGTTGAGGCCCTGTCCGCCGGCCGGGCTGTGGATGTGGGCGGCGTCGCCGGCGAGGAAGACCCTGCCGATCCGCCAGGCCGCGGCATGCCGGGCGTGCACTGAGAAGCCGCTGATCCAGGTGGGGGTGTGCACGGTCAGGCCACCGGGGCCACGTTCGTCGAGCAGCTGCCGCACGAGCCCGAGAGTAATGTCCTCTCTGGACGATCCGGGCGGCGCGGAGGTGAAGATCCGGAAGTGGCCGGCGGGTAGACCGGCCGCCACCAGGATCCCTCGTGGCGAACAGAAGTAGTGGTTGACGTCGTGCTCGAGGTCGCCGTCGATCCTGACGTCTGCCACGACGAACGTCAGCGGGTAGGTCTCGCCGTCGAAGGCGACCCCGGACAGCTTCCGTACCGCGCTACTGGCGCCGTCGCTGCCGACCAGGTGGGAGAACGTCTCGTAGCGCTCGGAGCCGTCCGCGCCGCGCAGCAGCGCCGTCACCCCGTCCGCGCGCTGCTCCAGGTCGATGAGCTGGGTGTTCCACTCGGTCCGCCCGCCAGCCCGGGCGAGGCTCTCGCGCAGGATGGCCTCGACGTCCGGTTGCGGGAGCACCACCGGCCGGGTCGCGTCCCTGAACCGGATATCGGCGATCTGGCGGCCAGAGGAGTAGTAGCGGAACGACTCCAACGGGAGCCCCCGCTCGGCGATGAGCCCGGTGGCGCCAAGCCGATCGAGGATCTCCAGCGTGCGGGGCCACACGCCCAGCGCCTTGGAGTGCGGCGAGGGACCCGCGGCCCGGTCGATGCAGCGGACAGCGACGCCCCGCCGGGCGAGCTCCGCCGCGGCGGTGAGCCCGGTCGGCCCGGCGCCGACCACGAGGATCGGCTGCCGCGGTGGGTCGTTGGGCTGGGTCATCACTGGCTCCCCGCCGCTTCGAGCTCCTCGGCCTCGACCGTGCCCGCGGGCTGGGTCGGCGAACTGCGGTCGGCGAGGATGACGAACACGATCACGGCGCCGACGGCGCAGATGGCGGCGACTGCCCAGAGCACCGTGTGCAGCGCGTCGGTGTAGCCGTCGGCGAGGAACCGGCCGAACGCGGCGTTGTCCGCGCCACCGGCGGCGCTCGCCTGACCCGCAACATCGCCCCCGACCACCTTGTTGGCGAGGCCGCCCACGTCGGCGCTGGCCGCGGGGAACCGGTCGATGCCGTCGCTGAGCCGGTCCTGCACAAGCGTGACCAGCACAGACCCGATGCCTGCGATCGCGATGGCCTCGCTGGCGAGCCGCATGGTGTTGAACATGCCGGCGGCCATGCCCGCGCGCTCCGGCTCGACAGCGCTGATGGCCACGCCGTCGATCAGCCCGGCGGAGAGGCCCATGCCGACGCCGATCACGAGCAGCGGACCGACCAGGCTCGGCAGCCCGATGCCCGGCTGGATGATCGTAAGCCAGGCTGCCCCGACGGCGATCAGCAGCAGGCTCAGGCTGAGCACGACGCGCACCTGCATGCCGCGGGCGACCAGCCTCCCGGCGATGACCGGGACGGCGAGCACGGGAAGGGTCAGCGCCAGCATGGCCGTGCCCGCGCCCTCGCTGGTGGCGCCGTCCGCCCCGACGAAGTAGGAAGGCAGGAAGACCAGCAGGCTGACGAATCCGAACGCCGCGGCCACCGGCAACAGGCACGCGGCG
>Ga0126306_10000200_pt1 | contig 23853 bp, 27 predicted proteins | sample Plot27_FD_92592 | JGI IMG/M metagenome (GOLD analysis project Ga0126306, IMG submission 92592) | Serpentine soil microbial communities from UC McLaughlin Reserve, CA, USA - Plot27 | ecosystem: Environmental > Terrestrial > Soil > Grasslands | place: USA: UC McLaughlin Reserve, Lake County... | reverse complement strand
CCCGAAGTCGGACAGAAAGCATATGGGCCTCATGCCGGTAAGTATAAAGCTCGGAACCGCCCACGTGCCCCGGTCCCACCTCGCGAAGCCGCAACCACGCTTGAGGCCGGATGTGTATATCTCAACGTTAAACTCACCTAACCTTATACTAACGGTTAATGTAAATTTCGTGGCAGATGGCGGTTTTGGTAGAGGCTCAAGATGTTGTGGGGTGTGATCCGGGGCGGGGCACATGTCGTATACGCCCGTTTCTCAGGGGAGGTTTTCGGCTTAGGTATAGGGATTGAATCAGGTTGCGTTGCGTGTACGGTGGTGCTAGGTTTTCGTTCGAGCGGATCTCGCGTGACCGGGGCTCGGTGCTTAAAGCTTGGGTCAAGGTGTGAGGTCCGCGAGGGGCCTCACCGGTAGGGAGGGGTGGTGAGGTCCGATCAGAGCCCCTTGCGGGGAGGGGCTGATCGGGGCGGGTCGGAGCGCTTTGCCGGCCCGCCCCGATTTCGTTCCTAGTCTCTCTGGGGGATCCGGTTGCGGGCGACGAACAGGGGTCCGGCGGTGCTGGTGTAGGCGGTGAGCCAGTGGAGGTCTTCGTCGGTAAAGGGTTCGGTGGAGTTGCGGGTGGCGTAGACGACGCCGACGGGGTGGGTGCCGTGGGTGATCGGGACGGCGAGGGTGTTCGTCCAGCGAGCGTTCGTGCGGGCCTGGGGGAGCCGCCGGGGGCCGGTGACGGTAAGGGTCGGCTGAGCGGACTTGATGACCAGTTCGATGACACCCCGGTCGGCCTCGGTCAGTTGGTGGTGCATGCTCTCGCCGAGCGGGACGAGTTCGGGGGCTGAGATTAAGCCTACCCAGTCCGCCTTTAGCTCGCGGCGCACCTCTTCGGCGACCCGCTTTGGCGGGGCCTCCGGGTCGAGGTTCTCGGGCACGGAGGGCCGGAAGACCAGCCGCGAGCTCAATATGAAGTTCACGCCCGTGCCGGCCGCTATCCCGAGCAGGTTAAAGAGCACGTAGTAGGGGAAGGCCTCGCTCACGTACTTCAGCAACGGGTAGTAGACGGCGAAGTTCGCGCCGATGCCCATTATGGCCACCGGGTAAGCCAGGGCGCCGCGCAGGAGGAAGTGGATCCTGCTCGAGTGCCGCACGTCGCGCCAGGTGAAGGCGTTGTTCAGCAGGAAGTTGCTCAGGATGCTCAGGCCGACGGCGAACATCCAGGCTATGACCTTGCTCGCGTCGAAGTACTCGGCCAGAGTGATCAGGGTAATGATGTTGACCAGAACCCCCGAGACACCCACTAGGGCGAACTTCCAGAAACGACCGGCGGACGGCACGTACCAGAACAGGCTGCTTATGTGCGACAGGTACTCCAACCCCTGCCAGAAGGTAGCCTTCGAGACCCCCGCGCGGCGGGCGCGGAAGTCGAGCGGCACCTCGATCACCCTCAGCTCCGGGGCACAAACGAGTATCTCGAGCAGGATTTTGAACCCCGTCGGGCGGAACTGGATGCCGGAGATGGCGTCGTTGCGCACCAGGAAGAACCCCGCCATCGGGTCGCTGGTCTTGCGCGCCTCCTTGAACACGACCTGTGCCAGGTACTTGCTCCCCACGGAGACCCCACGGCGCAGCGGCCCGGGCAGCCCCGAGTAGCTGCCGCCCCGCGCGTAACGGCTCGCCACCACCGCGTCAGCGTCCGAACTCCTCGCGAGCTCGAGCATCTCGCGCACCTTCTCGGGAGGGTGCTGGAGATCGGCGTCCATCACGCACGTGTATACGCTCATCCACGCGAACGCCTCTATGCCGGTCGTCACCGCCGTGGAGAGGCCGCCGCCCCGTTCGGCGTCCGTGCGGTGGATGAGGGTAACGCTCTCGTCCTCCTCGCCCAGGTTCCGGATCACCTCGGGCGTCTCGTCGGTGGAGTCGTCCACGAAGACCACCCGGTAGTTGACCCCCGAGAGGCTCTCGCGCAACTCGCGCACCAGCACGGGAACGTTGCCCGCCTCGTTGCGGGTCGGGATCACGAGGGTCAGCAGCACCCTGTCCGAGTTCGGCGCACTTCCCGCGTTCCACCCGCCGGCGTCCCGCCCGCCGACGTCCGCTCGCTCTCCCGCTTCCATGATCGCTGTAGGCTAGCATATAGGACGAAAGCGCCCAAAAGAGGGTTAAACTGACGGAGGACGTACCATCCGCTACGCGTGGGAGGTGTCAATTGGAAAGCGGCGACCGGGAGCGGGCCCACGTCTACGTCTCGGGCCAGGTGCAGGGCGTGTTCTTCCGGGACTCCGCCCGGGAGAGGGCCGAGCAGCTCGGCCTCGCCGGTTGGGTCAAGAACTTGCCCGACGGCCGGGTCGAAGCGCTCTTCGAGGGACCACCGGAGAAGGTGCGCGAGATGATCGCGTGGTGCGAGCAGGGCCCGTCCCACGCCACCGTCGGGGAAGTCGAAGCCGAGCTCGAAGCCTCCCGCGGAGACATTCAGGGCTTCGAGGTACGTTGAGTAATCCCATCCCCGGAGACCTGCGGGCCTTGCTCCGCGAGGCCGGAGCGATCGTCGCGAACAGTCGCGAGATAGACTACGGCACCCAGTACTATCTGAAGCGTAGTCAGGAATCGGCGCGGCTGAACGTGTACACGACAGGCAGGGTTGCGATCCAGGGCAATAGCTCGACGCTCAAGAAACTGCTGGACGGCTGGAAGGACGCGCGGGAGTGGAGACGGAGGAGCGCCGCCACCGACGGAGCGTCGCGGCCGGTCGCGGCCACGCCGCGGCTGGGTATAGACGAGGCGGGCAAGGGTGACTACTTCGGGCCGCTGGTCGTCGCCGGGGCGCGGATACCGGACGCGGGGGTTGAGGAGAGGCTCGTCGAGATAGGCGTCCGCGACTCGAAGCTCCTGAAGAGCGACGAGAGGACGCGCCGGATCTCATCCCGCTCGCTCGAGGTGCTCGGACCGGAGAACGTCTGCGTCGTGGCGCTCTCCCCGCCGGAGTACGAAGCTCGCAGACAGGAGGCCGGCAACATCAACCGCCTGCTGGCGGAGATAGACGCTTGGATCATAGAGAAGACAAGAGACGGGGTCCGGGTCGTCGTGGTCGACGAGTTCGCCCGCGACACGCGAGCCTGCCTGGAACCGGTGATGCCGGAGGGGGTCGGTCTCGAGGTGAGGCCGAGGGCCGAAGACGATGTGGCGGTGGCCGCGGCTTCCGTGTTGGCGCGGGCGCGGTTCGTGGAGGAGCTCGGGCGGCTATCCAGGTGGGCTGGCTTCGAGCTTCCGAAGGGGGCGACGCACGTGCTCGATGCCGGCAGGCGGGTTTTCACAGAACGCGGTAGGTCGGGCCTGGATGAGGTGGCAAAGACGAGCTTTCGGACCACGGAGCAGATAGTAGGAGGCACGTTTTGATAGATCTCCGTAGCGACACGGTGACGCGTCCAACGGAGGGGATGCGGCGGGCGATGGTCGAGGCGCCACTTGGCGACGACGTCTTCGGGGAGGACCCCACGATCAACCGCCTGGAGGAGTACGTGGCAGGGCTGCTAGGCAAGGAGGCAGCCCTGTACGCGCCGTCGGGGACGATGACAAACCAGATCGGGGTGTTCGTCAACACGGGTCGCGGCGACGAGGTACTCTTGCACGAGGGCGCCCACGTCTTCGTATACGAGGCAGGAGCCCCGGCCGTACTCTCCAGCGTGCAGACGAGGACCTTGCCCGGTGAGAGCGGCGTCATCTCCCCAGAGACTCTCAGGGGCGCCGTGCGGCCCGAGAACGTCCACTTCCCGAGGTCGCGGTTGGTGTGCCTGGAGAACACCCACAACGCCGCCGGCGGCAGGGTGTTCCCGCTCGATGACTTCGCGGCGGTAGCTGCCGAGGCGAGGGAGCTGGGGCTGAAGGTCCACCTAGACGGGGCCCGGCTCTTCAACGCGCAGGCGGCCACCGGCATCCCGGCGCGCGAGTGGTGCGAGCACGCCGACACGGTCTCGGTCTGCTCCTCCAAGGGGCTCGGGGCGCCCGTAGGATCGCTGCTCGCCGGGAGCGAGGAAACCATCGGAGAGGCGAGGCGGGCACGCAAGGCGTTCGGCGGCGGGATGCGGCAGGCGGGTGTGATCGCCGCCGGCTCCCTCTACGCCTTCGAGCACCACGTAGACAGGCTCGTCGAGGACCACGAGCGCGCGAAGAGGCTGGCCGACGGGTTGCGCGACGCCGGATACAGCGTCGAGCCGCCGGAGACGAACGTCGTGCTCATCCAGGTCGGGGAGGCGGAACGCTTCCTGGGGGCACTCGCCCGCGAGGGCGTGCTCGCCACGCCGATGACCGCCGAGAGTGTACGCCTCTGCACCCACCTCGACGTCGGGGACGGAGAGATAGCGGCGGCGGTCGAGGCCGCCTCCAGGATCACAGCCGACGCCCTCGAACGGTGGGGATAGTCGAGATCGCGCCCGTCCGGGGGACCGGCCTCGCCGAGCCATTGAGGCTCCTAGAAGGGTTCCTCAGGGACGGCGAACCCGTGCCCGAAGGTTTCGCGGAGGCGCTTCGCGCGGCCGTGGAGAGGGGCGAGATCGAGGTGCTGGCGGCCCGGGAGGAGGGACGCGTGGTCGGAGTCGTCGTTCTCGCCTACTGCCTGAGCGTCTCCGCCGCGGGGCCGTTCGCCAGCATCGAGAATCTCTACGTCAAGCCAGGGGCGAGGCGCCTGGGCGTCGGCAGGGCGCTGCTAGAGGCGGTGGGAGAGCGCTGCACTTCTTGCGGCGTCTCCTACGTGGAGGCGCAGGTTGAGGATGAAGAAGCGGGGGCCTTCTACGGCGCAGTCGGCTACGAAGTAGAGCCCGGCGTGCGGGTGTTCTCCCGGTCTCACGTCCTTTTCGACCCGGAAGGCTAGAGCATCACTCAGAACGGTTAAGAGGTCGCGCCAACAGGCGAGTAGTGGATGCATCGATAGGCAATGAAGAGGCGGCTTGATCGCGCAGACAGGTGCCAAGGGTGAAAATTGCCAGCCTATTGACGCAAGCTCTAAGCCTGCGAACCGAAGCGCGTTCCGAGATAGACTGTCGGCCAGCAACATAAAAAGCTGAATTGAAGATGTAGCTGTTGACGGAGACGTCGAGGGTTTTGGCTATCTTTTCGAACCCCCTCCCGTCGTTTCGGACCATCCTGCAAGCCTCTGCGCGCCTCCAGGCTGCCCCGCGTTCCTCTGCGCCTGCGTGCGGACCGGCCTCGCACAGCCTCCACAGCAGGGTGACGGCGGAGATCACCTCGATGACGCTGTCGGCGCCGAAGCCGCGAGGGAGACGCTGTTACCAAGAAGCCCACGGCTCTCACACGCGCTCTTCCGAGAGCACGCCTTTCACGACCTTCGGTGAATAGCCCTTCTACGGATGCAGCCGGCTTTGCCGGATGGCATCATGCCTCTCGCGTGGGGATCGTCCCACCGTGGGAGCGGGAAGGAGGCGACCGATGCACCAGCCGACCGACGCGGAGTTCGCCACGATCTACCTCGCGACGGGTCCGCGGCTGCACTGCGCTGAGCAGGGTGATCGAGAAGGGGAAGCGATCGTCTTTCTCCACGCCTACGCCGACTCGTGGTTCTCCTACGCCCGGGTGCTTCCACTGCTATCACGGTCTTACCGCGCCTTCGCACCCGACCAGCGCGGGCACGGTGACTCCGACAAGCCCGAGTGCTGCTACGCGGCGGACGACTACGTCGCCGACGTAGACGCCTTGATGGAGGCGGTCGGTATCGAGGAGGCAACCCTCGTGGGCGACTCGTCGGGAGGCCTGATCGCGCAACGGGTGGCGCTTGAGTACCCGCACCGCGTTAGCCGCCTCGTTTTAATCGGTTCGCCGACGACGTTGGTCAACAATGAGGCCGCCATAGGGTGGTCAGAGTCCCTGCGCGCGCTGGAAGATCCCATTCCGCCCGAGTTCGTCAGGGAACTCTTGGAGAGCATAATCCACCGAAGGGTGCCAGAAGAGTTCCTGGAGAGGGCGATCTCCGAGAGCCTCAAGGTACCGGCCCGCGTCTGGCGCGACTACTGGGAGGGGGTGGTGCTCGCGGTCGACGACACGGCCCGGTTCGGCGAGATCGGGGCGCCGACGTTGATCTTGTGGGGGGAGCTGGATGCTCTCCTCCCGCGCAAAGAACAAGAGTGGCGCGCGGCGGCGATCCCTAACGCCACCCTGCGAGTGTACCCAGAGACCGGCCACTTGGCGCACTGGGTGCGGCCGGAGTGGGTCGTGCGGGATGTGGAGGTGTTCTTGAGAGAGGCACCCGGCGCCTAGTCCGTCCTCACAGGTTTCTCCGCCATGTTCAAAGAATCCCTCTCTTGCGCGCGGCGGCCTTAGCCGAGCACGCGTGCGTAATAGCTGGACTAGAGCCATCTCAACCTCCGGCTCCGCCCCCACCGTGGCAAAGCACCTCACCTTCGGGGTGTTCTCACTCCGTACCCCCGATACCGTTCCACAGGCCAAACGCAGCCCCGAGGTAGGTAGCGCTAGGCACCAAGTCTGGGGTCGAGCGGATCGAAGTGGGAGTCTACGGGGTGCCCGGTGTCCCGTTGCTCAACGGAGTCCCGTTGCTCAACCCTCTGGCTAATGGATCCATCACTCCCCTCGCCCATCGCTTGAAGAACGAAAAGCGATCCAGGCTCCCCGGTCAGTTCATTCCTCCGCTTGCCGTTCTGGCTGCTAAGAGGCCACCGCTCAAATACCGATCTCGTTATCTGGCGCACCATTAATCTGGCAGACCATTCTGTCGTCAGACACGTATCCGACACGCATTCGGCGCGACGATCGGGTCGAGCCGTCGTGGCGGGTGTATGCTAGTAAGATAGACTCCGGTTCCGGAGGGGTTGGCGGATCGGATGCAGGACTGCCCCGCGGAGGTGTGGACGAATGATCGGCGCAAAGACGCGGTTGCTGGCCCTGATCGGACACCCCGTCGAGCACAGCCTGAGCCCGGCTGTGCACAACGCCTCCTTCGCCGCCGAGGGCCTGGACTACGTCTACGTCGCCCTCGACGTGAAACCGGAGGATCTGCCCTCGGCGGTGAGGGGAGCGGTGGCGCTTGGGTTTCGGGGCTTCAACGTCACCATGCCCCACAAGCGAGCGATACTCCCTCTTCTGGACGACGTGGATGAGGGAGCCCGGATCTCCGGTGCCGTAAACACCGTGGTGGTCGAGGACCTGGGGCTGTTGCGCGGCCACAACACCGACGGAGGTGGGATGGTGGGTGCTTGTAGGGAGGCCGGGATAGGGCTGGCGGGCAAGCGGGTCCTGCTCCTGGGCGCCGGTGGGGTGGCGGCGGCGATCGCCCTAGCTTTCGGCGGTGAGGGGATCGGAGAGCTGCGCATCGTCAATCGGAGTATCGAACCTGCCCGGGAACTGTTGGGCAAGCTGCGCGCGGCGGGCCTGAAGAAGGTCAAGGTCTCTTCCGGTGATGCGCTTGACAAGGCGGCTGCTGAGACGGAGGTCATCGTGAACGCCACGTCCCTGGGCATGAGAGACGGGGATCCTTTGCCCATACCGGTAGAGCACCTGGGCGGGGGTAGGACGGTCTGCGACGCGGTCTACTGTCCCGGCGGGGAGACAGCGCTGATCCGGGAAGCCCGCGTACGAGGTGCCCGCGTCGTCGCCGGCGAGCGTATGTTGCTGTATCAGGGTGTGCTGGCGCAGCGGTTCTGGACCGGGCGGGAACCCAACATGGAGGCGATGGACGGCGCGATCTCTTCGAGGGACCGGGGCGTACGGCGCTGACGCCCTCGCCACGGAGGGCTCGCGTGCCGCTCTGTATACCGGGATGGTATATCCGGGGTGCTCATTTGGGCATCGCGATGGTCGTCGAGAGGCCGGCCTGAAGGAGAAAGGAGAGCCGCTAATGGGACGGCAACCCACGAGCGAAGCCGCCAGCTCCCACCGACCGCGGACGAGATCAAAGAGGTCCTGCTCCAAGACGCGACCTACTGCGGGGTCCCGGCCACCAACTCCGCCTTCGCCGCCGCGCGGCGTGTGCTCGGCGAGCACGACACCGGGTCCTCCTAGAACTCCAGCACCTTGTAGACCGAGACCTCGCGAAACCCCAGCTCCTCGTAGAATTTGCGGCCTCTCTCGTTCGCCGCGGCCACCTGGAGGGAGACGCCGTCGGCGCGCCGCTCTTTGGCCCACGCCTCGACGCCCTTGAGGAGGGTCCTGCCGATGCCGAGGTTCCGATGATCCCGCTCGACGAACACGTCGTCCACGGAGGCCCAGGACTTCTGGCGGAAGGTCGGCGACCCCTCCCGCAGCTCGCCCGAGATAAAGCCGACGACCCGTCCGCCCGACTCCGCCACAAAGAGGAAGGAGTGGCCGCTGCTCGCCAGGTCGGCGAGAAATCGGCGCATCACCTGCTCGGCTCCTGGGGCGGTGGCGTAGATCCGATCGTGGGCGGTGTGCTCCTCGGCGCTCTGCATCCAGAGCCGGGCCGCCGCCTCCGCGTCCTCCCGCCTCCCGGGCCGGATGGTGAAGTTTTTCTCGCTCGCCACCCTCAAATCCTAACCGATGCGCCGTGCGTTATGATCCTGAGCGGCAGGGGAGGCGAGGAGTCAAACACGGAGCGCAGCGCCGCACAGGATGGAAGGTTCTGGGAGGTGGACGCCGCCCGCGGGGTCGCCATCGCCATGATGGTCGTCTACCACCTCACCTACGACCTGGACTATTTCGGCGGCTACGGTATCGATTCGACCTCGGGCGTCTGGGTGCGCTTCGCGGACGCCACCGCGAGCGCCTTCCTTTTCCTGGTGGGCATCTCTTTAGCCATCAGCTACTCGAAGGCGAGCACCACGCGCCGGGGACGTAACCTCTTCGGCAAGTACCTGCTCAGGGGGATCAGGATCTTCGCCTACGGGATGATCCTGACCGTCGTGTTCCTCGTCTTCGGGATGGGGGTCGTCGCCTTCGGAATCCTGCACCTGATCGGGGTCTCCATAATACTCGCTTACCCCTTTTTGAAGTACCGGCTCGTGAACCTCTTCCTGGGCCTTTTCCTCGTGGCGGTCGGCCTTTACGTACGAGTTCAAGGCTTCTCTTCGGAGAGCCCGTGGCTGCTCCCCTTCGGCGTGGTGCCGGAGAATCTCATCATGCCGGACTACCGGCCTCTGCTCCCCTGGTTCGGGGTCGTCCTCCTCGGCCTATTCGCTGGCAACGTGGTGTACGGTGGCGGGAAGAGGCCCGCGCTCTTCGCGGGGAAGGCCCTTGTCCTTGCCAGGCCACTTCTCCCGCTCGGGCGGAACTCGCTGTTTATCTACCTGATCCACCAGCCGATCCTGGTCGCGCTGCTCGCTGCGCTCGGGGTGATATAGCTGGGGTTCCCGTAGCTCTCCGCGCAACGGGCCTTCCATTTTCCTCGCTTACCGGGTACAGTTAACGGCGCAGTTTCTGGCGGAGACGACGGGGAGGTGCGCCGGAGAGGGACCAGGTTTGGCGGATAACCGGTAGGCTCGGCGGGATCAGTTGAGGCCTACGGGGTAGGGGAACAACCAAAAACCAAGCGCCAGGACTCCGGCGCTTAAAAGGGCCGGAGTTGACGAGGCAGACGTTCATCGAAGCATTCGGCGGGTGCGTCTCGGCCATCGGGCGGTCGTCAGGGCGGCGACAAATCTCGGCGGCGACGCCGGGGACAAAACGCCGCTCACGCCCGTAGATCTCCACTCCCTTCACCCCTCCCAGCCGGCCCTGCTCGCGAACAGAGCAAAGGGAGGTGTGCCCGTGTGCGGCATAGTGGGTTACGTTGGCAAGGAGCGGTGCGTCGAAGTCCTCATGGAGGGCTTGAGGCAGCTCGAGTACCGGGGCTACGACTCGGCGGGGCTCGCGCTGCAACTCGACGGCCGGATAGAGATCGTAAAGCAGGCAGGACGGCTGGAGAGGCTCGCCGAGGCCGTCGGGGAGCGCAACGGGTATCTCTCCGCGGCGCGGGCCGGGGTGGGGCACACTCGCTGGGCGACGCACGGACGCCCCAACGAGGTCAACGCTCACCCGCAGCTCGGGGACGGCGTCGCGGTGGTACACAACGGCATCATCGAGAACTTCGCGGAGCTCAAGGAGGAGCTCGAGGGGCGAGGCGTCGCTTTCGCGTCCGACACCGACACCGAGGTCGTAGCGCACCTGCTCGCCGAGGGCGTGGAGAGGATTGGATCTTTGCGAGAGGCGCTCGCCGGGGCTTTAAAGCGTCTCGAGGGATCATTCGCGGTCGCGGCGGTCAGCGCGCGAGAGCCGGGGAAGGTCGTCGCCGCGCGGCACCAGAGCCCGCTGGTCGTGGGGCTTGGGGAGGAGGAGAACTACCTGGCGAGCACGATCCAGGCCCTGCTTAAGGAGACCCGCGAGTTCTTGATCGTGGAGAACGGCGAGATAGTCGAGATCTCGGGCTCCGAGATAGGCATCTTTACGCTCGAAGGGGAGCCCGTCCACCGCGAGGCTTTCGAGGTGGATTGGGACGTCGGGGGCGTCGAGCTCGGCGTGTTCGAGGACTACATGCTCAAGGAGATCCACGAGCAGCCCGTCGCGCTGCGCAACACCCTCTCCGGTCGCCTGGACGCCGACGGCGCCGTGGACCTCTCGGAGGTGGACCTCGACCTTTCGAAGGTCGAACGGGTCGCGATCGTCGCCTGCGGCACTGCCTACCACGCGGGGCTGCTTGGCAAGGAGGCGATCGAGCGCCTCGCCCGTCTACCCGTCGAGGTCGCCGTGGCGAGCGAGTACCGCTATGCCGACCCCATAGGCGACGAGAAGACCCTCGTCGTCGCCATCTCCCAGAGCGGGGAGACGACCGATACCCTGGCAGCGGTGGAAGCAGCACGGGCCTTCGGAGCACGGATTCTCGCCGTGACCAACACACAGGGCTCGCTCATAACGAGGGAGGCCGACGCGGTCTTGCCCACAAAGGCGGGGCCGGAGATCGGGGTCGCTGCGACCAAGACGTTCGTCGCCCAGATCTCCGCCCTCTTCCTCCTCGCCCTCAGGCTCGCCCGCGCCAATGACGCCGTCACGGAAGAGGAGCTCCTGAGGCTCGGACGCGACCTGCGCCGGGCGCCGGAGAAGGTCGAGGAGACGCTCGGGCTCCTCGACGGTCGCCTGGAGGAGGCGGTAGACCTCTTCGAGGGGGCGCGGTGCGCGCTCTTTCTGGGGCGCGGTCCTTCGTACCCGGTCGCGCTCGAGGGGGCGCTCAAGCTCAAGGAGATCTCCTACCTCCCCGCCGAGGGCTACCCAGCCGGCGAGATGAAGCACGGCCCCATAGCCCTCGTGGACGAGCACTGCCCCGTCGTCGCCATCCTGGGCGAGACCTTCATAAGGGAGAAGACCCTCTCCAACGTCGAGGAGACCGTCGCCAGGGGTGCGAACGTGGTAACGGTAGCCCGCGAGGGCGACAAGGCGGCCCGCCGGATATCTCGCGTCGTGCTCCCGGTCCCGGAGGCGCCGGAGATACTGGATCCGTTCGTGTCGAGTGTGCCGCTGCAGTTACTCGCGTATCGCTTCGCCAAGAACAGGGGCCTCGACGTGGACAAGCCGCGCAACCTCGCCAAAAGCGTGACGGTGGAGTAGCTCGTAGCGAGGAGGCGTTATGCCGGGCGGGAAGAATATTGTCCTGTTCCTCACCGCCTCGCTCGTCGTCATCGTGGCGCCGGGTCCTGACAACATCCTGGTGCCCACGCCCGGCGTCACCCTGTGACGCCGGGCGGCACTGGTCTCGGCGGCGGGACCAGCGTCGGCTTGGTTACCCACTCGCTCTTCGCGGCCGCGGGCCTCTCGGTGCTCCTGGCACGGTCGTCGGCGGGCTTCTCGGTGGTCAGGTATGCGGGGGCGGCGTACCTGATCTACCTCGGCCTCAAGGCGCTGCTCGACCGGGGGCTTCGTCCATCCCCGGTGCTTGTCCCCCGTCGGGTTCCGAAGCGTCTTCGTCCAGGCCGTAGCCCCGAACGTCTTGAACCCCAAGATAGCGGTGTTCTTTTTGGCGTACCTGCCGCAGTTTGCGGGGTCGGGCGGCATGGCCCCGCAGCCTCGTGGCTGATCCGGCCCGTTTGCAGAGGTAACGGCTTCTTTGGGGCCCGGAAAATTACAAAGATATGGCTACCGGGCAGATGTGCTCCGTCCGCGGTGCGCTTACCATATTGACGGTGCGAGGGCCCCCCGAATCCAGGGATGCTCTTCGCGTACGGAGATTTCGTTCATGCTGGGGGCACCTCTCTTAGAGGGATGGGTTCGACGGAGACTCATCCCTCTCTTGCACACCGGCACCGGGGAGGACGCTTGTTGGCTACCTGATCACGCGAAGCGCCGCGGGCTCGACGCGGAAGGACATCGGCAGCCTGCCCCACACCTCGCCGTCGAGCTGCACCGGCACGACGACGTCGTCTGGGACGCGGGCGCTGATCTCCTTGGCGGTGAAAGACTTCATGGAGCGGTCGAGGGGTCTCTTGGTCATGATGCGCGTGAAGACGTCCGGTCTCAGAAGCACGCTCACGCGCTCGACGAGTATCGCCTCGAGCTCGCCGTTGGTGAGCAGTCCCGGATGGGTCACCCGGAAGTCACCGCCGTAATAGTGGCCATTGGCGATGATGGCGAACCGGGTGACGTAGGTCTCGTCGCCGTGGACCACCTGCACCGGGGGTAACTCCCTCTCGAAGAGCACCTTGAGGGCCATGACGGGAAACGCGAGACTCCTCAGGTAGCGCTTGAGACGGGGCGTGACGGCGCGGACCACGTGCGCGTCGAAGCCTACGCCCGCCATGCAGGCGAAGCGGCGCTCGGCACACTCTGGGTTCTTGGCTACCCCGACGTCTATGCGCGTACGCTCACCGTTCAAGATGCGCTCGCAGGCCCGCCCCACGTCGAGCGGTAGCCCGATCTCGCGCGCCAGCACGTTCGCTGTGCCGAGCGGCAGGATGCCCAAGGTGGCATCCTTGTCCAGGCCGTTTATGACCTCGTTTATCGTGCCGTCGCCCCCGGCGGCGACGACCAGGCGATTCCCGGCCGAAGCGGCGAGCTCGGTGGCGTGGTCTGGGCGCTCGGTGTTCAGCACCTCTACCTCAAGGCCGCCGGAGCACAGGATCTTCGCGCAGCGCTCCAGGTATCCCTTGCTCCCCGCGCGCCCCGAGTTCGGGTTGCCGATGATCACCGCGGCATTGCTCATCGCTTATACTATAAGCCCTTTTGCGGGCGGCGCATCTGCCGTACCATATGGCTCGTGGATGGTTTCGTCGTGCCGGGGATCGGGGTGGACGTCGTGGACGTCGAGAGGATGAAGTTCGCCCTCGAGCGTACACCCAGGATACGCCAGCGCCTTTTTACCGTAGACGAGATCGCCTACTGCGAGAAGTTCCGCTTCGCCGAACGCCACTACGCTGGCCGTTGGGCGGCCAAGGAGGCCGTCACGAAGGCCCTGGGGTGCGGCTTGATCCAGTGGAACGGCGTCGAGGTGATCCGGCGCCCCCGCCGGGCCCCCTCTGTGCGCATCTTCGGCAAGATTCAGGGCTTCGCCGACATGATCGGCGTTCGTCAAGAAGACCTGTTTATCTCTATTACCCACTCCGAGCTCTCGGCCGTCGCCGTCTGCGTCGTGCGCGGCATGCAGCCAACCCCATGAGGCTCTACACCGCCGAGGAGATGTCCCGCGCGGATAGCCAGGCCCAGGACCTTGGGATCCCCGGCGGGGTACTTATGGAGCGGGCCGGGGCCGAGATGGCCCGCGTCGCCCTTGAGGCTTTCGCCCCCCGACGGGTGCTCGTGGTGGCGGGCGGCGGCAACAACGGCGGCGACGGCTTCGTCATCGCCCGCGAGCTGCACCTGGCCGAGGTTGAGGTCGCGGTTCTGCCGACGAAGGACGAATATGGAGGAGATCCCGGAACCAACTTCGAGGTCCTGCGCAACCTTGGCGTAAGGTTCGCCGGCCCGGACGAGCTCGAAGGGGAGCTTGCTCGGGCGGACCTCGTCGTGGACGCCCTGCTCGGGACGGGCTTCTCCGGGGAGGTGCGCGAAAAGGAGGCGCGCCTAGTCGAGGGGATTAACGGTTGCGCGGCACCGGTGCTCGCGGTGGACGTGCCCTCGGGGGTGGACGGGGCGACGGGCGAGGTGGGGGGCGCAGCGGTGCGGGCCGACGTAACGGTGTGCGCGCACGCGGTGAAGGTGGGGTGTGTAATCTCCCCCGGCCGCGAGCGCGCGGGCGAGGTGATCGCCGTTGACATCGGCATCCCGCCCGAGGCCGACGTGGAGTCCTCGCTAGTGTGGACCGACGCGGACTCGCTCAAGGGAAGGATCCCGCGGACCACCGAGCCCGCCCACAAGTACTCCGCTGGGGCCCTGCTCGTCGTCGCCGGGTCCCGGGGGACGACCGGCGCCCCCCAGATGGTTGTCCGGGGTGCGGAGAGGACCGGCTGCGGCATAGTCTTCCTCGCGACGGCGGAGGGCGCCGCTCCTTCGGTAGACCTCGAGCTCACGGAGGCGCTCATCCACGGCGTGCCGGAGGACGAGGAGGGCTACATGACCGCCGCGGCGTTGGATGGGATTCTGGAGCTGGCTGGGCGGACCTCGGCGCTCGTGGTCGGGCCGGGGATGGGCCTCGGGGAGGGGGGTCGTCGGTTGGTTGAGGGGATCCTGCGGGAGGTCCAAGCGCCGGTTCTTCTCGACGCCGACGCCGTCACGAACCTTGCCGGAACCGGCGCCCTCGCCACGAGGAGCGCCCCGACCGTGATCACGCCGCACGCCGGGGAGCTTGGTCGACTGCTGGAAACCGGTGCGAAGGAGGTCGACGCTCACCGGCTGCGCTCCGCGCGGTCCGCGGCCGAAGAACACGGCTGCTGCGTGCTACTCAAGGGTGCGGACACGCTGGTCGCCGAGGGTGGGAGGGTCGCGGTCAACTCGACGGGGAACGTCACGCTTGCCACCGCCGGGACTGGGGATGTGCTTTCCGGCGTGATCGGAGCTTTACTCGCACGCGGGTTGGACGCCTACGAGGCGGCCCGGGCTGGCGCGTGGGCGCATGGGCGGTCGGCCGAGCTCTGGCTCGAAGGGACCGGCTGGCCCGCGGAGAGCATGATCGCGACGGACCTGCTCGGTCACCTGCCCCCCGCCGTGGGCGAGCTGCTGTGAGGCCTCTTTGAACTTCAGGTTGCTGTTCGTCGGCGACGTCGTCGGCAGCGCCGGGTGCTCGGCGGTTCTGGATCTCGTGCCGGAGCTGCGCGAAGAGCTGCGACTCCACGCCGTCGTCGCCAACGCGGAGAACTCGGCCCCCTGCGGCCGCGGGATCACCAAAGAGAGCGCCGCCGCCTTGCTCTCGGTGGTGGATTTTCTCACCCTGGGCAACCACGCGTTCGACGCCGAAGGGCACGAGGGGTTCCTCGAGCGCGAGGAGAGGGCGGTGCGCCCCGCCAACTTCGCGGGCATCTCCCCGGTCGGGGGTGGGGCGTCTTTGAGGTGGACGACGTGAAGGTCGGCGTTGCGAACTTGCTGGGACAGGTCTTTGTCGACCGGACGCCGATCTCGCCCTTCAAGGCCGCCGACCGGGCCGTCTCGGAGCTCGAAGCGCTGGGTGCGGACCTCGTGGTGATGGACGCCCACGCAGAGGCCACGAGCGAGAAGCAGGCGCTGGTGTACCACCTGGCGGGGAGGGTGCATGCGGTGCTGGGGACCCACACCCACGTGCCCACCGCCGACGCCACCGTCTTGCCCGGCGGGACGGCCTACGCGACCGACGTGGGCATGACAGGCTGCAAGGAGAGCATCATCGGGTTTGATCGGGATGATTTCCTCGCCCTGTTCCTGGGGGAGCGGCGATGGCTCCCGGTGGCGACAAGCGGTCCGGTGCTGTTCAACGCCGTGCTCGTCGACTTTGACCTAGAGGGCTGCCAGCGGGCAAGGGGTATCGAGCCCGTGCGCAGAGAGTGGAGGCCGTAGGCGGCGTCTCCGAGGCCGTTTAGAATAACAGCCGGGTGGTTCGTCGGCACGGGCTTATTAGCGGGGGTTGTTGAGCGTGAACCAGCAAGACATCCGGGAACTGAGGGTGGGGGACATAATGCAGGCCGACTGGCCCACCCTGAGCCCGGAACAGACGGTCGAGGACGTGATCAAGCTGTTCGCCGAGTCAGGCATCTCGGGGGCCCCGGTCGTCGAGGACGGTAGGCTAGTCGGGATCGTAACCGAGGGTGATCTCATCTACCGGGACGCGGAGATAAGGGCCCCTGGCTTTCTCGACATCCTCGGCGGCATCATCCCCCTTGGCGACTGGGACGAGTACCGTCAGGAGGCCCTCAAGAGCGCCGGGGTGACCGTCGGCGAGGTCATGACGCGGGAGGTTGCGACGGTCGGCCCCGATACCTCCCTTGCCGAGGCCGCCACAATCATGGCCGAGAGGAGGGTCAAGATCCTGCCCGTCGCCGGGGAGGGGACCCTGCATGGGGTCGTAACCCGCATGGACATCCTGACCCTTCACGTCCTGAACCCCAGCCGGTAGCGGCCCTTGGGTGGCACGGCCTCCGGCGTCCGCACCCCCAGCCGAACCTGGGCCGAGATTGACCTGGGCGCCGTCCGCCACAACGTCCGCGCCCTCAAGCGTCGGTCTGGGGAAGCGCGCCTCATGGCCGTGGTGAAGGCCGACGCCTACGGCCACGGCGCGGTCCCCGTCTCCCGGGCCGCGCTAGAGGCGGGGGCAGACTCTCTGGCCGTCGTTACCGTCGAGGAGGGTGCCGAGCTGCGGAGCGCGGGTATTACGGTCCCGATCCTCGTCTTCACCGACCTCCCGCCCGACAGGCTGCCACTAGCCGAGGAGTTCCGGCTGGCCGTTACAGCCCACTCGCTCGCGAGCGCGCGCCGCACCGCCACCCGCCCGGGTCTCGAGGCCCACCTCAAGGTGAACACGGGCATGAGCCGCTGGGGCGTCGAGCCCTACCAGGTGGGGGAGGCGCTCAAGGTCCTGGGTTCGCAGCTCTCGGGCGTCTACACACACCTCGCCTCGGCCGATTGCGACGAGGCGGCGACGAGGCGCCAGATCTCCACCTTCGACGCCGTCCTCGCCGCCCACCCGTTCGGCGGCGCACTGGTGCACGCTGCGAACTCCGCGGCCACCCTCTGGCACCCGAACACGCGCTACGACTGCGTGCGTCCCGGCGTGGCTCTCTACGGCCTCCACCCTGCCGGAGACCGGGGGGACGCATCCAGGGAGGGGCTCCTGCAGGCGATGGTGCTCAAGAGCTACGTCGCCGATGTGCGGCGGCTGCGACCGGGCGATGGGGTATCCTACGGGTTGACCTTCAGGGCTAACTCCACGATGTTCGTGGCGACGGTTCCGGTAGGGTACGCCGAGGGGTACCGGCGGGCGCTCTCGGGGCGGGCGGAGGCCCTTATCCGGGGCGCGCGCCGGCCGCTCTTGGGACGGGTTACGATGGATGCCTGCGTCTTCGGGGTTGACGGGACGGTCGAGGTCGGGGACGAGGTCGTGCTGCTCGGCCGGCAGGCCGGAGGACGCGTCACGGCGGAGGAGATCGGCGCGTGGGCCGGCACGATAAACTACGAGGTAACGACCGGGGTGAACCCCCGGCGCGTCGAGAGGAGCTACGAGGATGTTCGAGGACCTTAACTGGAAGTACGCCGCCCGGCGGGCAGGCGTGGTCATCGCGATCTACCTGGGACTACTCTACCTCCTGAGCGTGGCCCTCCCGAACAGCAACTTCAGGCTCGATACCCAGGCGCAGATCACCAGCCTCCTCGTGAATGCCATCCTCTTCTTCTTTATCTTCACCTTGGTCTATGCCTTTATCGATCGGAGCCGCCGGCGGCGCCTGGCGGAGATGGGCAAGAAGGGTAAGCCGGAGAAGCTCTCCGCTGCCGGCGGGGACGGAGAGACGGCCGGCCCGCTGAGGGGTCGTCCCAACCCGAACACGAGCCGCAAAAAGGCCCGCCGGAAGCGATAAGCCTTTTGGGGTTGCGCGAGGCACTCGGGCCACCGCTCGATATCGGAGGGCTATTGGAGATGGTCCCGGAGCTCTCGCTCTCCAGGGGCGTCGAACAGAGCCCGTACCACCACCTCGACACCTTCGAGCACACCCTCGAGGTCGTGCGGGGCGTGGAGCGCGAGCTTGGAGAGGCCAGGCTCGGGGCAAGCGTGCGTGGCGAGCGCGTCGTTGGACTCCGTCTCGCCGCCGCGCTCCACGACATCGCGAAGCCCGTGACGCGCGGCGAGGTCGAGGGAAGGGTACTCTTCGTCTCCCACGATTCTCTAGGCGCCAGGCTCGTCCGGAAGGTGTGCCGTCGGCTCGGGCTCTCCGCCCTACTTACGGACTTGGCGGCGACGCTCACCGCGCTCCACCTCAAGATAGGGTTCATGCACCACGAGCGTGCCGACTACCCGCCCGAGCGGCTCGTCCGGGCCGCCGGTCCCTTCGGGGAGGAGCTGGCGGTCCTGAGCTTGGCCGACCGCCTCGCTGCCCAGGGACCGCGCCTCAAGCCCGAGCATGTCGAGCGTCACGAGGCGCTGTGCGCCGGGTTTTTGAGCGAGAGTCGCACCCTCGGCCCCCACCCGGACCCCGACTACAAAGGGCTCGCCGGGAGGTTGTCGCGCGGCGTAGCCGACCATCCCGCCGACGTCGGCTACACCGCGAGCCGCCTCCGGCTACTCGTGGCCCGTGGGATGGACGGGGGGAGGGCGATCACGGAGGCGTCGCGGCTGCTCTGAGGGCGGCATCCTGGTAGAATCGCGGCCATCGGCGAACCGGCTTTGCAGGGCCGGGGGAGGTGAGGCTTTGCGCATCAAAAGGGCGAAGAGGGACCGTTGGATCATGGGCGTCTGCGGCGGCGTGGCCCACACCTACGGGTGGAGCTCCAACATGGTGCGGCTCGCGACGGCGGGGCTCGCGATCCTTATACCGGGTTTCAGCGTGATACCGGTGATCGCGATCTACGTGTTGGCCGGCGCTATGCTTCCGGAGAGCGAGGAGTTTTAGCGTTTGGACTTCGCGGAGGCCCAGAAGGAGGCCTTGGGCTGCACCAAGTGCGGCCTGTGCCACTCGAGGACGCAGGTCGTCTTCGGCGAGGGCCCCCTGAACGCCGAGCTGTTCGTGGTCGGGGAGGCGCCGGGCTTTAACGAGGACAAGGAGGGCAAGCCCTTCCGGGGGGCCGCCGGTATGCTCCTCGATCGGTTATTTTCCTCGATGGGGCTCGACCGCGAGAGGGTCTACATGACGACGCTGAACAAGTGCCGCCCGCCCGGCTCTCCACCCCGATCGCCGAAACCCTCCGAGGTGAGCGCCTGCCGACCGTACTTGGTGGCCCAGCTCGCGGCGGTGGACCCGAAGGTCGTGGTGGCGATGGGGGATCTGGCGAGTCGGGTTCTTACGGGGAGAAAGGAAGCGGTCCCGCGCATCCGCGGTAGGGCCATACCCCTGGACGGGCGCTACGTCTTCCCGACCCTCTCCCCCTCGCTGGCGCTCTACACGCCGGCGGACCGAGCGCTCCTGATCTCGGACTTTTCTCGCCTGCCGGAGCTTCTTGAGTCCGATCGACCCGCGACCTACGAGACCCTCAACGTCCCGCGCGCGCCCGCCGAGCGCGAACCCCTCCAACCGGGTCTCTGGTAGGCCTGGGCGGGGACCCCTTGGAGCTCGAAGGGCTGGACGAGGCCGCGCTCGAGAAGCTGGCCACGCGGCTGGCGGCCCACCTTGAGCCGGGGAGCGTGGTCGTGCTCGCCGGCGAGGTGGGCGCCGGCAAGACTACCTTCGTCCGGGCCGCGGCCCGCGCTCTGGGCGTCGAAGGGAGGGTGACGAGCCCGACCTACCAGATCGCGCGCGGTTACGAGGGCGCCGCGAACGGGCGTCCGGTTACGGTGAACCACCTGGACCTCTACCGCCTCGAGGACCTCGAAGACCGGGACGTGCTCGAGCTCAACGACTACCTGGACCCCGGCGCCGTCACCTTTATCGAGTGGGCTGAGCCCGCGCTCGGCCTCATAGAGCATCCCACTGTCTTATGCATCTCCCACCAGACGCCGACGACGCGCCGTGTGAGCGTGACCGGGCCCGCCGCGGAGCGCCTCTCCCGATGCTGATCCTGGCCTTCGACGCCTCGACCTCCGTGACCACAGTCGCCCTCGCCAGGACGGAGGGAGATGCGCGCCAGGTCCTCGCCGAGGTCTCCGTCTCCGCCCGCGGCGCGTCCGGGGCTCTGCTCCCCGCCGTCAACGCCGCGCTGGACCTCGCGGGGGAGGAGCTCGCCTGCGTCGAGCGCGTGCTCGCCGGCGTGGGCCCCGGCACCTTCACCGGCATCCGCATCGCCGCCGCGACGGCCCGGGCGCTCGCTTTGGCGACCGGTGCAGCCCTCTCGAAGAACTCGACCCTGGCAGCCCTCGCGGCCCCGGCGCTCTCAGGCGGAACCCCCGACGTGCTCGCCGTCCTCGACGCCAGGCGCGGCCAGATCTTCGTCCAGCGGTTCTCGGATGCCGGTAGTACCCCCTCGGAGATCTCCTGCGAGAGGCCGGAAGCCCTGTCCGCCGAAGGCGCGCCCCTCCTGCTCGGCGACGGCGCGGTGCGCTACCGGGAAGCGCTCTCGTACCTGGGGCGCATCCCGGCAGACGACTCGCCGCTGCACCGGGTCACGGCGGCGGGGCACGTGCTCTCGGCGGACCTCGCCCCCGTAGGTGCCGAGGCGCTCGTCCCCATCTACGTCCGCGAGCCGGACGCCGAGGTCCGGCGGGACCTCAACCCCTGGAGCCGTCCTTGAGGGACCCAGAGGCGAAACCGCTTCTGCGCCCGATGGAGGCTCCGGATCTCCCGTCCGCTATGGAGGTGGATGCGTCGTGCCTCCCCCGACCGTGGAGTGAGACGGTCTGGCGCGAGGAGCTGGAGAGCCCGTTCGGCCTCTACCTCGTTCTCGAAGAGGAGAGCGGTATCTTCGCCCAGATCGGGGTCAGATACCTCGCGGCCGAGCTGCACGTCACGACGCTCGCCGTCCGCCCCGAGCGCCGCCGCCGGGGCTACGCCCGCGCCCTCCTCGAAGCCGCGCTCGGCGCTTTCCCCGAAGCCCGCCGCGTCCACCTGGAGGTGCGCCCGAGCAACGTCCCCGCCATCTCTCTCTACGAGTCTTTAGGCTTCGTCACGACGGGTCGCCGCCGTCGCTACTACGGGGACGAAGACGCGATGCTCATGACCCTGAATCTCGAGGTGCGTCGCTAGACCCCCGACGATTCTCGCGCTCCTCGCGGCGCCGCTTCAGCTCTTCCGGGGGCTCGAAGGGTTTCAAGAGATAGAGTGCCGGGAGCAGGCAGGCCAGGAAAGAGACGAAGAGGCCGGCGGCGATCAAGGGGTCCACGGGGCCCCGGATCACGTAGATAAGGAACATCGATAGCATCACCAGCGCGATCGCGGCGAACAACAGCGAGAAAGTGCGCATGATCGGAGTATACCCCGGACCACGGACGCGCCCGACCCGGCACCTGCGGTATAAAAGGTCCGTGATCCTGGCGATAGAGACCTCCTGCGACGACACCTGCGCGGCTATAGTCGAGCCTGACGGCCGCCGCGCGCTCTCGAACGTCGTCCACACCCAGACCGAGCACGACCGCTACGGCGGTATCGTGCCAGAGGTCGCCTCCCGCGCCCACCTCGAACGGATAGACGGCGTGATCGAAGAGTCACTCGACGCCGCCGGTACCGACCTTGCGGACGTGAGCCGCGTCGCTGTGACGGTGAGGCCGGGGCTCATCGGCGCGCTCCTCATCGGGGTAGCCGCCGCCAAGGGCGTCGCCTACGCCCGCTCGCTCCCACTGGTCCCGGTGAACCACCTCGAGGGCCACGTCGCCGCCGCCTACCTGGCGGAGCCCAACTTGGAGCCGCCGTTCGTCGCCCTGATCGCCTCCGGCGGCCACACCGCCCTCTACTCCGTCACCGCCGACCGCGAGATGCGCCTCCTCGGCGAGACCCTCGACGACGCCGCCGGCGAAGCCCTCGACAAGGGCGCCCGCATGCTGGGCCTGGGCTTCCCCGGCGGCCCGGCGCTGCAGAGGGCCGCCCAGGGTGGGGGAAGAGAGCGCTATGACTTCCCAGTAGCCCTCAAAGAGCGAGACAACCTCGACTTCAGCTTCTCGGGTCTCAAGACGAGCCTGCTCTACAAGCTGAAGCGGCTGGGCGAGGAACGATCCCGCGAGGAGCTGCCGCACCTGGCCGCGAGCTACGAGGCCGCCGTCGTCGAGGCGCTCGCGCGGAAGCTGACCCGCGCCGCGGACCTCCACGAGGCGCCGGCGGTCGTGGTCGCCGGGGGGGTGGCCGCCAACGCCCTCTTGCGCCGCACCCTGGAGAAGGAGTTGGCGAGGCTCGGCACGAAGTTCGTCATACCGCCGCCAGAGCTCTGCACGGACAACGCCGCCATGATAGGAGCCGCCGCACCCCACACGCCCGCGGTTGCCTATCCCTACTATCTGAGCTTGAACGCCCGGAGCGTCTGAAGACCGCGTCTTCCCGCGGAACCCTCGGCTTTTTGTCTTGACGCCCGCTACCCCATCTGTGAGAGTGGGGCCTGACCCCTGAACAGGGCTCCCGAGGAGCGGAAGAGTACGCTTGACCGATTTCGGATGCCGCCAGAGCAGAGTACGGATGACGAACCCCAAACGCCGGTCTCTGCCCCCGAGGACGAGTCCCCAGAGGAAACAGGAAGCAGACCTCCCAGCGGAGGGGAGCCCGAAGGGGAAGAGAAGCGCAAAGGCGAGGAGGGCGCGGCCAAAAGTTCGGTAGGGGACCCCGAGGGCCTAAACCCCGAGGAGAAGCCCGCAGAGGACCCGCGACCACCCCACGAAGCGACCGCCCCGTACGAAGAGGAGCCGTCGCCGGAATAGTCCGGCGCGAGCGGTGATCCCGAGTCCACGACGCCCGAAACCGATGGTTCGGAAAAACCGGAAGAAGAGGGGGCGGCGCCGGAGACGACGCCGCCGGGTTAGCGGGCTCTAGGCGTCGCCGCGCGGCGAGGAGAGGATCCGGTCGCGCTCCTCGCCAGCCACCACGGTGCTCCGGGCGCACGCGACGCAGGTAGCGTGCAAATTCTCGGGGTGATCCCTGAGATAGACGAGAACGACCTTCTTCGGGACCAGGTACAGGATGTGCTCCGTCCTCACCCCGCAGCGCTCGCAGAAGCGCTCCTCGCGGCCCAGCTCTTTAGGGATCCGGCTCAGGCTCGGTATCCGGTCTGTGCGAAAAATGCCCGACGCGCTCACGTTTGAATTACAACCCCGCTCGGAATATACTTTCTGGCATCGGCACTCTACTTATTGGAGTGCCAACGCTGTAATATCGTGCGACGTGTAGTCTAGCAGAGGAGGTCGGTTGTGGCGCACAAAGAGCTAAGGTTCGACACCGAGGCGCGCCGGGCGTTGGAGGCGGGGGTAAATAAGCTCGCCGACGCGGTCAAGGTGACGCTCGGGCCCAAAGGCCAGTACGTGGTGCTGGACAGGAAATTCGGTTCGCCGACGATCACCAACGACGGGGTGACGATCGCGCGGGAGATCGAGCTGGAGGACATCTTCGAGAACCAGGGGGCGCAGCTCGTAAAGGAGGTCGCCACCAAAACCAACGACATCGCTGGCGACGGGACGACGACAGCGACGGTGCTGGCCCAGACCATCGTTCGCGAGGGCCTCAAGAACGTGGCCGCGGGCGCGAACCCCGTGATCTTGCGCGGCGGAATCGACAAGGCCGTCGAGGATGCCGTCGAGACGATAAGGGGCCAGTCCAAGGAGATCTCCGGCAGGGATGAGATCGCCAGGGTGGGCGCCATCTCCGCGCGCTCGGACGAGATCGGCAACGTCATCGCCGACGCCATAGACAAGGTCGGCAAGGACGGCGTGGTCAACGTCGAGGAGGGGCAGACCTTCGGGCTCGAGCT
>Ga0126306_10000199_pt1 | contig 23932 bp, 26 predicted proteins | sample Plot27_FD_92592 | JGI IMG/M metagenome (GOLD analysis project Ga0126306, IMG submission 92592) | Serpentine soil microbial communities from UC McLaughlin Reserve, CA, USA - Plot27 | ecosystem: Environmental > Terrestrial > Soil > Grasslands | place: USA: UC McLaughlin Reserve, Lake County... | reverse complement strand
CTGCTCCTGCGTACGCAGGACCGCCGCGTCGCCTCGCTCGACGAGCAGGCGCAGCAGGTCGGGCAGCTCGACGTCCCCCGCGCCCTCCGCCGTCTCGGCGAGGACGCGAATCGCGGTCAGCATCGTCCCCTCGACGGGGTTGCTCACCTTCGAGTACGCCAGCTCGCTCGCGGAGCGAAGTGCCGCCGCGATCTGTTTCGCGTCGATCGCGCCTGCCTCACCGAGCACGTCGGTGACGCCGCGAACGATCACCGAGAGGATCACGCCCGAGTTGCCGCGGCCGCCGAGCATGGCGGCGCGGGCGACGAACCTCGCGACCGACGCGCGGTCGGCGGCGGGGTCGCCTTCGTGCTCGAGAGTCTCGACGACCGCCCGGACGGTCAGCGTCATGTTCGTGCCCGTGTCGCCGTCGGGCACGGGATAGACGTTCAGGTCGTCGATCCGGCGCCGGTTCCGCTCCAGCGAGCCGAGGGCCGCGCGCGAGAGCGCTAGGGCGACATCGTGGTCGCTCACACGCGGATTCTTACTGGTCTAGATCGCCTTCTGGACCTTGCCGGCCTTGAGGCAGCGCGTGCAGACGTACGCGCGGGTCGGCTTGCCACCGAGCAGAACACGGACGCGCTGGAGGTTGGGGTCGAAGCGCCGCTTCGTGGCCACCATCGAGTGGCTCCGGCTGTTCCCGAAGGACGGCTTCTTCCCGCAAACTGCGCACACCTTGGCCATGGAGCGGGCCAGTGTAGCTAACCGTGGGGGAAACCCTGTTTCCCCCACGAACCCCCTTCTCTTTCGCAACGCAAGGACCACGAAAGCGGGCCTCCCGGCCGGCAAAGCCGGCCTCCGGCGACGACTCGCACTCGCCCTAGGACGATGAACCCCCGGCCGGGCGCCGAGATCAGCGCGCCTGAGCGCGCATTTGGCCGAACAGGTCGGCCATCTCCAGCGCGCCGCGGGCGGCATCGGCGGCCCGCTCGATCCGCGCCTCGGCCTGCTCGACGTTCTCGCACGTGAGCACGCCGAAGGCGACGGGCACGCCAGTCTCGATGGCGGCGAGCTGCAGGCCGCTCGCAGCCTCGCCCGCCACGTAGTCGAAGTGCGCGGTCTCGCCGCGGATGACGCAGCCGAGCGCGACGATGCACGCGTAGCGCCGCGTCTTCGCGAGGGCCATCGCCGCCAGCGGGAGCTCGAACGCGCCCGGAACCGGAACGACGGTAACCGCGTCACGCGCGACCCCGTGCTCCTCGAGCGCCGTCAGCGCTTGAGCGAGCAGGCGGTTTGTGATTTCGCCGTTGAAGCGGCTGACGACGATGCCGACCGCGCGGCCGTCGCCGCTGGGAGAGCCCTCGAGCGCCGCGCAGCCGTCGGGCACGCGGAATCCCGGCGGCGCGTGCTCGGCTGCCGGCTCCGGCTCCAGCTCCGGCTCGGGCTCCGGCTCGGGCTCAGCCTCGGGCTCGGGCTCGGGCTCCGCATCGGCTTCGGCCTCCGGCTCCTCGACCTCCACCTCCTCCGGCTCGGCGAGCGCGCTGAGCACGTCCTCGCTCGCCTCCTCGTGCCGATCGTGGTCGTAGACCTCGCCCGGCGCGTCCTCGTCGAACGTGCGCCGCAGCTCCTCGAACCGATCGCTCACCGACACCTCGCCGAAGTTCTAACGACCCGACCGGTCGAACTCACTCGACCTCCGAGTCGAACTTGACGTCCTGGTGGTGGAGACGGTGTCCGAGCTTGTCGCGCTTCGCCTCCAGGTAGCGCTGGTTCTCTGCGTTCGGCGGCACCTCGATCGGCACCTGCTCGACGACGGTGAGCCCGAAGCCTTCGATCCCGCTCAGCTTCTTCGGATTGTTCGTCAGGATCCGGATCGTGGAGAGGCCCAGGTCGGCCAGGATCTGCGAGCCGATCCCGTACTCGCGCGCGTCGATCGGGAGGCCGAGCTCGACGTTGGCCTCGACCGTGTCGAGCCCATTCTCCTGCAGCTCGTAGGCCTTGAGCTTGTTCAGGAGCCCGATCCCGCGGCCCTCCTGGGCCATGTAGAGCAGGACGCCGCGATCCTCCCCGGCGATCCGCTGGAGCGCCCGCGCGAGTTGCTCGCCGCAGTCGCAGCGAAGCGAGTGGAAGACGTCACCGGTCAGGCACTCCGAGTGGACGCGCACGAGCACGTCCTCCGCCCCCTCGACGTCACCGCGCACGAGCGCGACGTGGTGCTTGCCGGTCAGGCTCTCGCGGAAGGCGACCGCGGTGAACTCGCCGTACCCGGTCGGCAGCCGGACGGAGGTCATCCGCTCGACGAGCTTCTCGGTGCGGCGCCGGTACTCGATCAGGTCGGCGACGGTCACGAGCTTGAGGTCGTGGCGCTCGCAGTACGGGATCAGGTCGGGGACGCGGGCCATCGTCCCGTCCTCGTTCATGATCTCGCAGACCACGCCGGCCGGATTCAGGCCGGCGAGCCGGGCGAGGTCGACGGCAGCCTCGGTCTGACCCGCGCGCCTGAGGACGCCGCCGGGCTTGGAACGGAGCGGGAAGACGTGGCCGGGCTGGACGAGCGCGTCGGCGCCCTTGCTCGGGTCGATCGCGACCTGGATCGTGTGCGAGCGGTCGTGCGCCGAGATCCCCGTCGTGACGCCCTCCCGCGCCTCGACCGAGACCGTGAACGCGGTGCCGTACGGGGTCTCGTTCCGGTCGGTCATCTGCCGCAGGCCAAGCTCGTCGCAGCGCTCCTCGGTCAGGCAGAGGCAGATCAGGCCGCGCGCGTGCATGGCCATGAAGTTGATCGCCTCCGGCGTCGCGAACTGCGCGGCGATCGTGAGGTCGCCCTCGTTCTCGCGGTCGGCCGCGTCGACGACGACGACGAACTTGCCCTCGCGGATGTCCTCGATCGCCTCCTCGATGGTGGCGAAGGGCGCGCGTATATCGGGCGTCACGGTGGACGTCATGCTCGCGTGATCGTACCCGCGCCGTCCGTTCTTATGAGCTTTTCCACGTATTTCGCAAGCACGTCGACCTCGAGGTTGACCGGGTCTCCGGGCGCCGCCGCCCCGAGCGTCGTTACGTCCAGCGTGTGCGGAACCAGCGCGATCGCGAACCCATCGTCGTCGAGGCCCGCGATCGTCAGCGAGACGCCTTCGACGGTGATCGAGCCCTTGTCGACGCAGTAGCGGAGCACGTCCGGCGCCGCGTCGACCCAAAGCCGCGCTCCGTCGCCCTCCGGCTCGAGGCTCCGCACCGTTCCGACGGCGTCCACGTGGCCCTGGACGTAGTGGCCGCCGAGCGGATCCCCGGTACGCAGGGCAGGCTCGAGGTTGACCTCCTCCCCCGCGCGCAGACGTGCGAGCGACGTTCGCTCGATCGTCTCGGGGACGGCGTGGAACGTCATGCGCCCGTCGGCAACCGACGTCACGGTCAGGCACGCGCCCGCGATCGAAACAGAGTCGCCGACGGCGCTCAGGGCAGCGGTCTCGGGCGCGTCGAGCTCGAGCGACAGGCCGTCGGGCCCACCGTCGGCGCGAACCACGCGCCCGCGCTCGCGGACGATCCCGGTGAACATGCGTTGAGGCTAGCGCCTAGCCCAGCGCGACGGCTTCGAGCGTCTCGCGGGCGACCATCTCGAGCTGGCCCTTGTCGCCGTTCTCGGCCCGCGCGAGCTCCTGGCGCAGCTCCTCGAGGGCCTCCGCCGAGCTGGGTGAGAGGTCCGCCGTCCCGATCTCGTCGAGGCGGTCGCGCAACTCGTCCGTTTGGAGGTGGCCGCCGAGCCAGTGCGAGATCAGGGTGACGATCCGGTCAGGGTTCGTTGACATAGGCGCTCAAGAGGATGTCCTCACCGACGCGGCGGGCCGTCAAACGCCGCAGGGTAGCCGGAGCGTCGAGCCGGTCGAACGCGCGCGGCCCAGTGCCGCCGAGCGTCGGGGCGACGAAGACGAGCACCTTGTCGACCAGCCCCTCCGCGAAATAGGAGCCGGCCAGCGTCGGCCCGCCTTCGAGCAGGAGCGACTGGACGCCTTCGCCGGCCAGTGCCTCGAGCTCGCCGAGGAGCGACCCGCGGCGGAGCTCGAGCTCGGAGCCCTCGGGGAGCGGACCGCGGCCGAACGCCAGCCGGCGGGGCTGCCTGGACACCTCGACCCGGCGCGCGTCGAGGCGCGGGTTGTCGGCTCGAACCGTCCCCATCCCCACGCCGACGGCGTCCGACCCCGCGCGCAGCTCGTGCACGAGGCGACGTGACTCCTCGCCGCTGACCCAGCGCTCGCCCGGAACCGCGACGCGGCCGTCGAGCGTGACCGCGACCTTGTACGTGACGAAAGGCCGTCCCTTCGAGACCCAGGTGCGCCAGGCCTCGTTCTGCACCCGCGCCTCGAAGCGATCGTCGAGCTCGACGTCGACGCCGGCCTTGCGGAGCACCTCGAATCCACCCCTCGCCTCCGGGTTCGGATCGAGCGATGCCGCGACGACGCGCTCGACGCCGGCGCCGAGGACGGCCTCCGTGCACGGCGGGGTCGACCCGTGGTGCGCGCACGGCTCCATCGTCAGGTAGAGCGTCCCGCCCCGGGCCCGCTCGCCCGCCGCCCGCAGGGCGATGACTTCCGCGTGCGGCTCGCCCTTGCGCTCGTGCCAACCCTCGCCCACCACCTCGCCGTCGCATACGACGACGGCGCCGACGATCGGGTTCGGATGCGTCATGCCCCGCCCTCGTTCGGCCAGCTCGAGCGCGCGCTCGAGGCTCATCCGGCGAGCTCGAGGAGGCGCGCGTACGCGCCCGGGATGTCGTCGTGCCCGAAGATCGACGACCCGGCCACAAAGACGGTCGCGCCCGCCTCGCGGGCCGGCCCGATCGTGTCGGGGCCGATCCCGCCGTCGACCTGGATCGGCTTCTCGGGCAACAGCTCGCGCAGGCGCGCGATCCGGTCGAGCGAGTCGGTCATGAACGCCTGCCCCGAGTAGCCCGGCTCGATGCTCATGCAGAGCGCGATGTCGGCACCTTCAGCGGCCCGCGCAGCGTCCTCTACCGCGGTCTTCGGCTTGAACGCGATGCCCACGCCGAGGTCGTGACCGCGAGCGAGCTCGATCAGCGGGGCCGGGTCGTCCGTGACCTCGAAGTGGAACGTCACGCTGTCCCCGCCCGCACGCGCGACCTGCGGGATGTGCCGCTCGGGGTTGTCGACCATCAGATGGCAGTCGAGGAAGCCGCCCCGGCCGTGAACAACGTCGACGATGGATTCGAGCACGATCGGCCCAATCGTGATCGGCTCGACGAAGTGCCCGTCGCCGATGTCGTAGTGGAAGCCGCGGACGCCGGCGTCGAGGAGCTCCTCCACCTGCTCGCCGAGCCGCGCAAAGTCGGCCGCGTACAGCGACGGCTCGACCTCGATGTCGCGGATCCAGTCCTGCCAGCCCATGGTCAGGAGCGTAAGCCGCGCAGCCAGGCGTCGTACGACATGGGCTTGCCGCCTTCCGGCTGTACCTCGAGCAGCTCGAGCCGATCTCCGTCCAGGCGAGAGCGCCACACGATGAGCCTGCGGCCCTCGACCTCGCCTCGTGCGCCGATGTGCGGCGACAGCGCACGGATCCGGTCGTGCAGCTCCTTCGCCGGCCGCGACCAGTTCAGCTCGCGGTCCGCCGGGCCGATTTTCTCGGCGTACGTCGCCTCGCCGTCCTGCGGCGTGAACGACGTGGCTGCCTCGAGGAGGTCGGGCGCCAGCTCGGCCGCCCGCGCATAGACGGCGCCGGCGTCGTCGTCCGGGCGGATGGCAAACGCCTCCTGCGCCCCGATCGGCCCCGCGTCCAGCTCTTCCGCGAGCCGGATTACGGTCACGCCCGTCTCGTGGTCGCCCGCCATGATCGCCCGCTCGACGGGTGCCGCGCCGCGCCAGTGAGGGAGAAGCGAGGGATGCACGTTCAGCCACTCGTGCCGCTCGAGCAGCTCGCGCGGGATTAGCGCGCCGTACGCGACGAGCACGATGCTCTCGGCGTCGAGCTCGGCCTCCGCGGGCCGGTCGGGCTGGAGCACGGGGATGCCGAGCCGCTCCGCGACGACCTTCGCCGGCGGCGGAGTGGTCTTGCGGCCGCGGCCCGCCGGCCGGTCGCGCCGCGTAAGCAGGAAGGCGATCTCGTGGCGGTCGGCCAGCCGCTCGAGGACGTCCGCGCCGAAGTCGGCCGTGGCCGCGACGCCGATGCGAGGCACTATGACGGTGCGATCGCGATGCGCGGTCTCAGGACGGCGAGCGCGGAGCGCCGGGCGTCGTCGCTCGTGCGCTCGAGGATCAGGACGCCGTCGAGGTGGTCGATCTCGTGCTGCAAGACGCGCGCGCCGAGGCCCTCGAGGTCGTAGCTGACGTCGTTGCCATTCTCGTCGACCGCTTCGACGGTCAGCCGGAGGCGGCGCTCGACCGGCACGGTCACGCCCTGGAGGGACAGGCATCCCTCGTCGTCCGTGCAAAGGTCGCCCGAAGTTTCGCGGACGACGGGGTTCACGAGCACGATCGGCTCCTCCTCGCCCGGCTGGATCACCAGCACGCGCCGCAGGACGCCGACCTGGTTCGCCGCGAGCCCGACGCCGTTGGCGTCCTGCATCAGCGACTTCATCCGCTCGACCAGCGTCGCGAGGTCGCCGTCGAAGGCCTCGACCTCGTTCGCACGCATCTTCAGGACCGGGTCGCCGTACTGGCGGATCTGCGCCAGCGCGACGCGCCGCCTCGCCTCGCGCTCAGGGTCGAGCTTCTCCTTTCTGACCTGACCGGCCTCGTTTTCCATCGGGCCTGAGTGTAGGGATCAGAGCGACTGTGGGTCCACGTCCACAACGGCCGCCAGACCCGCCTTGCGCATCGCCGGCGCGGCCGCGGTGAGTAGCCGGCCGGCCGCCGCCGCGAAGGCGCCCGGATGGTCGGTCTTCGCCACCAGCTGCGCCCGCTCTCGACCCCGCAGTCGCAGGAGCGGGGCCGGCCCGAGCAGCTCGGCGTGGCCGGCGCGCTCGAGCTCGGCGCCCAGCTCCGAGAGCGCAGTTGCAGGGTCAGCGCCCGCTCCCGAGACGACGATCCGGACGAGGTGCCGGAACGGCGGGTAGCCGAGCTCCCGCCGCCGCTCGAGCTCATCGGCGAGGAAGCGGGTGACGTCGTGGCGGGCGGCGAGCACGATCGGCCGCGCGTCGGGTTGGAAGGTCTGGACGAGCACGCGTCCGGGCGCGTCACGCCCGCTCCGGCCGGCGAGCTGCGTCACGAGTTGGAACGTGCGCTCCTCCGCCCGGAAATCGGGCATCGCGAGGCCGGTGTCGGCGTCGACCACGGCCGCGAGCGCTACGCCCGCGAAGTGGTGCCCCTTAGCGACCATCTGCGTGCCGAGCAGCACCGCCCGGTCGGCCGCCGCGAACCGCCGCAGCGCGTCGCTCAGCGCCTCCGGCCGGTCAATCGTGTCGGCGTCGATCCTGATCAGCTCGAGCTCGGGGAGCCGCCTGCCCAGCTCGCGCTCGAGCCGCTGGGTGCCCGCGCCGATCCTCGCGAGGTCCGGTGACCCGCACGCGGGACAGACCTTCGGCGCCGGCTCGGCGTGGCCGCAGTGGTGGCAGCGGAGCGAGCCGTCGGCGTGCAGCACGAGTGAGACGTCGCAGTGCGGGCAGCGGATCGTCGTCCCGCAGGCGCGGCAGTGCAGGGCGGGCGCGATTCCCCGCCGGTTGAGCAGCAGGATCGCCTTGCCGCCGCCTTCCGCGATCCGGCCGAGCTGCTCCAGCAGCGGCGCCGAGAGCGGGTAGCCGGCCTCCCGCCGCAGGTCGACGACGTCCACCGGCGGCAGCGAGCCCGACAGCCGCGCTCCGAGCTCGATCCGCGCCAGCCGCTCCCAGCTCTCCGGCCGCGGCGTCGCGCTCCCGAAGAGGGCGACCGCGCGCTCGAGCGCCGCCCGCTTCGCGGCGACCGTGCGCGCGTCGTAGCGCGGATCCGACTCCTGCTTGTAGGAAGGATCGTGCTCCTCGTCGATGCAGATCAACCCGAGGTCGCGCACCGGCGCGAACACGGCGGAGCGGGCGCCGACGACGACGCGCGCCTCACCGGACTGGACGCGCTGCCGCTCGTCACGGCGGGCGGCGTCCGTGAGCCCCGAGTGGAGGAGCGCTACGCCCTCGCCGAAGCGGGCGCGGAAGCGACCCACGGTCTGCGGCGTCAGCGCGATCTCGGGGACGAGCACGATCGCGGAGCGCCCCCGCGCGAGCACGGCCTCGCAAGCTTGCAGGTACACCTCCGTCTTGCCGCTGCCGGTCTCGCCGTGGAGCAGGAAGGAGCCGCCCTCGTCGTCGAGCGCCGCGACGACGCGGCTCAGCGCGTCGCTCTGCGAGGCGGTCAGCTCCGCCGGCTCGGACTCGCCCGGGAGCGCATGGACCTCGGCCGCGGGCGGCTGTTCTTTGCGGCGCTTCGGCGAGCGGGGAGCGACGAGCTCGAGCGCCCGCGCCGGCGTGGAGCCGTAGTAGCCGGCCAGCCACAGCGCGAGCTCGACGAGCGCCGGAGGAATCGCGTCGACCACGCCTTCGACGGGCGCGACGTCGACGCCGGCAGGGGCATCGACTCCGACCTCCGTCACGATGCCGCGCCGCTTCGAACGCCCGAAGCGGACCGCGACGACCGAGCCGGGCTCGGTGCCCTCGGGAACCTCGTACGTGAACGGCCGAGCCACCGCCCGCGCAGAGACGAGCGGGTAGACCGACGCCAGCGGCACCTACCCCTTGTAGCCGATCACGACGACGTCGGGCCTGCGCACCAGGGAGGCGAAGCTCGCCGCGAAGAGGCCTGCGAGGACGAGCACGAAGAAGAGGCTTTCGCCGGCCGGCGCGCCGGCCGCGACGAGCACGAGCCAGGCCAGGGCGCAGGTGAGCAGCCCGTTGCCCATGCGCGCGCCGATCCCGATCGCGCGTGTCCTCGCGAAAACGCGCTCTAGCCGAGCAGCTCGGCGGCCTCGAGCACGAAGTCCGTGCCGAACCCCAGCGCCAGCCCGAGGAGGAGCATCCACGTCACCAGCACCGGGAAGCCGAACTTCCGGTTCACGTTGAAGAGCTCCTGGACGACGTAGAGGATCGAGCCTGCGGCGACGGCCATGAAGGCGACCGTCAGCGCCTCGCTCACCCACGCCTGGCCGACGACCGTGCCGAGGAACGTCGGCCCGCCGCCGATTAGCCCGAGCAGGCCGAGGAACGCCCAGGTCGGGCGGACGCCGTCACCCGAGATCGGGCCGACGATGCCGAAGCCCTCGGTGGCGTTGTGGAGGCCGAACCCGATGATCAGCGCCAGCGCCAGCGAGATCTCGCCCGCGGCGCCCGCCTGCCCGATCGCCAGTCCCTCCCCGAAGTTGTGCAGCCCGATGCCGGTCGCGATCAGGAGCGCAAGCCGATGTCCCGGCCCGAGCCGCTCGAACCAAGACCGCGCCTCGTACTCGGCGACCGCGGCGGCGCCCGGGCCGATGAGGTCGGGCGCCGGGCGGCTCTTCATCCAGCGGTCGTAGTAGACGAGGCTCATCAGGCCGAGGATGAGTCCGGCGGCCATGAGGCCGGCGAGGCCGACGAACTCCGCCCAGGAGCCGCCCTCGGCCACCGCTTCCTCCAGCGACTCCTCAACGGGACCGACCCCGTGGGCGAGCACGTCGTAGAGCAGGAAGAGCAGGATGCCCGCGGCCAGACCGCTCAGCGCAGCGCGAAGCCTTGCGTCGGCGCTCTGCACGCGCCCCAGCGGCAGTCCGATGAAGATCGTGAAACCGGCGACGGCGCCGAGGACGAGAATCTGAGCTGAGGTCATGGGTCGAGCGGTCCTTTCGAGGTCGTTGTAAGGGTCACCTTACAGGCAGGCGCGGCGAGTATAGTGGCGTGCCTTCCGCCGCGCGGGGACAACCGCTTATGGCCGCCCAGCGACATTCCGTCGACGAGTACCTCGAGACGATCTACTTTCTCGCCTTCCCGATCGGCGAGTACGCACCCACGGGCTCGCGGACGCCGACGCTCGCGTCGAGGGTCGCCGAGATGCTCGGGGTGTCGCGGGCATCAGCGGGCGAGATGCTCCAGCGGCTCGAGCGCGAGGGGCTCGTCCGCAGGGGCGAGCACAAGGAGGCGCTCCTGACCACCAAGGGCCGCGCGCGGGCCGAGCGGGTCGTGCGCAAGCACCGGATCATCGAGCGGCTCCTCACCGACTTCATGGGCTACACGGCGGCCGAGGCGCACGTCCATGCCGACGAGCTCGGCGATACCTTCACCGACGACATGGTCGAGCGGATCTCCGAGCGGCTCGGCCATCCAGACCGCTGTCCGCACGGCTGGCCCGTCGATCCGGAGTTCGAGCAGGAGGAGAACCGCGAGCTCGCGGCGCTCGCCGAGCTGGCGGCGGGCACGCAGGCGACGATCGTGCGGCTCGCCGAGCACGACGGCGAGCTTCTGCACTGGTTCTACGACCAGGGCCTGACGCCGGGCACCCAGATCGAGGTGCGGGCCGCCCAGCCGGCCGCCGGCCAGTTCTCCGTGCGCGTTAGCGGTGACGAGCGCGCGATCGGCGAGAAGGCTGCCGCGGGCCTCTTCGTCCGCCCGGCCGCCTGAGCTCCGCGCGTCTTCCGACCCGAAGCCGCGACACACTTGCGCGCGCCGCCTGCGACACTTCCGTCGCGCCGGCTGCCTGGGGGTCCTGCCGTCCCTGCCCGCAAACGGACGAAATCGCGCTTACAGAGCGGGAACGGGGTCGAAGCGGACCGTCATGCGCTGGAATCCGAGCGACGTGAGCAGGCCTTGCAGGACGTCGGTCGTGTTCACGCGCGCTCTCGCAAGCAGGCCGGAGTCGGAGCGAGCCGCAGCCTCGAGCTTGCGCTCGGCCAGCACGTAGAGCTCCCGGTCGCTCCCGCTGCCCCCGAAGACCGAGCCGATGTCGTTGAGCACGCCTCGATCGTGGTCGACGACGCGGCTGCGATCGACGTCGAGCCTCGCGTCGGTAAACCGCGGCGGAGGCAGCGTGATCGTCGCCGAACGACGGTCGCTCGAGACCTCCACGGCGCCCGCGTTCAGACCGCTGAAGTCGACGACCGCGTCGACGTCGCCGACGGCCAGGAAGAGTGTCCGCTCGCCGAGGATGCTGGCGGGAAGCTTCGTGTCCTTCTCGACGTCGACGATCGTCTCGAAGTGCCCCGAGGCGGCGCGGTACTCGTTCAGGTCCTCGATCGCCTTCAGCACGGCAGGCCCGCTTCGGTCGACGGTCTTCGCCGCAAACGGGTTGGGCAGCGACGGGATCAGGCTCGGCAGCCAGTCACGCCCGCCGATCAGCAACAGCACGACGACGAGGAGGAGGATCGCTCCCCACGGGAAGCGCGAGCGTTCACGCACGACCACCGGCGCGGGCGCCGGTGACAGCGGCAGCGCCTGACGACCCACCCGCGAGATGACCCCCATTCGGGCGCCAGAGTAGCACCGTTTTCGACCGGTGCCAGGAGCGGCGAGGACTCAGGCCCGAGCGGCCTCGGCCTCGATACCCGCGGCGGAGCGGAGCGCATCGGCCTTGTCCGTGCGCTCCCAGGTGAAGTCGTGGTCGTCGCGACCGAAATGGCCGTACGCGGCCGTCTTGGCGTAGATCGGGCGGCGCAGGTCGAGGTCGCGCTGGATGCCCGCCGGCCGCAGGTCGAAGACCTCGCGGACGAGCTCCCCGATCCGGTCGACCGGGAGTTTCTCGGTGCCGAAGCAGTCGAGCTCCATCGAGACCGGGTGGGCGACGCCGATCGCGTACGCAACCTGGAGCTCACAGCGCTCGGCGAGCCCGGCGGCCACGACGTTCTTCGCCACGTAGCGGGCGGCGTACGCGGCGGAACGGTCGACCTTCGTCGGGTCCTTGCCCGAGAAGGCGCCGCCGCCGTGCCTGGCGGCGCCGCCGTACGTGTCGACGATGATCTTGCGCCCCGTGAGCCCGGTGTCTCCCATCGGCCCGCCGAGCACGAACTTCCCGGTCGGGTTCACGTAGACGAAGTCGCGGTCGTCGTGGAGCCGTTGCTCGTCGTACAGGCGCGGGTCGAGAATCGGGTGCAGGACGTGCTCGATCACGTCCTCCTTGATCGTCTGCGCGTCGACGTTGTCGGCGTGCTGGGTCGAGACGAGGACGCGCACGATCTCGACGGGCGTCTGGCGGCCGTGCTCGTCGACCTCGTAGCGGACCGTGACCTGAGCCTTGCCGTCGGGCCGCAGGTACTTCAGCTGCTCCGACTTGCGCACGCCTGCGAGGCGGCGCGCGATCTTGTGCGCGAGCATGATCGGCAGCGGCATCAGCTCGGGCGTCTCCCGCGTCGCGTAGCCGAACATCATCCCCTGGTCGCCCGCGCCGAGCTGGTCGAGCGGGTCGTCGTCGCCGGGGTCGTGCTGCAGCTCGTACGACATGTCCACGCCCTGCGCAATGTCGGGCGACTGCTCGTCGATCGCGACGACGACGCCGCAGGTGTTCGCGTCGAACCCCCACTCCGAGTGCGTGTAGCCGATCTCGGCGATTCGCTCGCGGACCAGCTTCGGGATGTCGACGTAGATCTCGGTCGAGATCTCGCCGCCGACGACGACGAGCCCAGTCGTGATCATCGTCTCGCACGCGACGCGCCCGGCCGGGTCGTCGCGGAGCACCGCGTCGAGCACGGAGTCCGAGACCTGGTCGGCGATCTTGTCCGGGTGGCCCTCGGTGACGGACTCGGACGTGAACAGGAATTCGCGGACGGCCATCGGGGCCGGAGCGTACCTACTCGATCGACAGGAAGGCCGACAGCTTCAGGTCGTCGGGCTTGCCGCCGGTGTGGAGAAGGAGGGAGTCGAGCGGCTCGAGGTTGCGCTCCACCTCCGGCGGGATCTCCTCTCCGGCTGCGCCCGCGAAGCCCTGGACGAGCGCTGCGAGTTCCTCGACGTTGAGGTAGACGAACCCGAAGGTCTCGTCGCCCATGCCCGCATCGTCCTTCGCCTGCTTGAAGTCGGCGTCGTCGGCAAGACTGTCCCCGTCGTCGCGGACGTCCGAGATCGCGCCGGGCCGCGTCGTCACGATCGCGCGCCCGTCGAAAACCGCATACGTGATCGGGAAGCCCTGCACGGCCACCTGCTTCGCCTGGACGCCGTCGACCTCCGTCGATCGCCTCTGCGCGCCCGCCTCCGGCGGGATCAGGACGGCGAGCTTGTCTAGCGCGGCCGTGGCCGCGGCCTCGTCCTTCGCCTCCGCGAGGAACGTGACCTCCGGGATCAGGGCGCCGCTGCCGACCCAGAAGGCGAACTCGCCCTCGAACAGCGACGACACGCCGTCAAGGTCGATCCCCAGCAGCTCGCGGAACTGGTCGTACGTCCCGGGCGTCTCGCGCAGGGTCTTGTCGACCTCGCCGTAGCCGTTCCCCGAGATGAACGCCAGCGCGCCCTCGGGCGCGGCGTCGAGCAGCTTCGCCTCGTACGGCTTCTTGGCCGCGAGGTCGTCCTCGAGGTCGCTCGTCACGCCGCCGTCGAGCTTGAGCCCGCTGGACTCGGCGCCCAGCGCCAGCGCGACCGTATTCAGCCGGTTCTTGCCCGTCGACGGCGCGTCGCCGGCCTCGTCGAGCGCGGTGGTCGCCGCGCCGCCGTCGACGTAAAGCTTCGCGAGCGCCTCGTCCGGGAGACCCTCCATCGCGGTGGTGAACTCGTCGGAGTCCTGGAGCGTCCCCTTCGACCGGGCGGCCTCGAAGCGGTCGAGGACGGCCTCGGAGTCGGCGATCAGCGTCCAGCCGTCGACCTTTCGCGTGACGGCCGGGTCGTCGCCCTTGGTCACGAGCGCTTTCAGCTTTGCCTCGTCGGCGGGCTTCACGATCCCGACGACATCGTCCGAGCGGCGGAAGTCGAGCAGGACCAGGTCGAAGGTCTCGCCGAGCGCGGGCTTGATGTCGGCCTCCCACGAGACGTCCTCCTCGGCGATGCCCTTCTGGATCTCGGCGAGGAGCTTCTCGCGGTCGGGGAACTTCTTCAGCAGGTCCTCGAGTTGGTCGACCTGGCCGGAGTCCAGGTCGGTGTTCAGCGTCAGGTAGAAGGCCGCGCTCTGCGGCGCGATCTCCGCGCCGCCGGGCCCCCCGGTCGCCGCGGTGTCGCTGCCGCCGCAGCCTGCGGCGGCGAGGGAGAGGCTTGCGACGAGGGCGCCGAGAAAGAGCCGCATCTCGCCGATCTTACTCGGCGGTCGGACGGCGTCCCATCAGCCCGGCCACGAGCTCGTCGAGGCTCCGGCCGGAGAGGACCTCGCAGACGCCCTCGGTGATCGGCAGCTCGATCCGGAGCCGGTGCGCGAGGTCGCGCAGGACGGGCGCGGTCGTGAGCCCCTCGACGACCTGGCCGATCTCCGCCGCCGCTTCGTCGGCGGTCGCCCCGCGCGCGATCAGCTCGCCGGCCCGGCGGTTGCGGCCGTGGCGCGACCAGCAGGTCACGATCAGGTCGCCCATCCCGGCGAGCCCGGCGAACGTCTCCGGGCGGGCGCCGCATGCCTCGCCCAGCCGGGCCATCTCTGCGAGCCCACGGGTGATCAGCGCCGCCTTGCCGTTGTCGCCGAGCCCGACCCCGTCGACGCCGCCGGCGGCGAGCGCGATCACGTTCTTCGCCGCGGCGCAGAGCTCGACGCCGATCACGTCCGGGTTGACGTACGCGCGGAAGACGAGCGAGTTGATCGCGTGCTGGAGCTCCTCTGCGAGGGCGTCGTCGTCGCTGGCGATCACCGCCGCGCCCGGGAGGCCCTGCGCCACCTCCTCGGCGAAATTAGGCCCCGAGAGCACGGCCACGGGGCGGTCGCGCACCAGCGTCGAGAGGCGCTCGCCGCTGTCCGGGTCGAGGCCCTTCGTGAGACTGAGAACGGGCGCCGAGCCGGGAAGCGCGGCCACGACGCCGCCGAACGCGCGGCTCGGGACGGCGACCACGACGACGTCCGCCCCGGCGATCGGCGCCTCGGGGATCGTCGTCGCCTCCACGTCGTCGAGGGGCGTGCTCGTCAGGTAGCGGGGATTCCGCCCCGTCTCGGCGATCGTCCCCGCCTGCTCGGGGTCGCGGGCGGCGAGCGTGACCTCGTGCCCGCGGTCGGCGAGCAGGCGGGAAAAGGCCGTCCCCCACGAACCGGCCCCGACGACGACCGAGTTCACGAGCGCCGGACGAAGTCGATCGACACGGGCACGCCCTCGAGGTCGAACTCGTCGCGCAGCCGGTTCTCGACCCAGTAGCCGTAGTCGCGCGTAATCAGCCCCGGGTCGTTGACGAACATGCGGAAGCGCGGCGGGCGCGCCGTGACCTGGGTGCCGTAGAGCAGGTTGAGGCGCTTCCCGTTCTTCGACGGCGGCTGGCGCGCCTCGCGCAGCTCCTGCAGGAACCGGTTCAGCTCCGCGGTCGGGATGCGCGCAGTGTGCTTGTCGAAGAGCTGCTCGACCTTGTCGAGCGCGCGCTGGACCCCGCGGCGGGTCTTGGAGGAGACGGCCACGATCGGCGGACGCTGGCGCAGGCGGACCTCGAGCCGCGGACGCACGTCCTCGATCGTCACCTGCGCCTCGTCCCACTTCGACAGGACGACGAGGGTCGAGCAGCCGGCCTTGCGTGCGACGTCGGCGACGGCCAGGTCCTGCTCGACGACGCCCTCGCTCGCGTCCACCAGCACAAGCGCCACGTCGGCGCGCTCGGCCGCCCCGAGGGCGCGAAGTTCCGAGTAGTAGTCGATCCCCTGGCGCTGGTGGCGCTTTCGGCGCAGGCCCGCCGTGTCGACGAGGACGAACGCGCGGTCGCCGCGGCGGAGCACCGTGTCGATCGCGTCTCGGGTCGTGCCCGGCACTTCGGAGACGATCGTGCGTTCCTCCCCGAGGAGCGCGTTCAACAGGCTCGACTTGCCGACGTTGGGCCGGCCGAGGATCGCGACGCGGATCGCGTCCTCGCCCACCGCCGCCTCGGCGCTCCCCGGCAGCGCGGCGACGATCGCGTCGAGCAGGTCACCCGTGCCGTGTCCGTGCAGGGCGGAGAGCGGAATCGGGTCGCCGAGCCCCAGCGCATGGAACTCGAGCGCCTCAACGTCGCGGCTCGGGTCGTCGATCTTGTTCGCGAGCAGGAAGACCGGCTTGCGCGCGCGGCGGAGGATCGCAGCCAGTTCCTCGTCGCCCGGCGTGATGCCCGCCCGCGTATCGACGACGAACAGCACGAGGTCGGCCTCGGCGATCGCCGCCTGCGCCTGCTCGGCGATCGAGCGCGTGATCGGGCTCGGGTCGGCGATGTCGACTCCGCCGGTGTCGATCAGCAGGAACTCGCGGCCGTTCCACTCGCAGACGAGCTCCTTGCGGTCGCGGGTGACCCCCGGGGTCTCGTGCACGACCGCGGCGCGGGAGCCCGTGAGCCGGTTGACGAGGGTCGACTTGCCGACGTTCGGGAAGCCGACGATCGCGACGCGGCCCAGCAGCCCGGTTTCTTCTGCGGTCACAACGGAGCCCCTGAACTTTCAACCTGTCGATTGGTCGTTTCAGACGGCCGCACGGGCAAAGCCCGCACCGCCTGGAGAAGACGCCGCGAGCGGTGTCTCATGCCGGTGGGAGAACGCCCCTGGGGCGGCCGAGCGCGTGCACGTCGACAAGGAACTCCCAGAGCGACCGGATCTCGCCCTGGATCGCGGCCGACGCTTCCCGGTAGCCCTTCCCGTTCTTCGGAAGGCCGTCGAAGAGCATCGGCTCGCCCCAGGCGACCGAGACGGGATGGAAATTGCCGACTCGCCAGTGCTGCGTTCCGTGGATCGCGGCGGGGACGACGGCAACGCCCTCCTGGACGGCGACCATCCCGGCGCCGGGCTTGACCTCGCCGGGCTCGCCGCTGAGCTGGCGCGTCCCCTCGGCGAAGAGGCCGAGCGCATGGCCGTCCCTGACGACGGTGCGCATCAGCCGGACGGCCTCCCGGTCGGACTCACCGCGCCGGACGGAGAAGGCGCCGAATGCGCGGATCAGATGGCCCAGGCCCGCAATCCGGTGCGCCTCGGCCTTGGCCATGAAGTAGACCGTCCGCGGCGACGTCGCCCCGAACACGGGTGGGTCGAGCCAGTGGAAGTGGTTGACGGCGAGGACGACGCCGCCCTCGCGGGGCACCCGCTCGCTTCCGTACACGCGAAGGGGCGCGAACAGGCGGACGAGGCTGCCGATCGTGGCGCGGCCAACCACCCACACGGCGTCCGTTCCGTTCATCGGTAACCGCCGTTACTTCGCGGGTCCCCGCCGGTCGTTACAGACGGCCGCGCGGGCAAAGCCCGCACGGCCTGACGGAGACACCGCAAGCGGCGTCTCAGCATGCCGCGGTCCGCGCGCGGACGAGCGCCTCGATGTGTGCGACGACGTCGTCGATGTCGAGGTCGGTCGTGTCGATCGTGGTCGCGTCGGCCGCCGGCTGCATGCGGATCGCGTCCCGCTGGTCCCGTAGCCGCAGGTCGGTCGCGAGCGCGTCGACGCCGATCTCGGGCCGCTCGCTGAGCCGCCGGCGCGCGCGGACGTCGGGCTCGGCGACCAGGTAGACCTTGACCTCGGCATCGGGCGCAACGACGGTGCCGATGTCGCGGCCCTCGATGACAGCGTCGCCCTCCTCGGCGAGCTCTTGCTGGCGCTCGCGCATGACGGACCGGACCTCGGGATGGCGCGCCACGGTCGAGACGACCCGGTCGATGCGCGCGCCGCGGATGGCGTCGGTGACATCCCGGCCGCCGATCGCCACTCCGCCGGCGGCGTCGAAGGTAACCGCGTTCCGCTCCACGAGGTGCGCGAGCCCCGGCGCGTCCTCGAGCGACGTACCGTGCTCGAGCGCCAGCCAGGTGAGCGCGCGGTACATCGCGCCGGTGTCGAGGTAGCGGAAGCCGAGCCGCGACGCGAGGCGCCTCGCGACGGTGCTCTTGCCGGCCCCGGCGGGCCCGTCGATCGCGACGATCATGGACACGCTCCGCCGCTCATCGCTCGGTCACAGACTCCAGCAACTCGAAGAATCCGGGGAAGCTAACATCCGCCGCCTCGGCCCCCTCGATCCGCACACCCTCTCTGGACACGACCCCGGCGACCCCGCCCAGAATGGCCAGCCTGTGGTCGCCGCGAGCGTCCAAGCCCCCACCCTTAGGGCGGGAGGGTACCCCTCTCACCCCGAGGACATCGTGGCCCGCCGTGACCCGTGCGCCAAGGGCTCGTAGCGCTTCTTTCACGCTTTCGATGCGGTCCGTTTCCTTGTAGCGGAGCTCCTCGGCGCCGCGGACGACGCTCTCGCCGCGGGCGCTCGCCGCGGCCAGGGCGAAGAGTGGGAGCTCGTCGATCATCCGAGGCACCTCGTCGGGCGCCACCGACGTCGCGGTGAGCGGCGCCGACCGAACCTCGAGGTCGGCCACCGGCTCCCGGCCCAGCCGCCGCCGGTTGAAGACCGCGATGTGGGCGCCCATCCGCTCGAGGACGTCGAGCAAGCCGGTGCGGGTCGGGTTGATCCCGACGTCGTGGATGTACAGGTTCGACCCAGCCAGGAGCGTGGCCGCGACGATGAAGGGCGCCGCCGCGGAGAAGTCGCCGGGGACCTCCACCGTCCCCAGCTCCAGCCGCTGCGACGGCGCGACCGAAACCCGATCGCCCCGTCGCGCGACGTGCACGCCCGCCTGGGCGAGCATGAGCTCGGTGTGGTCGCGCGTCGGCAGCGGCTCCTCGACCGTCGTCTCGCCGCCGCGCGCATACAGGCCGGCGAGCAACACCGCCGACTTCACCTGCGCGCTCGGCATCGGCGGCCGGTAGCGGATGGATTCGAGCTTGCCCCCGCGCACCGTCACCGGCGGGCGCCCGTCCGTCGTCTCGACATCCGCTCCCATCTGGCGGAGCGGCTCGGCGATCCGCTCCATCGGGCGCGCGCGCAGCGACACGTCGCCGGTCAGCTCGAACGTCCCCTCGTGCCCGGCGAGGAGACCGGAAAGCAGACGGATCAGCGTGCCGGCGTTGCCGGCGTCGATCGGCCCGGCCGGCTCGCGGAGACCGCGCAGACCGACACCGCCCACGCGGACGACGTCCACGTCCTCGTCGGCGACGTCCACGCCGAGGGCGCGGAGCGCCCGCAGCGTCGACTCCGTGTCGCCGGAGCGACCGAAGCCCTCGATCCGGGTCTCGCCCTCACCCACGGCGCCGAGCAGCGCGGCCCGGTGGGAGACCGACTTGTCGCCGGGAACGCGGATGTGCCCGGTCAGGGCGGCTCCCGGCTCGACACGCGTCGTCATTCGAGCACCGGCTCGACCACGACGCCGTAGCCCTGCTCCTCGAGCAGGTCCGCGGCCCGTCGGGCGGCGTCCTCGCCCGTGACCAGGAGGGTCAGGTTCCCGCCCCGGTCGGTCGAGACGTGCTGCAACTCGAAGTCCTCGATGTTGATCCGGGCGGCGCCGAGCGCCTGCGTGATGCCCGCCAGCACGCCCGGGCGGTCGGGAACGTGGACGTGCAGCTGTTGCAGCGCACCCGGGTCGGGGAACGCCTGCGCGAGCAGCCGGCGCCGGTTCGACGACGCCTCGCCGATCCAGCGGGCCAGGAAGCCGGCGTCTCGGGCCCGGAGCGCCTGCTCGAGCTGCTCGACCCGGCGGCGATGGTCGGCGAGCGACTCGCCGAGCACGCCTGCGTTCTCGAGGAAGATGTCGACCCAGATGCGCGGGTTCGCGCCGGCGACCCTCGTCATCTCGCGCAGGGAGCCGCCGGCGGCGGCGAGCGGGTCGTGCCCTTCCACGCGGTTCGCGCCCGCCTGGTTGACGAGCAGGTTCGCGAGCGCGTGTGGCAGGTGGCTCGTGAGGGCGACGACACGGTCGTGCGTCTCGGGCTCGATCGCGACGGGCGTCGCGCCGAGCGCCGACACGAACCCGTGCACCCGCCGCAGGCTCGCCGGATCCGTCTCGGCGACCGGGGTCAGGAACCACGTCGCGCCTTCGAACAGGTCGGCCGTCGCGTGCTCGGGGCCGCGCGACTCGGAGCCGCACATTGGATGCCCGCCGACGAAGCGGCCGTTCCCGGCGGCGGCCGCGGAAACCGCGCCCTTCGTCGAGCCGACGTCCGTCACCGTCGCCTCGCCGGCGGCGAGCACGGTCGGTACCAGGGCCGGCAGCTGCGAGACCGGCGCCGCGACGACGACGAGCGAGGCGCCGCCGACCGCCTCCTCGAGGGTCTCCGCCGCCCCGTCGGCCGCCCCGCGCGCGACGGCGACCGCGAGGCTGCGCTCGTCCGGATCGAACGCGACGACGCTCCCCGTGCCCGCCCGCTTCGCCGCCAGGCCCACCGACGTCCCGATCAGGCCGGTGCCGACCACGGCAAGCCGGTCCAGCACGACTAGTGCTCCTTCAGGTAATGCTGCCCCGCTTCTGGGTCGCGAGCACCAAGCCAGGGGCCGCACTCGCCAGCGTCAAAGGCTCGGTGCAGCCTTTGCAAGGGCGAGTGTGGTTCCTGGCGCCGCGTGATCGCGGGCCAGAAGCAGGCCTGTATTGCCTGAAGGGGCACTCTTAGCCGATCTGGCGGCCCATCAGCTCGGCCACGCTGCGAACCTCGTCCGCGAACTGCGTGAACTCCGCCGCGGGCAGCTGCTGCGGACCGTCACAGAGCGCCTCTTCGGGCCGTGGGTGCACCTCGACGATGATCCCGTCGGCACCCACGGCCGCCGCAGCGCGCGCGAGCGGGAGCACGAGCTGGCGCCGGCCCGCCGCGTGCGAGGGGTCCACGATCACGGGCAGGTGCGTCTCCTCCTTGAGCACCGCGACCGAGCCGAGGTCGAGCGTGTAGCGCGTCGACGTCTCGAAGGTCTTGATCCCTCGCTCGCAGAGGATGATCCGGTCGTTTCCCTCCTTGGCAACGTACTCGGCTGCCATCAGGAGCTCCTCGACCGAGGCCGACGGCCCGCGCTTGAGCAGGACGGGCTTGTCCGCCCGGCCGACCTCCGAGAGCAGGAGGAAGTTCTGCATGTTCCGCGCGCCGATCTGGATTGCGTCCGCGGCCTCGACCACCTCCTCGACGTGGCGCGGGTCCATGAGCTCCGTGACGATCGGCAGGCCCGTTTCCTCACGCGCCTCGCGCAGGATGTCGAGCGCCTCGAGCCCGAGCCCCTGGAAGGTGTACGGCGACGTGCGCGGCTTGAACGCGCCGCCGCGCAGCATGGTGGCGCCGGCGGCGGCCACCGCCCGCGCGGTCTCGAGCGTCTGCTCGCGGTACTCGACGGTGCAGGGGCCGGCGACAAGGCCGAAGTAGCCGTCGCCGATCTTCCGCCCCGAGACCGTGATCACGGTCGGGTCCGGGCTGAGCTCTCGCGAGACGAGCTTGTACGGCTTCAAGATGGGAAGCACCTGGTCGACTCCCGGGTAGCCCTCGATCGGCAGCGCCGCGAGCCGCTCGCGCTCGCCGATCGCCCCGATCACCGTCGCCTCGCGGCCCGTGGAGACGCGCGCCTGCGCGCCCGCCTCCTCCAGACGGGCGACGACGTGCTCGGTCTGCTCCAGCGTCGCGCCCGATCCCATGACGATCAGAAGCTCCGGCGATCCGTTGTAGACGACCACGACGATGGCAAGTCTAGGGGCTTGGCGGAACGTCGCTCGTCGATCCGTGCGCTCGTCGTTCCTGGACGAATGCAGCTCCGTCCAACCAGGACGCATGCCGTACGCTCACCCGATGTCCGATCCTGCGCAGGACCCGTTCGTCCGCCAGATGCGCGAGCAGATCTCCGACAACGACCGCGCGCTGGTCGCGGCGGTCAACAAGCGGCTTCAGCTGGTCGCGCGCCTGAAGTCGTACAAGGAGTCGCGCGGCTTCGACTTCGTGGACGCCGCGCGTGAGGAGCTGATGCTGCAGGACCTGCTCCGCGCCAACCGCGGCCCGCTCTCGCCCGAAGGGCTCAGCGCCCTCTACGCGGACGTGCTCGCGCTGACGAAACGCGAGGTCGCGTCCGACGAGCCGCCTTGACGCGGGAAGGCGCTGGCCGTACGCTCCGTTCGATGTCTCTCGCAACCCGCAGCTGGGCCTGGGCGTGGCGCCACGAGCGGGGCGGGAGCGTCGCCTGACCTGACCTAGGCCACACGCCCGTTCCGCTCGAGACCTTCCAGCCGGGAGGTCTTTTTGTTTGCCGAAATGAACATAACCACTGTCGTCTCCACAGATCTCGTCACCCCGCTCGGGGCCTACCTGAGGCTGCGCCACGAGGCCAGGGCGAGCTTCCTGCTCGAATCAGTGGAGCGCGGCCGCCTCGGACGCCACTCGTTCGTCGGCTGCGGCTCGCGGCTCGTCGACCTCGCGGAGGCCGAGACCTGCGGCGAGCCGGTCGTCGGCTACCTCGGCTACGACTACGCGGCGACGCTCGAGCCGACCGTTCCGCTGCCCGACGAGGGGCGCGGCCTCCCGGAGAGCCGCTTCGTCGTCGCAGACACGCTGATCCGCTTCGACCACGTGCTGGGCCTCGCGGAGGTGCTCGGCGGCGATCCCGACGTCATCGGTGAGCGGCTCGACGGAGCGCTGCCGCCGATGCCGTCGCCGAACGGCCATGTCCAGGGTCAGACCCGCCGCTTCCCCGGCCGCTTCGGCTACGAGCGGAGCGTCGAGCACGCGAAGCGGGCGATCCGCCGCGGCGACGCGTTCCAGGTCGTCGTGTCGCAGCGCGCGGAGCGGCCGACGCCGGTCGACGCGCTGAGCCTGTACCGCTCGCTCCGGCGGGTGAACCCGTCGCCGTACCTCTTCCTGCTGGAGCTTGACGAGCTCGCGCTCGTCGGCTCCTCGCCCGAGACGCTCGTGAAGCGCGAAGGCTCTCGCGCGAGCCTCAACCCGATCGCGGGCACGACGAGGCCCGGCGAGGGCGACGCCGAGCGGCTCCTCGCATCCGAGAAGGACCGGGCCGAGCACATCATGCTCGTCGACCTCGGCCGGAACGACCTCTCGCGCGTCTGCCGACCCGGAACGGTGCACGTCGAGCGCTTCCTGGAGCCCGAGCGCTTCTCGCACGTGACGCACCTCGTGTCCGAGGTTGCCGGCGAGCTCCAGGACGGGGTCGGCTCGTTCGAGCTCCTGCGCGCCTGCTTTCCGGCCGGGACGGTTTCCGGCGCTCCCAAGGTGCGCGCCATGCAGCTGATCTCCGAGCTCGAGGGCTACCGCCGCGGCCCGTACGCGGGCGCGGTCGGCTATGCGTTGCCGGACGGGACGCTCGACACGTGCATCGCGATCCGGACGATCGTCCTCCACGACGGTGTCGCCCTGCTGCAGGCGGGCGCAGGGATCGTCGCCGACTCGCGCCCGAACGCCGAGCACGACGAGTGCCTGGCCAAGCTGGCCGCGCTCGAGCGCGCGATCGACCTCGCGGAGGCGCGATTGTGATCCTGCTCGTCGACAACTACGACTCGTTCACCTACAACCTCGCCCACCTCTTCGGCGAGCTCGGCGCCGAGGTGGTCGTGCGGCGGAACGACGCGATCGACGCGGACGAGGCCGAGCGGCTGGCGCCGTCGCACCTCGTCGTTTCCCCCGGTCCCGGCCGGCCGAGCGAGGCCGGAGCCACGGTCGAGATCGTGCGGCGGCTCGCGCCGCGCGTCCGGACTCTGGGCGTCTGTCTCGGACACCAGGCGCTGGTCGAGGCGTTCGGCGGCGAGATCGGGCCGGCGCGGAAGCTCGTCCACGGCAAGGCGAGCCTGATCTCGCACGACGGGCGCGGGCTCTTCCGCGGCCTCCCCGAGGATTTCCTCGCCGGCCGTTACCACTCGCTCGCCGCGTCGCGGATTCCCGAGGAGCTCGAGGTCTCGGCCACGTGCACCGACGGCGAGGTCATGGCCGTCCGCCACCGCGAGCTGCCGGCGGACGGCGTCCAGTTCCACCCCGAGTCGGTGCTGACGCCGATCGGGCCCGAGCTCGCGAGAAACTTCCTGGAAGGAGGAGCGTGATGCAGACCACGCTGGCCCGCCTGCTGGACGGGCACGACCTTTCCCGCGCCGAGGCGCGAGCGGCGATGGACGAGATCATGCGGGGCGAG
>Ga0126306_10000198_pt1 | contig 23966 bp, 30 predicted proteins | sample Plot27_FD_92592 | JGI IMG/M metagenome (GOLD analysis project Ga0126306, IMG submission 92592) | Serpentine soil microbial communities from UC McLaughlin Reserve, CA, USA - Plot27 | ecosystem: Environmental > Terrestrial > Soil > Grasslands | place: USA: UC McLaughlin Reserve, Lake County... | reverse complement strand
GATCCGCGCGCTGCTCTCCGGGGAGCGCGTCGACCATCGAGGCGAGCACTTCACGGTCGACGGCGTCACGCTGGCGCCTGCCCCGGAGCGCCTGCCGATCTGGATCGGCGGGATGAGCCGACGGGCCCGGGCACGGGCGGAGCGCTTCGACGGCTGGTTCGCGGACACCGCGAGTCCCAGCGCGATGACGACGACGCCCCAAGACCTCGCCGCGCTGCTCGAGGGGCACTCCTTCGGCGACGTCGTCGTGATGGGCTACTCCGAGCCCGGCGAACGCCAGCTCCTCGACGCCTACGCCCAGGCGGGCGCGACCTGGTGGATCGAGCAGATCCACGACGGCCGCGGCGATCTCGAGATCGTCCTCGCGCGGGTCGAGGCCGGCCCGTAGCCTTTCGGGATGTTCACGGGGATCGTCAAGGAGCGCGGGCGAGTCGCCTCGTTCGACAACGGCAGGCTCGTGGTCGAGTCGACGCTTGCACCGGACGTCGGTGACTCGGTTGCCGTCGACGGCGTCTGCCTGACCGTCGTGCAGGCGGGCGGCGGAACGCTCGCCTTCGACGTCGTGGGTGAGACGAGCTCTCGCGTGAAGCGGTTCGGTGCCGAGGCGAACCTCGAGCCTGCGCTTCGCGCCGGCGAGCCGCTCGGCGGCCACTACGTGCAGGGTCACATCGACTCGGTCGGTCGGGTGCGCTCGTTCGACGGCGAACGGCTCGTCGTGGAGGCGCCGGCCGAGATCTTGCGTTACTGCGTCGAGAAGGGATCGATCACGGTCGACGGCGTCGCGCTTACGATCGCTGCGCTCGACGACGAGAGCTTCGAGGCCGCGCTCGTCCCGCACACCATCGAGGTGACGACGCTTGGAGGAAAGCGGCCCGGCGACGACGTCAACCTCGAGGTCGACGTCCTTGCCAAGTACGTGGAGCGCATGGTCGAGACTAGGCTTACGACGTGAGCACCGCCGTCGAGACGCGAGCGCCCTTCACGACCGTCGAAGAGGCGATCGAAGACATCCGGCAGGGCCGCTTCGTCGTTGTGGTCGACGCAGAGGACCGCGAGAACGAAGGCGACCTGACGATCGCTGCCCAGTTCGCAACTCCAGAGGCGATCAACTTCATGGCGACCCACGCGCGCGGGTTGATCTGCCTCTGCCTGACCGAGGCGCGCTGCGACGACCTCGGCCTCGAGCAGATGGCGCGCGAGAACGAGACACCGCTCGGCACCGCCTTCACCGTCTCGGTCGAGGCGCGCGAGGGCGTGACCACCGGGATCTCCGCACCCGACCGCTCACACACGATCCAGGTCGCGATCGACCCCTCGAAGGGCTCGCACGACCTCGTCCGGCCCGGCCACGTCTTTCCGCTTCGCGCCCGGCCCGGCGGCGTGCTCGAGCGCGCCGGCCAGACCGAGGCGGCAGTGGATCTCGCCCGGCTCGCGGGGTTGAACCCCGCGGGCGTCGTCTGCGAGATCATGAAGGAGGACGGAACGATGGCCCGCGTTCCGGACCTGACCGTCTTCTGCGAGCAGCACGGGGTCAAGCTGCTGACGATTGCCGACCTGATCGAGTACCGCCGCGCGACCGAGAAGCTCGTGGAGCGCGTCGCGCAAGTGCGGCTGCCGACCGCCTACGGCGAGTTCACCGCGGTCGCCTTCCGCGAGACCCTGACCGGCAAGCCGCACGTCGCTCTCGTCAAGGGCGATGTCGACGGCGGCGAGGACGTGCTCGTGCGCGTGCACTCCGAGTGCCTGACCGGCGACGTCTTCCACTCGCTGCGCTGCGACTGCGGCGACCAGCTCGAGCTCGCGCTGCGGCGCATCGAGGCAGAGGGTCAAGGGGTTCTCCTCTACATGTCCCAGGAAGGGCGCGGAATCGGACTGCTCTCGAAGCTGCAGGCGTACGAGCTCCAGGAGGCCGGGCTCGACACCGTCGAGGCGAACCTCGAGCTCGGCTATCCGGCCGATGCGAGAGAGTGGGGCATCGGCAACCAGATCTTGGCCGACCTCGGCTTGACGACGATCCGGATCCTGACGAACAACCCGAAGAAGCTGACCGGGCTCGAAGGCTACGGCCTGACCGTCACCGAGCAGGTGCCGATCGAGGTCGAGCCCAATCCGGAAAACGAGCGGTACCTCGCCGCGAAGCGCGAGAAGCTCGGCCACCGGCTGCACCACCAAGATCGGCGCTTCGAGGAGGATTCCGAGTGACCGAGCCGGCCGAGCTCCCGCAGCTCCGCGCACCCGAACAGCACACCGAAGGAGAGCTCGAGCTTCCAGACGGCGTGCAGGTGCTCGAAGGCTCGCCCGTCGGGGGCCGGAGGGGCGTCGCCGTGCTCGTGGCGAAGTTCAACGGCGAGATTACGACCCGGATGCTTACGTCCGCACTCGAGGAGCTCGAGCGCGCCGGTGTGGCACGCGAGGCCGTGACCGTCGTGCCCGTGCCGGGTGCCTTCGAGCTCCCGATCGCCGCTCTCGCGCTTGCAAAGACGCGCCGCTTCTCCTGCATCGTCGCGCTCGGCTGCGTCGTCCGCGGGGAGACCGCCCACTTCGAGTTCGTCGCGGGCGAGGCGGCATCGGGGCTGCAGCTGGCCGCGATCGAGACCGGCGTCCCGGTCGCCTTTGGCGTGCTCACGACCGAGACCGTCGAGCAGGCCGAGGCCCGCGTGGACAAGGGGGCCGAGGCCGCGCGAACGGCGCTCGAGATGGCCGACCTCTTCGCCCAGGTCCGCGCGAGCGCCGCAGCGGCCACGTAACAGACTGTTACAAGCAGTCCGCTACACTGCCGCGGCCATGCCGAAGATCTGCGCAGTCTGCGGGAAGAAGCCCTCGTTCGGGAACAGCCGCAGCCACTCGATGGTGGCGACGAAGCGACGGTTCGAGCCGAACCTCCAGCGCGTTCGCGTCAACCTGGGCGGCAAGGCCCAGCGCGCGTACGTCTGCACACGCTGCCTCAAGGCAGGCAAGGTCACCAAGGCTCTCTAGTAGTTGGTAGAGGCGCAAGTCGCGAATCCGCTTGCGCGGCTCCGCGACCGCTGCCGTAGCGACGTCCCATCGTCCTCTAGGCCTCTCAGCAACCCGGCGCCCCGTTATCGGGTCTAATCCCGGCGTGGAGGCGGCTCACTCCCTCTCCGCACCGCTCGGGAGGATCACGATTGCGCCGGAGGTGGTGGCGCACATCGCTGGCCACGCGGCGCTCGAGTCGTACGGAGTCGTCGGAATGTCGGCGCGGGGGCGCGTCGGCCGCTTGCTCTCGCGCGAACGCGTGGGGCAGGGAGTGGTCGTCGGGCGGAGCGACGACGGCGTGACCGTCGATCTCTACGTCGTCGTCGAGTACGGGCTCAACCTCGCCGAGGTCGCCTCGGGCCTTCGCAACCGGGTGACGTACGACCTCGAGCGCCTGACGGGCCTCAAGGTGGCGTCCGTCGAGGTGCACATCCAGGACGTGAAGACAGGATGACGCCACTCGAGCTCGCGCGCGGCGCGCTCGCCTCGCTCGAGGCAAGCCGTCAGCGAATCGACGACCTCAACGTGTACCCGGTTCCCGACGGCGACACCGGCACGAACCTCACGCTGACGGCCCGCGCGATCGTCGACACGCTCGAGACGACCGAATCAACCGATGCGCCAACGCTCGCCAAAGAGGTGACCCGGGCGGCGTTGATGGGCGCGCGCGGCAACTCCGGCGTGATCCTCTCTCAGATCGTGCGCGGCTTCGCCGACGTCGCGGGGGACACGCAGCCCTTCAACGCCGGCGTGCTCGTGCGCGCGTTCCGCGGAGCGAGCGACGCGGCGTACCGTGCGGTGCGCCGCCCGGTCGAGGGGACGATGCTGACCGTGATCCGGGAGCTCGCCGAGGCCGCGGAGCGCGCCGACCACTCGCAGTCTGCGGCGGAGCTGCTCGTCGAGCTCGTGCGCGCCGGCGAGGAATCACTCGCGCGCACGCAGGAGATGCTCGACGTCTTGCGCGACGCGGGAGTCGTCGACGCAGGCGGGGCCGGACTCGTCGAGCTCGTGCGCGGGCTCGCCGCGACCGCGACCGGCGAGCCGATTCCCGAGGCGCTGCCACGCGAGTCGCTCGGCGTCGACGCGATTCATCAGGAGCTCTCGGAGTACCGCTACTGCACGACGTTCGTGATCGAGGGCGAAGGACTCGTTCGTGAGGAGCTCGAGGGCGAATTGGAGCGACTCGGCGACTCGCTCCTCGTCGTCGGCGATCCGACCGCGATGAAGGTGCACGTGCACACCGACGAGCCGGGCTCGGCGCTTGCGATCGGCACGAAGCGTGGCACGATCGCGGGGGTCGAGATCGCGAACATGCACGCGCAGACGCAGCACCGCTTGGAGCGTCTACTCGAAGCCGTACCTGACGTCCAGACCGATGTTGTCGCCGTCGTCCAGGGCGAAGGGAACCGACGCTTGTTCGAGACCCTCGGCGCGACGAGCTTCGTCGAAGGCGGGCAGACGATGAACCCGTCCACCGCAGACCTCGTGGCCGCGATCGAGCGCACCGGCGCAGCCGAGGTCGTCCTGCTTCCGAACAACTCGAACGTGATCATGAGCGCGGAGCAGGCCGCACAGCTCGCAGGCAAGCCGGTGCAGGTCGTCCCGACCGATTCGATCCCTGCGGGGCTCGCCGCGATCGTTGCCTTCGACCCGCAGCGGAGCGCCGAGGAGAACGCCGCCGAGATGCGCGAGGTGCTCGAGTCGGTTGCGACCGGCGAGGTGACCGTCGCCTCGCGCGACGCGCAGCTGAACGGGCTCACCGTGCCGAAGGGCGCGTTCCTCGGCCTCGCCGACGGCGAGGCGGTCGCAGTCGGAGCGAGCTTCGACGAGGTTGCGCGCCAGGTCGTCGATCGGCTGCTTGCAGAGCCGCGCGGCATGTTGACGCTGCTCCGCGGCGAGGAGGCGCCCGACGTCAGCGCGCTCGTCACGTCGCTCGCCGAGCAGCACCCCGACGTCGAGGTCGACGTGCAGGACGGCGGCCAGCCGCACTACCCGCTCCTGCTCTCGGCCGAGTGAGCGACGGGGCCGTCAGGGTCGTGCTCGTCGAGGACAACCAGGTCTTCCGGGAGGCGCTCGAGCTGCTGCTCGGCCTCCGCAACGACATCGACGTGGTCGCGTCGGTCGCCGACGGGACCATGGCCGTGCCCGCCTGCGTCGAGCACAAGCCCGACGTCGTCGTGATGGACTACCGGCTCCCTGGGCTCGACGGCGTGCAGGCCACGCGGGCGGTCGTCGAGAGCTGCCCAGGCACCAACGTCGTCGCGCTGACCGCCTCTGCGAACCTCAGTGAGATGAAAGCGCTCGAGGAGGCTGGTGCTGTCGCCTGCTTGACGAAGGACCAGGACCTCGACGAGATCGTGGGCGCGATCCTGCGTGCGGGCGGGCTTTAGTGGACGTGAACCTCACCGCGCAGAACGCCGCCGTCGTGCTGGACTCGACCGCCGACTTCCCGGAGGCCGCCGAGCGCTTCCCGAATTGGCGGATGGTCCCGTTGTACGTCAGGTTCGGCGACGAGAGCTACCGCGACTACATCGAGCTAGGTCCGCACGCGTTCTACGAGCGACTGCGAGAGTCGCCGACGACGCCGACGACTTCGCAGCCGACCCCGGGCGACTTCGCCGCGACCTACACCGAGCTCGCGGGTTACGACCGCATCTTCTCGATCCACATCCCGGAGTCGCTCTCGGGAACGATTCAGAGTGCGCGCGTCGCGGCCGAGGAGTTCGGCGACAAGGTGCGCGCGATCGACTCGGGCACCGCGTCGGCGGCGATCGCGATGCTCGGTTTCGCGGTCCAGCGCCGGCTCGAGCTGGGCACGACCGACGAGGAGGTCGACGCGCTGGTAGAGCGCTTCAAGGTGAACGCCGGGCTGCTCTTCACCGTGGACACGCTCGAGTTCCTCCAGCGCGGCGGTCGGATCGGGCGCGCCGCGAAGTTCGCCGGCCAGCTGCTCCACGTGAAGCCGATCCTCACGATCGAGAACGGGGAGGTGATCCCGCTGAAGCGCGTGCGCGGCGCCGCGAAGGCGTTCGCCGAGTTCCAGAAGCAGTTCACCGAGTCGACGATCGACACCGAGCGTCTCCGTGTCGGGATCGCGCACGCCGAAGCGCCGGCGCGTGCCGAGCAGCTGCGCAAGATGGTCGCGGGCGAACGGCCGAAGGCGGAGGTCGAGATCGTGACGACGCTCGGGGCCGTGGTCGGCACGCACGCCGGTCCGGGCACGGTTGGCTTCTTCTGGTTCACGGACGAGCTCTAGCTAGCTGCGCAAGTCACGAATCCGCTCACGCGGATTCGCGCCGTGCGAAGACCCCTAAAGGCGGCCGCTCTCGCGGCCGCTGTCGCAGCGACTTCACGTCGATCGTCTCGCCGTCCGTCCGGACAGCGTTCCTATACTCGGTCCGGCTCTGGTCGTCTTGGCGACACCGATCCGCACCGCAGCGGGTTTTTCGGGCGTGGACCCGCCCGGGCATTGGCCACCCTCGCGATCGACTCCGAGGCCCGAGCGCCTCGAGCTCGCGCTCGACGTCCTGCCTGGGATCGGCGTCACCGTTGCGAAGCGGCTCGGCAAGCTCGGTCTCGGCACCGTCGGCGACTTGCTCCGGCACGCACCCTTCCGCTACGAGCCGGCCGCGCCCGAGCTCGAGATCGCCGAGCTCTTCGGCGAGGACGAGGCAGCGATCTCCGGCGTCGTGCGCAGCGTGCGGAAGCGCCGAGCGCGCCGACTGACGATCGTCACCGCACGCGTCGAGGACAAGAGCGGGCACATCGACGCCGTGTGGTTCAACCAGGAGTGGCTTGCGGACAAGCTTCAACCGGGAACGCACGTCCGCCTGCGCGGGCAGCGGCGCCGGAACGACTTCGTCGTCAAGAGCTACGACCTCGGCGAGACCGCGCAGACCGCCGACTTCGCGCCGGTCTACCCGGCGAGCGAGGACGTGACGACGAAGCGGCTGCGCGCGTTCGTCGAGTCGGCGCTGCCGTACGCCGACGACTTCGGCGACCTGCTTCCCGCGGTGCTGCGCGCCCGGCTCGAGCTTCCGATCGCGCGCGACGCGCTCGTCGCGATCCATCGGCCGCAGTCGGAGGATGACGCGGAGCGCGGGCGGCGCCGGCTCGCGTTCGACGAACTGCTCGAGCTGCAGCTGGCGCTCGCGCTCGCCCGGCGCGACCGCGAGGACGCCAGGGCACCGGAGCTCGGTTCGCCCGGCGAGCTGATCGACCGCTACCGCGCGGCGCTGCCGTTCGCTTTCACCGAGCACCAAGAGCGTGCGATCGGGGAGCTCGACCACGACCTCGCGCGCACGACGCCGATGCAGCGGCTCCTGCAGGGCGACGTGGGCTCTGGCAAGACGGTCGTCGCGCTCTACGCGCTCCTGCGCGCGGTCGAACACGGGTACCGCGGCGCCTTGATGGCCCCGACCGAGACGCTCGCGGAGCAGCACTTCCTGACGATCGACCCGATCTGCGTCGCGCTCGGCGTGCGCGCCGCGCTGCTGACAAGCCACGTGAAGGCCGGCGTGGGTGACGCGCAGATCGTGGTCGGCACGCACGCGCTGATCCAGGAGGGCGCAGAGCTCTCCGACCTCGGCGTCGCCGTCGTCGACGAGCAGCACCGCTTCGGCGTCGAGCAGCGCAAAGCGCTGGCGGAAGGGCGCTCCCCCCACGTCCTGCACATGACCGCGACGCCGATCCCGCGCACGCTCGCGCTGACGCTCTACGGCGACCTCTCGGTGAGCGAGATCGCAAAGCCGCCGGCGAACCGCAAGCCGATCGTCACGCGTTGGATCCCGCAGGAGCGCAGCTCCGAGGCGTACACGCGCCTGCGCCGCCTGCTCGAGGAAGGCAGTCAGGCGTACGTCGTCTGCCCGGTGATCGAGGAGTCGGAGACACGGCAGGCGAAGGCGGCCGAGGTGGAGGCGGAGCGGCTCAGCAATCGCGAGCTGCAGGGCTTCCGAGTGGGCTGCCTGCACGGAAGGCTCAGCCCCGCAGACCGCCGCGCCCTGATGGCGCAGTTCAACGCACGGGAGCTCGACGTGCTGGTGGCGACGACGGTGATCGAGGTCGGCGTCGACGTCCCGAACGCGACGGTGATGATCGTGCAGGAGGCCGACCGCTTCGGACTCGCCCAGTTGCACCAGCTCCGCGGCCGGGTCGGGCGCGGAGGAGAGCAGTCCTTCTGCCTGCTCGTCTCGCGGGCGAAGGACGAGCTGACCGACTCCGCGCGCGCGCGGCTCGAGGCCATGGTCGAGACGACCGACGGGTTCGAGCTGGCCGAGCGCGACCTCGAGATCCGCGGCGAGGGCGAGCTGCTCGGCACCCGGCAGTCCGGCGCGTTCGGTCTGCGCTTCGCGTCGCTCCGCGGCGACCGAGACCTGCTGGAGCTCGCCCGCCGGGAGGCGGAGGCGCTCGCCGGCGGCGGGGGCTTGCTCCAGGACGAGGTCGCGCGCCGCGCAGCCCTCGGCGTGGCAGCTTGAATACGGGCATGTGCCGAAACATCCACACGCTCTACAACTTCGAGCCCCCGGCGACCGAGGACGAGATCCGCGGCGCCGCGCTCCAGTACGTCCGCAAGGTCAGCGGCTTCACGAAGCCGTCGCAGGCGAACGAGACGGCGTTCGAGCTCGCGGTCGACGAGGTCGCCGACGCGACCCGGAGGCTGATCGACGCGCTCGTTACGACGGCTGCGCCGAAGGACCGCGAGGTCGAGGCCGAGCGGGCGCGCGAGCGGGCGAAGAAGCGCTTCGCGACCGCGTAGTCCACAGTGCGGATCATCGCGGGGACGCGCAGGGGCCACCGGATCGCCGCGCCCAGGGGGCGAGACACCCGTCCTACGAGCGACCGCGTGCGCGAGAACGCGTTCAACCTGATCGGCCCCGTCGACGGGGCCTCGGTGCTCGACCTGTTTGCCGGCTCGGGCGCGATGGGGCTGGAGGCGCTGTCGCGCGGTGCCGAGAGCGCGACCTTCGTCGAGGCCGACCGCCGGGCCGCGGAGACGATCGACCAGAACCTCTCGAAGCTTCGCCTGACAGGCGCTCGGATCGTGCGCGCCGAAGCGGCGCGTGCGCTCGCCGCCGAGGCTTCGGCCGGCAGAAAGTACGATCTCGTGCTGGTCGACCCCCCGTACGACCTCTACCCGGACCTGGAGCCGATGCTGGCGCGCTATCTCCCACATGTGGTCGCCGAGGGCGGGCTCGTCGTCGTCGAGACCGGCGCGCGCGTCGAGCCGGAGCTCCCGCTCGAGCAGCGCACCTCTCGCAGGTACGGCTCGGCGCGCGTGACGCTCTTCGAATGATCACGGCAATCTGCCCAGGGTCGTACGACCCCGTGACCTTCGGCCACGTCGACGTGATCGGCCGCGCGGCCTCGATCTTCGACCGTGTCGTGGTCGGCGTCGTCGGCGCGCCGCGCCACAAGACTCCTCTCTTCGCGCTCGAGGAGCGCGTCGCATTCCTGCGCGAGGCGCTTTCGAACCTGCCGAACGTCGAGGTCGACGTTTTCTCGGAACTCGTCGTCGAGTTCGCCCGCAAGTGGGAGGCCAAGGCGATCGTCAAGGGACTCCGCGTGATCTCGGACTTCGAGTGGGAGTTCCAGATGAACCAGCTGAACCGCATGCTCGCCCCCGAGATCGAGACCGTCTACGTGATGGCGAGCCCGCAGGTGAGCTTCGTGTCCTCCAGCGGCGTGAAGGAGATTGCCGCCTTCGGGGGAAGGGTGGACGAACTCGTGCCCGAGTCGGTCGCGCGACGGTTCACAGAGCTGTACCCGCAAGGCAGACCGGGGACCCCCGAAAACCCCCAGGAGTAGACTTCGAGCCCATGGACGTACTGGTTCTGATCGACAAGCTCGACGACCTCGTGCACAACGCGAAGGCCGTGCCTCTCACCGACCAGGTGCGGATCGACCGCGAAGAGATCTACGACATCCTCGACCAGATGCGCGCGACGATCCCCGAGGAGATCAAGCAGGCGCGCTGGATCGTCAAGGAGCGCCAGGACATGCTCGCCGAGGCGAAGCGGGAGGTCGACCGCCTGCTGGCCGAGGCGCGCGAGCAGGCGGTTCGGGAGGCCTCACAGACCGAGATCGTCAAGCTGGCGGAGCGGCAGGCGCAGGACATCGTCGACGAGGCGCGCCGGCAGGCACGCGAGACGAGGCTCGAGATGGAGGACTGGGCGGACGGGATCCTCTCGACGCTCGAGGTCAACTTGGAGAAATTCCTCACCGCAGTCAAACGCGGGCGCGAGCGGCTGCACGAACGCTCCCAAGAGCACGTGATGGCTGGGGTCTCGGACGCCGTGACGAACGAAGACCCGTACCAGTAGCGCCGCGGAAAGTGCTGCGCACTTTCCGCGGGGACGCGCACGGAACCCGCAGCCGCTAGTTGCTCCCGGCGCGGCAGAGCCGCGCCTCCGCGGCGACGGTCAGTCTCGGACGAGAGTGATGGATCGCTGAGCGCCGGCGAGCAACTACTGCGGAACGTGCGCTGCACGTTCCGCTGGCAGTTCGGCGCAGACCTGCTGAGCGAGTTCCACGAATGCACGCGCGGCGGGCCCGCGATGCCGATCCCGGTGCCACACGACGGCGATCGTGCGTGGCGGGACGTCGTCCAGCTCGACAACACGCACGCGGTCGTCCTCATGGTCGACGGTCAGGCGTGGGACGACGGCGGCGCCGAAGCCAGCAGCCACCATGCCCTGCACCGTCCCATTGTGGTCGGAGCGGAAGACGAAGCGGAGCGGCTCGGGTGAGAAGCTCTCCAGCTGGTTCAGGCCGCGGCAGTGCCGGAAGCCGATCAGGTCGAGCCCCGCGGCGGCGGCGAGCGTCGCCGTGTCGGGATCGTCCGCGTCGGCCGGCAGGACGAGCACGTACGGGTCGCGCAGCACCTCCGTGTGCTCGAACGGCCCTTCGGGGAGCGGTAGGTCGGCGAACGTCAGGTCGAGCTCGCCGCGCTCGATCTGCCCGAGCAGCTCGACGTCGTTCGCGGCCTCCTCGAGGGAGACCTCGACCCGGGGCCAACCCTCGACGAAGCGCGACATGAGCGTGGGGAGGATGTGCTCTCCGACGCTCTGGTAGACGCCCACGCGAAGCGTGCCGGCCAGGCCGCTACCGAGGGCGTCCATGTCCGCCCTGGCGGCGGCGAGGCGAGAGACGATCGCCTCGGCGTGACGGAGCAGCAGCTCCCCCGCCTCGGTCAGTGAGACCTTGCGAGGCCCTCCGGGGCGCTCGACGAGCTTTTCGCCCACGATCCGCTCGAGGGTCGCGATCTGCTGGCTGATTGCCGACTGGGTGTAGCCGAGGGAGACGGCGGCGCGCCCGAACGACCCCTCACGGGAGACGGCCTCCAGCGCGATCAAGTGCCGAAGCTCGATTCCCAACCAACGATCAGGATCCATGATGGAATTGTACCTAAACCCGATTTGCGCTTATGGAAGCCCGGCGCTCATACTTGTTGTCATGGAGCTTGTGATCCTCGCCTTCCTCCTGCTGATCGGCCCATTGGCCGTTCGCTACGGCGCGGACTCGCGTGTGACCGACGCTCGCGACCGACGCGGCCCGTGGCGCACAAGCTAGGCGCCTCCACAGCAGCCGTCTGGGCCGCGCTCGGCGCGATCTACGTCATCTGGGGTGCGACGTACCTCGGGATGGAGATCGCGATCGAGTCGATCCCGCCGCTCCTGATGGCCTCGATCCGGTTCCTGGTGGCGGGGGCGATCCTGTTCGCGATCTTCAGGCCCCGTGAGCGGCCCACGCTCCGCCACTGGATCTCGGCGGCCGTCGTCGGCACGTTCCTGCTTGTGGGCGGAAACGCCCTCGTCGCGGTAGCACAGCAGCGAATCGACACGGGCGTCGCAGCGCTCATCGTCGCGACCTTCCCGTTGTGGATCGCGACCTTCGACTTCGCCGCGAACGGCCGACGACTCCGGCCGCTGTCCGTCGTCGGTGTGCTCGTCGGGTTCGCTGGCATCGCGCTGCTGATTCGACCGGGCGGCGACATCGACCTCGTCGGCGCGCTCATCTGCTTGTTCGCTCCCGTTTCCTGGGCGATCGGCTCTCTGTACGCACGCGGGGCGCGGTTGCCCAAAACTTTGCTGCTGGGCTCGGGGATGGAGATGCTCGCGGGCGGCGCGCTGCTCGCCGTCGTGGGCTTGGTGTCGGGCGAGCGGTTCGACGTCGGCGCGGTATCAGGTCGGTCGTGGCTCGCGCTCGCCGGACTCATCGTCTTCGGCTCGGTCGTCGCGTACTCGTGCTACGTCTGGCTGCTCACGGTTGCGCCGACGGAGCTCGTCAGCACGTACGCGTACGTCAACCCGGTGATCGCGGTACTCCTCGGCTCCCTGTTCCTGGAGGAACTGATCACCGCGTGGGTGCTGCTCGCCGGCGCCGCGATCGTCGCGTCCGTCGTACTGATCGTGCGGGCGCAGAGTGCGCCTCCGGCGGAGCCGGTGGTCGAGGAGGACGCTGCTACGCTGGCCGCATGACCAGCTTCAGCCTTCGGGCGTTGAAGCTGCGGTCGGGCGAGCAGTTCCAGGACGAGATCGCCGTGCAGCTCGTGCCGCTCGAGTTCGGCGGCCAGCGCTACCTCCCCGTCCCTGAGCAAGTCCCGGTCGAGCTTCGCGCCACCCGTGCGTCCACCGGAACCGTCTTCGACCTGTCGTTCGCAGCGCGGCTGCACGGCCCGTGCCAGCGCTGCCTCCGCGACACCGCGATCGACCGCAGCATCTCGGCCCAGGAGTACCACGCGTCGAGCCCCGACGCGGACGAGGAGCTGCGCTCGCCGTACGTGTCGGACGACAACCTCGACCTCTCGGCCTGGGCGCGCGACGCGCTCGTGCTCGACCTGCCGCCGCAGATCCTCCACGACCCTGACTGCGCGGGCCTCTGCCCGATCTGCGGCAAGGACCTGAATAACGAGCCGCACGAGCACGTGGAAGAGCACTCCGACCCGCGCTGGGCCGCGCTCGAGCAACTACGCGAGCAGCTCTAGCGTTCCCGTTGCGGCAAACGCCTCCAGGAACCGGCGGTCGTGCGTAATGAGCACGATCGTTCCCTCGTAGCCTTCGAGAGCGCGCTCGAGCTCCTCGATCGCCTCGAGGTCGAGGTGGTTCGTCGGCTCGTCGAGGACGAGCGTGTTCGCACCCTCGGCTGAAAGGAGCGCGAGGGTTGCGCGCGTCCGCTCGCCCGGTGAGAGCGAGCGCGCCGGTCTCGTGACCTCGTCCGCGTAGAGGGCGAACCGCGCGAGCAGCGTTCGGGCCTGATCGTGGCGGAGGCCGGTGCGCTCCATGAACGGCGCGAGCAGCGGTTCCTCCCGCTCGAAGAGCGAGCGGTCCTGCTCCAGCACACCGAAGTGCGTTGAGGGGCCGAGGTGTCGCGTCCCCTCCGTGAGCGGCAGCTCGCCGAGGAGCGCCTGCAGGAGCGTGGTCTTTCCGCTCCCGTTGGGCCCGACGATCGCGAGCCGGTCGCCGTGGCGGAGCTCGAGCGAGACAGGCCCCACGGAGAAGTCGCCGCGCTCGACAACCGCGTTCTCCAGGCGCGCGACGACCTCACCGCCGCGGACGCGGGCTTCGAGTCCCAGTTCCAGGCGCCAGGGCCGCCACGGCTTCTCGACGCGCTCGAGCTGCTCGAGCCGGCGCTCGGCCGCCCGGACCTTCGAGGCGAGGGCGTGCGTCGCTCGGCGGTCCGCGCCGCCTGTCAGGCGGGCGAGCTTGCGCGACGACGCACCTCGCGCCTGCCCCTGCCTGTCGCGACGGAGCGTCTCGAACCGTTCCTTCTCGCGGGTGTACCGCTCGTACGCCGCCTCGTGGCCGCGACGCGCCGCCTCACGGGCACGCTCGTAGTCAGACCATGACCCGGAGAACTCGGTCACACGGCGCGTCTCGGCCTCGAACTTGACGATTCGGTCGACGACGCGCTCCAGGAAGGCGCGGTCGTGCGAGACGACGACGATCGCCGCGGGCGTCCGACCGACGAAGCGCTCGAGCAGTCGGAGCCCGTCGAAGTCGAGGTCGTTCGTCGGCTCATCGAGGAGCAGCACGTCGTCGTCCGAGTCGAAGATCTCCCGGAGCGCGGCGCGCGCAGCCTCACCGCCGGAGAGCCCTGGGCGCTCGCGCTGCTGCGCGAGATAGCGAACGGCCAGGTCGCCGGGGCGGCGGGTCACCCTGCCCGAGTCCGGCGGCTCGAGCCCCGCGAGCACCCGCAGCAGCGTCGTCTTGCCGGCGCCGTTCGGGCCGACGACGCCGATCCGGGCGCCCGGGGGCACGACGAGCGAGACGCCGTCGAGGACGACGTCGCCGCCGTGGCTTTTCGAGATGTCTGTCGCGGCAAGGGTGCCGCCGTGTGCGCGCATGCGCCGAACCTCCTGGAATCGCAGGACGAGAGCCTGGTTGCGATCTAGAAGTCGCGCATAGAGGAGCCCAAGGGCTCGCATCGATCGTAGCTACTATTGCCCGGCTCATGGCCGTCCCCAAGAAGAAGACCTCGAAGGCCCGCAGGGACAAGCGCCGCGCGACGCACCGGATCGAGGCGCCGCGCGTCAACCTCTGCCCGCAGTGCGGCAACCCGAAGCAGCCGCACCGCATGTGCCCGATCTGCAAGACCTACAACGGTCGCGAGGTCGAGCCGCTCCGCATCCAGGCTCCGTAAGCCGTGGTCCGCATCGCGGTCGACGCGATGGGGGGCGACCGCGCCCCGGAGGAAGTCGTCGCCGGCGCGCTCGAGGCGCGAACCGACCAGCTCGAGCCGATCCTGTTCGGGCCGCCCGGGCTCGACACCGGCGGGCTCGAGCTCGTCGAGGCGCCCGAGCGGATCACGATGGACGACAAGCCCGCCGAGGCCGTTCGGGCGAAGCCGAACAGCTCGCTCGTCGCGGCGAACCGCGCGGTCGGCGAAGGCCGGGCCGACGCTGTCGTCTCGGCCGGGAACACCGGCGCGATGCTTGCGGCCGGACTGCTCGAGATGCGCCGGCTGAAGGGGGTGCACCGCCCCGCGATCGCCGTCGTGATCCCGGCGCGCCACGGAGCTTCCGTGCTGATCGACGCCGGCGCGAACGCGGACTCCCGCCCCGAGCACCTCGTCCAGTTCGCGCACATGGGCTCGATCTTCGCCGAGGAGATCCTCGAACGGACGAACCCCGAGGTGCGGCTCCTCTCGATCGGCGAGGAGCCCGAGAAGGGCAACCACCTCGTCCTCGAGGCACACGCCCTGCTCCGCGAGAGCGGGCTGAACTTCAAGGGGAACACCGAGGCTCGCGAGCTGCTGCGCTTCGCCGCCGACGTCGTCGTCGCCGACGGCTTCACCGGGAACGTGGCCCTGAAGCTGCTGGAGGGGACGATCAAGGAGCTGCTCGACGCACTTCGGGAGGAGATCTCCGCGACGACCCGGGGCAAGCTCGGTGGGCTGCTGATCCGGCCCGCAGCCCGGGCGCTCCGGAGCCGCCTCGACCCGGACACCTACGGCGGCGCGTACCTCCTCGGGCTTCGCGGGCTCTCGGTGATCGCGCACGGCGACTCGTCCCGAACGGCGATCGCGAACGCGATCCGGCTGGCCGCGCGTGGGGTCCAGCACGGCGTGGTGGATCGTCTTTCGGAGCGGATGGTGGTAGATTCCGCGCGCCCCGGCGTACCTAACCAAGCGAGGTGAGATGGCAGCGTCGCGCGAGGAAGTCTTCGAGCGTGTCAAGGAGGTCCTGACGGAGCAACTCGGCATCGACGAGGGCGAGGTGACCGAGGAGGCGTCCTTCACGGAGGACCTCGACGCGGACTCCCTCGACCTGGTCGAGCTGATCATGGAGCTGGAGGATCAGTTCGGGATCAAGATCTCGGACGACGACGCGACGAAGATCACCACTGTCGGGCAGGCCGTCGACTACGTCTCGACGCACCAGTAGCGAGACGGCCGCGCTCGAGCGGCTGATCGACTCTCTGCCGCCCGCGCGGCTCGAGCAGGTCTTCCGCCATCCCTCCCAGGCCGACGATCGGGTGGAGTCGTACGAGCGGCTCGAATTCCTCGGCGACAGCGTGCTCGGATTCGTGGTCGCGCGCGCTCTCTACGACCGCTACCCCAACTTCTCCGAGGGGCAGCTGTCGAAGATCCGCGCCCACGTCGTCTCCCGGCGGTCGTGCGCCGTCGTCGCGATCGAGCTCGGACTCGACCGGCGCCTTGACGAAAGCGGGCAGATCCCGGACGACCTCCGCCGATCCACGAACGTCCTCGCTGCGCTGATGGAGGCGCTGCTCGCCGCGCTCTACCTCCAGCGTGGTCTCGAGGAGCTCGCGGGCCCCGTGATGGAGGCGTTCGAGCCGCGGATCCAGGAGGCTCTCACCGAGTCCGTCGACCAGAAGACGACGCTCCAGGAAGAGTTGGCGAAGCGCGGGCAGCGCGTGGAATACGTGACGCTCGGGACCGACGGCCCGCCGCACGACCGCACCTTCGAGTGCGCCGCGGTGGTCGACGGCGAGCAGGTGGGCATGGGGCGCGGCCGAACCAAGAAGGACGCCGAGCAGCAGGCCGCACACATGGCGCTCGAGCAGCTCGGGCTTCCCAGCTAGCGCTCCTCTTGGCATCCGTGCCGCCCGCTAGCCTCCCCCTCGCGTGCACCTGAGCGCGATCAAACTGCGTGGCTTCAAGTCGTTCCCCGATCCGGTGGAAATCCGGCTCGAGCCCGGCGTGGCCGTGGTGGTCGGGCCGAACGGCTCCGGCAAGTCGAACGTCTCGGACGGGATCGTCTGGGCGGCCGGCTCGCTCGCGCCGTCGGAGCTGCGCGCAGAGAAGCCGGACGACGTGTTGTTCGCCGGCTCGGCCGGGCGGAAAGCGACTGACTTCTGCGAGGTCGAGCTGTTGTTCGACAACGCCGCCGGTGACGGGCCCCTCGACTACTCGGAGCTCTCGATCTCCCGGCGCCTGCACCGCGGCGGCGAGGGGCAGTACCTCGTGAACCGCAGCGGCGTGCGTCGGATCGACCTCGTCGAGCTGCTCGCGGACCTCGGGCTCGGGGGCGGGATGCACTCGATCATCGGGCAAGGGAAGGTGGAGGAGGTGCTGTCCTCGTCGCCTGAGCGCCGGCGCGAGATGATCGAGGAGGCCGCTGGGCTCGGACGCTTCAAGCGCCAGCGTCACCGCGCCGAGCTGAAGCTGCAGCGCGTCGCGATCCAGGTGGAGCGCGCGCGCGACGTCGAGGCCGAGGTCAAGAAGCGCCTGCGGCCGCTTGCCCTCCAGGCAACGGCTGCAGAGCGCGCGGAGAAGCTCGTCGGCGAGATCGCGTCACTACGCGCGCGGATCGCGCAACTCGACCTCGAGGCGCTCGCCGGCCGGCTAGCAGCGGGCGAGGAGCGCCGCACCGCGGCCGCACTTGCGCGACGGCATGTCAACGAGCGGCTCGAGGCGCTGCTCGTCGAGCGGAACGAGGCCGAGGAGGAGCTGACGGATGCCGCGGGCAGGCGCGAGGAGTCGACCGCCGCGCTCTACCGTCTCCGCAGCGCAGGCGAGCGGCTGACCCTCCGGCTCGAGTCGATCGCTGCGCTCCGTGCTGGGCTGCCGAGCGCGCCGGAAACGTTCGCCGACGGCGCGGAGCTCCGGCGCGCAGCGGCGCAGGCCGCGGCGAGCGCATCGGCAGCTGCCAAAGAGCGCGAGGAGCTCGCCGAGCGGCTCTCACTTGCGCGCACTCGGCTTGCGGCGCTCGAGCGCACACTCGCCGAGCGCGAGGGCCTTCCGCCGGCCGCCCGTGCGCTCGCCGAGGAGGGCGAGCGGATCGCGCTCTCGCAGCTCGACGTGGCGCCGGGCGACGAGCGGGCCGTGGCCGCCGCGCTGCGGTCGCGCGCTTCGGCGGTCGTGGCTCCGGATGCGGCGGCCGCGTTGGCCCTGCTCGAGCGCGCCCGTGCAGCAGGGCTCGGCAGCCTCACGGTCGTGACGCGCGTGCCCGAGCCCCTCCGCGAGGCGCGCGTCGTCGCGAAGGAGGACCTGCTCGCGCAGAGCGAGCGCGCCGTGACACGCGAGGGATTCGGGTACGACCCCGCCAGCGGCGAGCTGTGGTTCTCCGGCGAGGCGGCCGAGGCCGTGCTGCTCGAGCTCGAGGCGCGCGGGCGCGAGGTCCGCCGGGAGATCGACGAGCTCGACGAATCGCTTGCGCGCGCAGCAGCACGCGCGGCCGACGCGCAGACGAAGGCGGCGGAGTCCCGCGCGGCGCTCGACGCGCTGCCCTCGGGCCGGCTCGATCCCGTCGCCGCCGCGCGGCTCGCGCTCCTCGCAGATCGCGCGGTGTCGGCGCTCCAAGGCGCGGTCGAGTCGAGTGGACGGCTCGAGGCACCGATGCGCGCACGCGTCGATGCCGGTTCCCATCGCGCCCAGGAGCTCGGTGAGGCGCTGCGCACGCTCGGCGCGCAGGAGGTCGAGCTTCGCCGCGAGGCCGCGGAGACGTCAGAGCGGGCAAGCGCGGTCGAGGTCGAGCTCGCACGGCTCGAGGCCGACGCGGCCGAGGCCCGCCGGCGGCTCGAGGCGGCCGACGCCGAGCCCGCCGAGGGCGACGACCGCGACGCGCTCGCCGAGCGCGTCGACCGGCTCGAGAAGCGCCGGCTCTCGCTCGGCCAGGTGAACCCGCTCGCGAAGCAGGAGTACGACGCGGAGAAGGAGCGGCTCGAGGAGCTCTCGATGCAGCGGGCGGATCTCGAGGCGAGCCTGATCGAGCTCGAGAAGCTGCGCGCCGAGCTCGACGAGACCGTGCGGCGGCGCTTCGCGGAGACGTACGCCGCGGTCGAGTCGAACTTCCACGAGGTCGCGACAACGCTCTTCCCCGGCGGCGAGGGCCGGCTCCGCCTCGTCGAGGCCGAGAGCGAGGAGGAGCAGCCGGGCATCGAGGTCGAGCTGCGCCCGGCCGGCAAGCGCGTGACCCGGCTGTCACTCCTGTCGGGGGGCGAGAAGGCGCTCGGCGCGATCTCGTTCCTGTTCGCGCTCTTCCTGGCCCGCCCGTGTCCGTTCTATCTCCTCGACGAGGTCGAGGCGGCGCTCGACGACACGAACATCGGTCGCTTCGTCGAGCTGCTCCGGCGCTACGCAGACCGCGCGCAGTTCATTGTGATCACGCACCAGAAGCGAACGATGGAAGCGGCCGACACGCTCTACGGCGTGACGATGGGCCCTGACGGCGTCTCCCAGATCGTCTCGCGTCGCCTGCCGCGCGAAGAAGCCGTCGCCGTCGGCGCGGCCTAGCGCTCGAGCCGCGCAGGCATGCCGAGGTCATGGGCCGAGCTGCTGGGTGAGAACGGCGCGCAGGCGGAGTCCGAGGACGAGGAGCAAGGATTCTTCGGCCGGCTGCGCGACTCACTTGGGCGCTCCCGTCGCGCGCTCACCGAGCAGCTCGAGGTCGCAGTCTTCGACCCGAGCGACGAAGCGGCCTGGGAGCGCCTCGAGGAAGCGCTGATCACCGCGGACGTCGGCGTCGCTGCGACCGCGGAGCTCGTGCGCCGGCTGGAGCAGCGGGGGGAGCTGCCGGACCTGCAGGGCGCGCTCGTCGACGAGTTGACCGACATGCTCGGCGAGCCTGCGCGCCTCGACGTGCACGAGCGGCCGACGGTGATCCTCGTCGTCGGCGTGAACGGGACGGGGAAGACGACGACGATCGGCAAACTCTCGATGAGACTCGGCGAGCACGGCCGGCGCGTCGTCGTCGGGGCCGCGGACACGTTCCGAGCTGCGGCCGAGGAGCAGCTCGAGATCTGGGCGGAGCGCGCGGGAGCCGACTTCGTCGGTGGCGAGCGCGGCGGCGATCCCGCGTCCGTCGCCTACGACGCGATCGCGCGCGCCGAGCGGGACGGAGCGGACGTCGTAATCGTGGACACCGCGGGCCGGCTGCACACACAGTCCAACCTGATGGAGGAGCTTGCGAAAGTCCGTCGCGTGATCGAGCGCAAGCGGGAAGGGGCGCCGCACGAGGTGCTGCTCGTCGTCGACGCAACCACGGGGCAGAACGGCCTGCAGCAGGCACGGCTCTTCGGCGAGGCGGTCGGTGTGACCGGCGTCGCCCTGACGAAGCTCGACGGCTCCGCGAAGGGCGGGATCGCGGTCGCAATCGCGCACGAGCTCGGCCTGCCGGTGAAGCTTGTCGGCGTGGGCGAGGGGCTCGAAGACCTGCGCCCGTTCGACCCGAGGGACTTCGCCCGGGCGCTGGTCTCCGGCTGACTTCCGGGCTCGTCTAACGCTCGATCGCGAACGCGATGTTCACCGTCGTGCGGAACTCGGTGATCCGGTCACCCTCGACCTCTGCGCTCATCGAGACGACGTGCGCGCCCGTGATCCCGCGCAGCGTCTTCGCCGCCTCCTGAACCGCCACGTCGGCCGCCTTGGCGAAGCTCTCGGGCGATGAGCCGATGATCGTGACCACTTTCGCAACCTGGGCCATGCTGCTCCTTTCCTGGCTGTAGCCGGTGGATCGTAAGGGCGCCAGTACACTTCTGCCGCCGTGTTCGACACGCTCTCCGACCGCCTTCAAGGCGCTCTCGGCGATCTCAGGAAGCGGGGAACGCTCGACGAGGAGTCGATTTCGCGCGCAATGCGCGAGATCCGTCTTGCGCTGCTCGAAGCCGACGTGAACCTCGAAGTCGTGAAGGACTTCACGGCCCGCGTGCGCGAGCGCGCGATGGGCCAGGACGTGGTCAAGTCGGTCACGCCGGGACAGCAGGTCGTGAAGATCGTCCACGACGAGCTGACCGCCCTGATGGGCACCGGCGACTCGCGCCTCGTCTATACGTCAAAGCAGCCGACCGTGATCCTGCTCGCAGGCCTGCAGGGCTCGGGCAAAACGACGGCTGCCGCGAAGCTGGCGCTGCTCCTCCGCAAGGACGGGAAGCAGCCTGCGCTCGTCGCAGCGGACTTGCAGCGCCCCGCCGCGATCGAGCAGCTCGAGCAGCTCGGTCGGCAGATCCAGGTGCCGGTATATGGCGAGGAGCGTCGCGACCCTGTCGCCGCGGTCCGTGACGGCCTCGCGCGCGCGCAGGCTGACGGGCGCGACACGATCATCCTCGACACCGCCGGACGCCTGCACGTCGACAAGGACCTGATGGACGAACTCGCGCGTGTGCGCAAGGAGGCAAGGCCGCACAACGTCCTGCTCGTCCTCGACGCGATGACGGGCCAGGAGGCGGTGCGCGTCGCGCAGAGCTTCCAGGAGCGCGTCGCGTTCGACGGCGTCGTGCTCACGAAGCTCGACGGCGACGCGCGCGGCGGCGCTGCACTCTCGGTGAAAGCCGTGACGGGTCGCCCGATCAAGCTCGTGTCGGTCGGCGAAAAGCTCGACCAGCTCGAGTACTTCCACCCCGACCGGATGGCGTCGCGGATCCTCGGCATGGGAGACGTGCTCTCGCTCGTCGAGAAGGCAGAGGAGGCGATCGAGGAAGACGAGCAACAGGAGATGGAGGCGCGAATCCGCAAGGGGAAGTTCACGTTCGACGACTTCCTCTCGGCGCAGCGCATGCTCCGCAGGATGGGGCCGCTGCAAGGCGTCCTCAAGCTGCTCCCGGGCCTCGGCAATCAGCTGAAGGACATCGACATCGACGAGCGCGAGTTGAAGCGCGTCGAGGCGATCGTGCTCTCGATGACGCCGCACGAGCGCAACACGCCGCACGTGATCGACGGCAAGCGCAGGCTCCGCATCGCGAAGGGCAGCGGTACGTCGGTGCAGCAGGTCAACCGGCTGCTCGACGCGCGCAAGCAGATGGAGAAGATGATGAAGAGCATGGGCAAGGGCAAGATGCCCCAGCTCCCTGGTCTCGCACCCGAGCCCGGCAACGGAGCACCCGCCCGCGCCGTGCCGCGCAAGTCGAAGAAGAAGAAGCGTCCCAAGAACCGGAGGTGAGATGGCTGTTCGCATGAGGTTGGCGCGGATCGGTTCGAAGAAGAATCCGATCTACCGCGTCGTTGTCGCCGACTCGCGCTCACCGCGCGACGGCAAGTTCATCGAGATCGTCGGTCGCTACAACCCGCAGACCGACCCCTCGACGATCGAGTTCAACGACGACAAGGTGAAGGACTGGCTCGGCAAGGGCGCGCAGCCCTCGGGCACGGTCTCCAGGCTCCTCAAGATCAAGAATCTGAACGCCTGACGTGACTGAGCTCGTCGAGTTTCTCGCGCGCAGCCTGGTCGACGATCCCGACGCCGTGCGCGTCGAGCGCGAGGAGCGCGACGACGCACTCGTGCTGCACCTGCACGTCGCGCCCGAGGACGTCGGCAAGGTGATCGGCCGACAGGGACGGATCGCCCGCGCGCTCCGCGCGGTTGTCCGTGCCGGCGGGGTGCGCGAGAACCGCCGCGTGCTGCTCGAGATCGCCGGCTAGCGTTGCGCGTCGCGGCGCTCTACGACATCCACGGGATGGTCGCGGCGCTCGATGCCGTGCTGGACGAGCTGTCGGCCGTCGAGGTCGACGTGCTCCTCGTCGGCGGCGACGTCGCGGCCGGCCCTCAGCCTGCCGAGACGCTCGAACGTTTGCGGGCGCTCGGCGATCGCGTGCGTTGGGTCCGCGGGAACGCCGATCGAGCGGTCGCGACGGGTGACGCAGACGGCCTCAGCTCCGAGGTCGAAGCTGTCATTCGCTGGACAGCGGCACAGCTGACCGAGCAGCAACGGAGCTTTCTCGGATCGCTTCCCGAGACGCTCGTCCTGGAGGTGACCGACCTGGGAGCTGTGTGCTTCTGCCACGGCACGCCGCGAAGCGACGAGGAAATCGTGACGGAGGCGACGCCCGACGACCACTTGCGCGACGTCCTGGCCGCGGTCGGCGAGCCGGTCGTCGTCGCCGGCCACACGCACATGCAGTTCGACCGCAGCATCGACGGAGTCCGCTGGGTGAACGCCGGATCCGTCGGCATGCCGTACGAAGGCGAGGTCGCCGCGTTCTGGGCGCTGCTCGGGCCCGACGTCGAGCTCCGCAAGACGTCGTTCGACGTCGAGCGTGCGGCCGAAGCAATCCTTGCGTCCGGTTGGCCGGAGGCGGACGGATTCGTACGGGAGAACGTGCGGACTGCCGTTCGCCGGGAAGACGTCGTGCCGTTCTTCGAGCAGGTCGCGATCGACCGCGGCGAGCGGTGACCGATCACGTCGTTGTCGGGCGCGTGGGGAAGCCCCACGGGATCGGTGGCGCGTTCGTTGTGGAGCACGCGAGCGACGACGCGGCGCGCTTCGCCGTCGGCGCACAGCTCGTCGCGGGCGACGTTCCGGCGCGCGTCGAGGAGTCCAAGCGTTCGGGCGGGAGGCTCGTCGTCAAGCTCGACCTGCATGTCGAACGGGGGACCGAGCTCCGCGTGCCGACGACGTCGTTACCGCCTCCCGAGCCCGACTCGTTCTACGTCTTCCAGCTCGTCGGCCTCGAGGTGGTCGAGGAGGGAGGGCGGATGCTCGGGAAGGTCCGAGACGTCGCGAACTACGACGCAAACGACGTGCTCGAGCTCGATTCGGGCGCGCTGCTCCCGCTCGTCGAGGCCTGCGTCCGGGAAATCGACCTCGAAGGCGGGCGGATCGTTGTCTCGCGCGGCTTCGCCGACCCTGAGTAACCTCACGGCCCGTGCAGATCGACGTCTTCACTCTCGTCCCGCATGCGTACGCCTGGCTGACCGAGCAGCGGCCGCTTGCCGCGGTTCTCGGTCAGGGGGTCGAGCTACGCCTTTTCAACTACCGGGACACGTCGCCGCTGAGCGCCCGGCAGGTCGACGACGAGCCGTACGGCGGGGGCGCGGGGATGGTGCTCCGCGTCGACGTGGTCGCAGCGGCGCTTGATGCGGTCTACGGCGGGGCGCCGGACCACCGTGTGGTCGCCATGACTCCGGGCGGGAGGCAGCTGACGCAGGAGGTGGTCGAGGAACTCGCGGGAGAGGAGCGGCTGACGATCCTCTCCGCACGCTTCGAAGGGTTCGACGAACGGATCGTCACGAACCTCGCGTCGGACGCGACCTCGATCGGCCCGTACGTGCTCTCGAACGGCGACGTGCCGGCGAT